>Ga0070682_100000006_pt1 | contig 369078 bp, 304 predicted proteins | sample KBSC63LmetaG_FD_64668 | JGI IMG/M metagenome (GOLD analysis project Ga0070682, IMG submission 64668) | Corn rhizosphere microbial communities from Kellogg Biological Station, Michigan, USA - KBS C6-3L metaG | ecosystem: Host-associated > Plants > Roots > Rhizosphere | place: USA: Michigan...
CAGGCGGGTGAGGGGCCGCGCCACGAGCCAGGGACGGCCCCCTCATCCGCCTGCGGCACCTTCTCCCCCGACGTGCGGGGGAGAAGGACGAAGGAGCTCCTCGCGGCAGCGCGCGGCGAACGCGTGCACGTCGAGGGGGAGGAGCTCGTTCGCGCCGCTGCCTCGGAAGGGCTGCTCGGGCTCCTCGCCCGCGCGGCCACCAATCCGCATCGCGACCTGCAGATCAAAGGCGCGGCGATCGAGGCGCATGGCGCGTTCATGTCCGCCGAGCTGGCGCGCATCGCGGCGGCGTTCGAGTGGGCAGGGCTTCCGTTCCTCGCGTTCAAGGGGCCGGTGCTGTCGCAACAGCTCTACGGTGATCCGGGACTGCGCAGCTTCAGCGATCTCGATGTGATCACCGCGCCGCGCGCCGCCGATGCGGCCGAGGCGCTCCTCCGCGGCCTCGGCTACCGCGAGCTCGAGCCGCTCGGCGACTCGGAACGGAAGACGAATCGCCGTTTCGCCGGAGAGCTGCTCTTCACGAATGACAGCAATGGCGTGCTGCTCGATTTCCACACTCACTTCGCGAATCAGCAGTTCCCGGTGCGGCTCTCATTCGATGACGTGTGGAGGCGCCGCGCGGAGGTGGCCATCGGCGCGATGCGCATCCCGTCGTTCGGCGAGAGCGATCTCGTGATCCTCACCTGCAATCACGCGGCGAAGCATCTCTGGCACAAGCTCGAGTTCTTCGCGCAAATTGCGGCACTGGCGCGGAAGCAGATCGACTGGAGCGAAGTCGATCGGATGGCGGTCGATGCACGCGCCGCGCGCCAGGTCGGACTCTCGTTCCTCCTCGCGCGCGATCTCCTCGGCGTCGAGCCGCCGCCCGTCACGCGTTGCCTCGCGCTCGCAACGCCGCACCTCGATCGCGTCAAGCAGATCGTCGGCCGCGCGCAGGATGCGACCGGACGCGATCTTTTTCTGCTGCTCGATCGCCGTCGCGATGCATTGCGCGCGATCGCGCTGTCGGTGTTCGTGCCGACGCGCGACGACTGGCGCGAATCGTCGATCCCGTGGCTCTACCGGCCGTACCGGCTGCTCAGGCGCTCTCTGAAGCGAGCCGCTCCGGACTCTCGTTGTGAGCCCGGAGGAACGACTGCGGGTTGCTGAGGACGTTCCCCATCCGCATCCCTTTGCGGATGGCGTTGAACGTCACGCGGCGTGTGGCGAGTGCGGCGACCAGACCGAGATGCGTCTTCAGCTTTCCTTCGATCCGGTAGCGGGTGTCGACCGCGTGCTTCCAGAGGCCGGCGTACTCGCTGTAGAACTCGTGCAGCGGGAGCTTCGTCGGCAGCACGCTGTGCGCGATGTCGAACAGCTCCCAGTCGCGCGTGTTCACCTGCGGCTCGACCTCGTCCCACAGATCGGTGCCCGGCAACGGAGTGAGGACGGAGAAGCCTGAGTTGTACGCGCCGGTCTCGTCGATCCAGCGCTTCAGCTTTTCGAAGTCTTCGCGGTCCCAGTCGGGATCGACGATGAAGTTCGGCGTGTAGCCGATGCCGAGCTCCTGCAGGATGCGGATGGCCTGGTTGTTGTGGTCTGCGGTGTTCTTCTTGTTGACCGACTTCAGCCCTTCGTCGTCGACCTTCTCCAGGCCGAGAAAGACCGTCATCCGGCCGCAGCCCTTCCACTGTTCGACCAGCTCGGGGAACTTGCAGATGATGTCGCTGCGCGTCTGGAGCGTGTAGTGCTTGCGGATACCCGACTCGAGCAGCGCCTGCCCGAGCTCGCGTCCGCGCTTCACGTTCATCCAGAAGATGTCGTCGGTGATGAAGACGTTCGGCGCCTCGATCTGCTCCAGCTCCTTCACCACACGGGCCGGCGATTTCTCGCGGAACGTGCTCTCGTGGAACTTCCAGACCGAGCAGAAATTGCACTTGAACGGGCAGCCGCGCGCGGTCTCGAGGAGCGCCAGCGGACGGCGGAAGTTGATGTAGTACTCCGGCGCGTAGCGGCGGATCAGATGGCGCGCGGGGAACGGCAGCTCGTCGACGTTTCCACGCGCGGGGGCGTGGCCGGTGTCGATCGGCGTCGCTTGATTGATGAGCAAGCCCGGAACTTTGCGGAGATCGCGGTCGCGCTGCCAGGCGTTGACCAGCTGCGGCATGACCTCTTCGCCGTCGCCGACGACGATCACGTCGACCGGATCCTTGAGGAACCATTTCGGATCGCGCGAGGCGTCGTGTCCGCCGAACACGATCATCGCGTTCGGCAGCTCCTGGCGGACGCGCCGCGCGAGTCGGAGACTGCGGAAGCGCTCCGTGGTGAAGTTGCACTGCAGCCCGACGATGTCAGGCGCGAATGAGCGGACCTGGGCGAAGCCCTTTTCGAGCCCGTCGATCCGCATATCGATGATCTGGCATTCGTGGCCCTCGAGCTCGAGTCCGCCGGCGACGCACTCCAGCCCCAGCGGCTCGACGAACGTGATCATCTCCAATCCGATGATTCCGCCGATCGGCGCTTTGAGGAACGACACTCTCATGATGAGAGGATGTTACTTCAATACGAGGAGTGCGGCGGCCATGCCGCCGCTCGGGGTAGCGCGGCCATGCCCGCGCGAGGGGCGGGCGGCATGGCCGCCCTGAACGAGAAGAAGCGGCGGGCATGGCCGCCGCACTCCGCTACGCCGGAGCGCCGATGCTTTCCTCGCTCGGCACGAGCGTCTTGAACTCGTTCTCGATCGCGTCGCCGTTCTCCGCTTTCGGTTTCCGGCGCAGCTTCTCCATGTAGAGGTAGAAGACCGGCGTGACATAGAGCGTGAGGGTCTGCGAGAAGATGAGGCCGCCGACGACCGCGAGTCCGAGCGGGCGCCGCGATTCGGCGCCTGCGCCGAAGCCGAGGGCCAGCGGCAGGGTGCCCATCAGCGCGGCCATGGTGGTCATGATGATCGGGCGGAAGCGGACGACGCACGCTTCGTAGATTGCGTCGGCGGCGCTCTTGCCGCCCTTCTGCGCCTCGATCGCGAAGTCGATCATCATGATGCCGTTCTTCTTCACGAGACCGACTAGCATGATGATTCCGACGAACGCGTAGATCGAGAGATCGACGCGGAAGATGAGGAGCGTGAGCAGCGCGCCGAATCCCGCGAACGGCAGCGCCGAGAGAATCGTCAGCGGATGGATGAAGCTCTCGTACAGGATGCCGAGGACCATGTAGATCACCGCGATGGCGATGATGAGCAGCATGCCGAGGCCCTGCAGCGATGACTGGAAGGCCTGCGCCGTGCCCTGGAACGACGTGGTCACGTTCGACGGCAGCGTCTTCGCCGCCTGCTCGACCTGTGCGACCGCATCACCGAGCGACACGCCTTCCTTCAGGTTGAACGAGATCGTGACCGACGGTACCTGGCCGGAGTGGTTGACGCTGAGCGGACCGACGGACGGCACGAGTTTGGCCACGGTGTCGAGCGGCACGAGATCGCCCGATACAGAGCGCACGTACAGCAGCGACAGCGCCTGCGGATTCCCCTGGTACTGCGGATCGAGCTCCATCACGACCTGGTACGAGTTGGTCGAGGCGTAGATGGTCGAGACCTGGCGCGTGCCGTACGACGAGTAGAGCGCGTCCTCGATCTGATTCGCGGTGAGCCCGAGCGAAGCGGCGCGCTCGCGATCGATCTGCACGTTGACCGTCGGATTGCGCAGCATCAGATCGGTCGAGATGTCGATCAGGCCGGGGAGCGTGCGCATCTTCTGCGTCATCGTCTCGGCGGCGCTGTAGAGCGCGTTCGTGTCGCCCGACTGCAGCGTGTACTGGTATTGCGAATTCGACTGCCGGCCGCCGAGGCGGATGGGCGGCGGGTTCTGGAGCGAGATGCGCAGGCCGGGGATCGTGTTCAGCTTCGGACGGAGGTCGGCGATGACCTTGTCGATCGAATCCTTGCGCTCACCCTTCGGCACGAGGCGGAGCGAGAGGATGCCGCTGTTGAGCGAGCCGCGTCCGCCGCCGACGAACGAGAAGTAGGTCGCCACGCGCTTGTCTTTCGACACGATGTCCATCGCCATGCGCTGGTGACGCACCATGTCGGCGAACGAGATTCCCTGCGCGGCCTCGAGGCTGATGCGCACCTCGTTCTGATCCTCGGACGGAATGAATCCTTTCGGTACCGCGGTGAAGAGCCAGACGGTTGCGCCGAGGACGACGACCGACAGCGCGAGCACGGTGGCGCGATGGATCAGCGCCCACTTCAGGCCGCGCTCGTAGAACGCGAGCAGCCCTTCGAAGAAGCGCTCGATCGCCTGGTACATCCGGCCGTGACGCTCGTCGCCGTGCGGACGGAGCCACTTCGCCGACAGCAGTGGCGTGAGCGAAAGCGAGACGAAGCCGGAGACGAGAATCGCCGCGCCGATGGTGACGGCGAACTCGTGGAAGAGGCGGCCGAGGATGCCGCCCATGAACAGAATCGGGATGAAGACCGCGGCCAGCGAGATCGTCATCGACAGAATCGTGAAGCCGATCTCGCGCGAGCCCTTCATCGCTGCCTCGAACGGCTGCTCGCCCATCTCCATGTGCCGGACGATGTTCTCCAGCATGACGATCGCGTCGTCGACGACGAAGCCGACGGAGAGCGTCAGCGCCATCAGCGAGAGGTTGTCGAGCGAATAGCCGCAGAGGTACATCACGGCGAACGTGCCGACGATCGACATCGGCAGCGCGAGGCTGGGGATGATGGTCGCCGAGAGGTTCCGCAGGAAGAGGAAGATGACGAGGATGACGAGGAAGAGCGTGAGGAGCAGCGTGAACTGCACGTCGCGCACGGAGTCGCGGATCGACTGCGCGCGATCGCGATGGATCTGCAGATCGACGGAAGCGGGCGCTTCCTTCTTGAAGGTGGGCAGCAGTGCCCGCACGCGGTCGGAGACCTCGACGGCGTTCGTCCCCGGCTGCTTCTGCACGGCGAGGATGAAGCCGCGCTGCTGCTTGAACCAGGCCGCGGACTGATTGTTCTCGACGTCGTCGAGGACTTTCCCGAGCTCTTCGAGATGGACCGGACGGCCGTTGCGCCAGGCGACGGTGATCCGCTTGTAGTCGTCGGCGTGGTAGAGCTGCCCGTTCGCCTGCACGGTGTACGCGGTGAACGGGCCGTTGAGCACGCCGGTCGGCAGGTTGACGTTGCTGTTACGGACGGCGGTGGCTACCTCGTCGATGCCGACGCCGCGCGTGGCGAACTCCTTCGGATCGAGCTGGATGCGGACGGCGTATTTCTGCGCTCCGAAGACCTGCACCTGCGCCACGCCGGCGACGGTGGAGATGCGCTGCGCCATGTTCGTCTCGGCGAATTCGTCGAGCTGGTAGAGCGGCATCGTGTCGGAGGTGATGGCGAGGTAGATGACCGGCGTGTCGGCCGGGTTGACCTTGCTGTACGACGGCGGCGCTGGCATGTTGGGCGGCAGCTGGCGCGCGGCGGCGGCGATGGCGGCCTGCACGTCCTGCGCGGCGGCGTCGAGGTTGCGCGAGAGGTCGAACTGGATGGTGATCTGCGTCGAGCCGAGGTAGGAGGCCGAGGTCATCGAGTCGAGGCCGGCGATGGTCGAGAACTGTTTCTCGAGCGGCGTGGCCACCGAGGCCGCCATCGTCTCCGGCGACGCGCCCGGCAGCGAAGCCGAGACCTGAATCGTCGGAAAGTCGACATTCGGCAGATCGCTCACCGGCAACTGCCGATAGGCCATGACCCCGAACAGCAGAATCGCCACCATGACGAGCGTCGTCATGACGGGGCGGCGGATGAAGATGGCGGCAATATTCATAGTTCTGAGTTCTGAGTGCTGAGTTCTGAGTTCTGAGTGCTGAGTTCTGAAAGTGCACGGTCGGCTGGTTTTACTCAGCACTCAGCACTCAGCACTCAGAACTATGAACTCAGCACTTCGTCAAAGTTGCGTTTTCACTTCAACCTTACTCTTCGCCGTCAATCTCACCTGTCCATCGGTGACGACGGTCTCGCCGGCGTTGATGCCTTTGTCGATGACGGTTTCCTGGTTGACGGATTGCGCCGCGGTGACGGGGCGCATTTCGACGCCGTTGTCGTTCTTCACCACGAATACATATTGTCCGCGCTGTCCGTTCTGGACGGCTTGGGCGGGGACGACGACGGAGTTCGGACGGCTGGCGAGGGTGACGGCGACGTTGACGAACTGGCCCGGCCAGAGCGCATTGTCGCGATTGTCGTACGTCGCCTTCAGCGTGATCGTGCCGGTGGTCGAATCGACGGTGTTGTCGACGAACGTCAGCGTTCCGCTCTGCACCGCGCCGCCGCCCTGCGGCGTGGCGGTGACAGGCACCGGCTTCCCGGCGAAGCGTGCGCGCAACTGCGACAGCTGGGCCTCGGGGACCGCGAACTGCACGTAGATCGGACGGACCTGATTGATCACCACGAGCGGCGCCGTGTCGTTCGCCTTGACCAGATTTCCCTGATGCACCTGCAGCGAGCCGGTGCGGCCGTCGATCGGCGCGTGGATCTCGCAGTACGACAGCTCGAGCTGCGCGGTCTCGATCGCCGCGCGATCGGCCGCCACCACCGCCTTCGCGGCCTCGGCGCCGGAGACGATCCGGTCGTACTCCTCGTGCGTGACGTAATCCTTCTTGATCAGATCGGCGTAGCGCGCGGCCTGGGCCTGCGAGTTGTGCAGCTGCGCTTCATCGCGCGCCAGGTTCGCCTGTGCCTGCGCGAGCGAGGCCAGATACGGACGCTTGTCGATCGTGAAGAGCAGTTGCCCGCGATGCACTTCGTCCCCTTCGCGGAACGAGACGCCGACGAGCTGACCGCCGGCCAGGGCGCGGACCGCGACGGTTGAAAACGGCTGCACGCTGCCGATCGCGCCGATCTGCAGCGGGATGTCCTTCTGCTCCGCGACCGCCACGGTCACCGGCACGCGCTCGTCGCGCACTTTCTCCTGCTTCTGTCCGCACGCCGCGATGACGACAAGCGCGAGCGCGAGTGTGATGCGTCTGATCATCATTATTTCGATTCCTGACTGAGAGTTCCGGTGTCGTGTGCGAGTTGCGCTACGGCGAGAAACCAATCGGCGCGAGCCTGAACTTCCTGGGCCCGCGCGCTTTCGAGTGCCGACTCGGCCGTGAGCACGTCGAGAATACTGCCGACGCCCGACTTGTAGCGGTCGCGCGCGACGTCGGCCGATTGCTGCGCGCTGTTGAGCAGGTCGCGCGAGGTGGTGAGTCGGCGCGTGGAGGTCTGCAGCGCGTAGTAGCTGGTCCAGACCTGCAGCCCGATCTGCTGCTCGAGCGAGCGGACGTCTTCCGTCGCCAGATCGGCTTCGATCTGCGCCTGGCGGATGTCGAACGTGTTGCGGAAGCCGGTGAAGAGCGGGAAGCGGACGCCGACGACCGCGGAGTACGGCGTGTAGTTTCCGCCGCCGGTGAAGAACGTCCTTCCGGCAGTGCTGTTGATGGAGATCGATGGAAGTCCCTGGGCCCGCACTTCCTGAATGCGTGCATGGGCCCGTTCGGCCGTCGCGCGCGAGGCCATGAGGTCGGGACGATTGACCGCCGCGCGCGTGATCAGCTCTTCGACCTGCGTCGTGACGCGCTGCGCCGGGACGTCGAGCGGCAACTCGCCGAAGTCGAAGTGCGTGGTGGCCGGCAGACCCATGACCGTCGCCAGCTGGCCTTCGATCGTCCGGAGCTGGCCTTCGATCAATTCGCGATTCAGCTCCGCCTGCGAGCTCGCGGTACGCGCCTGCAGCACGTCGGCGATCGTCGCCACGCCGGCGTTGTGCCGGGAGTCGGCGGCATCGAGCGAGGTGCGGCGCTCGTTCAGCGTCGCTTCCTGCGCGGCGAGCAGCGCCTTCGCATCGAGGTAGCTGTAGTACGTCTGCTCGGCGCGAAGGATGACGTCCTGGATCGCCTGGTTGTGCAGGTAATCGGCGGCGATCAGCGTCTGCCGCGCCTGCGCGACCTGCGCCTCGCGTCCGCCGAAGTCGAAGAGGAGATAGTTCAGCGCGACCGACGGCTCGAACAGGTTCGCCGCCGGTTGAGCCGACGTGCGCGCGCGTCCGGCGGTGGCGCTGACGTCGATCTCCGGCAGGTACGCCGACTCGCTGCTGCCGAGGGCCGCTTCCGCCGCGCGCGCCTGCAGCCAGGTCGTGCGGGTCTGTGGGTTGTTCGACAGCGCGATGTCGATCACCTGCGCCAGCGAGAGATTGCTCCCCGGTGTGACGCCGTTGAGCGTGGGACCGCTGCTCTCGGCGGCGCGCGCCGGAGCCGCGGCAGCCGCGGGTGGAGTCCACATCGTTGCCGGCGACGACGGTGTGCCCGTGTCGACGCGCGGCGTCGCGCAGGAGGCGGCGAAGAGTGCGCAAAGGATCGCGAACCGCTTCAACGCGTTGCCTTCCGTTTCAAGCCTCTAATGAAAATGCTCGACACCAGTTCCGCATCCTCCTCGACCGGATTCGGATGCGTGCTCAGCATCCGTTGATTCATCATGGCCATGTTCGACTCGACGAAGAGCGCAGCTGTGGCGTGCGGGTCAACGTCGCGAAACAATTCTTTTCGAATCCCTTCCCGGATCACCTTCGACGCCGCCTCGGCCAGCCGCCGATAGCGATCGCTCTGGTACCGGCTGCCCCACACGCGCGTCACTTCCCGCTCGTACAGCAGGATGCGGAACAGGTCGCGCCGTTCCTCGAAGTAGGCGAGGTAGCGAAGCGAGTAGTCGTGCAGCTTGCGGTCGGGCGCGAGCTCGGCGCCGAGGAGCTGGCTCATCTCTTCCACCATCGGAGTCAGCGCCGCGTCTTTCACCGCGTCGAGCAGCTCCTGCTTGTCGCGATAGTGGAGATAGACCGTCCCCTTGGCGATGCCGACCTCCTGCGCGACGCGCTCCATCGTCACGCTCTTCAGGCCTTCGCGGCACATCAGGCGGATGACCGCCTGCTGAATGCTTTCGCGCTTGAGATCCTGCCAGGCTCGCCCCATTGACTGTCCGGTCAGTTTTTATACGCCAGAGTCAGCGGGGTGTTGAGTTACAGAAAGGAAACGAAGAATCGGAGAGATAGAGCGGTCGAGAAATAGAGAGATGGAGGCGGAGCAATGTGTCGCCCTATTTCTCTATCACTTTATCTCTCTATCACTCGTTCCCCCGATCCATCCCTTCCGCCGGAACCAGAGCAACATCACGATCGTGACGGTCGCCATGAGTCCGAGGGCGAAGGGATAGCCGTGCAGCCAGTGCAGTTCCGGCATGTGCTCGAAGTTCATGCCGTAGATGCCGGCAATGAGCGTGAGGGGGAGCATGATCGTGGAGAGGACGGTCAGCACTCGCATGATCTCGTTCGTGCGGTTGGCGATGACCGAGAGATACGCCTCCATCGTTCCCGACATCATGTCGCGCTCGGAGTCGATCGTCTCGCTGATGCGGAACATGTGGTCGTAGAGGTCGCGGAAGTAGATCAGGTGCTGCTTCTGGATGAACGGCGAGTCGCCGCGTGACATCAGGTTGAGGAGCTCGCGTTGCGGGAGCGACTGCCGGCGGAGGACGTTGACGTCGCGCTTGAGGTGCAGCAGCTCGTCGAGGTGCGACGGCTTGGCATTGAGGAAGATCGCGTCCTGCAGATCGTCGACGCACTCTTCGATCTTTTCCAGCAGCGGGAAGTGGGCGTCGACCATCAGATCGACGATCTCGTACAGCAGGTAGTCGACTCCGTTGCTCAGCATCCGCCGGTCGACGGGGAGGCGGCTGCAGATGTCGTCGATGGCCTGCATCCGGCCGGCGTGCACGGTGAAGAGGAAGTTGCGCCCGAGGAATGCGGCGAGCTTGTAGGTCTGCGATCCGTGCGCCTCGATGTTCACGTCGACGGCGCGGAAGACGAAGAAATCGTAGTCGGGAAAGGCGTCGTATTTCGGCAAGGTGCTCTGCGAGAGCGAGTCCTCCGCCGCCAGCTCGTGGAAGCCGAATTGCTTCTCGAGCAACTCCTCGAGCAGGTCGCTGGTCGGATCTTCGATGTCGACCCAGAGCCGCGAGTCGCCATCGCGTTGCCAGCCCTCGATCAGCGACGCATCTCCTTGCCGGAGTGCGTCGCCGTCGAGGACCGACACGCGGATTCGGGTCATTTCTTCAACGCGATCACGGCCATGGCTCCGAGGAGCGCGGCGAGCAGCGCGAGCAATTCGGGTGAAAGCGCGGGAATCGCATTCGCTGCCACGACCGCGAACTGTGCCGAGCCGGCGTTGTTAGCCGGCGTCGCTTCCGTCGTCGCGCTCGAGGCGGTAGCGGTGTTCGTGTAGTTGCCCGGAAGCTGCGGCAGGTTCGCCGTGATGGTGAATGTGATCGTCCCGCCCGCCGCCAGCGTGGGCGTCGTGCAGGTGACGGTGGTCGTGCCGCTGCATGCTCCCGGCGGCGTGGTACCGGTTGCCGACATGCCGCCCGGCAGCGGATCGACGACGACGACGTTCGTCGCCGCCACGGTGCCGCTGTTCGTCACGACGAGCGTGAACGTCACCGGATTGCCGACGACGTAGGGGCCTGCCGAGATGCTCTTCGTCAGCGAGAGATCGACCAGCGACGCGGCCGTTGTGGCCGTCGAGCTGTTGTTCGCAGAATTCGGATCGGATGTCGCCGACGAGCCGGTCGCCGTGTTCGCGATGCTGCCGCCGCTGTTGACGTGCACGGTCAGCGTGAAGGTGGCTGACGCGTTCGCGGCCAGCGTGGCGATCGTGCAGGTGACGGTCGTGGTGCCGCTGCAGTTGAAGGCGGGGCCGGTGTTCTGGTTGATCGAGACGAACGACGTCGTGGCCGGAATCGTATCGGTCAGCGACACCGACTGCGCGTCGCTCGGCCCGGCGTTCGAGATCGAGATCGTGTAGGAGATGTCGGATCCGGCGGCGGCGGTCGCGGGACCGCTCTTCGTCACGGCGATGTCGGCCGAGGCGGTTAGGGTGGTGACGGCGGTCGAGCTGTTGTTGCCGCCGTTCGTGTCAGTCGTCGACGTGCTGACGTTCGCCGTGTTCGAGACAGAGCCGGTGGCGCTGGCGGTAGTCGAGACGACGAGCGTGAACGTCGCCGTGGCGCTGGCGGCGAACGAGGTGTTCGTGCAGGTGATGGTCGAGGTGCCGCTGCAGTTGAACGTCGGGCCGGTGGTCTGCTGGAACGAGACGAAGGTCGTGCCGGCAGGAATCGTGTCGGTGAGCTGGACGTTCGCGGCCGCCCCTCCGGCGACGTTCGCGACGTTGATCGTGTAGCTGATGTTCGTCCCGGCGTTGGCGGTCGGCGGACCGCTCTTGGTCACCGAGAGGTCGGTCACGCCGATGACGCTCGTGTTGGCCGACGCGGTGTTGTTGTTCGAATTGGGATCGGCCGTGTCGCCCGAGATCGTGGCGGTGTTCGTCACGACCGTGGCGTCGGCGACGCTGCTGTCGACGGTGACGGTGAGCGTGAACGTGGCACTCAACCCCGAGCCGAAGGTGTTGATCACGCAATCGACGGTTCCCGGCTGGCCCCCGCCCGGCGTCGAGCAGACGAAAGTGGGGCCGGTGTTCTGCACGAGAGAGACGAACGTCGTTCCGGGAGGGAGCGGATCATTCAGATGGACGTTGGTTGCCGTATCCGGACCGGCGTTGGCGGCCCCGATCGTGTAGGCGATCTGCTGTCCAGCGGTGACGGATGCCGGTCCGCTTTTCGTCACGGAAAGATCGGCGCTGGAGACGGTGAGGCTGCTGACCGCGACGTTGTTTTCAGACGAGGGGTCGTTGGAGCTCTCGAGGTTGGCCGAGTTGGTGAAGGTGGTTCCGGCAGGCGTGTTCCCCGGAATGTTTCCCGTCAGGGTGAACGTCGCCACCGCGCCGTTCAGCATCGGGGTGAGACTGCAAGTGGTCGTAGCGCCGGGTGTGCAGGTGAAGGCCGGACCGCTGTCCTGCGTGAACGAGACGAACGTCATCGTTCCGGGCAGCGTGTCGGTCCACTGCACGTCCTGCGCGTCGCCCGGGCCGCTGTTCGTCACCGTGATCGTGTAGGCGACGTTGCTTCCCGGCGTGGCCACGTTCGGGCCGTTCTTGAGAATGCCGACGTCGGCGGACGATCCGACTTCGGTCGCCGCCGCGGCGCTATTGTTCTCATCGTTCGGATCGATGCCACCCGTGCTGACGGTCGCCACGTTCGTGTAGATCGTCCCGTCCGGCGTCTGCGGCGGGATGTGCATCGTGATCGTGAAATCGGCGCCGGAGCCGCCCGGCATCGTGGCCGTGTTGCACGTGATTGTGCCGTTGTTGCCGAGGCCCGGATCGCTGCAGGAGAGAGGCGTTCCGCTGTTCTGCACGACCGAGACGAACGTGAGGCCGGGAGGCATTGTGTCGATCAGCGTGACGTCTGCGTCGTCGGGGCCGGCGTTGAAGATCTGGACGTCGTAGGCGACGTCGGTATCGGCCGGCGCGCTTCCCGGCCCGATCTTCGAAACGGAGAAGTCGCTGTCCGCGAAAAGTTGTGTAGCGAAGAACAGCGAAATGAGCGTGAGGATCACGCGAAATAACTGACGGAAGGGCATCTTTTCTCTCTCTCTCTTCCCCTGGATCTGCGCGGCGATTGTAGCCCCGAAAAAGGGAAAGTGAGGAATGCACGCTTCACGCGGTAGGCAATCCCCTTCATGGGAAATTCGTGCATCTGTCAGTCCTTCTGTACATGAGGATTCTCTTCCGTTCCCTCACTGCGATTCTTGTTCTCGTCGTGACCGTTTCCGCGGCGCCCCTCGGCGTCCAGGTTTTGCCCTCCCATCTCACGATCGACGGGCAGAACAACGCTTCCGCAACGATCGTGATCTCGAATGACTCAGATCGCTCCGTCCCGATCTTTCTCACCGCCGATGACTTCGAGCTCGCTCCTGGCGAGCCCGTGCCGGCGAGAATTGCTTTCGGACCCGCCGGCACGACGGCGGCAAACAGCCCGTCATTCGAGCTCGTCGACCTCAAGGCAAAGACGGACGTGCGGGTTCGCACCGACATCACGAATTTTTCTCAGGCCGGAATCGCGACAGCTGTCCTTCGCAATCGCGGGGAGAAGATCGGTGAGCTGATCGCTGTCAAGGACCAGTTCCCGTTCAATGTGAAACCGTTGGGGTCGAAAGATGACGCGCCGCTCCTTCTTCGTTTCTGCGACATCGCACCTGCTTACATCGTCCTCAAGAATGACGATGCGCTGACCTACTCGCTCGATTGGAAGCTGGAGGCAACAAGCCTGCCGCCACAGGGATCGCGAATTCCCCGCCTGGCGGGCCAGGGAACGAGCGTCTTGAGATTCAATAACGATGTTGGGTGGATACCGAGCTGGAACAGTCTGTCGACGATTCTGCGGCCGGTCGATACCGATGGGATGCTGACAATTACGGCTACGTCGCGCGATCAGAAGCTGCGCTGGAAAGAGCGCACCTTTCCGGTCACCGTTCGCCGTTCGTACTGGAGCGACTACGGATATCAATGGGTGACCTTCGTCATTCTCTCGCTATTGCTCACGCTGGGCGGCATCGCTTCGCTGCTGCTGAACAACTGGATTCCGAACCGCCTCAAACGGGTCACTGTCCGCGAGGCGATCGAGGCCGTGTCGCCGAAGATCCGCGTCCTCTCGTCGAACATCATGTCCGCTCTGCGGGTCGGCATTCGCGTCGAGAAGCAGCGACTGTTGCAACGCCTCAAATCTCGGTCGGCCATCAGTCCCGATTTCGCCATGCTGGCTGCCGAGTGCGAGGCAGGCGCCCAACGGCTAGGCCGGGAGGTCGATCTAATCGACCGGATCGACGAGATTCTGCGCAGCATCGAGAGCAACTGGCCGGCAGCGGGGGTGCATGGTCCGACGCTGCTGCGCCGAGCGTGTACGCTGTTGCACGAGGCGCAGTTGAAGCTTGCTCGTCCGGAGTTGACTGACGCCATCGTCGCCGATGCCGAGGCGATCATCAATCAGGCCGAGGGAACGATCACGAGCTCCCAAGTGCTCGATACGGCGATGACGGCCGATGTGGCTGGTCGTGTCGCCGGACTGCGCAGGGAGTTGAAAAATCTCGCCGAATCGGCGGCGCTCAAAGAGATCCTGGACAAGGTTCCGCTGTTGAACGACGTGGTTCAGGACGACAGGTACGAAAAGGCCGAGGCGTTGAGCGTCGACGTCTTCTGCGACGTCGATACGGCGACGACGAAGCTCGAGTTGGTCGAGCGTTTTGTCAAGGTATACGCCGCCATCCTTCAATCCGATGGCGAGACCGCGAAAAAGCATCTCGCCCGGTTCATCGAAGCGCTCCGCCGAACCAGTTTTGCCGCGTATCGCGAGGGCGTGTCGATCGTAGAGCAGGTTGAGGAGATTTCGTTCGCCGATGACGCGACAGCTGAGATCAAGGCCGGCCGGGTGAAGATTCGGTATGAGCCGCAGTCGCCCAAGGTGAATCAGGCCGTCACGCTCTGCCTCGAATTCCAAAAGCGGCGCCTGAACGAAGACGCAGCCCGCAACACGCTGGTCTGCGAATGGCATTTCGTGCATGGGGACGAGGAAGAGACCTCAGGCCCGTTCAAGGCTCTGTATAGCAAGATCCGCAAGGCGCCGAAAAATCAGCCGACGCCGGTCCGCTACGAGTGGACCGAAGAGGGGTTCAGGATCTCCCACTATTTTCCGACGCCCGAAGCGCAAAGAGTGTGGGTTCGGTTCTTCGATGAAGACGGCGCGGCGATCGAGTCGTCTCCCGGCAATACGGTCAGGATCGAGGAGTCCATCCGGGTAAGCGGCACGAAGCGGCGGGCATGGGGTGAACGGACGTGGATCGAAGCGACGCGTCTTAGTATCGCGCTCATTGGTGCAATCTTCGCGCTCCTCGGCGGCGCGCAGGCTCAGATTGCCAAAGTTGACCTCGTCCCCGGCCTGATCGCCGTATTCCTTCTCGGTTTCTCAGCCGATCAGATCAAGAACATCTTCAAGTAGCAGGAGGAGGAAGAAACCGGCGCCACCCTTTTGAGGTAGCGCCGGCAAAAGATGGCAGTCTTCAGAGCAGGTCGTTCAGGGCGGTGTACTCACGTCCCTGCGACTCCGCGACCGCCTTGTAGGTGATCGCGCCTTTGTAGACGTTCACGCCTTCCGCCAGTCCGGAATTGTCGCGGACGGCCTTCTCGAATCCGAGGCTGGCCAGGAGCCGCGCGTACGGCAGCGTGGCGTTCGTCAGGGCGATGGTCGAAGTGCGCGGAACGGCGCCCGGCATATTGGCGACGCAGTAGTGAATGACGTCGTCGACGATGAACGTCGGATTGGAATGCGTCGTCGCGTGTGCCGTCTCGACGCAGCCGCCCTGATCGATCGCCACGTCGACGATGACCGAGCCCTTCTTCATGTTGCGGATCATGTCGCGCGTCACGAGCTTCGGCGCCGCCGCGCCCGGGATCAGGACGCCGCCGACGAGGAGGTCGGCGCGCGAGCAGGCGTCGGCGATGTGCGCCTTGTTCGAGGCCAGGGTGTTGATGCGGCCCTGGAAGACGTCGTCGAGGTAGCGGAGGCGATCGAGGTTCGTGTCGAGGATCGTCACGCGCGCGCCGAGGCCGACGGCCATCTTCGCGGCGTTGATGCCGACGATGCCGCCGCCGACGATGACCACGTCGCCCGGCAGTGTCCCCGGCACGCCGCCGAGAAGGATGCCGCGTCCGCCGTTCGTCTTCTGCAGGTAGTAGGCGCCGATGTGCACCGACATCCGGCCGGCGACTTCCGACATCGGCGTCAGCAGCGGCAGCGAGCCGCCGCGCCCGGTGATCGTCTCGTACGCCACGCCGACGATCTTCTTGTCGAGGAGCGCCTTCGTGAGATCGGGAACGGGGGCGAGATGGAGGTAGGTGAAGAGGAGCTGGCCATCCTTCATTCGCTTCAGGTCGGCCTCGATCGGCTCCTTGACCTTCACGATCATCTCGGCTTCGTTGAAGACCGCGTCGGCGTCGGGGAGGATCTGCGCCCCGGCCGCCACGTATTCGTCATCGCCGAAGCCGCTGCCGCCGCCGGCCCCCTTCTGGATGAAGGCGGTGTGTCCGTCGGAAGTGAGGTCACGGATGCCCGAGGGCGTCATGCCTACTCGATATTCGTTGTCTTTGATTTCGGTCGGTACGCCGATCCGCATTGCGTTCGTCTCCGTTCGCTTCGAATTTCGGCGCGGATTGTATCGCTCAGATAGCAGATAGCAGATAACAGATAGCAGAAGGTCTGCCGTCTCGCCTGCTATCTGCTATCTGTTACCTGCTATCTGGGTTCACTCAATCGTTCGGTCGGCGCTTCGGACCGGGGTCCGCCGTCGGGAGGCCGAACAGCTGCGGCGCGAGGATCTTCGCGGAGGCGAGGACGTTGAGCATGCCGAAGCCGTTGAACGGGTCGTAGCCGGGGTCGCCGATATCGGTCGCGCCGCTGATGAGCGCCTTCCGCACGTCGTTCGAACTGGCGTTCGGCGCGAGCGACCAGATCAGAGCCGCGCCGCCGGAGACATGCGGCGTCGACATCGAGGTGCCGCTGAGCATGAAGTAGTCCTCGTTACGGAAGCTCTCGACCGCGTTGTGCGCACCTCCGCTGAGCAACGCCTGCGCGTCCTTCAACGTCATCGCGGTGGCGAGGATCCACGGGAAGTCGACGTCCGGCTTGTAGTCGACGCAGTTGTTCGAGTCGTCGCAGTCCTTGCGGATCAGGGTCCAGCTGGAGAGGTTGTCGACGGTGTTCGGCGTGTTGTAGATGATGACCGCGCTTGCGCCGGCGTCGATGGCGTTCTTCACTTTCTGGTTGAAGGTGAAGTTGCACTGCTGGAGCGGAACGTTCGGGCCGCAGCCGCGCTGAATCACCGCGATGTGTCCCGGCGTCTGGGGCGGGAAATCCTCGGGGTTGCCGATGTTGCAATCGATGATCGGCGCCCAGACGTCGCGCTTCGGCGAGCCGTTGATGCCGTACGCGTTGAGCGTGACGTTCGTGTCGGTCAGCACGTCGGCGATGCTGTACGTGCCGACGCGCGCGGTCGAGAGAACATTGACGCCGGGAGCCATCACGCCGATGTTCACGCCGTAGCTGGAGAACGGGGCGCGGACGTTGTTGGCGTCGAGGGCGCCGGCGGAGAGCACCGTCGGATACGCGCCCGGATACTCGACCGCGGCGAAGCCGGAGTTGCCGGCCGCCGCGACGGCGAGCACGCCGGCGTCGTAGATGCGCTGGAACGCTTCGCGCTCCGCTTCGTCCGCTTCATGCGAGCCGAGGGAGAGGCTGACGACCCAGTGACCGCCGAGCGCCTTCTGCTGCGAGAGCGTCCAGTCGAGCGCGAAGATGACGCTGTCGGAACTGCCGGTGCCGTGGAGGTCGAGCGTCTTGACCGACCAGATGCGCACCTTCGGCGCCATGCCGACTACGCCGAAGCCGTTGTCGCTCGCGCCGACGGTGCCGGCGACGTGCGTGCCGTGACCGTTGTCGTCGAACGGCGCCGCTCCCGGTTGGAGCGTGTTGAAACCGCCCGCGTAGTTTGCCGCGAGATCGGGATGAGCGGGGTCGATGCCGGTATCGATGATGACCACGTTGACCGGCTGGAATCCTGGAGTCAGCGGCCAGAGCTCCGGCGCGTGCGTCGCGGTGATGCCGGGAGGGATGACCTGCTGGGTGCTGTAGCGCGCCACAGCGACGTTCGCGCTCCGTGCAACCGGTGTCGTGTCGAGCAGATGGCGCTCGTGCACTTCCTGCACGTAGCGGACGTCGCGCGACTTGCGCAGCGTCGCCGCTTCGTCGTCGGTGAGGTCGGCGGCGAAGCTGTTGAAGTTTTCGAAGCGGCGGACTTCGTGAGTCTCGGCGACGCCGGCATCCTGCACCATCGCCACCTTCGCGGAACGAATCGGCCCGCGCAGGGCGACGATGTAGCGCGTGGCGGCCGAGAGGTCGGCGGTGATGAGGACGAGGAGAACGCTGAACGAAAGGATCAGTTTTCGGGACATGTAGTTATCTGTTTTCACCGACGACAGTACGGCTTGGGCCGTCGCCGCGTCCAATCAGCGCCGTTTCAACAAAGGCCTTCCCTGCGGTGCCGAGATCGTCCAGCCGATGTCGCGAAGCTCATCGAGTGTCAGATCGGGCACGTGCTTGAGATCGGAGCTGATGAACGGTTCCATGAGCAGGCTCGGGTTGGCCGTGACGTCGAAGTGATAGATCGACGAACCAGGCGAGACCGTGCAGGGAGCATAGAGTTTCGGAAATCCCTCGGCGGTCGCTCCCGCGCGCCGCGTCGGATCGAAATGCAGCGTGACGTTGAGGTTTGTGTTGGCCTGTCCGCGCAGCACGGCACCGTCGGCCTGCGTCACGCTGACGACCGGGATCGTGATCGTCGGGTCGTCGCCGCTCATGCTCGGCGGCTGACAGGTGTCGGCCCTGTTGTCGGCGATGATGATTCCGATCGCGCCGGCGTCCTGCACGTTCTTCGCCTTGACCGTGAAGTTGCAGTTGCCGCGGTCGACCAGCGCCCACTTGCCGGTCAGCGCGCCGGCGTTGGTCAGCGGCGTCTGGCAGGCGTCGAGGGTCGAGGTGCTGGTGGAATCGATGCCGTCCTGGACCGCGACGACATCGCCCGACAGGTTGATGTTCGCCACCGATCCGCCGAAGGACGCGACTCCGATATCGTACGAAGCGCTCGACGGCGTGTTCACCGCAAGCACGGTCACTGGCTTCAACAGCGTGGCGGCGTGAGCCTTGGTCAGGTCGCCGTTGAAGCCGAGATGTCCGGTATTGATCATCGAGACGAGCCGCGCCTGCGGGCTCATCTGCGGCCAGCTCTGACCGGCCTGGTTGTCGAATATGTGGACGTCGAACACCGACGGCGTGCCGCCGGAGCCGAAGTTGCCGCTGTTCGTGCTCGTGTTGCCGACGAATCCGAGGCCATGTCCGAATTCGTGAAGGAGCACGGAGACGAGATCGATGTCGTTTCCGTGATTGGCGTCGAACCCGTAGTACCAGTTGGTGGTGCCGAGGCAGGTGGAGTTATCGACCAGAGAGTTGAACGCCGCGTTGATCTCGGGAACGCTGCCGTTGAGATCGGTGCCGGAGAGCGCATTGGCCAACGCGATCGGGTAGCCGACGTGTGCCAGCGGCGCGGCCGAGAAGTCGGAGATGAACGTGGTCGGTCCGGCCTGCCCGAGAATCGCGGAGGTCGCGGTGCACGGCGAGGTCGAATCGTTGATCGGCGAGAACGTCGCTTTAATGACGATCGGAACCTGCGACTCGAGGATCTCGCCCCACAGTCCGGCCGCGAACTTGAACGCGTTCAGCCGCTGCTCGCCGAGCGTCGTTCCGGGGTTGCCGCCGATCGGCGTCGCCGGCGTCTGATCGTTGAAGCCGAGGTTGGGGCCGTCGTTGTTCTGGATCGTGATGGTCACGCGCGCGAACGCGCTGCCGGTCGTGAGCAGGAGAGCGAGGGAAATGAGGAGAAGTGTCTTGCGCATGATTACTGCTCCGCCGGCTTCGAAGGTTCATCGCGCTGACGGCGCTCGACGAACGAGCGTCCCGCTTCGATGCTGGTGACGCAGCTGGTCGTGATCGAGCCGTCGTCGTTCTTCCGCGCGAAGACGATGTTCGGCACTTCCGCGGGGATGACGACGCCGTCGGTAACGATCTGCTCGCTTGCGATCGCGAACAAAGCAGAGAGCGTCAGCGGCATGAAAGGCGCCGCCTCGGTCATCGCCTGAAGGTCTTTCTTTGTGACGCGAGTCGTCGCCTTCTGCTCCTCGGCGAATGCGGAACCGGCGAATGCTGCGACTACGAACAACGCAATGAAAAGACGGCGCATCTGGATGTGCCTCCTAGGGCTGATCACGGACAATCTTCGGTTATCCGAGGCGAACAGAATGCGCCCGCGGCCACATTCCGGTTTCACTTATTGCAACTCTGTTACGCTCACGCCCCTGTTCGAAAGGAGCCCTCAATGGCTGACTGGGAGTCGAACCTGATCACCGATTCAAACGGTATCCGCAATTTGATTCGCGAGACGAAAGTCATCGCTGTCCTCGGCATCAAGCCGGAGTCGCACAGCGACCAGGCGGCGTTCTACGTTGCCGCTCATATGGCCGCCGCCGGCTACGAGATCATCCCCGTCCCCGTCTACTACCCCGAGGTGACCGAGATCCTCGGCAAACCTGTAGTCCGCAAGCTCGCCGACATCGGACGTCCGATAGATATGGTCAACGTCTTCCGCCGCCCCTCCGACATCCCCCCGCACGTCGACGACATCCTCGCCGCCAAACCCAAAAGCGTCTGGTTCCAGCTCGGCATCCGCAACGATGAGGCCGCCCGCCGCCTCGCCGAGGCCGGCATCAAGGTCGTGCAGGACAGGTGTTTGATGGTGGAAGAGGGGCGGGCGCGGTAGGGGCCGGCGCCCCGTCCGGGGCGCAATGGGTTGGCGCGTCGCCGGTTCCGGTGGCGTTGCCACCGGCTAATCGCCACCGCGCCTCCGGCGTGCAACACGCCAATGTGCCTCCGGCGCATGCAGGCCGATGGCGAACCGTACCGATGCGCTTCCGGCGCGCCGGTCCGCACGCCAACGGCGTGCCGGCAAATAGCCGGTGGTTTCGCGAAGCGATACCACCGGTAGCGAACGACGACCCAAAATGCGCCCCGGCAGGGGCGCCGGATCCACGCGCAGTAGAAAATTTGCGCGTCATGCGCCCCCGAGGGATCGTTTCCGCGGAGGTCGCCCGATGCCATCGACCCACATCAGCCTCAGTTACCACATCGTATTCAGCACGAAGAACCGCGATCCCCTCATCGCTCCGCCGTGGCGCAATCGATTGCACGACATGCTCGGCGGATGCATCCGGAGAGCCGGCGGTGCGTCGATCCAGATCGGTGGAACGGCGGATCACGTACATCTTTTCGCGCGCCTGCGCCCGACTCACTGCCTGGCGGATTTCGTTCGCGACGTGAAACGCGCGACGTCCGCATGGGTTCACGACACGCTGCGAATCGGCCGATTCGCTTGGCAGGAGGGCTACGGCGCGTTCACCGTCAGTCCGTACGATTGCGACGGGCTGGTGAACTACATCCGAACGCAGGAGGAGCACCATCGCGGCCGGACGTTTCAGGATGAATATCGTGAATTCCTGAAACGTCACGAAATCGAATTCGACGAACGATATTTATGGTGAACGCGTGAGTTCCCGCAACAGCTCCTCCCGAAAGTACCCCGATGGGATCGATCCCTGTTTGATGAACAGCAGGTGGAACTTCTTCAGATCGAAGTTCTTCCCGAGGCGTTGTTCGGCGTCGTGACGGAGGGCGTAGATCTCGTCCTTGCCGAGGCGGTAGGTGATGGCCTGGGTCGGCCATTTCGAGTAGCGGAAGATCGCGCGCTCGGCGGAACGGCAGCTGGCTCGTTTCGAATCGGACATCGTCGCGTCGAGGCATGAGCCGCTCTGGAAATCGACGATGTTCGAGAAGAGCTCGACTGCGTCGTCGTACGAGATCCAGCCGGTGTGGATGCCGGTGTCGACGCGCACGCGCAGGTCGCGGTAGAGCTTTCCCTGTAATTGATAGAGGTGCTCTTCCGGTGTGTAGAAGCCCGGCGGCTCGGCCATCAGCGCCTCGGCGTACAGTCCCCAGCCTTCGCCCGACATCGAGTCTTCCCACATCGACGAAGAGTCCTCGACCGCTCCCGGCGTGAGCCAGCGCACGGGCGAGATCCGGTCGCGATCGACCGTCATCACCTTGTAGTACCAATCGTGTCCGGGGAAACCTTCGTGCGCGGAGAGGTCGGCGAGCGCCGCGCGATTGTTCTCCTTCAACGCGGCGGGATCGTTGTCGGTCGGTGTGACGTAGAAGACTCCAACGCCGCTGTTCCTGAACGGCGGCGCCGGATAGTAGGCCGCGCCGTCGATCGAGGCGCGCAACGGCGGCGGCGTCTCGATGACGTCGAGCTTGTAGTCGGCGGGGACGTCAAAGAGTCCTGTGTGCCGCGCGTAATCGACGAGCCGGAATGCCGCGTCGCGATACCAGGTGATCATCTCGGCGTCCGACTTCGGATAGTCCTCGCCGAGGCGCTCGAAGACGAAGCGGACGGCGGCGTTGCCATCCGCGGGGAGCGTCCAGCTGTGCTTCGCGCCGATGTCGCGCGCGAGATCGATCATCTCTTTCTGCGTCTCCTGCACGATCGGCCACGCCTCGTCGTACAGCTGCGCGGTCGTCTTGCCGACGCGAAGATTGTTCTTCAGCGCCCAGTCGTACTCCGCCTCGCCGAACGCGTAGCGATCGCCCGCGAACTTCGCCTTGATGCCGCTCTCCTTCGTCGCGTCGTCGAAGAACGTGGTGGCGACGAACGTGGCGAGCTTGCGATACGCCGCGGCCGCGCGCAGCGACGCGGGACGAAGGTCGGCGAGCAGCTTGTCGCGATCGGCGCCGGGCGCGATCCGGTCATTCGCGATCTGCAGCAGCGTCGTCTCGAAGTACTTCGCGTCGGCTTCGGTGGTCGTGATGCCGTTGCGGAACAGCATCCGGAAGTCGGGCGTGTTGTCCGCGCTGATGCCGTTCCGCAGTTGCTGTTCGGCGTTGCCAAGGTACCAGGGAATCGTGTCGAGTCGCGTGATCACGGTCCGCCATTCGGCCGGCGTGCCGTTTGTCGAGGGCCCCGTTTGCGTGAGTCCCTGCAGATAGAAATCGACGGCGCGGAACGGCTCGTCGGTGTAGGTGTCGAGCGAGCGCTGCTGCCATCTGCGCACCTGATGGAGATGAAGCTGATAGCGGATCTGCGCAAGCGCGACGTCGCGGTCGATGCGCGACGAGGCGGAGAGCGTGGCGGGATCGATCATCTCGAGGTCGTACGCGACTTCGCTCAGCCATGCATCCTCGCGCGTGATCGCCTCGGCCGAATGATCGCGAAGCCGTCCGTCCGCCTCCTGCAGCGACGGATCGAGTCCCGCTCCGCCGAGGTACGTGTTCACGCTTGGATTCAGCCGGAAGAATCCGACGACGTAGTTGCGGAGGTGAGTGCGGAGGAACTCGTCATTCGAAGCCGCGGGAGTCATTTTCGTGGTCGTCGTGCAGGCGGAGAGAAGAAAAACGATGGCGATGAATCGGCGCATGGCCGCTCGATTCTACCTTCCATGGTCAACCGTTGATCGGCGGTTCAGGAATCAACCCGCTGCAATGCGCTAAATGGGTTTATTCCTGAACCACGCTGCTGACGGCAAAAAATGCAAGGTGCTCGAATACAACGACTTGCTTCGCCGTACCTCTCTGGCAGCTTGCTTGCGCTAGTGGCGATCCTCGCAAGAGTCGAAAACGAAAGAGGAGAAAAGACCCGATGAAGAAGATGCTGCCGATTGCCTTTGCCCTCGTGGTCGTCGCTGGTTCCGTCCTCGCCCAGGACATCGAGGAGCTCAATCCTCAGGTGGGCAACCCGAACAAGCCTCACATCATGGTCACCAACCCCGATGGGACGGCGCGCATGGCGCACATGGTCGATGAACCGGGCGACGTCCCGGTGGCGAACGCCGCCGACGAGACCGCCAGCAACGAAGCGAATTTCAAAGCGATCTCGAACGCCGTCAATCTCTCCTATCACGGCGGCGACGTCATCAATACGGCGAAGGTCGTCTGCATCTTCTGGGGTCCGACCTGGGCGACCGGCGGATCCGATCACACGATGGCGACGAACATCCAGGCGTTCCGCAATCAGTTCGGAACGAACAGCCACTACGGGATCATCACGCAGTACTACGACACGGCGTACATCAATGCGTCGAACCTCGCGGGAACTCAGGCCGACTGGTTCGACACGACGAATGCGCTGCCGTCGACCGGCAACGTCACCGACTCGGTCGTGCAGGCCGAGGTGAAGCGCTACGTCTCCGCGCACGGGACGAACTACAGCACGGTGTACGAGGTCTTCGTGCCGCGCTACGTTCCGGGGACGACGAAAGCGGTTTATTCGTCCGACGGTTCGGCGACGTCGTGCGGCGGCCCGAATCTTTCGTACTGCGCATATCACAGCTCGTACTGGAACGGATCGAACTACGTGAAGTACTCGATCGAGCCGTACCCGAGCTGCTCCGGTTGCCAGGTCGCCGGCTGGACGACTTCGCAGAACGCGGAGCACTTCATGTGTCACGAGACCCGCGAGGCGGTGACCGATCCGCTCGGCAATGCCTGGTACGACAGTTCAGGAAACGAGGCTGACGACAAGTGCGCGTGGACCAGCCTCTTCACCGAGAACGGCTACGGCTATCAGCCGGAATGGTCGAACGCGATCAACGGCTGCAAACAGTAGCTCCGAACCCAGTCGATGAAGCGCGCCGGTCTTGCGAGAAATCAGCGCAAGGCCGGCGCGTTTCGCGTTTTGGGCAAGGTTGCCCGCGCGGTGATGCTAGCGCTCAGCGTCTCGGTGGGCGGCGCGACGCATGCCAGAGTTGAAGGATGTCGATGTCGCCGTTGGTATTGATGCGGTAGAAGAGGTAGTACTTCACTCGTTCGAGCAGGTACCGACGCACGACGCCTTCGCGTTGATGCTTTACAAACTTTCCGGTGCGGGGTGCTTCGCCGATACGGCTTAGCGCCTCGGCGAAATCTTCCTGGAGCGCTTCGGGCGCCTTGTCCCGATGTTGTCTCCACCAGCGGTGTGCCGAAACGAGCTGCCGTTGCGCCCGCGGCTTGATCTCGATCTGCACGACTCAGCGACGTGTTCCCGTGTCGCGTTCACTAATCTCGCGCAATTGGCGAAGCATCTCTTCGCCCGAGATGCCTACGCTGTGGTCGGCTTCTTCGAGGGCGGCATCCAGCTCGGCCTCTTCCTCCGGAGTGAGGACGACGCCTTCCTCTTCCTCTTCATCGGGGACCCAGATCGTGACCTGTTTTCCCTCGGGAAGGGGAAGCTCTTCAGAGACCGCGCGGCCGTTGATGATTCGGGCACTTACGCTGTACATGTATCTATCCTACCTCGGTGCCGGTCGCCAGAAGCCGCGTCAGCCAGGCGTTGGTCAGCTTCTCCACCACCGTGTTCTGGCGCAGCCTGGCGCGCAGGTTCACGAAGTCGACCTGGTCGAGCGGCTGGTCCTGATTGAAGCAGGAGAAGATGAACGACTCCTTGCCGGTCTTGGGGTCGACGTGGCGCTGGAGGCATTGGGCGCAGACCTGTTTCATCATGCATTGCATCGGCGAGTTGATGGAGCCGATGCCGGTGTGGTCGGGGTTGAGGAGATCGGCAAGGATGCCGTGCCGTGCTTCCTTCACCGCGCGCATCATGCCGTCGGAGCCGATGGCGATGATCCGCTGCACGTCCTTCAGATCGAACGTCCGGTCCGCCGATGTGGCGTAGGCCAGCATCGATTGCACGATGTTGCCGACGAACTTCCGGTCGCGCGGGCGGCGCGGCTCGATCGGCTCGCCGGCGTCGACGGACCAGATCACTTCGTCGGTTCCCGCTTCGATCTCGTCGCGCTTGAAGACGTCGGCGGCTTTCTTGTAGCCGGCGAAGTAGACGACGCGGCAGCCGTTGTCCTTCAGCGCCTTTGCGATCGAGAAGAGAACGGCGTTGCCGAGGCCGCCGCCGGCGAGGAGCACGGTCTCGTTCTTCGGCAGCTCGGTCGGCTCGCCGGTCGGACCCATGACGACCACAGGCTCGCCCGGCTTCAGCATCGCGCAGAGACGCGATGAGCCGCCCATCTCGAGGATGATCAGCGACAGCAGTCCGCGCTCCGGATCGGTCCACGCGCCGGTCAGCGCGATCCCTTCCATCACCAGCTTCGTGCCATTGATCTCCGTGGCGCTGCTCTCGAAGTTCTGCAGGCGGAAGAACTGTCCCGGCTCGAAGTGACGCGCGGCGATCGGCGCGCGCACCACGACTTCGACGATGGTCGGCGTGAGGCGGTTGATCTCGTGCACGCGGGCGATGAGGCCATCGTCGAGCGTACGAACGAGCTCGTTCCATTTCGACTGATCGCCGCGATCGAGTGTGCCGAAGAGCTCCACGACATGTGGATAGCCGAACTTCGCCGAGGCCATCGCCTTGACCACGTTTCCGGCGTACTTCGGATGGTTGTCGCCGTAGAACGAGATCAGCTTCTCGCGGTTCGACGGGTGTTGATAGGACGTGAAGAAGCCGGTGTCGCGTGCGGGGTCCTGGATCTCGATCAGTTCCTGATTCGCGCTCACCGCGTAGGCCTGGAAGAACTGCTTCCACTTATCGAGCTTGAACGTGCCGGGGTGTTCCTTCTCGTAGATGACGTTCGGGCTCGTGCCGGCCGCCACCATCACGCTCCGCGCGAGAAGGTCAACAACCTGACCACTGTCTTTCCACCGCCCGTCTTCAACGATCTGCTTTTCGAAGAGGAGCGATTTCACATGTCCAAATTCATCCGGTACCGCCTCGACAGGTGAGAGCGATTCCGCATACGCGATCCCTTCCTCGAAGGCCTTGATCACCTCTTCGTGATTGAGCCGGTACGCGGGTGAATCCTGAAGCGACTTGCGATACGCGATCGTCACGCCGCCCCACGAGCGGACGAGCGGGATGAAGTTCGGCTGCTCGCCCGCGGCGGCCGCGCGCTCCCGTTCGGCGCGGATGGCGCGGCCATGCTCGAGGAACTCGTCGAGGATCAGCAGCTCTTCCTTGTCGAAGCCTGCGCGCAGCGCTTCACCCATCGCCTCGTATCGCTCGAGGATCTTCGAGACCTGCACCGGGTAGTACGCGAAGAGCTCAGTCGCCGTGTCGATGGCGGTGAGGCCGCCGCCGATCACTACGGCCGGTAGACGAACTTGCAAATTCGCCATCGATGACTTCTTGAATGCGCCGGTCAGCTGCAGCGCCATCAGGAAGTCGCTCGCCTTGCGGATGCCGCGAATGAGGTTGTTCTTCATCCGGACGATCGTCGGCGTCCCGGCCCCCGCGGCGATGGCGATGTGATCGAAGCCGAGCTTGTCGAACGCGTCTTCGATGGTGATCGTGCCGCCGAAGCGCACGCCTCCATACACCTTCACGTTCTTCTTCCGCTCGAGCGCGATGCGGATGATCTTCAGAAAGTTCTTGTCCCAGCGGACGGTGATGCCGTACTCCGACACGCCGCCGAAGCCGGCGAGGATCCGGTCGTCGAGCGAGTCCCACAACTTGCGCGCATCGACGATCGGCTGCGTCAGAAATTCATCCGGGACCGGCTCGATCTTCAGGCCGTCGATGGCGACGACGCCGAAGCCTTCATTCGAAAGGTAGTGCGCGAGCGTGTAGCCGGCCGGCCCGAGGCCGACGACGAGGACGTTCTTGCCGTTGTAGGGGAGAGCGATCGGACGGCGGACATTGATCGGATTCCAGCGCGTGAGCAGCGAGTAGATCTCGAAGCCCCACGGCATCCAGAGGACGTCGGTGAGCACGCCGGTCTCGATCTGCGGGATGTCGACCGGGTCCTGCTTCTGGAAGATGCACGACTTCATGCAGTCGTTGCAGATGCGATGACCGGTGCCGGGACACATCGGGTTGTCGATCATCACGATCGCCAATCCAGCAATCGCTTCCCCCTCGGTGCGCAGCACGTTCATCTCGCCGATCTTTTCGTCGAGCGGACATCCTTCGAGCGCCAGCCCGAGCGGATTCGGTTTGAATGTGCCTCCCTTTTCCGGGAAGCCGTGCGAGCAGGAGTCTTTCGACCGCTCGTGACAGTAGATGCAGTAGGCGGCCTGGTCGGCGATTGTGCGCGGCGTGGCGCGCGGATCGGTGAGCTTGAAGCCGTCGCGGCGGCGGTAGTGCTGCTCGTTGCCGACGACGCGCAGTTCGTCGATCGCCTTCGTGTCGACGAGGCGATCGAAGACGAGCGGCTTCGGAAGATGGAACGATGTCCAGCCGTCGAAGCGCCCTTCCTTCCACTGCGCCGCCGTCCAGTCGACGAGCATGTCGATCACCTTGTGCAGTGCCGCGCCCTCTCTCGCGATCGCCTCGGGTGAGTCGACCGGTTCGTGGTGTACGAGCGCCTCGTCGAATGCGTTCGATGCGCGCAGCGAATCGCGAAGCTGCGAGAGCGACGCGCGCGTCTCGCCCGACGGCGTGGCCGCTTTCGGGCCGCGCGGATATTCGCGCTCGAGGTCGAGGAGCTTGTTCGCCGTGCAGGCGAGGGCGAGCTCCGGATCGCGCTCGAATTCGCCGCCGGCGAGTGTGTGGATCAACGCGTCGATCGCGGCCGGAGCGGTCTCGCCGGGCGACGCGACTTTCGCCACGCGCTTGGCCACAAACTCTTTTTTGAAGCGCGCGACCTGGGCATCGCGCTGCGCGCGCTGATGCAGCTGCGCCGGTCCGCCGTCGACCGGAAAAAGCTGCGCGAGGAAGGCGCCGAGCTCGCGGCTGACCGCGATCAGCAGCTCCGATTCCTGCGGCGCCGTCAGCGCGCCAGGATTCGCGCGATAGGCGGCGAAACGCTCGAACAGCGCCGCGTCGCGTTCTTTGACGGCGAGATCGAACGCACCCGCGAGATCGCGCAAACGGTCGTAGTCGTAGAGGTCTGAGTAGGTGAAGGTGTCGATGCCGAGATTCATAGTGAGCGATGAACGATGAACGATAGCAGAGTGTCATCCTGAGCCGCGGAGACGGCGAAGGATCCGTAAGTCGAGTGCGCGCGCCGTTTCAGGTGACGGATCCTTCGGCGTCTGTGCGCCTCAGGATGACACCGCTGTCGCCGTCGCCCGGTGCGGCGATGAACACGATCAACAGCACGAGCGCCGCGATCAGCCCGATGCCGTTGGCCCAGAGGTCGGGGCGATTGTTGCCGAGCATGTCGAGCGCGCTCTGGGTGGCGCTGGCGATGAAGATGGCGAGGGGCCAGGCGATCGGATTGTCATCGAGGATCTTGCGTCCGATGAGCCACGCGCCCGCCGCGACCAGCAGCGCGCGGAAGATCGCCAATGGCGCTTCGTGCAGCGTCACGTTCGAATCGACGAACATGCAGAAGAGGCCGCCGACGATCAGCGTCGGCTCGATCCAGCGGCGCGGCGCGTTCTGCAGCGCGTGTGCGATGAGCGCGACCGTGCCGCAGACAAAGATCGTCGTCACGAGTGCTTCGCCCGCCGCGAGGAGCGCCGGGAACGGCACGGCGACTTCGCCCGGCACATCGAATCCGTGCACGGTGGCCATCGACGGGAAGAGGCGCGCGATCCAGTTCGCGATCATCCGCAACGACTGGAAGATCGCCACCGCGCCGATTGCCGCCACCACGCCGCTCCGCCCGAATCGCGCCCGCCCTTCGCGCGACAACAGCGCCCCGGCCCACGGCCGCAGCGCCAGGATGGCGGTGAGCGCGAGGAGCAATCCGCCGAGCTGCAGGCCGAGCGTGCGGACCACGTCGACTCCGGCGTTGAAGCGGAACGTCTGCCATTGCACCGAGGTGTTGTAACTGAAGAGCGTCCACTCCCAGCGGGTGAGGATGCCGGCGATCGGGATGAGCGCGATGGCCGCGGTCCAGCGTGCGGCGCGCTTCCACGGCATGCGGCCGTGACGCGTGGCCATGACGAAGCCGGTGACGATGAGCGAGATCAGCGCCACGCCGCCGGCGAACTTGAGCAAGAGGATGACGACGTTGAGCAGCGTCTGCTTCTGCGCCTCGCGATACGCCTCGTCAGGCACCTTCACCGTCGTCGTGAACTGCGTCACCTCGTTGCCCGCGACGCGCACGGTGATGCGGCGCCAGGCGTCGGCGACGATCGGCTGCCGCTCCTGAAAATGCAGCAGCCAGTCGCGCCGGTTTGGCTGCTGGAAATTGAGCGCTTCCTTCAATTCGAAGGCGTTCGGATTCTCGCCGTAGGTCGCGAACGCGCTCGTGGCGATCGCCTGCGCGGCAGCCTGATCGAGCAGCGGTCCGGGGTTCCGTTCGTCCTGATAGCGGTGATAGCCGATCGCGCGCGACGTCCGCGGATCGACTTCCACGAAGTACTCGTCCTTCTGCATCGGCGTGAAGAAACGGACCGTCCATGTGCCGGCCTGGATGCGATGCGCCACGAGGTCGATCAGCCGGTGGATGTCGAGGCCGTGCCGGATGAGGTAGGTCGCGGCGACGGAATCGAATCCGCCAGGCGAGCCCCCTTCTTCGCGCTGCGAGTCGCGATCCCACGACTTGAAGCCTGCCAGCGGAATGGCGATCACGCGATCCGGCACCGGCTGATGCGCGACGGCCTTGAAGTGCGCGCGGGCGATCGCCTTCGTCTGATCGCGATTGATCCGGTAGTCGACCGCGTCGCCGATCGCGAGCGGGCGATACGCCATCAACACTGCGAGCACGCCGGCGGCGGCGAGGGCGACGAGGAACCGCGCCCGGACGAGCGGCATCGGCGGAGGGAGCTCCGTCACCGCATCGCTCTCGATCTGCGGCGGCTCCGGCTCGACCGGAAGGGTGGCGTTCAGTAGCTCCTCATCCGGCACGAAGCCCTTGTTGCGGATGTACAGCGCGATGGAGATCAGCATCGGCACGGCGAAGACGAAACTGGAGAGCGCCGCCGACGTGACGTAGTACGTGTTGTGCGAGCGGAAGAGGAGCAGCGCGGTGTACAGCGCGTCGACCGTGTAGTGCCAGATCAGCAGCGGCAGGAGGCCGTAGCGGAAGAAGAGGAAGCCGATCATCACGCCCGCCAGACCGACCTCCACGCCGCGGATGTAGAACGGCTGATTCGGATAGGTGGCGTGGCCGAAGCCCCAGATGAATCCCGCGACGATGATGGCGGCGACGCGCGAGCGGAGGATCCGCTCGAAGAACGGGATCGAGAACGCGCGCGACATGAACTCTTCGTTCAGCGCGGGGAAGAAGCCGGCGAAGAGCACCGCGATCCAGGGAAAGGCGGTGTTGAGCATCTCGTCGTACGGGATCTCCGCCGGCGCCCAGGCGCCGAAGTGTCCGGCGACGAGATAGAAGACGACCTGGTAGGCGAGGAAGAAGGCGACCATCGCGTAGCCGAGGACGAACGAGCGGAAGACGCGCTTGGAGGCCAGCGCGCGGCGGGTCCAGAGCCGCGGCAGCGCGAGCTGTTGCGGCAGGCGCTCGCGATAGAGCACCTCCCCCGAGCCGCAGATCACGATCAGCAGCATCGCCGAGCCGAGGGCGGGGGCGAGGGCGCGGAGGAAGATGAACTTCGCGAGGAACGCGGGCCAGGAATCGGTCGTGTCGTAGCCGGCGAGCGTGCTCGGGAACGAGTTCAGCGCCGTGCCTGTGACCAGCACGACCGCCACGATGCCGATCACCAGCAGGAACTTCAGGCTCATGTCGCCGCGGCGCAGGCGGGCGATGAACGTCCAGAGCGCGGCGATGATCGTGATGATCAAGAAGATGAGATCGACGTTGCCGGCGGCGAAGTTCTTCGATCGCAGCTCGATGTACGACCGCTCCCACTGATCGGGAACCTTGACCCGCTGCGAGTAGTCGCTCACCGCGTCGCCATCGACGGAGACGACGAAGCGATACGGCGCGCCGGCGGGATGGATCGACTTCGATTCCCAGGTGAAGATCCGCTGCACACGTTGCGGCAGGTTGCGCTCGCTCTTCGTGACGAGCGTGAGTCCGGCGAGCGCGACGCGGTTGCGGACGAGGAACGCTTCCGCGAGCTGCTGCGCCCGCGCGACCGAAACAGACGGTAGTGCGCGGCTCTCCGGCATCCGGTGCGAGAACGAAACGATCTCGCCGGTCGGCGCGACTTCGACCGAGTACTCCTCTTCCTGCAGCGGCTTGAACCAGCGGTGATGCCAGTACCAGAGGTGGACGTCGCGCTTCATCATCGCGTTCGCCTGCACGAGGCCGACGGAGCGCTCGAGGAAGATGAGCGCGAGGTTGTCGGAATCGAACGTCGCGGTGTGCTTCATGCCGCGCGTGTCGATCCGGAGGTCGCCCAGCACGCCCTCGGCCAGCGGGCGCGAGGCGCCGCGGTCGTAGCGGAATTCAATCGATGCTTCGGGGAAGGCCGCGCTGAACCAGTTCAGGACGACGTAGAGAGAAGCCGCGAAAACGGCTGTGCAGATCGCGAGAAAAATCCAGTCGCGCTGCGACAGTCGCTCATGGCTTTCCATCCGATCGGGGCATTGTAGCCTTCCGCATCTGCACGAACGCGTGACGGTTACAGCAGGCCGGTGAGGATCAGGTCCGCGATCTGCTCCGCCTGATCGCCGAGGTTGTAATCCTTCTCGGAGAGGATCCAGGAGGTCACCATCTCGTCGAGGATGCCGAAGACCGACTTCGCCACGAGCTGCGGATGGAGGTTCCGGCGGAACGTTCCCTCGGTCTGTCCCTGTTCGACGATCTTGCGGATGATGTTCAGGTAATCCGCGACCTCCTGCTGCGAGAGAAGACTCATGAACTTCAGGCTGTGCCGCAGCTCGACCTGCGACACGACCGCCAGCGCGCGGTCGCGGCCGAGCGTCTCGAGGTGATGGCGGATGGCGGTGCGGATCCGGTCTTCGTGGCGGCGGACCGGCATCAGCTCGCGCTCGAGCGACAGCAGGTAGTTGCGCGTGTGCTCTCGGAAGATCGTGATGAGGACGTCTTCCTTGTTGTCGAAATAGAGATAAATGGTCCCGTCCGCGACCCCGGCGGCCTTGGCGATTTCAGACACCTTGGCGTTGAAGTAGCCGTTCTGCGCGAAGACGTCGACCGCGGCGCGGAGGATGCGCTCGCGTTTGGAAGTACCGCGGAAGGCTTCGTTCTGCGGGACGGTGGGAACGGGTTGACGAGCCATGAATGAATGATCATTCATTCAGCGGGCGTTCGTCAACGGCGGGGCCTACATTCTGCGTCTACGCGCAGGATTGAGCCATAAGCCTGCCCACCTTCTCCACGAGCTCCGCATCGCGCGCAACTCGCGTCTTCCCATCGATCGCCGCCATCACCTCCGCCCGCGTCGCGGTCGCGGCGACGGGGTAAATGTGCAGGTGCAGGTGCGGCGTCATGATGCCGAGCTTGATCACGATCGCGCGCTCGCAGCCGGTCGCTTCCAGCAGCGCCCGCTCCGTGCGCCGGTAGACCGACATGAACGCCTCGGGATCGTCGAGATCGGAGAGGTTTTCGACGTGTTGCCGGGCGATGACCATGACGTGTCCGCGCACCGCCCAGTCATCGTGAAACGCCACGCGCGCCGCGGCATCCACATAGATCGTGTCAGCCGTATCATCAACGCACAACGCACAGGAGGGATTCAGATGAAGTACCTCGTCGCCATTATCGCGCTCGCGGCGTCGCTGCACGCCCAGACGCCGGAGCTCGATCCCGGACTCGGCAAGCTCCACCACCCGGTCTCGACGAAGAATAAAGAGGCACAGCAGTATTTCGATCAGGGTCTGAAGTACGTCTACGCGTTCAATCACGAAGCGGCGGTCAGTTCGTTCCAGCAGGCGACGAAGCTCGATCCCGATCTGGCGATCGGTTACTGGGGCGCCGCGCTGGCGATGGGGCCGAACATCAACATGGATGTCGATCCCGATCACGAGAAAGCCGCGTTCGAATCGGAGCAGACGGCGCTCGCGCATGCCGAACACGCATCCGTCGAGGAGCGCGATCTGATCAACGCATTGTCGAAGCGCTACTCGAACGATCCGAAGGCGGATCTGCACAAGCTCTCCGACGATTACAGCGCGGCGATGGCGGAGCTGGCGAAGAAGTACCCCGATGATCTCGATGTGGCCACGCTCTACGCCGAAAGCCTGATGGATCTCCATCCGTGGAAGTTCTGGACGCACGACGGAGTGCCGACCGAGGGGACCGAAGAGATCGTGAAAACGCTGCAGGGCGTGCTGAAGAGAAATCCGAATCACCTCGGCGCGAACCACTATCTGATCCACGCGGTCGAAGCGTCATCGCATCCCGAGCTCGGACTGGCATCCGCGCGCAGGCTGAAGACGCTCGCGCCGTCGGCCGGCCATCTCGTGCACATGCCGGCGCACATCCTCCAGCGCACGGGCGACTACACCGGGGCGGCGAAGGCGAATGCGCATGCGGCCGACGTCGATCGCGATTTCATCAAGAAGCATGGCGGCGACTCGATGTACGCGGCGATGTACTACAACCACAACCTGCAGTTCGGCAGCGCGTCGTACGCGATGATCGGCGACTACGCCACGTCGAAGAAGATGGCCGACGAATTCGCGGGCAACGTCATCCCGATGGTGAAGATGCTGCCGGTGGAGGCGTTCGCCATCGGGCCGATGCTGGTGCAGGTCCGTTTCGCGAAATGGCGCGACGTCCTGAAGGTGCCCGATCCGAACGTCGGCCCGGTATCGACCGCGCTCTGGCACTTCGCGCGCGGCACCGCGTTCGCGAAGCTGGGGAACGTCGCGGGAGCGGAGTCGGAGCAGAAGATCCTCGACGCGGCGCTGCCGGCGATCACCACCGAGCCCGGCTTCACGCAGAACTCGCAGCGCGATCTGGTGACGGTCGCCTCGCACCTGCTCGCGGGACGCATCGCATCGGCAAAGGGCGATCACGCCGGTGCGATCGCACATTACGAAGCGGCGGTGAAGGCGGAGGACGCGCTCAACTACGACGAGCCCGCCGACTGGCCGCTGCCGTCGCGTGAAACGCTCGGTGCCGAGTTGCTGCGCGCCGGCCGCGCGGCGGACGCGAAGCGCGTGTTCATGGAGGACCTGAAGCACAACCGGCACAACCCGCGTTCGCTGTTCGGACTGGGAAAGAAATCGGCGTCGTGGAAGGGCGGGCCGCTTCGGATCGAGGACCTATAATCCGGCGCCTATGCGCACCATCCGACTCGGCAGAACAAACGTCCAGGTCCCGGCGATCAGCCTCGGCACGTGGGGACAGGGCGGGCCGAACACTAACGAAGGGGTTTCCGTCGGCTGGACCGGCCACGACGACGCGCAGGCGAAGGAAGCGCTCGTCGCCGCGTATCGCGCCGGCATCACGCATTGGGATACGGCCGACGCGTATGGCGCCGGCCACTCCGAGCGTTTGATCGGCGAGGTGCTGAAGAGCGACGTGCCGCGCAACGAGCTCTTCATCGCCACGAAGTTCGGCTACATCAAAGGGCCGTCGGGCCGCGTCTACGACCCGGCGTTCATGCGCGCGCAATGCGAGGCCTCGCTGCGCAACATGGGGATCGAGACGATCGACCTCTACTACTTCCATCATTGCGATTTCGACGGCCGCTTCGACGAAGCACTGGCGACGATGCACGCGCTCCGCGACGAAGGGAAGGTGCGCTTCGTCGGCATCTCCGATTGGGATCTGTCGAAGATCATGCAGTACATCGAGCGGGCCGATCCCGACGTCGTGCAGCCGTACCGCAATCTCGTCGATGATACTTACGAATCGAGCGGATTGAAGGCGTACGTCGACGCCCACGACCTCGGCGTCGCCTTCTTCTCGCCACTCAAGCACGGCCTGCTCCTCGGCAAGTACGACGCGCCGCATCAGTTCGAGGAAGGCGACTTCCGGCGCAACGTCCCGGAGTTCCTCGACGCGACGTTCATCGAGCGGATGAAGCGCGCGTCGTCAACCGTCGCGGAGCGGATGCCGGTGCTCCGCGCCGTGACCGGCGCGCTGCTCGTCGACAACCCGACCGCCTGCGTGCTCCTCGGGCAACGCAGCCCGAAGCAGGTCGCCGCCGCTGCATCCGCCGGCGAGCCGCTGACGAAGAAAGAGGCGGAGTGGGTGCGGAAGGCGTACGACCTATAATCGCGATATGGCGAACGTCACGTTCGTACGGAAGTACAAGCTGGGCGAGGAGCCGGAGGTTGATCCGGAGACTCTCGCGATGACACCGGGTGAGCGAATGGCGCTCGTATGGGAGCTCACGAAAACAGGATGGCTCTTCCATGACCCTGATGCCCTTGCCGCGGGATTTCGCCGAGATGTTGCGCGAGTTGTCCGACGCGGGCGCTGAATCGCTGCTAAGAAACTCCCGCGGGATTTTCGCTCGTGGCCCAAGCCCCTCATCCGCCTGCGGCACCTTCTCCCCGCTCGTCGCAGGGAGAAGGGCGACAAGACTCGCGCAGCGCAAGCCTTGTTGCCCCTCGCCCCGCGGGTAGCGGGGAGAGGGTGCCGCAGGCGGGTGAGGGGCCGTGCCACGAGCGACGCTCTTCCCTCAGGCAGGGTTTTCTTGCCCTCAGAGGCGTCGCGCGTGGGAGGTTCCACTCTCGGGGATGACGAAACCCTAGTAAGCCATGAGCAGCCTCGCGGCGTGCTCGATCTGTTCCTCGTTCGCGAGGAACTCCTCTTCCAGCGGCGGCGAATACGGCACCGGAGTGTCGAGTGCGCCGATGATGCGGATCGGGGCGTCGAGGAAGTCGAACGCCTCTTCCTGAATCACCGCGGCGATCGATTCGCCGATCGAGCCGGTGCGGGTGTCTTCGTGAATGATCAGCACGCGATTGCACTTGCGGGCGAGGGCGAGGATCGCGTCGCGATCGAGCGGCATGAGGGAGCGGAGGTCGAGCACCGACGCTTCGTGTCCCGTACGCGACAACCTGTCGGCGACGCGCATGGCGACGTGCACGTATGCGCCGTACGAGATGATCGCCAGATCGTCGCCGCTCCGCCGCAGCGCCGCGCGGCCGATCGGAATCGGGGCCGGCGCTTCATCGGACAACAACTGTTTCACGCGCGGATCGCGATAGAGCGCGATGTGCTCGTAATAAAGCACGGGATCGGGATCGGCGACGGCGCTGGCCATCAGCGCGCGGGCGTCGTGCGGCGTCGATGGCGCGACGATCTTCAGGCCCGGCACGCGATAGAACCAGGCCTCGGTGTTCTGCGAGTGATACGGCCCGGCGTGGCGCAATCCGCCCCACGGCATGCGCAGGACCATCGGCACCGATCCGCCCCAGCGATAGCGGATCTTCGCCGCGCTGTTCACGAGCGGATTGAAGCCGGTGGCGATGAAGTCGTTGAACTGGATCTCGCCGATCGGCCGCAGCCCCGCGAGCGCGGAGCCGATGCAGACGCCGACCGTCGCCGCCTCGCTCAGGATTGAGTTCACGATCCGATCGCTGAAATCCTTGAGCAACGGCTTGAGCAGCAGAAACGCGTTGCCGTATTTGCCGCCGACATCCTCGCCGTAAACGAACGTTCGCGGATCGCCGCGCAACGCATCGCCGACGCCGAGCATCACCGCCTCGAGAAACGTTTTCCCCTTCGGATCGAACACCGGCGCTTCTTCGATGTGTGGGACAGACGCCCCCGCCTCTCCGAGGTTTTCGAGCACTTCGATTCGGACGCGACGCGGCTCATTCGCCAGCACACCCTCGCCCGCGGCCGAAGCATCGGGCCACGGCGCTTCGATCACCTTGCGCGCCTCTTCCTCGACCAGCGTTTCGATCTCGCGCTTCCACTGCTCGAGGTCATCCGCTCCGATGATCCCATCGCGTTCGAGCTTCGCCGCGTACGTCGCGATCGGATCGCGCGCCGACCAGAACTCGTACAGCTCGCGATTCGCGTAGCCGCTCTCCGTCAGTTGGGGATACGACCACGACGGCTGCGGATCTTTGCCGAGGTAGAGCATGTCGTCGTGATGCGCATGTCCGCACATCCGCATCGCAACGAGCTCGATCAGTGCAGGGCCGCGGCCCGCGCGGGCGCGTTCAGCGGCCCAACTGAAGGCGGCCGCGATGGCATCGGGATCGGTGCCGTCGATCGTGATCGCCGGAATGCCGTAGCCCGCCGCTTTTTCCGCGAAGACGCGGACGGCCGACTGTTCGCTGACCGGTGTCGAGAGGGCGGTCTGATTGTTCTGCACGCAGAAGATCGCCGGCAGCTTGCGCGCGGCGCAGGCGTTGATCGCCTCGTGCCATTCGCCAAGCGAAGTCGCGCCTTCGCCGACGAACGACACGGCGACGCGATCGCTTTTCTCGAGTTGAAACGCCATGGCGATGCCGGCGATGGTCAGCGCGGGTGAGCCGAGCGGCGCCATCGCGGGGAGGATGCCGTGCTCCCAATCGCCGACGTGCAGGTCCTTGCCGTTCATCGGCGGACCGCTCTTCGCCATCTGCGCGCTGAGCACCATGCGGATGGTGTCGCGATCATTGCGCATGGCGATGACTGCGCCGAGGTCGCGGATCATTGGTGAGATCACATCGCCGCCGGGGCCGCGGCGGAGACGGATCGCGGCTGCGTAGATCGCTTCCTGGCCGAGGGAGCGGAAACCCTTCCCCTGAAACGAGGCGCTGCCGTAACGGACCTCGCCGCCGGCGAAGAATTGCTTGAGGCGGTTGTCGGTCGCGCGCGTCAGCAGCATGCCGCGCAGGATCTCGCGCTTCTCGTCGGCGCTGAGCGATGCGGCGATCGCTTCGCGGCGGACGAAGCCGTCGCAGGAGTCGATGACTTCGAGCACCGCGTGGTTTAAGCGTTGATTGATCGACGTGCCGGGCGTCGTGTCAGGGATCGGCTCGTCGAACATCGTCGCCGGCACGAGCGCTTCGCTGAGCGTTTGTTCGAGCAGGCGGCGCAGCGGTTCGCGAAGCGCATCGAGTGCGAATCCGTCGTGCTCATCGAGCTCGCGTCCGGCGATCGCCTGCTCCAATGCGCCCGACGCGGGGCGCAACGCGAAGGGATGCCGCTCCGCCACGAACGCCGCGAATCGCGCACGCAAGGTCATGGGCGAATTAGACAGCAGATAGCAGACAGCAGACAGCAGGAAAATCAAAGGCAGCTGCTTGCTGCCAACAGCCAACTGCCATCAGCTCAAAGTCTGCTGTCCGCTGTCTGAAAGCCACTCCACGATCCGCTCCTCGGCCCAATAGACGACGCGCCATGGCAGCGGACCGGTGACGAATCCGACGTGTCCTCCGTGCTCGGTCACGATGAACGTCACGGCCGGCGACGCGATGGCGCGAACGCGAGGGAGCACGTCGGGTGGGAGGAACGGATCGTCCGCGGCGCTGACGCAGAGCGTCGGGACGGTGATGCGATCGAGGAAGCGGATGGAGCTCGAGCGCGTGTAGTAATCCTCCGCGCTGGAGAAGCCGTGCAGCGGCGCGGTGGCGGCGTCGTCGAAATCGCGGAACGTCTTCGCGCTCATGACGCGATCGAGATCGAGCGAGGTGTGATGCTGCTGCACGACGCGCGTCACTTTCTTCTTCAGCGATCGTAGAAACGATCCGACGTAGAGCCGGCCGATCGAGCTGTCGTCGAGGTACTTCGCGCCCGCGCCGAGGTCGTACGGGACGGAGATCGTAGCGGCGCGCGAGACGAGTTTTTCATCCGGATGTTCGCCGAGCCACTTCAGCAGCACGTTGCCACCGAGCGATGCGCCGAATGCGACGAGCGGGCACGAAACGCGAGTCGCGAGCATGCGCACCACGAAATCGAAATCGCTCGTCTCGCCGGAGTGATAGAAGCGCGGGCGGTGATTGAAATGATCCGGATCGCGCGCGCAGGAGCGGAAGTTGATCGCCGTCGCCGACCAGCCGCGGCGCGCGGCCATGCCGAGGATGCCCTGGATGTAGACCGACTGCGAGCTTCCTTCGAGGCCGTGCATCAGGACGAGGTGGTGCGGCGGGTTCGCGGCATCGAGATGATCGAGGACCAGCTCATCGCCATCCGGCGTTGATACGATCTCGCGCCGCAGCGGCACGAGCCGCCGCGAGCGCGTCAGCCGGCCCCAGACCGTCTGGGCGTGTGGGTTGCGTAGCCACCAGGGAGCGGAGAACGGCATGAAAGCGACGATTGTAAAGTGGGCGCCCCTTCCTGTCCTTTCGCTCGCCCTGGCCATCATCATCATCGACACCACGCTGCTCAACGTCTCGCTCTCGACGCTGATCCGCGAGCTGCACACCAATCTGCAAAGCCTGCAGTGGGTGATCTCGGCGTACTCGTTGACGCTCGCCGCGCTGACTGTGACGGGCGGGCGGATGGGGGACCTCTTCGGCAAGCGTCGCATGTTCCGCCTCGGCGCGTTCCTGTTCGCGGTCGGTTCCTTCCAGGCCTCGATCAGCAATTCCGTCCCGCAACTGCTGATCGGTGAATCATTGATCGAAGGAATCGGCGCGGCGCTGATGATGCCGGCGACCGCGTCGCTGCTCGTGTCGCGATATCGCGGACACGATCGCGCGGTCGCCTTCGGCATCTGGGGCGGCGTCGCCGCGGTCGCCAGCGCGGTCGGACCGCTCCTCGGCGGATTCCTGACCACGCACTACTCGTGGCGCTGGGGCTTCCGCATCAACGTCTTCGTCGTGGCGATCCTGCTCGCCGGCTCGGTGATCATCGACGAGCCGCACGAGAAGCAGTCGAAGCGCGTCGACTGGCTCGGCGTGATCCTCTCCGCGCTCGGACTCTTCCTCATCGTCTTCGGCATCATCGAGTCGACGACGTACGGCTGGATCTCCGCGCGCCGTCCGATTCCGATGTTCGATCTGCACGGCTACTCGTTCGTGCCGCTGTCGATGCTCGCGGGATTGCTCGTGCTCGCGCTCTTCGCGTGGTGGGAGCGGCGGCTCGAGCAGCGCGGCGGCACGCCGATCGTCTCGATGCAGCTCTTCGCCAACAAGCACTTCATGGCCGGCGCGGGGATCACGGGACTGCTGATGCTCAGCCAGAACGGCGTGATCTTTTCGATTCCGGTGTTTCTGCAATCGGTCAATGAGCTCGATGCGTTTCACACCGGACTGGCGCTGCTGCCGATGTCGATCATGCTGCTCATCGTCTCGCCGGGCGCCGGTTTTCTGACCAAGTACATCCCGCACAAACGGATCATCCAGACCGGACTGGCGATCAGCGTCGTGGCGCTGCTCGTCTTATGCGGGAGCCTGCACACGGGCATGTCGATCTGGGGACTGGCTCCCGGTCTCGCGATCTACGGCCTCGGCATGGGAATGGTCCTTTCACAAGTGAACAACCTCACGCTCTCGTCGGTGCCGGTGCGCGATGCAGGCGAAGCGTCGGGCGTAATGAACACGTTTCGCCAGGTCGGCGCGACGCTCGGCGCTTCGATCATCGGCGCGATTCTCCTGTCGTCGATCGTGACGAATCTTCAGAGTGCGATCAACGCCAGTCCGTCGATTCCCGCGCGGTCGAAAGCGACGCTGGACGCCTCGGTGCGGATGCAGGCGGCGGCACTTGCATTCGGCAGCGCTGATGTGTTTATGGAAGTACCGAAGGAGACACGGCCGGAATTGGCGGCGCTTCGGCGTATGGCGACCACAAGCGGCGATCGCAAGGCGCTGCTTTGTGGGGCTTTGTTTGCAGCATTAGGGCTGCTTATGTCGGTACGATTGCCATTACGTCCCTCAGATCATCAATGAAACTGACCGTCATCGTTCTGGTCGCCGCGTTGCCGCTATCCGGCCAGACGAGCGACACGGTCACGGTGACCGCCACCCGCACTGAAACGCGGCTCTCCGACACCGCGTCGAGCGTCGTCGTTCTCAAATCGGACGATGTCGCGAATGCCGCGACAGTCGACGATGCCTTACGGCAGGTTCCCGGGTTCACGCTCTTTCGCCGCACCGGGAGCCGGACCTCGAATCCGACGTCGCAAGGTGTGTCGCTGCGCGGTATGGGTGCGAGCGGCGCGTCGCGCGCGGTGGTGCTCGACGACGGCGTGCCGCTGAACGATCCGTTCGGTGGCTGGGTGTACTGGGGACGCGTGCCGCGCGCGGCGCTCGATCGCGTCGAGGTGCTGCGCGGAGGCGGCTCCGATCTTTACGGCAACGGGGCGATGGGCGGGGTCGTGCAGTTCATCCGCCGCCGCGATCCGGGCGCGGTGGTCGTCGATCTCTCCGCCGGTACCGAGCGCACCGGCACCGCGTCGATGTACGCCGCGATGCCGCACGTGCGGATCTCCGCCGACTGGCTGACGACCGCCGGCTACATCCTCGTGCCGGAGGATCAGCGCGGTGCCGTCGATCGCGAAGCGAACACGCGGCATGCAGCGGTCGACGTCACGCTCGACAACGGTCCGGTTTTTCTGCGCGCGTCGCATTACGACGAGTCTCGCAACAACGGCACGCCGCTGCAGATCAATGACACGCTGATCCGCCAGCTCGCGCTCGGCTTCGACGAGGGGGCGACGTCGGTCCGCGCGTATGCGTCGCATCAGGACTATCACCAGACTTTTTCCGCGATCGCCGCCGATCGCAATTCGGAGCGATTGACCGTCGATCAGCGCGTGCCGTCGCGCGCGGCGGGGGTGAGCGGGCAGTGGTCGCACTTATTCGGAATGCATCACGCGCTGCTATTCGGCGGCGAGTATCGCGACGTGCACGGCGTCAGCGACGAAGTCACCGCCACGGCGCACACGCGCAACGGCGGCACGCAGCAGATCGCCGGCGCGTTCGTCGAGGACATCATCGCGGCGAGCGACCGGCTCAGTCTCACCGCCGCGCTGCGCGTCGACTCCTGGCGCGGACGCGACTCATCGACCAGTCCGCGGCTCTCGGTGCTCTATCGCACCACGGACGAGCTCTCGCTCACGGCGAGCGCCTACCGCGCCTTCCGCGCACCGACGCTCAACGAGCTCTATCGCGGCTTCCGCGTCGGCAACGTCATCACGCTCGCGAATGCCGATCTCTCGCCGGAGCGGCTCGAGGCGTTCGAGGCCGGCGCGCGCTGGCGCTGGCTGCGCGGCACGCTCTTTTCGATGACGACGCGCGACACGATCGCGAACGTCACGCTGTCGACTACGCCATCGCTCATCACGCGGCAGCGTCAGAATTTCGGCTCGGCGCGCTCGCGAGGCGCGGAGCTGGAAGGGGAGTGGCGGCTGCCGAAGTCGATGAGGCTTTCCGCCGGCTATCTGTTGACCGATACCGACATCGAAGGGCGCCGCATCCCGCAGGTGCCGCGCAATCAGGCGACGCTGCAGTGGTCGTACGCCGCGCTCTTCGGCGTGCAGGCGCGCTGGTCGTCATCGCAATTCGACGATGACCTCAATGCATTTCCGCTGCGGTCGTACGTTGTCACCGATCTGTTTTTCAATCACGGGATCTTCACGCTGTCGGCGGAAAACATCTTCAATCACCGTATCGAAGCCGGTGCAACGCCGGTGATCACGCTCGGGCAGCCGCGGGCGGTGCGGGTGGGGATCCGGTACCGTAAGTAGAAATGTGACGCTCCTTACATTTCTTCGAGGACCCAGGGCGCACATTGGAAACAGGTCCTTGGGTCATGTCCGACTTTTCTCCGGTCGCGGTGTCCTTTCAAACGGTCGGCAGCTTGCTGCTGGCGTTGATGATGGCGCAGCTCGGCCGGATGTTCGCGTGGCGTTACGCGCGGAACTGGGCGCTGGCGTGGCTGGCGATGTTCGTCGCGCTCGCCTCGGTCCGCATCTACATCACCACGCAGGACCGCTGGATGTGGATGGTCTACCTCGTCGCGGAGTGGGCCTTCCTCGTATTGCTTTACGCCGGATCACGCGAGCTCGCGGACGGCACGCACGTCCCGGTCCGCTACTTTCTCTATTGCGCGCCGCTGGCGATCCTGCTCGCGGCGCTGCCGGTGAAATTCGCGCGCTCGTTCAATGACGTTTTCATCGGCCAGGCCGCCGCGCTGTCGATCGGTGCGCTGATCTCGTTCCTCACCCTCGGACGCACCAGTCCGAGCCGCAGGCAGGTCGGCTGGCAGACGATGCGGATCGCGCTCGCGCTGATGACGATCGCCTACGCCGCGTACGTCCCGCTCTTCACGCTCTACACGATGGGCCAGAAGTTCTGGTTCCTTCCCTACTCATCGCTCGCCGATCTCCTCGGCTGCATCGTGCTCGGATTCGGGATGATCCTCTTCACGACCGAAGAGGCGAGCCGCGAATTGAAGGATGCGGTGACCGCGCTGCAGGTGGCGCGCGATCAGATGCAGCACAAGCTGCACACCGATCCGCTCACCGAGGCGTTGAGCCGGCATGCGTTCCTGGCGATGCCGCGCGGGATCACGGGTGTGGTGATCATGCTCGACATCGATCACCTCAAGCAGATCAACGACGAAGCGGGACACGACATGGGTGATCTCGTCATCCGCTCCGCCGCGAATGCCATTCGTGGCCGCATCCGCGCCGACGATCTGCTGTTCCGATGGGGCGGCGACGAGTTTCTGATCATCGTTCCGAGCTCGACGATCGACGTCGTCAACGCGCGGCTTCTGGCGCTCAGCGAAGGAATCCGCATCGATCGCCCGCCGCGCGAGCCGCTGATGTTCACGGTCTCGTGGGGCGGCGCCGAATTCGGCCCCGAGCGAACGCTGGAGGATGCGATGCGCGTCGCGGATCTGGCGATGTACGAGCGAAGGTCGCGCCGGACGGCGTAGGCGGCTGTCTGCGGGATGCCTTGCGAAAAGGGCTTGCCGGACCTAGATTGAGGATCTCGTTAATAACATAAGTCCATCCTGAAGGCGGAGGATGATCCATGCTGTGCTTCCTCGCCCCGGCTCGATTCCGCCTGTTGGGCGGATGCTTCCTTCTCGCGGTTGCCTCGCTCGTCGTCCATGCCCAATCGCTGACCTTCTCCACGTTCGCCGGACCGCCGGGAGGCCCGGGCGCGACGGATGGTATTGGCAGCGCCGCACACTTTTTCGGCCCTTCCGCGGTGGCCGCCGACAAGGCAGGCAACGTCTATGTGGCGGACGGCATCAATCGGACGATCAGGAAGATCACCCCCGCCGGCGCGGTATCCACTCTGGCTGGTCTGGCTGGCGACTTCGACGGGACGCGGGATGGAACCGGCAGCGTCGCGCGCTTCGGAGCGGGCCTGACCATCACCGGCCTCTCCGGTCCATTCGGCGTGGCGGTGGACGGCGCCGGGAACGTCTACGTTGCCGACACGTTCAACCACACCATCCGAAAGATCACCGCGACGGGAGTGGTGACCACGCTGGCCGGTTCCGCCCACGTGGCCGGGGGTGAGGATGGAACCGGCGACGGAGCCCACTTCCAATACCCACGGGGAGTGGCTACCGACAGCGCGGGGAACATCTATGTTGCGGATAGTCAGAACCACACCATTCGAAAGATCACACCCGCGGGCACGGTGACGACGCTGGCGGGCTCGCCTGGCCTCAGCGGCACCGCCGACGGGACAGGCAGCGCCGCACGCTTCAAATTTCCATTCAGCCTGGCGCTCGACGGCTCGGGAAGCATCTATGTGGCCGACACCGGCAGTCACACGATCCGCAAGATCACACCGGCGGGAGTGGTGGCCACGGTGGCGGGGTCGCCCGGAGACTTCGGCACCGCCGACGGGATCGGCAGCGCCGCGCGCTTCAACAATCCCAGGAGCGTGGCGGTCGACAGCGCCGGCAATATCTATGTCGCGGACCAGACCAACGCGACGATTCGCAAGATCACCGCGGCGGGTGTGGTGACGACTCTGGCCGGGGCGGCGGGGGTCTCGGGCTTCCTGGATGGAACCGGCGCCGCCGCACGCTTCGGAAAAACGACCTTCGGCGGTCCACTCGGTGTGGCGTGCGACGGCGCCGGCAATGTCTACGTCGCCGACACGGTGAACGATGAAATCCGCAAGATCACCCCCGCGGCCGTGGTGAGCACGCTGGCCGGATCGCCAGGCGGGTTTGGCAGCGTTGACGGACCGGCGATCGTTTCGCGCTTCAGCTCTCCGCAGGGAGTGGCGACCGACAGCAGCGGCAACGTCTACGTGGGCGACACGTTCAACCACACCATCCGCAAGATCACCCCCGCGGGCGCGGTCACGACGCTGGCCGGCTCCCCCGGACTCAACGGCAGCACGGACGGAGCCGGCAGCGCCGCGCGCTTCGACAGGCCAGCTGGATTGGCGGCCGACAGTAGCGGCAACCTGTACGTGGCTGACTACAACAATTCGACGATCCGCAAGATCACCCCGGCCGGAGTGGTGACGACGTTCGCCGGCTCCGCGGGCAAACGGGCTCTGGTCGATGGCACCGGCAGCGATGCGCGCTTCAGCCTGCCGTGGGGAGTGGCCACGGATGGCGCGGGGAACGTCTACGTGGCCGACTACTCGAATTGCTCCATCCGAAAGATCACCCCGGCGGCATCGGTGACGACGCTGGCGGGCCGCCATGAGATCGGCAGCGAGGACGGAACGGGCAGCGCCGCGGGCTTCAATTTTCCCGCCGGTCTGGCGATCGACAGCGCCGGAACGCTCTACGTGGCCGACAGCGGAAACCACACCATCCGCAAGGTCACCTCCGAAGGCGTGGTGACGACGCTGGCAGGTGCCGCCGGAGTCCAGGGCAGGGAAGACGGCACCGGTAGCGCCGCGCATTTCGAATTCGACTTTTCAGGAGATCCGCCTGGATTGGCGATGGATGGCAGCGGGAACCTCTATGTCGCGGACACCTTCAGCGGCACGATCCGGAAGGTCACGCCGGCAGGAGTGGTGACGACGATCGGCACACCCTTCGTCTACGGCTGTGAGGAAGGCACCGGCCACTCCGCGCGCTTCCGCGATCCCTCCGGCGTGGCCACTGACCGGGCGGGGAACGTTTATGTAACGGACACCTTCTACAGCACGATCCGCGTCAGCAGGCCGGCGCTCGCGGACGCCGCCACCATCGACTCGGCGACCGGCGACGTCTTCATCCAGCGCCAGCTCAACACCTCCCCGCAGACGGCCACGAGCTGGCAGTGGAGTCTCGTCCGGCAGCCGACGGCATCCACCGCCACGCTTTCTTCCACCTCCATCCGCAATCCCGTTTTCACTCCCGACGTCGACGACATCTACATCTTCCGGCTCGCCGCGTCGGATGGGGTGAACACGAGCATCACCACCGTGCAGTTGACGGCATCCCGCCCCAGACGGCGGACGATGCGCCGCTGACCAGGAGTACCGATGAAGAGGATCGCCATTCTGTTTCTGCTCGCCCTGAGCGCCGCGGCGCAATCGACCGATCCCGTGACATTCCACGTCGCGTTCACGGGCGACAGCGGCCGGCTGGTCGTCGTTTCGCACCGCGGCGGCACCAAGGTGCTGAGCGTCCCCGGCCTCGAGGAGATCCGCTCGATCGCTTTGACGGGCGTCCGCCCCCTGCGAAGCGCCACCGTCTCGCCGAACGGCCGGTGGCTCGCCGCTGACGATGACGGAGATCTGCTGATCTGGAACCTGGAGACGGGCGAGGCGCAGACCGCGGTTCCGATCGCCCACCATTCCCGTTTCAACCATCCCGTCTATGTCTTCGGTCCCGACAACGACACGCTTTTTGTCTGCGAGGAAAGCCTGCGCATCTGGGATGTGAGACAAGGCCGCGACGCCGGCGTGGTGAAAGAAATCGGATTGGCCGACCTGATGTCCGTCTCGCCCGATGGACACTCCCTCGCCGTGTTGGGTGGCGGGAGCCTTTCCGTCTATGCGATCGACAAGAAGAACGTCGTGGCGACCATCGACTGGAAGGAGAGCTTCAAGGCCTCCGGGAAGCAGTACGCCAGCTGGTATTCGAAAGATCTGGTTTATACGGACGACGGCCGGATCCTTCTTACGGCCATGGAGGAGCAAGGCGGTTTTCACAGCCGCTTCTACAAGCCTGCCGACCTGACCGTGCTGGAAGAAGCCGTCGTCGAGCCGGAGCGAGGATGGCTATACCCAGGCCTCCGCTCTTCCTCCGCCGAGCAAGGCGAGGCCGTCAGTCCGGACGGCAAGTGGAAGGTGACCGCGTTTCACAAACGCCTCTATCTCTATCGCGTGACCGGCAAGACCACCCGCACTCTCGAGAAGTTCACGGCCATCCCCTGATTGGGAGGTATCTCCATGCTGAGCACGAAAACTCTCAAGCCTCTCGCGTTCACCGCGGTCGTCGCCATCCTGGTGATGACGGGATCGGCTCATGGGGCCGAGAAGAAGCGGAGGCGGATCATGCAGAACATCGACGACCCGTACCTGGCGTTCGTTCCGGGACAGCCGTTGCTGTTCGCCGCCGAGCGGGGCCGCTCGGTGCTCCTCCTGCATTACCCCGATCTCGAGATCAGCCGGACGCTCGATGCGCCACCCGATCGGAAGCTCGACGTCATCAAGTCCTCGCCCGGCGGGACGTGGATCGCAGGCTTCTTCGAAGAGAGCAGTTTCCGCCAGGGAGGCATGCTCCGAGTGTGGAAGCTCGCCACCGGAGAATCACACCTCGTGCTCGACGACGCGTCGCGGGCCTTCGAATTCATGGACGACAATCGGCTGATCGTCTGGCAGCCGAAGAGCGGCATCACGCAATGGGGATTGGGCGAGGGGCAGGGGAAGCAGGTCGGCCCGGTGATCACCTCCGCCACCAACGTCCAGGTCAATATTGCCACGCAGGGGATGTACTCCTCGCCCGATCACAGGTATCTGCTGGCCACCGGAACCTGCCGTGGCGACGATCCAAAGACGGACATCGGCAGGTACTGTCTCTACGACACCAGTGACGGTGCGACCGTCGGGTGGACGGAGGAGGATCCGCAGAGCATGAACAACCCCAACGGGGGAGTCTTCTCCCGTCAGTTCAACGAGCTCCTGGTCGCGACGAACGTCGACGTGACGGGTGCCGGTCCGGCCGATTGCAAACAGGTGGGGCAGAACCGCCAGCTGTGCAGCGATCCGGTTTACGTCAGCCTGATCGAGACGTACGTGCCGTCGGAGGCCGAAAAGGAAAAGGCCAGGCAGGCGGCCGAAGCCCCGCAGGAGAGTCGCCCCCTCAAGCGCGTCCCGCTCAAGGACATCATCAATGAGATGAAGGAACGGGGAAAAGCGGCTGATGCGGAGGCCGAAGCCTCGCGCGCGCGCCGGGCCGCGATCGCCGCCGCGAGCGGCCGGCGGGTCGTCTGGACGATCCGATCGGGCGACGAGCTCGGCGGGCGCTTCATCAACTCCTGCGCCGTGAGCGCGGATGGACGCTGGGTGGCCGTCGCCGCGCAGGGGGTGACCGTGTCGCTCTTCGACACCGGGAACCTCGAGTCGAAGTCGAGTTTCCTGGCCGGCGCCTGGCAGGAACCGGTGATGGTCAAGCAGTTCGAGATGCCGTGAGGGCCGGAATCACACCCGCCGCCGCACGCTCTTGACCTTCTTCTCCAGCTCCACTTCCGCGGGCACGCCCGCCACGCTGCAGCGCGGGATTTTCTCGCCGATCTGCGCTTCGATGGCGCGCACCATCTGCAGATCCTGCCAGGTGGCAATCGTCGACACGGTGCCGATGGCGCTTCCGCGCGCGGTGCGGCCGCTGCGGTGGATGTAGTCCTCGACCGTTTCCGGGATATCGAAATTGATCACGTGCTGAATGCCGGGGACGTCGATGCCGCGGCCGGCGATGTCGGTGGCGACCATGATGCGGTGCTGGCCGGTGCGGAACTTGTCGAGGTTCGCCACGCGCTTTCCCTGCGAGAGATCGGAGTGAATGCGTGTGACCGGATGACCCTGCCGGTGGAGGATGTGGTACAGCCAGTCGGCGTCGATCTTCCGCCGCGCGAAGACGAGCGTCGAGCCGAGCTCCTGCAGCAGCAGCGCGAGCAGTGCCGGGCGTTTGTCCTCCGACTTCACGAGGTAGAGCCGGTGACTGATCCCTTCCGCCGCGCCCTGCGGCGTGATGTCGATCCGGTCGGGATGATTCATGAAGTCGCGGGCGATCATCTCGATCGAGTCGGGCATGGTGGCCGAGAACATCATCGTCTGCCGTTCGCGCGGGAGGCGGCGGAGGATGTCGCGCATCTGCGGGAGGAATCCGAGGTCGAGCATGTGATCGGCCTCGTCGAGTACGAGGTACTCGATCTCATCGAGCTTCACGTTGTGCCGGTTGACGTGATCGAGCAGGCGGCCCGGCGTGGCCACGACGATGTCGGGCTCCGCGCGGAGGTCCTTGATCTGCGGCGGCATTTTCACGCCGCCGATGAGACACGCTGTCCGGATCTCGTGATTGGCGCCGAAGAGATCGAGGAAGACTTTCGTCTGCAGCGCGATCTCGCGCGTCGGCGAGAGGATGAGGCCGCGCACGCCGCGGCCGTGCGTCAGGCGCTCGGCGAGCGGCAGCACGAAGGCCGCGGTCTTGCCGGAGCCTGTTTCCGCGAGGCCGATCACATCCGATCCTTTCAGCGCCAGCGGGATGACCGCGGCCTGGATCGGTGTGGGGTGAACGAAGCCGAATTTGCGAACGACTTCGACGATGGCCGGTGAAAGGCCGAGGGTATCGAAGGTCTGGTCCTCCTTGATGGGGACCGGGTGCTGTGGAATTCCGTCTATCGACATTACTTGAAGACTCTCACGTAAACGCCCACGTTCACCACCAGGACCACGACTCCGATCGCAGTCTCGATCGTGCGTGTCAGTCCGGCGGGATAGATGAGCGCGAAAATATAGTGGGACACGAAACCGCCGCTGTACCCCTCGCGACCTGCGCGGCGGAGCAGCCAGTTCTCGAGTCCGGTCAGTGGACAGTACCACCCCATCATCTCGATCACGACGCCCCAGCACGCGGCGGGGAGGTGAATCCACATCAGCTTCGGCCATCGCAGCAGCAGAAAAGCGCCGCTGATGACGAAGACGATGAATGCGAGATGAATGATGGCGACTACAGTGGCGAGAAGCTGATAGAGCATCGGCCGCATTCCCCGCCAAGTATGACGCTTATAATCCCGGCGGTGAAAAGCCGGTCCTGGCTCCTCTCCCTTCTCATCCTCGTTTCCTGCGCCACGGCCCCCGCGCCGCCGCAGGGACCGGTGCACGTCGTGATCGTCGGCACGACCGATGTTCATGGCTGGTTCAACGGCCACGGCGCGTATGGCGGCTCGGCGCTGCTCGCGAGCTACATGAGTGCGCTGCGGGCCGCGAATCCGGGTCATGTGATCCTCGTCGATTCCGGCGATCTCTTTCAGGGAACGATGGAATCGAACATGTTCGAAGGCGAGCCGGTCATCCGCAGCTACAACGCCATCGGATATTCGGCGTCGGCGGTCGGCAATCATGAATTCGACTACGGCCCGCTCGGTCCGAAGGCCGTGCCGCACGATCCGGGCGACGATCCGTTCGGCGCGCTGAAGCGCAACGCGGCGCTGGCGACGTTCCCACTGTTGTCGGCGAACATGGTCGACAAGGAGAGCGGCCGCACGCCGCCGTGGGCCAGGCCGTCGACGATCGTCGCGGTGCCCGGCGCGAAGATCGGCATCATCGGTCTCTCCACACCCGACACGCCGAACGTGACGATGGGTGCCAACGTGACGACGCTCTCGTTCACCGATCCGGTGCTGGCCACGATCCGCGAGGCGAAGTCGTTGCGCGAGCGCGGCGCCGATGCCGTGATCGTCATCGCGCACATGGGCGGCCGTTGCAGCGACATGAAAGACGAGCACGACCTCGCATCGTGCTCCGAGCCGCAGGAAGCGATGGAGTTTCTGAAGGCGCTTCCGCCCGGAACGATCGATGCGTACTTTGCCGGCCACACGCACTCGCAGATGCGCCAGATCGTGAACGGCGTGCCGGCGCTGCAGGCGCTGCCGTACAGCCGCGATTTCTCGTCGCTCGATCTCTACATCGATCCCGCCACGCATCACGTGTTGACGGAGAAGTCGAACCTTCGACCGCACACGATGATCTGTTCGATGGTCTACGAAGGGACCGAGCAGTGCGATCCGCAGCAGGCGCCGCCGAACGCGAAGCTCGTTCCGCGCGTGTACGAAGGAAAGACCATCGCGCCCGATGCGAGCCTCGCGGCGATCGCCGAGCCGTATCTGACGAAGGTGGCGGTGAAGCGGAACGAGAAGATCGGAGCACACGCCTCGGCGCGTTTCCCGAAATCAAGCACCAGCGAGTCGCCGATCGGCGATCTGCTGAGCGACACGCTGCGCGAAGCGGCGAAGAGCGACATCGCATTCGTCAACTCCGGCGGCATCCGCATGCCGCTGGCGGAAGGCGACCTGACGTACGGCGACGTCTTCGAAGTCGCGCCGTTCGACAACTACACGTCCGTCGTCGGGATGTCGGGTCAGGACATCGTCGATTTGCTGCAACTGGTGACGACCGGCGATCGCGGACTGATGCAGGTCTCCGGCATCCGCTACGTGTTCGATGCCGCGCTTCCGGCCGGACATCGCGTGACCTCGGTGACGCTGGCGGACGGCACGCCGCTCGATCCGAAAACGATCTACAGCGTGGCGATGCCTGACTTCCTCGCGGTGGGCGGCGACGGACTGATGCCGGTCATGAGCAGGCTGCCGAAGGATCGCTTCACGACCGATTTCTCGCGCCCGTTGCGCGACGTGTGGGCCGAGATGTTCCACAAGCATGAGCAGCCGCTCGTGCCGAAGACGGACGGCCGAATCACCGGTCTGAACGTGCCGAAGAACGCCGCGAACCCGCAGTAACGCAGCGTTGGTCGGTTTCTTCAATCGGCTCTGAAGGTTGGCCTTCATTGCCGCGAAGCGGCAGTGCAATTTGGCCGGGGGTTCATTCGCTCGCGAATGTACCCCCGGATCAAAAGGAAGCGCGTGCGTGTGCCGCGACAGCGGCACCGAAACGGATTGATCCAGTTCTCCCTTTGCGGTGCCGCTGTCGCGGCACGAGACTGCTCGCACACCGCATCCGGGGGTGCTCGACGCACCCCCGGCCAAATTGCAGTGCGGCTTCGCCGCACGTGGGGCGGGTTCTCAAACCAGCCCCGGAGGGTCAGAGGCGCCCTACGCTCGAGCTCGGCCGATCGCCAACTGTTCATCGAGGAACGTCCCGAAGCTAATCCCCGCTTCGTGCAACTGCTGCGGCACGAGTGACCGCGGCGTGAGGCCGGGGAGCGTGTTCGTCTCGAGAAAGTAGATGCCGTCGTCGGCCGCGATGACGTCGGTGCGCGAATACCCTTCACAACCGAGCGCCTCGTGCGCGATGAGCGCGGCCTCCTGCGCGGCGTGACACATATCGCCGGGGATGTTCGCCGGGCAGATCTCGCGCGTGCCGCGCCCGAGGTACTTGCCGTCGTAGTCGAATGTATGGCCGTCCTCGAGCTCGACTTCGATGACCGGCAGCGCGATCGGCTTGCCGTCGCGATCGATGACGCCGACAGTCAGCTCCCGCCCGCGGATGAATTGCTCGAGGATGTACGGGATGTTTAGCTCCGGAATGACGTCGCTGCTGCCGACGAAAAAGAGTCCGCGCGACGAGCCGCCGGCGAGCGGCTTGAGCACGATCCGCTCGTATCGCATCAACAGATCCCTCGCGGCCTCGGCGATCTGCGATGGATCGTGCACGACGAGCGACTCGGCCGTCTTGACGCGCTCACCGACGATCTTGTTCGCCCGCCCTTTATCGAACGCGTTCGCGCTGGCGATCGAGCCGGAGCCGGTGAACGGAATCCGGCGCTCCTCGAGCATCCGCTGCAGCGTGCCGTCCTCGCCCGCGCCGCCGTGAAGGGCGAGGAGGAAGATCGGATCGTCGACCGGCAGCGTGTCGAGCGCCATTTCGATGTCGGGAAAGATCGCAGGGCGCGACGGGATGTAGTCGAGCTCGAACGGACGCTGATGCGCCAGCAGATCGGCCGGCGACACGTCGTGCACCGCACCCTCCGGCGCCTGGAACCAGGCCAGCGGATTCCCGAGGGTGCGGACGATGTTCTGCGCCGAGGCGACGGAGACGTGGCGCTCGTCGGAGAGGCCGCCGAAAAGGACGATCGTGGTCATCAATATCTGGCGCCACACTCCGGACAGAATTTCGGCGAGCCCTCGGCTTCGTGTCCGCATCCGCCGCATTTCTTCTTCGACTGCAGCGTGGCGCCGCACTCCTGGCAGAACTTCCCGCCCTGCGTCTTCGCGCCGCATCCCGGACAGACCGCGCCGGTGACCTGATCGATCTTGCGGTCCTTCGTCCAGTCGACCTCTCTCGCCTTCGTCTGCACCTGCTCTCGCGCGGCCTCGGCCTGCGCGGCGGCCAGCTCCTCATCGAGATCGGGCGCGCAACGCTCGCAGAGTCCCGCCTTCTTGTTGAAGCAGACCGGTTCGCAGACCCACTGTCCGCAGCGCGTGCACTGTTTGAAGATCGGAGCGATCTCGTCGACCGCTTCCTTCAGCGCCGAATCGTGGGCCGGGCCGCCGACGGCGCGCTGCACTTCGTAAGTGGAATCGGCGACGTTGCCGAGGAATCCGCCGAACAGACTGCTCGCGGCGCGGGCCGCGGAACCGAGCATACCGATCGTCGACGTCTTGAACGTCGACATGTAGCCGTTGTTGCAATTCTCGCAATAGAACTTGAACTGGAAGCCGCGGTCCGTCGACAGATCCTGATAGTTTCCGGTGAAGCGAATGGCAACCATGGTGTCTCCTTGAATGTCTGATTCTGCTAGCATCCCGCGCCATGCGCAAAGCACTTCTTTTCATCTCATTCTTCGTCGCCGCCGCCGCGCTGGCACAGACTCCGGCGCCGGCAGTCAAGTATCCGCGGGTCAGTCAGAAGTCGGTTCTCACGCAGAGCATCGGCACGACCGACATGACCATCACCTATAGCCGTCCCGGCGTGAAGGGCCGGAAGATCTGGGGCGCGCTCGTGCCGTACGGCGCGGTGTGGCGCACCGGCGCGAACGAGGCGACGACCATCGCGTTCAGCGACGACGTCACCATCAACGGCCAGAAGCTCCCGGCCGGCACCTACTCGCTGCACTCGATCCCGGGCGAGAAGGAATGGACGCTGATCTTCAACAGCGTTGCCAATCAGTGGGGGAGCTACAGCTACGATCAGACGAAGGACACGCTGCGCGTCAAGGCCATGCCGACGACCGCGTCGTTCGTCGAGTGGCTGTCGTTCGAGGTGCCGATGCTCTCGACCGATCAGGCCACCGTCGCGCTGCGCTGGGAGAACGTCGCCGTGCCTTTCACGGTGAACAGCAACACCACGCAGAAGGTGATGGCCGCCGCGACGAAGGCCGTGGCCGAAGCGAAAGCGGACGACTGGCGCACGGCTTACAGCGCCGGCAACTTCGCCTTCGACAGCGGCATGCTGACCGAGGCCGCGACCTGGTCCGACGCGTCACTCAAGGCCGGCGAGAACATGAACAATCTCTGGCTCAAGGCGCGCATCCTCGCCAAGCAGGGCAAGAAGGCCGACGCCATCGCCACCGCCGAAAAAGCGCTGGCGAAGAAGACGGATAAGGACAGCGCCGACCTGGCCGCGGAGATCCGCAAACAGGCCGACGAGTGGAAGAAGTAGCAGGAAACAAGAACGTAGGGCGGGTTCTCCAACCCGCCCGGGGGACGGGGCGGGTCAGAGGACCCGCCCTACGTTTTTTCACGTCGTCGTGAAGCTCCCGAAGTCCCCGGTCGCTTCGTCGAGGTCCGAGCTCAATCCGCACACCGCCTGCTCCGGTCCCTGCTTGATCGCCCAGTCGGTGAACTCGGTGTAGCCGCTCCAGCCGGTCGATTGCGCGAGCCACGCGTAATCGGCGAGCTTGCTGCCGTAGATCGCCTGGCAGGTCGCGCCGGAGCCGTAGACGCCGACCGCGTACTTGTCGCCCATCGCCGTGGCGATGGCATCGAAGTACTGCGTGATATTGCCGTCGATCTCGCTCTGCGCGGCGTCGTAGTCGACCGTGAAGTAGATCGCTGATCCCTGCGGCTGGCCGATCGCCTGCGCCTGCGCGATGGCTCCGTTAGCGTCGGCGGTGCCGCGAGTGGCGCTGAAGTAGCTGTACGAGGTCGGTCCGTCTTCGTAGACCGCGACGATCTCCAGGCCGGCGTTCGAGATCAGCTGCGCTTCCGCGAGCGTGATCTTCTTCCCCGCGATCTGCGTCGTCCGGCTGTAGTAGCGGCCGACGAATTTGTATCCGCCCGCGACCAGGCAGGCGATGCTGGTGGCGTCACAACTGCTCGACGAATCGACACCCGGTATGTCTGACATCCGATTCCTCCGCAGGGGGAGAGTCATTTGGTCGGCGATTCCCTACCCCACAGGTTCGATCACCGGCTCGCGATCCGGCAGCATCTTCTCGACGAGCAGCGCGCCGGCGATGCCGACCACGCAGCCGACGACGTTCCACCAAAGCCACGCGGTGTTGGTGAAGAGCGCGCAGAGCGTCACGGCGATCTCGCCGATGGCCGCGCCGGCGCAGACGGCGAAGCCGCCGACCTCGCGGAAGAAGAAGGCGACGATGAAGATCGCCAGGATGGTGCCGTAGAAGAACGAGCCGAGCTTGTTGACCGCCTCGATGAGCGATCCCATCCGTCCGACGAATTCGGCGAAGCCGATGGCGAACACGCCCCAGACGATGGTCATGATCTTGGCGATGCGCACCGAGTCGTGCTCCGACGATTTCGGATTGATGAAGCGCCGGTAGACGTCGACGACAGTGGTCGACGCGAGCGCGTTCAGTCCCGAGGCCGTGGCCGACATCGCCGCGCAGAAGATCGCGGCCAGCACGAGCCCGACCACACCGCGCGGCAGGAAGCGGATCACGAACGAGAGGAAGACGTAGTTGGTGTCGCTGCTGTCGGCGCGCGGATCGTTGCGCCGGATCAGCTCCGCCGCCTGCTTGCGCGTCGTTTCCTCCGCGCCCTGTGCCTGATGCAATGCCACGGTGGCCGCGGCGACCGTCGACTCGTTCCCGCTGCGCATCGCGCCGACGAGTTGCCGCACGCGGTCGCGTTTCGCAACGAACTCCCCACGGTGCTGCTCCTCGAGTCTCGAATACGCCTCGGCGTAGCGGCTCGCGCCGATCTTCGCCCGCTCCGCCGTGTTGAAGAAGAGCGGCGGCGCGACGAATTGATAGAAGACGAAAACCATCGCGCCGACGAAGAGGATGAAGAACTGCATCGGCACTTTGATGATCCCGTTGAACAGCAGCCCGAGCCGGCTCTGCTCCACCGTCTCGCCGGTGAGGTAGCGCTGCACCTGCGACTGATCGCAGCCGAAGTACGACAGCGCCAGCATGCAGCCGCCGATGAGTCCTGCCCAGAAGCTGTACGGCGTCGTCAGGTCGAACGAGAAGTCGATGGCGTTGAGGCGGCCCATCCGCCCGGCGACCTTCATCGCCTCGACGAACGAGATGTCGGACGGAATGGCGTGAATGGCGATGATCAGCGCCGCCGCCATGCCGCCGAGCGCGATCAGCAGCTGATGCACGTGCGTCCAGCTGACCGCCTTCGTTCCGCCGGTCGCGGTGTAGAGCACGACCAGCGAGCCGATGACGATGTTGGTGAGGTGGATGTTCCAGCCGAGGATCACGGAGACGATCAGCGCCGGCGCGTAAAGCGTGATGCCGGTGGAGAGTCCGCGCTGGAGCAGAAAGAGCGATGCTGTGAGCGCGCGTGTGCCGGGGCCGAAGCGCGTCTCGAGAAATTCGTACGCGGTGTAAACCTTGAGGCGGTGGTACATCGGGACGGCGAACGCGGCGAGGAGCACCATCGCCACCGGCAGCCCGAGGTAGAACTGCACGAAGCGCATGCCGTCGGTGAAGGCCTGGCCCGGCGTGGAGAGGAACGTGATCGCGCTGGCCTGCGTGGCCATGATCGACAGCGCGATCGTCGGCGCCTGCAGCTTGCGTCCGGCGAGGAGGTAGCCGTCGAGCCCCTTCTGTTTGCGCCCCTTCCACATGCCGTACGCGACGATCGCGGACAGTGTGGTGATGAGCACGATCCAGTCGAGCGATCTCAACGGAAGTACCTCGTGAAGGCGTACATCAACGCGATGAGGATCGCGAGATTCGCAAGGACGACGGTGTACCAGCGGCGCCAGATCATCTGATCGAAGGATTGCATGAGGCGTTACGCGAAACGTGACGGGATGGAAAACGAATGACGAACGGAGTGCGGCAGCCATGCTGCCGCTGCCGTTCGTGAAGCGCGGCCATGCCGCGCGATGGGCGGGCGGCGTGGCCGCCCTTACGAACTGCAGCGGTGGCGTGGCCACCGCACTCCATTACCTGGCTGAAACGATGTTCGCGAACAACCGGTACGCCCCCGCCACGCCGGCCGGCAATTCGCGGAACCAGTCGTATGACGTGTAGACGAAAACGCCGTTGCCGTATTTCGCGTAGAGCTCGCCGCCCGGCTTGTCGCTTTCGCCCGGATCGTGCGACGAGATCACGGTCTCGTATTTCGGATCCCAATCGTTCGTGAAGTAGAGGCCGCGCTCCTGGACCCAGCCTTCGAAGTCATGTGGCGTGATTTTGTTCGGCGTTGTCAGCAGCGGATGATCGGGTTTGAGGAACGTCACCGGCGCCTCTTCGACAGTGACGCGATCGCTCGTGATCTTGAACGGATACGGCCCCGGCGAATCGACGAGCAGTCCGGACGTCGTGTTGTACTGCACGACGAACGTGCCGCCGTTCTTCACCCAGTCGAGCAGCTTCGGCGTGTCGAGCTTCAGCCGCTTCCGCGTGTTGTAGGCGCGGACGCCGGCGACGATGGCGTCGTAGCCGCCGAAGTTTCCGCGCTCCAGATCGTCATCGGTCAACATGTTGACTTCGTAGCCCATCTGGCGCAATCCGTCCGGGACTTCGTCGCCCGAGCCCATGATGTAGCCGATGCGCGTGCCGCGCTTCTTGACGTCGATGCGGATCAGCTTCGCGGTTCCGTCGCCGAAGACGCGCTGGGCGGGGATGTGCGGATATTCGATGTCGGTCAGCGATGGCGAGCTTGCCTGCGCCAGACCTTCCGACTCCGTCGCCGGCGGCGTGACGGTGAATGTCGCACGGACTTCGTCGCCATTCGCCTTGAACGACACCGGCACCGACTCCGGCGTCACGCTCCAGCCCTGCGGCACGCCGAGGCGGACGGCGGTGTCGGCCGCGCCGCTGAAGCTCTTCGCGCGCAGCACGACCTGCCGCGGCTTCGCGTCGGGGAAGAGGTAGACCTTCCCGGCCACGTTCGTCACGACGTCCGGCACGACGTCCACTTCGCGCGTCTGTTCGCCGCGCACCGGATCGGTCCAGCGATAGATCGCCGGCACGGTGAAGAAGAGCGTGTGCATCTTGTCGTCGGCCAGCGTGACGATGATCGGGATCGACGGCGGATTCTCCGGACGTCCGATCAGCTCCTGATCGTCGACGACGAACGATCCCTTCAGCGGCGGCTTGCGCAGCCAGTACGGTTGCGAGACCGGCGTATCGGCCGGCACTTTGATCGTGATGTCGGTCTTCAGCGGGACGTTGTTCGCCAGCGGCTTGCCGACCGCCAGGCTCGGGCTGGCGTAGCGCGAGCCGACGGTCTGCAGCGTGAACGGATAGCCGCTGCGGTTGATGACGCTCACGCTGACCTTCAGCTCGCGGCCGGCCACGACCGACGAGTCGGCGGCGCTGACGTCGATCGCCAGTCCCGCGCATCCGGCGATGGCGCGCATCAGCTCATTGCGCTTGACCTCGATCCACGGATTGATCTTCGGCGACCACTCCGGCCGCGCGCCGAGACGGTCGAGCATCGCCGCCGCATCGAGCAGCAGCGGAATCGATTTCTCGGGCGCCTTCGGATCGAACGTGTCGGCGGCCTGCTGCAGGATCTTCCCGACGGCGTCGCCGCCCGCGTAGCGCGACCAGCTGACGTCAATCCCTTCGAAGAGCTCCTTGCTCGCCGGATCGCCATCGAGTTGATCGAAGTAATTGATGGTCGTGCCGCGGCGCTCGGCCGATCCGAAGCCCTGGCTCTTGTGCTGGCTGCGGCTCTCGGCGGCGATCTCGGTGTAGGCGCGGCCGAGGAGCGGATTGAATGCGCCGAGGTCGACGCGCAGCGACTTCGCAACCTTCGGATCGTTCGGGTCGATCGGCTGGAACGAGAAGCGATTCCAGAAGAGCCGCTTCGGCTGCCACGGCGTGACGTACTTCAACTGCTCGGGGAACTTCGTCGGGTCGCCGGCCTGCTTGAAGGCCTCGACCGCGAGGATGGCCGAGGCGGTGTGATGACCGTGCCCGCCTTCGCCGGTCGTCGGGAATCGCGTGACGATCACGTCGGGCTGAAATCTGCGGATGGCCCAGACGACGTCGGCGAGGATTCGATCGTGGCCCCAGATGGCGAGCGTTTCGTCGGGACCTTTCGAGAAGCCGAAGTCGAGCGCGCGGGAGAACATCTGCTCGGCGCCGTCGGTGCGCCGCGCGGCGAGCAGCTCCTGCGTGCGGATCACGCCGAGGAGCTCGCCCTTTTCATCGCCGATGAGATTCTGGCCGCCGTCGCCGCGGGTCAGCGCGAGGTAGCCGGTGCGATAAAGGCGATCGTTCGACCAGTACGAGAGGAGCGCCGTGTTCTCGTCATCGGGATGCGCGGCGACGTAGAGCGCGCTGCCGACGACGGTCAGTTTTTTCAATGCGAGCTGCAGTTGCGCGGCATCGAGCGGGCGCTGCGCGAGGGCCTGCATCGAAAGGACGAGCAGCAAAACGAAGAGGGCGAGGTATCGCTTCATGCCGCGGAATGGTAAATGTCCCAGCTGTGACGGAGCGACAAACATTCGATGTGGCAGTGGTGGGGGCCGGAGCGGCGGGTCTGATGGCGGCGCTTTTCGCGGCCCGCGAAGGTGGGCGCGTCGTCGCCCTCGACGGCGCGAAACGCCTCGGCGCGAAGATCGTGATCTCCGGCGGCGGACGCTGCAACGTCACGCACGACGTCGTGCACGCGAAGGATTTCAACGGCAATCGCAACGCGATCGCGAAAGTGCTCCGTACATTCGACGTCCCCGCCACGATCGATTTCTTTCGCGACCTCGGCGTGATCCTCAAGCGCGAAGAAACGGGGAAGCTTTTCCCTGTGACCGATCGCGCCGCGACGGTGCTCGATGCGCTGGTGCGGGCGGTGGAGGAGGCGGGTGTGGAGATCCGCACCGGCTTCCGCGTGGAGAAGATCGAGTCCGGTTTCATCATCAATGACACGCTGCACGCGAAGCGGGTGATCCTCGCCACCGGCGGCCGGAGCGTGCCGAAGACCGGCAGCGACGGTGCGGGCTACGCGTTCGCCCGCCACCTCGGGCACACGGTGACGAACGTCTTTCCCGCGCTCGTGCCGCTGATCCTCGAGCCGGATCACTGGCTGACGAAGTTGAGCGGGACGAGCGTCGATGCGGAGCTGGTTCTGCGCGGCGTGAATCATCGCGAGCGCGGCTCGATGCTCTTCACGCATTTCGGATTGAGCGGGCCGGTGGTGCTCGACATGAGCCGGCATTGGACCGAGGCGCGGGGCGCGGGGCGCGAGGCGCAGCTCGTCGCGAACTTCCTGCCGGACGAGAGCTTCGAATCGCTCGAAGCGCAGATGCTCGCCGCGAATCCGCACACGGTGTTCGCGAATTTCGCGCATCGCCGCGGGCTTCCCGACCGACTCGCCGATGCCCTCGGGCGCGGCCTCCCGCGGCTCGGAAAGATGACGCGCGATGAACGCCGGCGCGCGATCCGATCGCTCATCGAGTTGCCGCTCCCCGTGACCGGCGATCGCGGCTTCGACTACGCCGAGGTCACGGCGGGCGGCGTGCCGTTGTCGGAAGTCGAGGTGTCGTCGATGCGATCCCGCGTGTGCGAGGGCCTGTACCTCTGCGGCGAGATCCTCGACGTCGACGGGAAAATCGGCGGCTACAACTTTCAGTGGGCGTGGGCGAGTGGGCGGTTGGCGGGGATGAAAGCCGGTTGCTAGGTTGCTCGGTTGCTAGGTTGCTAAGTTGCCTGGTGAAACACCCAGCAACCAAGCAACTCAGTAACTCAGCTTCTTCAACGGCGGATCAAAATCCAGCGACCCCAGAAGCAGCCACCGCCGCGCCTCCGTCTCGCGTCCGCGGCGACCGATCAGCGGCGTCGTGTAGTGCCAGAAGGGGAGGCGGTAGACGGCGATGCCGCTGCGGCCCGAGACGTCGTGCGACTTGGAGAGGAAGCGATTCTCCTCGTAGACCAGAAACTGCGACTGCACGGCGTCGTTCGAAAACATGATGTGGATGTCGACGAAGCCGTTGCGTGCGACGTCGCTCTCCGGATGGTGATCGTTGTGCGGACCGCTGTAATCGCCCTGTTCGTAGCAGATCACCTGTCGTCCCCAGTTGCCCTCCTGCAGCGGTGCGCCGACCACCGCCTCGGCGAATTTGCGGAACGACTCCGACTCCATCATCTGCGCCAGGCCGATCTCCCGCGCCGCATCGAGCGACTTCGAGCGGCCGGAGTTCAGCGTCGCGGTCCGGACGCGCACCGTCTTCGGCAGCTTGTCGGCGTAGTTCTTCTTCATCCCGACCAGCGCCTCGCGCGGAATCGGATTGTGCATCCGGCGCAGCAGCGGATACATCGTCCCGTCGAGCGCCGCGATGCAGGCGCGCGCCGTCTTCGCATCGATCAGATCGTCGAACACCGCGATCGGCGTCCGCCGGCGGTTCCGGAATTCGTCGAGACGCGGCGGCGCGTCGATCAGCGCCCGGCCGCGCGCATTTAGCAGGTCGGCAAATTCGGATGGAAAGAGATGCATGTGGAAAAGATAACAGGTAGCAGATAGCAGATAGCAGGCAAAACAGCGGGGGTCTCCTGCTATCTGCTATCTGTCCGCTGCTATCTATCAAATACTTGACTAATCAACTATCGTCATCTAATCTAACGTCATGACATCGATTCAGCAGGAGCTGAAGCAGACGCGCCCCTTCACCTCGAAAGGGGAAGAAGCAGGCGTGGCGCTGATGCGCACGGCAGATCTGATCCGCCGGATTGCCTCCGCCGTTCTCGAGCCGCATGACCTGACCGAGCAGCAGTACAACGTGCTGCGGATCCTGCGCGGGGCGGGGGAGCGGGGTCTGCCGACGCTCGACATCGCGGAGCGGATGATCGAGGAGACGCCCGGCATCACGCGTCTCATCGACCGGCTCGAGACGAAGGGACTCGTGACGCGCGAGCGCTGCAAGGTCGACCGCCGCCGCGTCTACTGCCGCATCACGCGCGCCGGGGCGGAGCTCGTGAATGCGCTCGACCGCCCGATCCTCGAAGGAATCGATGCCGCGATGAGCGGTCTGAAGAAACGCGAGCTCACCGAGCTGATCGCGCTTCTCGACCGCACACGCGAAACCATGCACCAGTCGCTCACCAACCTGCGCGCCGCCAACGCGTCGCGCCGCTAATCATCAAAGGAGGATTCACCCATGCAGTTGAAGCGTTTCGTTCTCTCCGCAGTACTCGCGCTGGCCGCGCTGCCGCTGGCCGCCGACATCTACAAAGTCGACAAGTCGCACTCCGGCGTCGACTTCAAAGTCCGTCATCTCGTCAGCAGCGTGACCGGCAAGTTCACCGACTTCGACGGCACGGTCAACATGCAGCCGGGCAAGCCTGGCGCGTCGTCGGTCGAGTTCACCATCAATGCCGGCAGCAATGACACCGGCAATGCCGATCGCGACAAGCACATGCACACCGCCGACTTCTTCGACGTCGAGAAGTTCCCCACAATCACGTTCAAGAGCACCGCGATCGCGCCGACGAAGAAGAAGGATGTCTACAACGTGACCGGCAATCTCACGATCCGCGGCATCACCAAGCGCGTGACGATCCCGGTCCAGTTCCTCGGCGCGGCGAAAGACCCGTGGGGCAACGAGAAGGCCGGCTTCGCGCTGACCACGACGATCAATCGCAAGGAGTACGGCGTGAACTGGAACAAGGCGCTCGACAACGGCGGGTTCCTCGTCGGCGATGACGTCGAGGTCTCGATCAATCTCGAGACTCAGAAGCAGAAATAGTTTTTGCAAGTGTATACTTGCTAAAACTATGCGACCAGAACTCCTTTCTTTTCCTACTGAAACGACCGCTGAAGAGGCCGTCGCGACGATTCTTCGCTTCATCGGCGAGGATCCCGATCGCGACGGCCTCATCGATACTCCGTCGCGCGTGGTGCGTGCGTGGCGCGAGATGACTTCGGGCTACGGCGACGATCCGGCCGAGATCCTGGCCCGCACGTTCGAAGAGTCGAGCGACGAGATGATCGTGCTGCGCGGCATCACGTTCTACTCGGTCTGCGAGCACCATCTCCTTCCGTTCTACGGCACGGCCGCGGTCGGATATCTGCCGGGCCGCGTCGTCGGCATCAGCAAGCTGGCGCGCCTGGTCAACTGTTTCGCCCGCCGCTTGCAGATCCAGGAGCGGATGACGCGGCAGATCGCCGAGGCGGTCGAGCAGCACCTCGGCGCGCGCGGCGTCGGCGTCGTGCTGCGTGCGCATCATCTCTGCATGGGATGTCGCGGAGTGCGGCAGGAAGAGACGGAGATGGTGACGTCGTCGATGCTCGGCACATTGCGCAGCGATGCGACGTCGCGGGCGGAGTTCTTCCGTCTCTGCAAGGATTGACGAAATGGAAATCACACAAGTCGACGGCGAAGACGTACTGATCATCCGGCGCGGCGATGAGGTGTTCGCCATCGGCGCGCATTGCACGCATTACGGCGGCCCGCTGGCCGAGGGGCTGCTCGATGGGAACGAAATCCACTGCCCGTGGCATCACGCCTGTTTCGACATCCGCACCGGCGAGGCATTGCGCGCGCCGGCGCTGCTGCCGGTCGCCTGCTACGACGTCGAGGTGAAGGACGGGAAGGTGGTCGTCGGGAAAAAGCGTGTAGCACAGGCACTCCTGCCTGTGCACGGACAGGCAGGAGTGCCTGTCCCACACTCAGTCGGCATCATCGGCGCAGGCGCGGCCGGCAACGCCGCGGCGCAGATGCTGCGGCGTCGCGGCTTCGACGGAGCGATCACGATGTTCGGCACCGAGGCGCCGGTCGACCGGCCGAATCTGTCGAAGGAGTACCTGGCGGGACATGCGCCGGAGGATTGGCTGCCGCTGCCGATGGGGGAGCGGGTCGACTTCCGCACGACGCGCGTGACGAAGCTCGACGCTCAAGCGAAATCGGTCACGCTCGATGACGGCTCGACGCACGCATTCGACGCCATCCTCATCGCCACCGGCGCCGATCCGGTGAAGCTGCCGTTCGAAGGTCAACATATTCACTATCTCCGCACCGCCGCGGACAGCAAGGCGATCGTGGCCGAGGCGGAGAAGGGGAAGCGCGCGGTGGTCATCGGCTCCAGCTTCATCGGACTCGAGGTCGCCGCTTCGTTGCGCGAGCGCGGAGTCGAGGTCACGGTCGTCGCCCCGGAGGCGATTCCGCTGGCGCGCATCCTCGGCGACGAGGCGGGGAAATTCGTGAAGCGGTTGCACGAAGAGCATGGCGTCGTCTTCAGACTCGGACTCACGGCAAAGGCGATCGAGAGCGATCACGTCGTCCTCTCCGACGGCGCGACGCTGCCATGCGATTTCGTCGTGATCGGCACCGGCGTCCGCCCGAACGTGCAGCTCGCCGAGGAGGCGGGACTGACGATGGACAAAGGAATCGTCGTCGACGAGTTTCTGCAGACCTCGGCGCGCGGTGTTTACGCCGCCGGCGACGTCGCGCGCGTGCACGGGCGTCGCGTCGAGCACTTCGTCGTCGCGGAGCGGATGGGGCAGGTGGCCGCGGAGAACATCCTCGGCATGCGCACGCCGTACCGCGACGCGCCGTTTTTCTGGAGCGCGCATTACGACGTGACGTTCGCGTACGTCGGACACGCAGAGGCGTTCGACGAGGTGCGGATCGACGGCTCGCTCGACGCGAAGGACGCGAAGATCGAGCTGGTGAACAAGGGGAAGGTCGAGGCGGTGGTGACGTTGTTCCGAGATTTGGAGAGCTTGAAGGCGGAGCAGGAGATGGAGCGTTCGGCGCCTTAGGCACGGCCCCTCACCCGCCCTTCGACTCGCTTCGCTCGCTCAGGGCACCCTCTCCCCGCAACGCGGGGCGAGGGGCAACAAACTCGCGCCGCGCAAGCCTTGTCGCCCTTCTCCCCGCGTCGAGCGGGGAGAAGGTGCCGCAGGCGGATGAGGGGCGCGTGCCGCTAGCGCTTCTTCGTCCGATGTGTCGGCGTCGCGTTCCACGGATCGTCCGGCCACGGATGGCGCGGATAGCGTCCGCGCAACTCCTTCCGCACCTCGGGATAGGTGTTGTTCCAGAAGCTGCGGAGATCGCGCGTGATCTGCACGGGGCGGCCGTTCGGCGCGAGTAGCTCGAAGGTGACCGGGATCTGCTTCGGCCCGAGGCGGGGCGTTTCGGCGAGGCCGAACAGCTCCTGCAGTTTCACCGCGGCGAAGACCGAGCCATCGTCGCGGTAGTCGAGCTTCGCGCCGCGGCCCGACGGCAGCGCGATCGTCAGCGGCGCGAGGCGGTCGAGATTCCGCTCGCCGCCGGCGAACGCGATGCGGCGCTCGGTCAGCGGATCGACCTTCGGCTTGCGTGCCTCGGCCAACAGGCGCTGCTCTTCGATCGGATCGACCTCCGCGTTCCGCTCGCCGAGCGGCAGCGCTCCGTACCAGAGTCGCTCGATGGCCCGGACGCGGCCGGCGTTGGTCAATATGTGGACTTTCTCGCGCCGCGTCGGCACGAGCCAGTCGCGCTCCACGATGCTCGCGGCGCGCACCAGTGCCTCGCCCGTGTCGCGACCCGAGAGCTCGAGCGCGACGAGGAACTCGCCGTCGCGCACGCCGCTCTCCTTCGCCAGGATCGCGCCGGTGCCGCTGGCGAGCAGGAGTCGCGGCGAGCGCTCCTCGCGGCGCATGGCGATGCGATCGGGATACGCGGCGAGGATCGCGCGCAACAGGTCGCCGGTGCGATGCTGTCCGATGCGCATCAACTCACGTACTACCTCGGGCGGCGCATCATCCGCGAGCGGGAAGGCATCCGACTCCGTCGTCTCCGATCGCCGCAACCGCACACCCTCGGACAACGCAGCCGCGATGCGCACGGCGCGCTCGTCGCCGTTCGCGGCGATGATCAGCCGCGCCAGCCGCGGATGGAGCGGATATCTGCGCAACTCCGCGGCGTTCCCGCCGAGCTGTTCGAGCAACGAGAGCGCGGCATCCAGACGTTCGGATGAAGGGCGCTCGAAGAACTCGAACGTGCGCGGATCGCCGCCCCAGGCGATCACGTCGAGCATCGCGGCGGTGAGATCGATGCGATGAATCTCCGGCTCGCGATGCGGCCGCAACAGATCGCGCGAATCCCACAGCCGTGTCGCGCGGCCTGGCGCGGTGCGTCCCGCGCGGCCGGCGCGCTGATCGGCGGAATCGAGCGAGATCCGCTCGGTGACGAGATGATCGATGCCGCTCTCCGGGTCGTACCGCATCACCTTCTGCAGCCCGGAGTCGATGACCTCGGTGATCCCGTCGACCGTGAGCGACGTCTCTGCGACGTTCGTGGCGAGGATCACTCTGCGGCGCGATGCCGGCGCGAGCGCGCGCTCCTGCGCATCAACGTCGAGCTGCCCGTGCAGTGGCAGGACGAGCGCGTCGATCGTGCCGATCTCGAGGCGCGCCTGCTCGATCTCGCGCGCGCCGGGGAGGAAGCAGAGGACGTCGCCGTGCGACTCACGCACCGCCTGCGCGATCGAGGAACCGGGGCGGTAGCGGATGTCGATCGGATACGTCCGCGCGTCAATGTTGAAGATCCGGCAGCCGCCAAGAAAGCGTGACACCGGTCCGGCGTCGATCGTGGCCGACATCACGACGACGGCGAGATCGTCGCGCGACTCCATCGCCTGCTTCACCAGCGCGAGCGCGAGATCGGCGTGGATGCTCCGCTCGTGAAATTCGTCGAGGATCACGATCTCGAAGTCGCTGAGCAGCGGATCGGATTGCAATCGCGCGGTGAGGATTCCTTCCGTCGCTACGAGCAGCCGCGTGTCGCGCGAGAAGCGGCGCTCGAAGCGGATCTGCCAGCCGATCTCTTCGCCGATCGTCCAGCCGCGCTCGTACGCGATGCGGCGGGCGAGCGCGCGGGCGGCGACGCGGCGCGGCTGCAGAAGCATCGTGCGGCCGAGTCCGGCGAGGGCGGGCGGGACACGTGTCGTCTTGCCCGAGCCGGGAGGCGCGACGATCACGGCTGTCCGTGCGCGACGGACGTGCTCGGTGATTTCGGCGAGATGCGAGTCAATCGGGAGCGGTGCTTGCACCTGTCTCTGCATTATGGCCACGAATCGCAGAAGCGACAGCGACATCGACTACACGCCGGAAGGTGCCACTCCTCCTGAAGAGAAGCACGATCCGACCGACCGCGGCTACGACGAGGCCGTCCAAAGCGGCCCCGGCGAATTCGGCGTCGCCGAAGGAAACGGCGGCGTCTTCGGCACGACCGGCGGCGGGACGTATTCGGACGGAATGCACGTGGTCGAGGACGAGAAGTAGTTGCTGGGTTGCTGGGTTGGTGGGTTGCTCGGTTGCTCGGTAAAAACCCAGCAACTCAGTAACCCAGCAACTTAGCAACCTACGTTTTCAACGCATCCACCTTCCTCGACAGCTCCCCGAGCATCTGCACGATCTCCGTGTACCGGACATCGTCCTTCTGCGGCTCCTTCGGTTTCATGGCGAATGTGCCGCCCGGCTCGAGGATGCATTCCTCGAGGGTCTGGACGCCGTCGAAGCCCTGGCGGCGGGCGACGATGTCGAGCTCGGACACGGTGATCAGCTCGCGGGCCATTGCGTCCTCCTGCAACTTGCCGTCCTTCACCAGCACGGCCGCTTTTCCCTCCACGATCTGATCGAGGCGGCGGTGGCGGAAGAGGTATCGCACCACGAGGTAGTTGCAGAGCATCAGCGAAGCCGCGCCGATGAAGCCGCCGGCGACGGAGTTGTCGTCGCCGATGATCGCGTTCTGCACGGTGTTCGAGAGCGAGATCAGCACGACGAAGTCGAACGGATTGAGCTGCGCCAGCTCGCGCTTTCCGAAGATCCGCAGCAGCAGCACGAGGAAGAGGTAGACCAGCACGGGGCGGATCAACTTCTCGAGAAACGGAATGGGGAGGTTGAACATGTCGGCGAAAAGCGTGTGCATCGTGCGGCCTCCTAATCGGCGGCGACGCGCATCAGATCGCGGCCGACGATGATCTTTCCCTTGAACGTCTTCGACGCCTGCGCGCGGAACGCTTCTTCGTCCTTGCCGACGAGGTGCGTGAGCAACAGCGTCTTCACACCGGCCTTCGTGGCGATCGCGCCTGCCTCTTCCGCGCTCGTGTGGTAATGCTTGAGGCGTGCCGCGACTTCGGGCGTATCGACCTTGTCGAAATACTCCGGCAGGTACGCCTCCATCACCAGCACGTCGGCGTGCCGCGCGTACTTCAGGAGGTTGTCGTTCGGCCGCGTGTCGCCGGAGACGACGATGACTTTCCCCTGCGATTCGAAGCGGTATCCGAGCGCGGGAACGACCGGGCGATGATCCTCGACGAAGGCGGTGACCTTCACCTTGCCGTCATCGAATACGACTCCTTCGCCGATCTCGTGCGTCTTGATCGTCGCGCCGCCGGGCGGCTGCGCCTCCATCAAATCGCGGCGGTAGTGGATGTCATCGGCGAAGAACGCCAGCATCGCATCCGATAACCTCTTCGTGCCGCGCGGACCGTAGAGCTCCAGCGGGCGCGCCTTCCGTCCGAACATCCAGGAGGCGATGAAGAGATCGGGAAGTCCGGCCGTGTGGTCGGAATGGAAATGCGTCAGGAAGACGGCGCGCATCTTCGCGTACTCGAGCGGCGTGGCCGCGATGCGCATCGTCGCGCCGCGGCCGGCGTCGACGACGAACCACTCGTCGCCGAGGTCGATCACGGTGCAGGCGGCGGCATGATCGGGATTGGGGCGAGGGAAGCCGGTGCCGATGAGAACGACGTCCATGCCTGCCAGGCAACAGGCCGCGGATAGCAGACAGCAGACGAAGAATCCGATTCTGCGAAGCCTGCTGCCTGCCGGAGGTCTGCTGTCCGCTGTCTGCTGTCTGCTGTCTACTAAGAAAAGAGCTCGTCGAAAACGATCTGGGACCATGTCTCCATCGCCTCCCGCATCGCCGCCAGCTCCGGCGGCTGATGCCACTCGCCGCTCAACTTCTCCGTTTCGAGCACGCGCACGTTGTGCGATGGCGCGTCGAGAATGTAGACGATGCCGAGGTGGACGCGGCCGACTTCCGTCGACTCGTCGTTGAGGATGCCGGCGAAGTTGAGGTCGTAATCGCCCTCGATCTCCACCTCTTCATCGAGCTCTTTCCGCAACCCTTCGACGAGGTCGTGCTCCGGGTTGATGTGGCCGCCGATTCCGAGCGAGATCTTTTCGTGCAGACGGGCGTCGGTCCCTTTGCGCGTCCGGCGCAGCGTAAACCAGTCGGTGCCGCAGCGGATGACGACGTACGGGATGATCTGCCGGTACTGCGGCGATTCCTCGGCGATCTGCCGCACGATGAAGAAGTGTTTTTCGTCGATGACTTCGAGGATCTCTTCCGCCCGCTCGAGGATGATTCCCTGCTCGAGGTAAGGCGCGAGCAGCGCGGTCTCGACGACCATCACTTCCTCGGACATGCTCATCGCAACGCCTCCAGCACCGCGTCGTGAATCACGCCATTCGTCGACACGGCGCTGCCGCCGTCCGGCCGCGCATCGCCGGCGAGATCGGTGAAACGTCCGCCTGCCTCCTCGACGATCACCTGGATCGGCGCGACATCCCATAACGCGACTTCCGGTTCGATCGCGATGTCGCACGCACCCTCAGCGACGAGCATGTGCGACCAGAAATCGCCGAAGCCGCGCGAGCGTACGCAGCGCTGGTCGAGCGCCAGGAATCGATCGCGCAGGCCGTACTTTTCGAACGTGATGATGTCGTCGTAGCTGAGCTGCGCTTCCTCGATCGACACAATGCCGGAGACGTGAATCGGCCGGGCGTTACAGAACGCTCCCTCGCCGCGCGACGCCCACCAGCGCATGCCGATTGCGGGCGCGCTGACCACACCGATTTCGCCTTGAAGCGCGATTAGCGTGGCGAAGACCGGAATGCCGCGCATGAAGTTCTTCGTGGCATCGATCGGATCGATGATCCAGCGGCGCGACGACGATCCGGTGACTCCGAATTCTTCGCCGACGATCGTGTCATCGGGCCGCGACTTCGCGAGCCGCTCGCGCAGCAGCTTCTCGACCGCCAGATCGGCCTCGGTTACCGGCGTGTTGTCGACTTTCGTCTTCACCGAAAGCGCCGCCGCGCGGAAGAAGTGCATGGTGATGACGTCGGCTTCGTCGGCGAGATCGAGAGCGAGTTGCAGATCGTGATTCATCAGCTGGCGGAGAACGTTATCATCCGAACGTGTTCCCGATCATCGTCCTGCTCGCACAGTTGAACGCGCAGCCTGTCTTCCACTGGGGCGGCGACTCCGAGGGAGGCGCGCCGTACGTCGAGGCCGATCCGAGCGATCCGTCGAAGGTGCATGGCTTCGACGTCGAAGTCGCGGACGAGATCGCGAAAGGGCTTGGCAGGCGCGCGCAATTCGTCCAGGTGCAGTTTCAGGAAATCGACCAGTCGGTCGCGCGCGGCGACTTCGACATCGGCATGAGCGGCGTCGAGCAGACGCCGGCGCGCTGCGCGTCGCTGAGCTGCACGATGCCGTACTTCGAGTTTCAGGAAGTGCTCACCGTGCGGCCCGCGGATCGCAATCGATATCGCACGCTTGCCGACCTGAAGGGTCATCGACTGGCCACGCTCTCCGGCACGATCGCGTACGAGCGCGTGCTGCAGGCGGAGAAGGAACAGGGCGTGATCCTCGTCTCGTACGACGACGACGTCCATCCGTACGAAGACCTGAAGCAGGGCCGCGTCGAAGCCGTGCTGCTCGACAACATCATCGCGGCACGCGCGATGAAGCGGACCGGCGGTTTGTTCACGCAGCCCGATCCGATTGCGACCGGGCATTACGTCGGCGTGCTGGCGAAGGAGAACGGCGCGCTGCGCGATCGGATCAACGGAATTCTCAAGGCGCGGATGCAGGACGGGACGCTGGAGCGGATCTATCGCAAGTGGCAGATCTGGGATGACTACCAGCCGAAGTTCTTTGCGAGTGTAGGACAGGCGCCCTCGCCTGTCGCACCGGTGCCAGCAGAGGGACCGGGACAGGCGAGGGCGCCTGTCCTACACATGACGCTCAATTACCTTCCCGCGCTTCTGCGTGCCTCGGTCATCACGATCGTCTTGTCGTGCGCGGCGATGGCGCTGGCGATCATGGCCGGTGTCTGCATCGCCAGCGGGCGGGTGTACGGCGGCGTGCTGACGCGCGGCATCCTCACGCTCTACGTCGAAGTCGTGCGCGGCACGCCGGTGCTGCTGCAGCTCTTCGTGCTCTATTACGGCCTCTCATCAGTCATCAAGCTTCCGGCTTTCATCGCCGCGCTGCTCGGGCTCGGACTCAACTACGCGGCATACGAAAGTGAGATTTATCGCGGCGCGCTCGAAGCGGTTCCACGCGGGCAGCTCGAAGCGGCGCGCACCCTCGGGCTGACCGAGTACCAGGTCTTCACGCTGGTGCGCGGGCCGCAGGCGTTCCGCATCGCGCTCGCGCCGATGACCAACGACTTCGTCGCGCTGCTCAAGGACTCGTCGCTCGTCTCGGTCATCACCGTCGTCGAGCTGACGAAGCAGACCTCGATCTTCGCCGCGAACATCGGCAGTTGGGTCATCCCCGGTCTGCTCTGCGCGGCGCTCTACCTCGTGCTCTCGCTGCCGCTGGCGCGGCTGGCGGGCTACCTCGAATCGAAGTGGAGGATGTCGACGGAATGAGCGAGATCCTGCGCATCGAATCCTTGCGACTGAATCGCGGCTCGCGCGAAGTGCTGCGCGGCGTCGACATCAGCGTGAACCGCGGCGAGCTGCTGGCGCTGATGGGACTCTCCGGCGGCGGCAAGACGACGATCCTCCGCAGCGTCGCCGCGCTCGAGACGTTCAACGCCGGCTCGATCACCGTCGATGGCGTGGCGCTCCGTCCAGGGCCGCTTCCCCAGCGTTCCGTCATGCGCGAGCTGCGGAAGCGCGTAGGGATGGTGTTCCAGCTTCACTACCTCTTCGACCACCTCACGGCGATGCAGAACGTGATGCTCGCGCCGGTGAACGTAGCGCGCGTCGCGCAATTGGCAGCGAGCGAGCGGGCGCTCCACCTCCTCACATCCCTCGGCGTCGCGCATCGCAAGAACGCGTATCCGCGCGAGCTGTCGGGCGGCGAGGCGCAGCGCGTGGCGATCGCGCGCGCGATGGCGATGGATCCGCCGCTGCTGCTGATGGATGAGCCGACCGCGTCGCTCGATCCCGCGCGGCGGAACGAGCTCGGCGAGACGCTGCGCGAGCTCGTCGCCGAAGGCCGGACGCTGATCGTCACGACGCACGACGACGACTTCGTTCGCGACTTCGCGTCGCGCGTCGTCATCCTCGCGGAAGGGGAAGTCGTCGAACAGGGCGACCCTAGGATTGTGCTGACGAATCCGCAGCATCCCGCCACGAAAGCGCTCCTGCAGGGCGGAATGTGATCCAGGTCACAAACACTGCCAAGTACTATTTGTGACTGGGTCGCAACAATCAAACTTGCGGAGCGAGGGAAGTGACGCGTCACTTAACCCAGGAGGAGATCGACCGTTACGTGAGCCGCAAGGCTCCGGTCGATGAGATCCTGTTCGCGGCCGAGCACCTCGACGGTTGCTTCGACTGTCGCGACCGCGCCGCCGCACTCGTCGACGACGGCACCGGCGACCGCCCTCACGGCAGCAGGCGCCGCTCGCATGCTGCCACGCCGCTACCAACGCGGCATCGCGTGCTGTTCTGGAGCGTCATGGCGCTGATCGTCGTGGCGGTCGCGGTGCTGCTCATCCTCTACCGGCCGTAATTCATCCTGAGCCTGAGGGAAGAGCGTCGCTCGTGGCACGGCCCCTCACCCGCCTGCGGCACCCTCTCCCCGCTCATCGCGGGGCGAGGGGCAACAAGGCTTGCTCTGCGCGAGTTTTATCGCCCTTCTCCCTGCGACGAGCGGGGAGAAGGTGCCGCAGGCGGATGAGGGGTTTGGGCCACGAGCGAAAGTCCCGCACGATGATCGCGGTGCCGCCGGAGATCCTTCGCCGTCGATGCGGCTCAGGATGAACCGCGGACGAAAAGCGCCACCGTCATCACCAGTCCGATCGTCACCACCGCCCGCCGCACGAACGTCCGGCCGAAGTAGTACGCGAGGCGCGCGCCGGCGAAGCCGCCGATGATCGAGGCGACGGCCATCAGCACGACGTCGTGCCAGACGACCGCGCCTTTGGCGATGAAGTAGATCGCGGCGACGCCGTTGATGCAGATGGCGAGCAGATTCTTCAGGCCGTTCATCTGATGCAGGTCGGCCAGTCCGATCAGCCCCAGAGCCGCGAGCATGAGGATGCCCATGCCGGCGCCGAAGTAGCCGCCGTAGACGCCGACGAGGAACTGGAAGATGAAGACGAACGTCACCCAGCCGGCGGTCGGCTTCTGATGCGATTGCGCGAGCACGGTGAATCGTCGCGTGAGGAATTCCTGCGCTCCGAGGAGCAGCGTTGCGCCGAGGATCAGCAGCGGCACGATGCGGGCGAACGTCTTCTCCGTCGTGTGCAGCAGCACGACCGCGCCCGCCGCGCCGCCGAGGAGCGACGGGATCATGAGCCAGAAGAGCCAGTGCTGCAGTTTCCTGATGTCGTCGCGAAAGCCGATCACGCCCGCGAATGAACCGGGCCAGATCGCGACCGTGTTCGTGGCATTGGCCACCACCGCCGGCCGTCCGATCCAGACCAGGGCCGGGAACGAGAGGAGCGTGCCGCCGCCGGCGATGGAGTTGATCACGCCGGCGATGAACGCGGCGATGATGATGATGACGTCGTTCAGCAAACGGTTGCTCGGTTGCTTGGTTGCTTAGTTGCTGGGTGGGTGTGACCGAGCAACCCAGCGACCAAGCAACTCAGCAACTGGTTCACCGCAGTCCCTCGACGATGTACAGATCACTCTGCGTCCGCAGTGCGTCGTACACGTACGCGTTTGCGTCGGAGGTGATGAAGACGGGGCTGATCTTGTAGACGCCGCCGGCATCGGTCGGCGCGAACTGCTTCCACGGCTCGCGTGCGCCGGTGGCGAGGGTGATGCGCACGATCTGCGCGGGCACCATCGTCGGGCGATAGACGTAGAGCATCGCGCCGTCGCTGGAGAACGTGATCGGCACTTCTCCCTTTTCCGATGCGGCGACCGGTGCGGGCGGCGTGCTGCCGTCGACGGAGTAGAGTGCGATCGTCTGTCCCGCGGTCATGCCGGCGACGAAGCGGCCGTCGGGCGAGATGGCGAACGGCCGGTACGCATCGCCCCAGATGTTCTCCGGCGTGATCGGCTTCGAAGTCTCGTCGAGCGTATCGACGAGATGCAGTTGATATCCCTTGTCGATGTTTCCGCCGATGACCACGCGGCGCGAGTCGGGCATCCAGACGGCGCCGTAATCGAACGGACCGGTGACCTTCAGCTCGCGCGCCTCGCCCGTGCCGGTCGGGAGGACGACGAGCTTCGAGCCGATGTGGCAGAGCACCCATTTGCCATCGGGCGAGAGTCCGTCGCCGATGCCGTCGCCGATCCGCACCGGAGTCGGCGTGTCGGTGCGGCGGATGTAGATCCCGCTCTTGTCGCCGCCTCCTTCGCGCGTCTCGATGAAGAGGATGGTGCGGCCGTCGGGCGAGAGATCGGCGGCCACTGACCAGTCGAGCCACGACACGTCGTGCTCGGTCGTATCGCCCGGCGCCTGATATTGCAGCGCCGCGCGCCACACGCCGTTCGACAGCAGGAAGCGGCCGGCGGCCGAGACGTCGTACAGACGCATCGAGCCTGTGAGGCGATGCACGAGGTGGACGTTGCCGTCGAGATTGACGCTGTAGAGCGACGGCGGCGCGGCGCTGTCGGTGCCGGTGAGCCAGATCTCTTTTCCGTTCGGATGCCAGACCATGCCGGTGGTGCCGTGGCCCCATCCGGCGGCGATCGGATCGGCTTTGCCGTTGACGACCAGCGCGAGCATGTCTTTGCCCGCGACCTGCTCGAGGAAGGCGATCCGTCCATCCGGAGCGACGCGCATGGCGCTGATCGGCCGGCCGGTCTCGTATTGCACCGATCCGATCGGCGCTTCGATTCGATACTTGCCGTTCGCGTATCGGACGATGGCCAGGTTCGTGCCGTCGGGCATCCAGTCGGCGCGCGTGACGGAGTCGGCGATCTCGCGCGGCATCCCGCCGGCGAGCGGCACGCGCGCCAGCGTGCCGAGGCCTGTGAGGCGATCGCGGCGGAGCATGATGGCCAGCTCCGTCGATTTCGACACCGCCTCGACTTCCGCTTCATTGATCCCCAGCGGCCTGGCCTCGGGGCTCTGCCGGCTGGCGACGAAGATCGCCGAGGGCTGGCCTTCCCACGCCGCGCTGTAGACGATCGAGTCGCCGTCGGGCGTGAAGCGCGCGCCGCGCACTTCGCCGCGGCGGAACGTGATGCGGCGAAAGACGACTTCCGCGTCCTCGTTGCGATGCATCGCGAGCCACCAGCCGCCGAGCGCCGCACCGGCGACGGCGACGATGAAGAAGAGCGTGAGCAGCACCGGCGAGACGCGCGGTTTCGGTTTCGTGAACGACGTGCGGGGACGGGCGGTGGTGGGATGCCCTTTCGGATCGGAGACGCGCGTCGTGGCCGACGTCATCGGCCGCTGCATCGTCGGCGTCGGCGTCTTGATCGTCGGCGAGATGCCGCTGGCTTGCTGCGGCGAAACGCCGGACGGCATCCCGGACGGCATCGACATCGACGACATCGTCTCGAGGTTGAACGCCAGGTCGTGCGCCGACTGGAAGCGATGCTCGCGGTCCTTTTCCAGGCAGCGGCGGACGAGGCGGTCGAGCGACGGCGGGATGTTCGGCAGGCGCTCGGTGAGGTCGGGCGGCTCTTCCTTCAGGATCGCGCTCAGCGTCTCGATCGAGGAGTTGCGCCTGAACGCGCGATCGCCGGTGAGCATCTCGTAGAGGATCGTGCCGAACGAGAAGATGTCGGAGCGCTGATCGACCTGCTCGCCGCGCACCTGCTCCGGCGACATGTAGCCGACCGTGCCGAGGACCATCCCCGGCTCCGTCGCGGCCATTTGGAACGTCGGACCGTCGCCCCCTTTCGGATTGAGCTTGGCGATGCCGAAGTCGAGGATCTTCACGCGCCCCTCGCGGGTGATGAAGATGTTGTCCGGCTTCAGGTCGCGATGCACGACGCCCTTTTCGTGCGCCGCCGCGAGCCCCTGCGCCATCTGCGACGCGCATTCGACCGCCTTGCGCGCAGGGATCGCGCCGCGCAGCAGGCGGCTGCTCAGCGTCTCGCCTTCCAGCAGCTCGCTGACGAGGAACGGCGTGCCGTCGTGATTGCCGACGTCGAAGATCGTGAGGAGGTTGGGATGATTGAGCATCCCCGTCGCGCGCGCCTCCTGCTCGAAGCGCTGCAACCGTTCCTGATCATTGAGCGTGATCGCCGTCAGGACCTTGATCGCCACATCGCGATGAAGCCGCGTGTCGCGGGCGCGATACACCGCGCCCATGCCTCCTTCACCAAGAAGGCCGGAGATTCGATAGGGCCCGAGCATTTCGTCGGGCTGAAGTGGCATGGCGGGTATGTTAGCAGCAGCGTGCTCGCCACCCTACGCGTGTCAACCTGAGGCGCGTAGACGCCGAAGGACCCGTACCCTGAAACGCGTCGCTCGTGACTTACGGATCCTTCGCCGTCTGCGCGGCTCAGGTTGACACCGCGTTACTTACCGAACGTGTCGCCGAAGAAGTCGCCCGCGTTCCACGCCGGACGCTGCGCGGCGCTTGCCGCACCCAACGCGATCAGGAAGTTCGTCTGCGCGTACTTCACGCCGGTGACGAAATCGAACGGCTGGTTCATGTCGTCTTTCGGCGTGTGGTAGATGTTGCGCAGCCACTCTTTCGTGACCTTGTCGCCGTCGATCGCCGGGTCGGCGCTCGACGAGCCGGTCTTGAGGCTGATGGCGGGAACGCCCTGCTTCACGAACGAGTACTGATCGCTGCGGATGAAGCGCACTTCTTCCGGGATCGGATCGGGACTGATCGTCATCCCGACGCGCTCCGCCGCTTCGCGCGCGATGGGACCGAGGGTCGTGTGCTCGCCGCCGAGTGCGACGAGATCCTTCGCCGGGAAGAGCATCAGGAACATGTCCATGTTGACGTCGGCGACGATCGAGCCGGCGACCGGCGGATGCGCGGCGAGGTATTCGGAGCCCTGCTCCCCTTTTTCCTCGCCGGTCAGGGCGACGAAGAGCATCGAGCGCGGCGGCGCCTGCGGGAGCGACGCGAACGCGCGGGAGATCTCGAGCATCGCGGCGATGCCGGAGGCGTTGTCGTACGCGCCGTTGTGGATCCGGTCGGCGCCGTTGCCGTGATCGCCGAGGTGATCGAGATGCGCGGAGACGACGACGTATTCGTTCCTGCGCGCGGGATCGGAGCCGGGGAGCGTGGCCACGACGTTCTCGCTCTCCGCATTGGCGAACGTCGAGACGGTGCGGATCGTGGCCGAGACGTTGAGCGGAAACGAATGCGCGATGTTCTTCTCCGTGTCGGCGAGCAATTGATCCGGCGTCATTTGCGCGCGGGCGAAGAGCAGCTTCGCGCCGGCGCGGCTGATGGTGGCGACGGCGTGAATTTGCGGCAGCGTGTCGGCGGGATGACCTCCCGCATCGAGGTAGCGCATCGACACCATGTCGCTCTGCTGCGCCGCTTTCTCGAATGAATAGCGCGCCTCGTCGGCGTTGCTGCGCAGCAGGATGAGGCCGGCCGCGCCATGCTTCGCGGCGATCTGCTCCTTCACCAGTCCGCCGGAGTAGTACGCGCGCTGATCGTTCGCGAACGTCGTCGGAGCGCCGCTCATCATGACTACGATCTTGCCGTTGACGCGGATCGACGCGTAGTCGTCGTGCTTCAGCTCCGGCGCCGTGATCCCGTAACCGACGAAGACGAGCGGGGCGCTGATCTCCTCCGATTCGCCGAGGAAACTGGGGCGGAGCAGGAAGTCTTTCTTCGCTTCGAGCGCGACGTCGGTCTTGCCGTCGTGCATGACGAACGTGCTTTGCGGCGCGACGAGCTTCGAACTGCGGAAACGCACGTGTTGAAAGTACGAACTGTCATCGCCGGCCGGCTGGAGACCCATCGCCGAGAAGTTCGCGGCGACGTAGCGCGCGGCGAGCTCGAACCCGCGGCTGCCGGTCTCGCGTCCCTCGAGGAGGTCGTCGGCCAGGAAGCGAATGTGCGAGGCGAGGGCGTTCGGGCGGATATCGGGAAGGGGCGATTGCGGCCAGGCGGGGATTGCGATGAGAAGGAGGATCGCGAGGGACGATTTCATTGGCGGTAGAGTGTAGCGTGCCTCGGACAGCAGACAGCAGATAGCAGACAGCGGGAGATTTGCGCTTTTGTCTGCTGTCCGCTGTCTGCCGTCTGCTGTCTCCGGTATCATCGCCCGCGCTTTGTCCCGCCCTCAATCGAACCTCCTCGCCTGGCTTTTCATCGTTGCGTCGGCTCTCGTCGCCAACCTTGGATCGACGCCGCTCTACGACGCCGACGAAGGGCGCAACGCCGAAGTGGGGCGCGAGATGGCGGCGACGAATGACTACGTGATGCCGCGCATCGACGGCATGCCGTATCTCGACAAGCCGATCGTCTACTTCGCGGCGGAAGCTGCGGCGATGGAAATCCTCGGGCCGACGGAATTCGCCGCGCGCCTGCCGGCGGTGCTCTTCACCCTGGCCACGGCGTTCGTCGTCTGGTGGTTCGCGAAGCGGGTGTGGGGGGACGAGGAGTCGGCGCTCGTTGCCGCGATCGCGTTTCTCTCGATGCCGCTGGTGCTTGCCTTTGCGCGCACCGTGATCTTCGACAGCGCGCTGACGTTCTTCATGGTCGTGGCCATCGTGGCGTTCTATCTGGAGAAACCGACGCTCGCCTGGGCGGCGATCGGATTCGGCGTCATCACCAAAGGCCCTGTCGCCATCGCGGTACCGCTGCTCATCGCCATTCCGTTCATCGTCCGGGAGAAAAAGAAGCTCCGCTCGCTTTTCTCATGGTGGGGACTCGTCGCGTTCGTCGCGATCATCGCGCCGTGGGTCTGGGCGGTGTCGCAGGTCGTTCCCGATTTTCTGCATTACGTGCTCGTCACCGAGACCGCGCAGCGTCTGGCGACGAAGGCGCTCAAGCGCACCGGTCCGCCCTGGTACTTCATCCCGTACGTGATCGGCGGCGCGCTGCCGTGGGTGATCGTGTTGCTAGCGAACGCGAAAGCGATAGGCCGGAAGCTTCCAGCCGCGACGTTCTATGCGGTCATCTGGGTACTCATCCCGCTGGTCTTCTTCTCCATCTCGCAATCGAAACGGCCGCAGTACATCCTGCCGGTGATGCCGGCGATCGCGTTGCTCCTCGCCCGCGCCGTGAAGGGTTTCCGCGCGGCGGCGATCGCCTGGATCGCCCTCGGCGTCGCTCTTCTCGCGGCGCCGCCGTTTCTGAAGATGCGGCCGGAGCTCCTCGACGCGGCGAAAACGTCGGCCATCGGTCTCGGCATCGTCGCCCTCGCCGCCGGCATCGTGGCATTGCTGGTGAAGAAGCGCGAGGTGCTGATCATCGCGTTGTCGATGCCGGTGATCGCGATTCCGATCCTGGCCAATCCGCTGCTGCAGGCGATCGGCGAGCGCCGCTCGGCGCACACATTCGCCGAGCAATTGCGGCCGCACGTGAAGCCGTCGACGGAGATCGTCGGCATCGAGGCGTACACCGGGTCGCTACAGTTCTATCTGCAGAAGCCGATCACCGTCGTGACTCCCGATGCCGAGGAATTCACGAGCAACTACATCATTCGTCACTACGACAAGTTTGCGGACGGGCACTGGAACATCAGCCGCGTGACCAAACTCGGCGGCGATCGCATTTACATCGTGCGGAACGACGACAGCGTGAAGCGTATCGTGCTCGAGACGCACGGCATGAAGCTGATCGCATCGGCGGCGCATTTCGTGGCATACAAGTAAAGTGTTGAGTGCTGAGTGCTGAGTGCTGAGTGCTGAGAGACACTCTCATCGCAAGACTCAGAACTCAGCACTCAGAACTCAGAACTTCGAAATATGTGCGGAATCTACGGAATGATCTCGGAGAGCGGGACCGCGTTGCGGTTCCCGGGCGTGGCGACCGAAATGGGCGACGCGCTGAAGCATCGCGGGCCTGACGGGCATGCGACGCTGGTGAATCCCGATGCCATGATCGGGACGGCGCGGCTGCGGATCATCGATCTGCACGAGCGCGCCGATCAGCCGTTCGAGGCTCCCGGCTCGCAGGTGTGGCTCGAGTGCAACGGCGAGATCTACAACGCGCCGTTGATCCGCGCGCAGTTTCCCGACTATCCGTTCCGATCGCACTCCGATGTCGAAGCGATCCTCCCGCTCTACCTCCAGCGCGGCACCGACGCCATCCCGATGCTCGACGGCATGTTCGGTCTGGCGATCTGGGACAACCGGACGCGCACGCTGATCCTCGCGCGCGATCGCGCCGGCGAGAAGCCGCTTTTCTACACGCGTGTCGGCCGCGAGATCCTCTTCGCGTCCGAGCTGCAGTGCATCCTCCGCCATCCCGAGATCTCGAAAGACCTCGATCCGATCGCAGTCTCCGAGTACCTCCGCCTCGGCTACGTCCCCGAGCCGCGGACGATGTTCAAGTCGATCCGCCGCGTCGAAGCGGGAACGTTCATCCGCTTCGCCGAGGTGGGCCAGCAGACCGTCCGCTACTGGGATCCCGCCTCGTTCACGATCGAGCGCCGCTCGCCGCGCGATGCGGTCGCCGAGCTGCAGCGGCTGTTCGAGAACGCGGTCACCAAGCAGGTGATGAGCGACGTGCCGGTCGGCGTCTTCATCAGCGGCGGCCTCGATTCCTCGCTGCTGGCGACGCTGGCCTCGCGCGCGATCGGCGTCGACAAGGTGCACACGTTCTCGGCGCAGTTCGCCGAGGCGTCGTACGACGAGAGTGGCGACGCGGCGGACCTCGCGCGCTGGATGCGGACGAAGCACATCCCGGTGCGCACCGATGAAGAGACGCTGCTCGAGGCGCTGCAGCACGTCACGAACGGCGTCGCCGAGCCGATCGCCGATGCCGCTGTGTTGCCGACGTTCCTCCTCGCCCGCGAGGCGCGCAAGCATGTGAAGGTGATCCTGAGCGGCGAAGGGGCCGACGAGTTGTTCGGCGGCTATCCGACTTACCTCGGGCACAAGATCGCGCCGAAGTACGACGCGCTGCCGGCCTTCATGCGGCGCGCGATGCGCGGCGCGGTCTCGAAGCTGCCGTCGTCGGGGAAAAAGGTCACGCTCGAGTTCCTGCTCAAGCGCTTTGTCTCCGATGCGGAGAAGCCGTGGGTGGAGCGCCACCTGTCGTGGTTCGGAACCGGCTTGCCGTCCGACATCGCCGCCTCGAATGAGCTCCCCGAGTTGCCCGATGCCGGTCCGTATCCGGACGATCCGCTCCTCGGCGCGATGCTGCTCGATTACCGCAGCTACCTCCGCGACAACCTTCTCGTGAAGGTCGATCGCGCGACGATGCTGTCGTCGGTCGAGGCGCGCGCGCCGTACCTCGATCACTACCTCACCGCGTTCGCGCTTTCGCTCCCGGCCGATCTGCGCGTGCGCGGATTCGAGACGAAGTGGGTGCTGAAGAAAGCGGCGGAGAAGTGGCTGCCGAAGTCGGTGATCTATCGCCGCAAGCGCGGACTCTCGGTGCCGATCGCGTCGTGGATCAATCACGGACTGCGCGCCGAAGTCGATCGTTTGCTGGCGCCGGAACGTCTGCGCGCCGACGGCCTGATGAACGAGCGCCGTGTCACGTCATTGCTGGAGGAGCACCGCTCCGGCCGCGCCAATCACGCCAAGTCGCTCTGGGCGATCGTGATGCTGCAGTACTGGCTCGAGCGCTGGACTTAGTTGTTGTCGCCGTGCGACGGTGGCACGAGTCCCGGGTACCGCAACTGAGTCGCGATGCGCCGGATGGCCAGGTCGCTCGACGCGTTGAGTTGATGCGCGATCTGTTCGTCGAATCCGGTGACGCAGAGGCGAACGATATTGCCGAGCTCCGCGATCTCGAACGGCTTGCGAAGGACGCCCGCGACGATGTTCGGATCGACTTTCTTGAATCGCTGATCCGCATAGGCCGTGATCACCAGCACCACCGGCTTGTTCTCCGGCGGATGCTTACGCAGGTAGTCGATGACGGCGAAGCCATCGACGCGCGGCATCATCAGGTCGAGAAGGATGACCGAGTATTCGTGCTCGGCGAGGTGATCGATTGCCTCCTGCCCATCCGCGACGCAATCGACGTCGAGATGTTCGCGACGCACGATGGTGCATAGAAGCTGGCGGATCGACGGATCGTCATCGGCTACCAGGACGCGTGCTTCAGATTCTTCTTTCACTACTGAAGTATCTGAAAGAAGGATGCCAGCCGCTGAGCCGACAGGCTGTTTATGGCGAGCCGGGCGGCCCAGTTCACTCCAGTGTTTCGTTGATCTTGATCTCGCTCGTCAGCGTCTTGTACAGCGGGCAGCGGCGGGCGATCGACAGCAGATGCTCGCGCTGCTCCTGCGTGAGATCGCCGAGGAGCTTCAGCTTCACGTCGAAGCGATGCATGTAGCCGGTGGTCGTCACGCACTCGGCGCAGTCCTTCGCATGCATCCGGTCGTTCGAGATCACCGCCTCGACGCCGGTCAGCGCGATGCCCTCGCGCTTCGCGTAGAAGTGCAGCGTCATCGACGTGCATGCGCCGAGGGCGGCGGCGAGGAGGTCGTACGGAGTCGGACCCTCACCCGTGCCGCCGGCCGATGCCGGCTCGTCGGCGATGATCTTGTGAGGTCCCGCCTCGATCTCGGTGCGGAACGTGCCGTGATTGCGGACGACGACTGGTGTGGTCATTTGTGATCTCCGGTTGCTGAGTTGCTAGGTTGCTGGGTTGCTTGGTGTTCCTACCGAGCAACTCAGCAACTCAGTAACCAAGCAACTATTCTTCATGCAGATCCAAAGGCACGACTCTGCCGATGGCCCAATTCCCATCCCGCTCGGCGAGCGGAATCCAGTACCACTGCGAGCCCTGGCCGCCGACCGACATGCGGGCGAAGAGGCCTGATTCGGTGCGCTGGAAGGGGTTCAGAAACGGAGCGGAGAGCTCGACGATCAGCACCTCGTGATCGCGCCGGGTGTCGACGCGATCGATCGCCCGCCAGGTGCACGAGCCGCCGGGGGAGATCGTGATCGGCAGCGGCTTGAGCGCGGTGTTGAGCGCTTCGGCCAGCATCACCGTATCGGCGCTCTTGAAGTACGACTCGGCGAGCGCGCGCAGCGACGAGGCGGTGATGATCGTCTGCGTCGTCTTCACCACCGCGATCTCGGAATCGCGCGAGACCGCTTCCCCCCGCACCCGCGCACAGAAGGCGTTCAGGATCGACGGAGGGACTTCGGTCCATTGGGGTGGAGTGGCGGGAGGAGTCGAGGAGGCGCAGGCGGCGAGCAGGAGAAGTGCTGGCAGCAGTCTTTTCATCAGAAGGATTCAGTTTATCCCGAGCGCAGACTCGGGATCTCCAGTGGCGCCGCGAAAACATGACGGCAAATGCACTGCACGTGGCACTCGCTGCGAGGTGCCGCCGGAGATCCTGCGTCTGCGCGCGGGATAAACTGCTAAAACAGTCGGATCGACAATTGCGCGGTGGCCTTGGCGTCGAAAAACGCGCGGATCTCCGCGGCCGGTTTTCGCGACACGAGCTCGCGTGGCGATTGATCGTACCAGTCGGTGGGGAAATAGCGCGCGTAGGTTTCCTGCGCGAAGCGTTTGCAGAGCAGGGCGATGATGCCGATGTCGGTCTCGCTCCGGATCACCCGTCCCGCCGACTGCACGACGCGCGTCATGCCGGGGATGAGGTACGCGAACTCGAAGCCGGAGCCGTACTGATCGTCGTAATACTGCTTGAGCAGCTCCTGCTCGAAGCTGACCTGCGGCAGCGCTGGCCCGACCACCATCACGCCCGACAGCATGTCGCCGGCGTAATCGACCCCTTCCGCGTACATGCCGCCCGACACGGCGAGGATCAGGTTGCCGCGCTTCGGCCGGTTGCGCAGGATCTCGAGGATCGCGTTCCGCTCGAAGTCGGTCATGTCGTTGCGCTGCACCATGACCCGCTTCTGCAGCGGCGGCATCCGCTCCGAGACTTCGCGCAGAAACGCATAGCTCGGAAAGAGCGCCAGGAAGTTCCCCTCCGCCGCCTCGGCGATCTGCGCCACGTTCTCCGCGATCCGGTCGTAGTGATTCGCGCGGTTCTTGTACGTGGTGTCGACCTCCGGAATGATCACGATCTTTCGGTTCTCGCGCGGGAAGGGCGACGGGAGCGAGATCTCCGCGGTGCGATCGCCCGGCAGCCCGAGGAGCTTGCGATAGAAATCGAACGGCTCGAGCGTGGCGGAGAGGGCGATGGTGGCGTGCGCCGAGTCGAAGATCTTGCCGAGGAATTGCGACGGGTCTTTGCAGAAGATTTTCAGCTTGATCCCGTCCTGCGTTTTCTCCACGAGGTGCGCGAACTCGTCCCCTTCCTCGGTCATCAAATTCGCGAACTTCACGAGCTTGAAGTAGAAGTCGACCACCGGGTCGTCCTCTTCGACGATGCGGTTCTCGATCTTCCAGCCGATGTACTCCATGACGAGGCGTTCCCACTCGGTGCGCTGTGTGAGGAACAGCTCCCGGCTCGGCTCGCAAAGCATGGTGGTTTGCCCGGGCGCGGAATCTTCGAAATTACACAGTTCGTGCATGTGGCTGCGCAGCACGTCGAGCAGCTCTTCCCAGCCATCGAGGTAGCAGCTGCGCGACATCAGGTGCGTGCGCACCTCGTCGAGCATCTTTTCGTGCAGCTCGGGCGAGTAGTAGCCGCGTCCGCGGTCGACGAGGTTGTGCGCTTCGTCGACGATCAGCACGCAGTCGCCGTAGTCCTCGTCCTGCTTGTACGTCTTGAGGCCGACGTACGGATCGAAGATGTAGTTGTAGTCGCAGATGACGACGTCCGCTTCCTCGATCAGCTCCAGCGAGACTTCGAACGGGCAGACCTCGGTCGACTTCGACAGCTCGAACGTGATGTCGGGATCGAAGTAGCTCATGCCGGTCGCGATGTGATCGCGCAGTCCGCTCTTCTCCATTTTTTCGGAGTAGTGCGCCGCGAACGGACAGAAATCCTCGTGGCAAATCATCTCCGTGTGCGCGCACATCTTCTGTTTCGCGCGGATGCGCAGCACGCGGAACGAGCCGTCGTTGAGCATCTTCAGAGCCTCGACCGCGGCGTCCTGCTGCAGCGTTTTCGAGGTGAGGTAGAAAAGCTTCTTGCCGAGGCGGAGCGCCTGTTTGACGGCCGGATAGAGCGCGGCGATCGTCTTGCCGATGCCGGTCGGCGCCGAGACGAGCAACGCCTCGCGCTGCTCGATCGCGCGGGCCACGGCGGAGACCATCTCCGGCTGATACGGCCGCATCGCGTCGTACGGAAACTCGAGCGTCGCGGCGAACGAGCGCTTGGCGACGCGCAGCGCGTGCTGCGACTCGATGTCCTCGATGAGCTGCGCGAGCGAGCGGTCGAGCGCGGACGCGACGCGCGCGACGTCGAAGTCGGTGTCGACGATCTTCGTGTCGCCGGAGACGAGGTCGATGAGCACCAGCTGCGGGACGAATGTGAATCCGGCGAAGTCGGGCTGCCCGGCCAGGAAGAGCGAGTAGAGGAGCAGCTGATAGAGGTGGCGCTGCAGTTTCTCGGAGCGCGAGAGCGCCTCGAGCTCGAGGTCGAAGTGGATCGACTTCACTTCCTCGATCACCACGCGCTGCGCCGCCTTGTCGACGGAGAGCCCGTCGATGCGGCCGGTGACCGTGATGCTCCACGGTCCCATGTGGGTGCGATGGACGACGTGCACCTCGGCGCGGTAGTGCGGATCCTCGGCGGCCCGGATCTCGGCGCGTTTCGTGTGGATGTCCTGCCCGATCCACATCCGCCGGAAGCCGTCGCCGCGCTCGACGCCGATGCGGCGATACGTCGATTCATAAACGAGATCGCCGACGGAACAGACGATCTCGCGCTTGTCGTGATCGACGCGCATGTAGGGTTATTTTAAACGGTTGCTGGGTTGCTTGGTTGCTCGGTTACTCAGTGACACCAAGTAACCCAGCAACCAAGCAACCCAGCAACCGGGTTCACATCACTTCGTCAGATACATCGCCCCCGGCGCCAGGAGACCGCGATACATGTACTCGGTTGCATCCCATCCCCGTCCCTCGGTCTCCAGATCGAAATACATCAGATAGACGAGGTGATAGCCGGTGTTCGGATCCGTCTTCACCAGGCCGTGCTGGGGCGTGGAGATGCTCAACTCCTTGCGGTCGCCTGTCTTGTCGTATGAGCCGTCGACCACCACGCCTGCGTTCGACGGCTTGACCGTGAGTGGGCGATCGGAAGGATCGAAATAGACGGCGAGAAAGGCGTCGAGCTTTCCTTTCTTCGATTCGGTGTCGTTGTTCTCGATGTTGTATTTGAGCATTACGGTGGTCACCGATTCGTTGCAGACCGGATGTCCTGCCTTGCACGCGCCGGGAAAGAAGCTCAGCTTCACTTCGCGGTCTTCGGGGAAGTAGACCTTCTTCGTCTGAGTCAGCGAGATCACCTGGCGATTGTGGATGCGGCTCGAGGTGTTGCCGACCTTGTACTCGCCTCGCCCTTTGTTCAGGAGTCCGATCCACGGACCGGAGGGGGTGTTCGGCTCGATGAACCATTCATCCGTGACTTTCTCGCGCTGGCCCTTTCCGTCGAACGTGTTGTTCGGCTGCGTCGAGCCGTACCAGTTGCCGCCGCTCACCAGCGCGTACGTGCCGCCGGCGCGCTGTCCCGCGAGGAAGCTGCCGAAGCGGAACCATACTTTCTCTTTGATCTCCGCATTGACGACCGTGGCCCCGTCGCCGGGCCAGGGGAGGATTCCTCCGCCCGGAAGCTGCTTGCCGACCGTGCAGCGTCCGGCGGGAGCAGAGGGAAGACTGTAGTGATAGACCTGCCATCTGTTCGCGAAGCGGACTTCGTCATATGTCCCGTTCCTGCCGCGCGACACCCACCAGTCGGCCGGACCGCTGTTGGGGCCGATGAACATCGTGCCCGGCCCGGCCACCTGCGTGGAGTACTTGAAGACAGGCTTCAGCGTCTGCGAAGTGCCGTTGCAGTTGACTTCGATCGCGCCGTCCCACTTGTCGCCCATGGAGTAGACGCGTCCCCAGAGGCCCTGGCCGCCGCCTTCGCCGAGCATCTCGGCGGTCGCGATGTTTGCGCGGGTGAGGATTCCAGGCGCGTTGAACGGGAGCAGTGAGCCGTCTGTGGTGTTGCGCCAGTTGCCGAACTGCAGCACGAACCAGTCGACCGCGGCGTTGAACGTCTCCGCCTGCTGCCGCGTGTACCGGTCGTAATCTCCCTTGAAATCGGCCGTCGACCGCGGGAGCTGCGTGCACTGCGTCGGGTTGAGCTTGCACTGCGACTCCAGCACCGTGGCGGCCCAGAGATACATGGCGAACGCCTTCTGTTCGCTCGACCGGAACTCGCCGAATTTCTTTTCCGCGAAGTCGTAGGTCTTGTTGAACGGAACGCGGTCGATCGTGCCGCCGTTCGCGATCTTCAGCCGCGCTTCGTAGAACGGATAGCGCAGCAGCGGCTGGCCGTCGAGCACGTCCTTCGTCAGCACGACGTTCAGATCGGCCAGGATGGTGTGGATGTCGTTTTTGACGATGTCCTTCGCGAAGGCGAGCATCGAGTCGCGCGTGACGTCGTTATCGACTTTATCGAACTGGTCCACGTACTTCTCCCACAGTCCCTCGATGCGGACGATGTTCTTGACGGCGACGATGTTCGTCGACGCCTGGTCGAAGCGCGCCGTCATCTCCTCATGCTGCGCCTTGAGCTCGTCCTTGATCTCGGTCTGCCCCTTCTGGATCGTGCGGAGCTTCGAGGAGATCTCGTCCAGCTTCTTCGTCAGGTCGGCCTTCCACTCCTCTTCCGCCCGGCCGCTGACGCTGCCGAGGATGCCGCAGATGTACTTGTTCGCCGGATCGTTGTTGCCGGTGGTGCAGGAGGTGTCGTAGAGCAGTTTCGCGAGCGCCTTGGCCGCCACCTCGGCGCCTTTTCCCATGGCGGAATTGATGATGTCCTTGGTCGGGTCGTCTTTCTTGTCGTCGGCATGTGCGGGAACACTGACCATCGTGAAGAGCACAGCTATGGCTAGCAACACACGTGTGCGCATCTCTCTCTCCTTAAGAACGGAATTGTAGCGCCCGGCGCTAGAGCTTCTCGACTTCGTCGCCGAGGACGAACGCGTCGTAGGCGCCGGCGCGGTACTCGGAGAGCGGCAGCGCAGGCGACTCGGTGGCCAGGCGCTCGTAGAGATCGCGCACGCTCTGCTTCTTCGTTTCCAGCACTTCGTGCGTCAGGAGGCCTTTGAAGGAGAGCAGGTGCTTGAGATCCTCGCGCGGGATGCGGAGCGGGCGGTGGATGTCGTCGGAGCGCGGGTCCCATTCGCCGATCAGCACATCTTCGAAGCTCGTCGAGTCGTTTGGGACGCAGACGACGATCTCGCTGGTGATCAGCCGCTCGGTGGTCGTGTCGTGCCGCGAGTCGCGGACCTCTTCGCCCTCTTCGATCGGCGTGAACTGAGGCTCTTCATCGCGATGGAACTCGGAGCGCAGCACGATGACGAGCGGATCGGTGGTCTCGATCGGCGAGGCTTCCGCTTCGCCCGGCGCGAACGGCACGAGCTCGCCGACCTCGATGTTGTCGAGACCTTTGAGCGCCACCATGCCGAGGAGGCGAATGCCGATGTACTCGATCCCGGCGATCGCGGGATTGAATCCGATGTAGGTCCCGAACTGCGACTTGATCCGGAACAGCTGCTGCGTTTCGGCCACCAGCTCGCTCGACAGTTCCTGCAGCAGCGGGAGCGAGGCCACGATCCCTTCGTTGATCAGGTTCCCGTTGGCGTTCATGTACGCGAAGTACTCGCGCGCCTGCTGGTCCTTGTCGACGACGTCGACGCCGCGCGAGAGCGGCGCGAAGAAAGCCTGCACCTTCGATTGATCGTAGCCGCGGTGGATGAGGAACGAGGCGATCTCCTCGATCTCCTTGTTCGCCTTGCCGGTCGTGAGCCGCGACAGCTCGACGATGCCGGGGCCGTAGAACTCGGTGATGCGCTCGGTCGAGCCGTCGCCGGCCTTCATCGGCAGGAGGCGGTAGTAGCCGTAGTTCAGAGCGATGCGCAGCCCCTTGTTGAACGCGAAGCCTTTGCGCTTCATCTCGCTGTAGAAGCGCTGGATCTCGACCGCGGCGCGCACGAGGCGCAGCGCGCGGCGGGTGGTGTAGAAGGCGCCGTCGCCGAGGAACTTCTCGAAGATGAGACGGTGCCGCATGGCGACCGATTCGAGGCGGCGCTGGAAGAGCAGCATCTGGCGATACGAGCGCACTTCCTCTTTTTCGCCGCCGCGCCGGATCGCGCCGAGCGTTTCGGTGAAGGCGGAGATGTCGTAGATCAATCCGAAGCGATGGACCATCGGATCGATGACGCCGGGACGCCCGAAGTCCATCGGCCGCGTGGAGCGGGAGAAGTTCCCCGCGGTGCGGCGGTCGGAGACGAGCTGCCCGTTCGGCAGCGTGGTGAGCCACACGATGCCGCGGCGGAGCTGATTGAGCACGGCGAACTCGCGGATGCGGCGCGAGATCAGCACGAACTGCTCTCGATCCTCGCGCGTGACGGCGTTCTGCACCGTGACGTTTTCGTAGAGGAAGGCCTGGAAGCGCGCGTCCATCAGCAACGCGATCGTGATTCCCTGATCGACGTTGGCGCCGAAGAGCGGCAGCGATGCGCGGAAGGTGCGGTCGGATTGCAGGAGATCGGAGGCCGCCACGCGCAGGCGCTCGAAGCCGTCGCGGAACGACTGGAACTCGCGATGGAGGTAGCCGGTGACGAACGAGCGGAGCTCCCTCAGATCCGGCCCGATGAACTCCTCGGTCAGCAGCAGCACGTCTTCCTGCAGCAGGCGGATGAACTGCAGCGCGCGTTGTTCGTCGCCGTCGAGCAGCGGCGCGCTCTTCGCGGCGACGTGCGTCATCAGCTCGCGCGTCTCCGTCACCCACTTCTGATAGATGCGGTACTTGAGCGCGTCGCCCTGCAAGCGGCCGGTCTGCGTGTCGACCGTGCTGACGCGGCGCGGGATGCTGCCGAACTGCCGCGCCAGATCGAACGAGTGCACGAGCCAGAAGACGGCGTGGTAGTCGCTGAGGACGTTCGCCATCATCGCGTTCTCGGCGAGCTTCGTCAGCTGCGAGGTGTACGCCGCGAACGCGATCTGCGTCTTTTCCTTCGACTGCGCGTCGCGCCGCACCTGCCAGAGGCATTCGTGCGAGAGCCAGTTGTCGAGGCGCGCGTCGAGGTCGCGCATGACCGGAGAGTCGGCGACCGGAAACCCGAGGATCGGCGCCTGCGTCTCGTCGGCGGGAAAGATCTTGTACGGCTGCGGCAGATGCTCCGCGCGCGGGAACAGCTCGTCGATCGTTCTCCCCAGCTCCGTGGGGAGCAAAAACGTGGCGGTGTCAGGCCGCTGCACGAGATAGGGAAGTAGCGCGCGGGACATGGTGAATGGGGCAAGAAGTATATTGCCAGAAAGCAGGCAGCAGATAGCAGATAGCAGGGGGACGGTGGGCCTGCTATCTGCTATCTGCCTTCTGCTATCTTGGTGAACATGTCCTCCCTCGCCCCAGCGGCACCGAAACCTTGTCCCCGTTGCAGCGGCTCGGGATGGATTCCGCTCGACAGCGACTCGTTGCGCGTCGAGCCGTGCGCGTGTCAGGGGGACTTGCGGCGGCGGCAGCGGATCAGCGCGGCGAGCATTCCGCGGCGCTACTACCACTGCCGCATCGACAACTTTCACGATCGCGGCACCGGCTCGCTGATCGCGGCGAAGCGGAAGGTGCAGGAGTTCGTCGATGCCTGGCCGGCGCAGCGCGACGGCCGCGGACTATTGCTGATGGGGGGATGTGGAGCGGGAAAGACGCATCTCGCGGTCGCCGCACTGCTGGAGATCATCCAGTGCGGAAAGCCGGGACGCCTGCTCTTCTCGAATTTTCAGGATCTGATTCAGGCCATCCAGGCGTCGTTCGACGATGACGCCTCGACGTCGAAGGCGGAGATCCTGCGACCGCTCATCGAGACCGACCTCCTCGTGCTCGACGAGCTCGGATCGCAGAAGCCGACGACGTTCGTGCAGGACATCCTCTATTACGTGATCAACAGCCGCTACAACGAAGAGCGGGTGACCGTCTTCACCACGAACTACGTCGATGAGCTGAGCGAGCGGATCGGCGAGCGGCTGCGCAGCCGTTTGCACGAGATGACCGAGGAAGTGCGGCTCACCGGCGTGCCCGACTATCGCGTCGGCAAAGGCCAGAACACGTTGTGAAACGCAACGCCGCCGACGTCATTCGCCGCGGGTTCGAGATCACGGTCAGCAACTGGCCGCTGCTGCTGTTCCGCATCGCGGAGCACATCGTCATCGGCTTGATGGCCATCGCCGCGATCCTGGCCATCATCGTCCCCATCGCCGTCAGCGCGGGCCTCGGGCGCTTCGACTTCTCAAATGTCGACGCGGACAACGCGAACGGCATCGCGAACATCATCGCCGCCGCGCTCGTCGAGCATTGGATGTTGTTCGTCTTCATCCTGCTCGTCGTCACCGTCGTGCTGATCGTCTTCGTGGCGATTCATTCATTCGTGCAGGCGGGATGCACCGAGGTGTATGCCGATGGACAGTTCACGATGGACCGTTTCCTGGCCGGCGGGAGGCGCGGGTGGTCGCCGGTCTTCTGGATCTACAACATCGCGTGGCTCTACGCCGGCGTGGTGCTGCTCGTCCCGATCGTCCCGATTCCGTTCATCCTCTATCTGACCGGAGGATCGACCGGCGCGATGGTGGCGGGATGTCTGCTGCTCGTGATCTGGGCATTCTTCGCCGTGCTCGTCTGCCTGGCGACCGCGCTCTGGACGATGAAGGGGATCGTCATCTCCATCATGCGTCATCTGCCCGCGCGCGAAGCGCTGGCCGTGGCGCGCCGGGAGATCCGCGCCGATCCGGGATCGCACCTCGTCATCGCCTTCATCATGATGGTGATCTGGATCGGCGGCGCGTCGGTCATCGGCATGTTCTCCGGCGTGATGTCGATCGGCCACGCCACGCCGCTGGCCATCATCACCGCCCCGACGCACGTTTTTCTCTCGCTGCTCAACGCCATCTTCTCCGCCGGCGTCGAGAGCTGGTTCCTCGCCACATTCGTCAGCATGGAGTCGTGATTTGACCGATTACGCATCCTTCTTTTCGCGCGATGCGCACAACTTCCGTCCCTCCGCCATCCGCGCGTTCGCGAAGCTGATCAACGATCCGAACATCATCTCCTTCGCCGGCGGCGTCCCGAGTCCGGAGACATTTCCGGCTGTCGAGATGGCGGAGATCGCCGCGCGCGTGATCCGCGACCGGCGCGAGGTTGCACTGCAGTACGGCCCGACGCGCGGCTTGCCGCGGCTCTGCGAATCGATTGCCCGCATCTGCGGCGAGCGGAAGATCGAATGCGCGCCGGACGAGCCGATCGTCACGACCGGCTCGCAACAAGCGCTCGATCTGATCGCGCACACGCTGCTCGATCCGGGCGACGTCGTGCTGGTCGAGCTGCCGACGTACATCGGCGGCTCGGCGTCGTTCTTCGCCCGCAGCGCCGTGCTTGCCGGCGTGGCGCAGGATGACGAAGGGATCGTGCCGGAGTCGCTCGACGAAGTTGCGGCGCGGACGAAGCCGAAGCTGCTCTACACGATCCCGAATTTTCAGAATCCGTCCGGCCGACTGATGACGCAGTCGCGGCGCGATGCCGTGCTCGCCCTGGCGGCGAAGCACGACTTCCTGGTGATCGAGGACGATCCGTACGGCGAGCTGTTGTACGTCGATGACGCCGACACGACGCCGATGAAGTCGCGCGACACCGAGGGCCGCGTCCTCTACCTCGGGTCGTTCTCGAAAGTCCTCGCGCCGGGACTCCGCTGCGGCTGGATGATCGCGCCGCGCGCCGTCGCCGCGCAGCTCGAGATCGCGAAACAGGCCGCCGACCTGTGCTCGGGCATGCTCGATCAATCGATCGTCGAGGAGTTCTGCGCCACCGGCGCGCTCGCGCCGCAGATCGCGAAAGTGCGCGCGTTCTATCGCGGCAAGCGCGGCACGATGCTCGAGGCGCTGGAGCAAAATTTCGCAGGCCGTGCGAAGTGGACGAACGCCGACGGCGGCCTCTTCACGTTCGTGACGATCGATGATGATGTCGATACGTCGGAGCGTCTCGCCGATGCCGTTTCGCGCGGCGTGGCCTTCATCCCCGGCGCCCCGTTCTTCGTCGATGGCAGCGGCCGGAACACGATGCGGCTGACGTTCGCGAAAGAGAACGACGAGCGCATTCGGGAGGGAATGGCGCGGCTGGCGAGCGTCTTCTCTCAAACGTCATCCCGAGCGTAGTCGAGGGACCCGGGCGGGAGGGCGGAACGCAGCTCGCCACCACCCGCCCAGGTCCCTCGACTAACGCTCGGGATGACGGAGGCGCTAGAACGCCTGCCCGCTCGACACTGAGATCAACAACCCCCGGCGCCCCCGCGCATCGCGCTGCAACGCGTACGAGAGATCGATCCGCAGCAGATTCTTCGGCGTCCGCGGCAATCCAATCCGAATGCCGACTCCCGCATCCATCTTCAATCGCATCAGCGATCCGAAGCCGCCGTCGGTGGCGTTGCCCGCATCGACGAACGCGACGACGCCGGGCGATGCGAGCTGCAGGATCTCGCGCCCGAGGTAGAGGCGCTGCTCGAGATTCATCACGATCGCGCGCGAGCCGGCGAAGGCGTGCACGCGATAGCCGCGCAGTCCGGTGACGCCGTCGGCGAAGAACTGCTGTTCGCCATCGACGCGCCAGCCGTAGTTCACGTTCACGCGTCCCACCGTCGCCTGCGGATGGTCGAAGCCGTAGCGCCGGACGTAGAAGAGATTGCCGCTGGCGATGCTGTTCTGCGGACCGCTGTTGAAGCGGCTCTCGAAGGCGAAGAACGGCATGACGAACGAGTTGCCGCTGAATGAATGTCCGCTCGCCGTCGCGACGCGGGTGAACGCCCCTTGCCGCGAGATCGCAGTCTCGACCGACGTCTGTTCGCCGAGGTTGAAGTCTTCGTAGCGGATGTCCTTGCTGACGAAGTTCAGCTTCACGAACTCGTTCTCGACGTTGTCCCAACGCAGGAAGACGTAGCGGAAGCGGCGATCCTGCACGACGTCCGAGAACGTGTCGTCGATGAAGCGGATGCCACCGGTGAGGCGATTCGTGCGCACGTCGCTCGGGTTGCGCGCGATGCCGTAGTCGAGCTGCAGCAGCTTGTGCTCCTGCTGGAACGTCGCGGCCGTACGGCCATCGGCGAAGAGGCGATCGTCCTGCTTGAATGCCAGCCACGAGATGTCGGCGGCCCACGGCGTGGCGAAGGAGTAGAACGGCCGGCGGAGCATGAAGCGGCGGTCGTAGCCGTCGGAGTTGTGGCCGTAGGCGAGGTGCGTCGACCAGAACTGCGAGTTCAGCGCCGGGTCCTGGTAGTCGACCGCGAGGCGCGTCCGGTCGATCGTCTTGTCCCAGCTCAGCGAGACTTCCTTCCCCAGTCCGAGAAGATTCGAATCAGTGATGCTCGCGCCGTACGTGCTCTCGCCGCCGCGATTGCCGGCCTGCGTTTCCGGTGCGATCGACCAGGCATCCTGCGTCGTCACCGTGACGTCGACCAGACCGTCGTGCGGCTCCGACGCCGTCACGCTCGCCGACTTCAGAAAGTGCAGCGCGCGCAGTGTCCGCTCCGTCTCCGCCAGGCGCTCCGGCCGATAGACCTCGCCCTCGTGGAACAGCAGGAACTTGCGGATGACCGAGTCGCGCGTCTCGATGTGCAGCGCATCCGCGGCGCGGTAGAAGCGGCCTTTCGTCGCTTCCTTTTCGGAGTAGACGTCGAGGCTGTTGATGGTGATTTTGCCGATGTGGAGAGATGGCGTGATGGCGAGCAGAAGTGCGAGAACGATCACTCGCCGCGAGGCTAGCACGTAGCCCGCGGATTCTTGTTATTCTTGCCTCACTTCACCTCGGAGGTCACACCCATTGGACAGTCATCGCGGCGGCTGGATCGAGATCATCGCCGGAGGCATGTTTTCCGGCAAATCGGAAGAGTTGATTCGGAGATTGCGGCGGGCGGTGATTGCGCGGCAGCGCGTGCAGGTCTTCAAACCGATCATCGACGATCGCTTCGCCACCGACGAGGTGGTCTCGCGCGATGACCGGCGGTTGAAAGCCTTCGCCGTGGCCACGAGCGCGGAGCTCCTGGCGCGCGTCGAGATCGGCGTGCAGGTCGTCGGCATCGATGAAGTGCAGTTCTTCGACGCCGGCGTCGTCGACGTCTGCATGCAGCTCGCCGATGCCGGCATTCGCGTCGTCGCGGCGGGACTCGATCAGGACTACATGCGGCGGCCGTTCGGCACCATGCCGGCGCTGCTCGCGGTGGCCGAGGAAGTCTCGAAGATGCACGCGGTGTGCGTGCGCTGCCGCGGGGCGGCGCATTACTCGCAACGCGTTTCTGGCGGCAACGCCCAGGTCGAAGTCGGCGACTCGTCATACGAGGCGCGATGCCGCGCCTGTTATGAGCTCTACAAAGCGATGCCGGAAGAAGAGCCGGCGGTGCAGCTCACGATTCCATCACCGGCCGCCGTCGGCTGACAATTCTTGTCACCATACGGGCGGAAACACGTCACGATTGGTGTGACAGGGATCACGATGGCGAACGTTAAACGCATTAGTTCGCAAGCACTTAACCCTCTTGTTCACTTTGGTACTGTCCTTGCGGCATAAGGACTGGGTTCCGGAGGATGATGTGCAGAGAAGAGAGAGGGGCTTTTCCCTCATTGAATTGTTAATGGTCGTGGCCATCATCGGCATTCTCGCCGCGATTGCCATTCCAAACCTTCTCACCGCGATCGCGAAAGCGAAGCAGAAGCGGACGATGCTCGATATCAAGACGATCGCTGTCGCGTGGGAAGCGCGGGCGACCGACATGAACCGTTACAACGCTGCGGGCGGGATCGAAGGAGTCTCGGTTCCGCTTTCCATCTCCACGCTGGCAGCCGGCCTCGAGCCGACCTATTCGAAACTCATCCCGCGCAAAGACGGCTGGGGAAAGCCGTTCACCTGTCTGTTGGATCAGCCCTGGGGAGTGGCGTCTACTCCTGCCTCGCGGTACGTCATCATCTCGGGCGGTTCGGACGGCATCATCTCGCCCGGGATCTCGCAAGGCGCGTTCTCGAATTTCGATTGCGACATCATCTACGCGAACGGCGTCTTCCTGAGCTATCCGGAGGGAACGCAGGTCGTGACCGCCACCCAGTAGCTGCACGGCCGGCCTATACTTCGCGGCCATGCCGAGCCGCCATGCGATCGTCGCGTTCACGATCGTCTTCTCGATTCTCGCGCCGCTCAACTGCCGCCGCGCAACCGGCGTGGCCGAAGATCCGATGGACCGCGAAGCGCTCGATGCGCTCGCGGCGTACATCCGCATCGATACCTCCAATCCTCCGGGCAACGAGACCTCCGGCGCGAAATACCTGCAGCAGCTCCTGACGAAGGAAGGAATTCCGTCGCAGCTCGTCGGATCCGATCCGAAACGGCAGTCGCTCTACGCGCGGCTCTCGTCCGGAACGAATGAAAAGGCGTTGCTGCTGCTGCATCACATCGACGTCGTGCCGGTCACGCCGGGCGAGTGGACGAAGCCTCCGTTCGGCGGCGTCACGCAAGGCGGATATCTCTTCGGACGCGGAGCGCTCGACATCAAGTCCCTCGGCATCGCCGAGCTGATGTCGGTCCTCGAGATCAAGCGCCGCAACCTGCCACTCAAGCGCGACATCGTCTTCCTCGCCACGGCCGACGAGGAGATGGGCGGCGCGAAGGGCTGCGCGGAGCTGCTGCAATCGCATCCCGAGCTCTTCGCCAACGTCGGCTACGTGCTGAACGAAGGGGGCTACGCGGAGACGATCGTCGATCGCGTCTCGTTCTGGGGAATCGAAGTGCAGCAGAAAGTGCCGCTCTGGGTTCGCCTGCATGCGAAGGGGATGGCCGGCCACGGCGCGGCGCCGCCCGACGACGGCGGTAGCGTCGCGAAACTCGTCCGCGCGCTTGCGGAGATCGAAAAGATCGAGACTCCGTACCGCCTCGTCCCCTCCGTCGAGCGGCACTTCCATGCCGTCGGAAAAACAAAGCCCGACGAGCGGGGCGAAGTGATGCGCGGCATCCGCGAGCCGATGGACGTCGAGCGCGTGAAGCACGTGCTCTCGTTCGGCTACCGCGCGCTGCTGCACGACACGATCGCCGTCACGCGCATCGACGGCGGCACGTCGGTGAACTCGATTCCCGCGCACGCCAGCGCCGACGTCGACGTCCGGCTTCTGCCCGATGAGCGTGCCGGTGCGATGCTGGCGCGCATCCGCGACGCGGCGGGAAAGAACGCCGAGCTCGAAGTGCTGCTGGAAGGCGAGCCGCAGCCGGAGACGCCGAGCGACACTGAGCTCTTCCGCCTGCTCGCGCGCGACCTGCAGCGCGACGAACCTGGATCGAGCGTCGCGCCGATCGTCGGCGCCGGCACGTCCGACAGCCGCTTCTTTCGCGCCCGCGGCATCGTCGCGTACGGCATCGCGCCGTTCAAGGTGAATTACTACGACGCCGACACGGTGCACGCCAGTGACGAGCGGATCCGGGCCCGCTTCTTCGTGCAGGGGACGAAGCTCGTGCGGAGCATCGTGAGCGACTTCTGCGCGCGCGAGCAGTGATGGAAGCAGACAGCGGACAGCCGACAGCAGACAGCAGGGGCATGACGTCAGGTCTGCTGTCCGCTGTCCGCTGTCTGCTGTCTGAGCATGCCGGTCCGATCGCCGTGCTCGTCGTCGTCGCCGGCGCGCTCTTCGTGCCGGCGCTGATCCATCGCGAGATCTTCACGTTCCGCGATCACACCGATTACTTTCAGCCGCTCCGCTTCTACACGGCCGAGCTGCTGCGAGCGTGGCGGCTGCCGCTCTGGAATCCGTACAACGCTTCCGGCGAGCGCTGGCTCGCCAATCCGCAGACCGGCGTCTTCTATCCGCCGACGTGGCTCTTCATCGCGCTGCCGTTCATGACGGCGTACATGTCGTACATCCTTCTTCATCTCCTGATCCTTGGCATCAACGCCTACGTTCTCTTCGTGCGCAGCGCCACGCGCGGCGCCGCGGTGATGGGAGCGGTGGCGCTGATGTTGTGCGGGCCGGTGGTGTCGCTGTTCGATGTGAACAACAACCTCGCGACGTTCGCCTGGGTGCCGCTCGCGATCTGGTGCGGCCTCGAGCATCGCCCGCGCCTCGGCGGCGTGGTGCTCGCGCTGGCGTTCCTCGGAGGCGAGCCGTTCTTCGCCGCGATCGCGGCGCTGTTGTTTTGCTGTGTCATCCTGAGGCGCGTAGACGCCGAAGGATCCGTGAGTCGAGCGCGATCGGCGAGTCCTTCGGCGTCTACGCGCCTCAGGATGACATTTGAAGCCGCGCTCATCGCCAGCGGCCTCTCCGCGATCCAGCTCCTCCCGTTCCTCGAGCTCCTCCGCGCGAGCGATCGCCGCGCCGGTTTCGATCGCGAGACGATCTTCCGCGAGTCGATGCGGCTCGCCGACTGGTTCCGCGTCGCGTTGCCGCGCGGCATCGACTCCTCGCTGTCGCAGCACTTCATTCCGGTCATCTACATCGGCGTCATTACCGCCGTTCTCGCGCTCGCCGGTCTGACCGCGCCGCGCAAGGCTTGGCCCTGGCTCGTGCTGCTCGCCGTCAGCGTGATCGTCGCCGCCGGCGATCATCTTCCGACCGGCGAGTGGATCGCGCGCGCGCCGGTCACTCTCTTCCGCTACCCCGCGCGCGTCGTGCCGTTCGGTGCGCTGGCGATCATCGCCCTCGCAGTGCTCGGTATGGATCGGATTCCGAAGCGGCGGGTCTGGGTCGACATCGTCGTGGTGCTGCTGCTGATCGGCGATCTCGTTCCGCGCACCGTCATGCTGCGCGTCGTCGGCGCCTGGCGCACCGATCGCGTGCCGTATCCCGCCGTCGTCGGACGCGAACTGAAAATCATCCGCCTCGGCACCCGTCCTCCCGATCGCGATGCGTGGTGCGCCGGCTACCTCAATCTCTACACGCGACGTTTCGATGCAGACAGCGCGGCGCCTGTCGCCACGCAGCAGTACATGCGCACGCTCATTCACGAGATCTTCGACGTCGGCATCGATCATCTCGATCGGATGGGAGTGGGCTGGGTGATCACGGACCGTCAGCTTCCGCCGAGCCGCTATCTCCTCGCCGCGAACACCGGCAACATGAAGGCGTGGCGCTCGCGCGGCGCGCAACCGATGGCCCGCGTGATCGAGAGCAACGGCACTCAGCGCCGCGTGCAGGCGCTTGCGCTCGATGCCTCACAGGCACTTGTACGTATCGACACGCCTCACGGCGGCACACTCGTGCTCACTCAGCAGAACGCGCCCGGGTGGCGCGTCTTCATCGATGGCCGCGAAGCGAACGCCGGTGTATACGATCAATTCTTCCGCGCCGTCGATGTCGGAGCCGGAAAACATGAGATTTTGTGGACTTTCCGGCCATTTTCGCTCATCGCCGGTGCGGTCATCAGCGTTGTGACGCTGGTTACGCTGCTCGTCGCTGTAGCGCTGCAAACTGCAACTGTCAAGCGATGAAGAGCACGAAATTTTTTCTTCGTGTCACTCTATAAAGTTGTGGCATCTTTCGAATCACGCGGTAGTAGAATCTCGCTCCTCCGCAATCAAGCCCGGACACACCGAAGAGGTTGAATCGATGGTAAGTATCGACGACCGCCTGAATGCAATCATTCGCGAGTTGATCGGAAACGGTATCACCCTGGAGCAGGCAGTCGAGGCGTTCGAGGGTAAGTACATCGTGGCGGCCATGACGGCCAGCCGCGGGAATGTGACTCAGGCGTCAAAGAAGCTCGGCGTTCACCGCAATACGCTGCATAACAAGCTGCGCAGCCAGACCATGCTCAACGGTTTCGCAGAATCGATCCGTCCCAACCGGCGCCACGTCTCGCACAAGCGTGTGACGGCGCCGCCGGCCAGCCGCGCGACGAAGGGAAACGGCCGCGCGCGCTGACACCGTGAACCTGCAACCGTCGGAGCTGCAGCGGTCGATCATCGAGCTGCTGCGATCCAAAGGAAGCCGCCTCCTCACCATCAGCGACATCCGCGAGCGGCTCGGCGATCCCGAGCTCCCGCGCGAACAGGTCGAGCGCGCCGTCGAAGCACTCGAAGCGGATGGCGTCATCATCGCCGTCCGCGGCAAGCGCTACTCGCTCCTCGAGTTCACGCCGTATCACGCCGGACGCATTCGCGTGCATCCCGACGGCTACGGCACCGTGTTGCACGGAGGCGACGAGCCCGACATCTACATCGACCGCAAGTCGATGAAAGGCGCGATGAACGGCGACCTGGTCGTCGTCCGCGTCGACAAGCGCCGCCCCAGCTTCCGCAAGATTCACGGCCGCGACTACATCGCCGGCGAAGTGACGCAGGTGCTCCGCCGCGCGCATCGCACCGTGGTCGGACGTTTTCACGACAACGGCGGCGATCCATACGTCGTCCCGTACGACGTCCGCATCGATACCGACATCCTCATCGAGCCGGAAGACGCGATGGAGGCGAAGGACGGGCAGATGGTGGACGTCGAGATCGACCGCTATCCCGACCGCTCGTCGCACTTCGCGCAGGGCCGCATCCTCGAAATCCTCGGTCTCATCGGCGAGCCGGGCGTCGACATCGAAGTCGTCATCCGGAAGTTCCACATCCCGCATCACTTCCCTCCGGAGATCCTGCGCTTCGCCGAGTCGGTCCCGACGGAAGTCCATCCGGATGAACTGTCGAAGCGCGTCGACCTGCGCGATCGCAACATCGTCACGATCGACGGCGAGACGGCGAAGGATTTCGACGACGCGGTGGAAGTCCGCAAGCTCGGCAACGGCAACTACCTCCTCGGCGTGCACATCGCCGACGTCGCGCATTACGTGACCGAGGGGAGCGCGCTCGATGAAGAAGCCTTCGAGCGCGGGACGTCGGTTTACTTTCCCGGTAAAGCAGTGCCGATGCTGCCGGAGCGGTTGTCGAACGGCATCTGCTCGCTCAATCCGCGCGTGGAGCGGCTGACGTTCTCGGTCGATCTCGAGATCGATCCGCGCGGCCGCGTCCTCAATCGCAAGGCGTACAAGTCGGTGATCAAGACGAAGGAGCGGATGACGTACACCGACGTCAACGCGATCCTCACCGCACGCACGCCGGAGTTGGAAGAACGCTATCGCTACCTTCTCCCCGAGTTCGAGCGGATGCACGAGCTCTTCGAGATCCTCCGCAAGCGGCGCGAGGCGCGCGGGTCGATCGACTTCGATCTTCCCGAGGCTGATGTGGTGCTCGCGGAGTCGGGGGAGATCTCGGCCATTTTGCCGAGCGAGCGCAACGTCGCGCATCGCCTCATCGAAGAATTCATGCTCGCGGCGAACGAAGCGGTGGCGCAGGAGCTGGTCTTCGCCGGCCAGCCGGGCATCTTTCGTGTCCATCAGCAGCCCGATCCGCAGAAGCTCGAGGATCTCCGCGACGTGCTCAAGGAGTTCAAGCTCGCGCTGCGGGGCGACGTCGAGGAGATGAAGCCGGCCGAGCTGCAGCGGATTCTGACCGCGGTCTCCGGCACACCCGAGGATCGCTTCCTGACAAACTTCATCCTGCGCTCGATGAAGCGCGCCTTCTACTCGGAGAACGACACCGGCCATTTCGCTCTCGCGCTTCAGCACTACTGCCACTTCACCTCGCCGATCCGCCGCTATCCCGACCTGATCGTGCACCGCCGCCTGGCGGAGCTGCTCGAGAAGGGGCCGATGATCGGCGAGCGGCGCGCGCAGATCGAGGCGAAGATGCCCTCCATCTCCATCCAGTCGAGCGAGCGCGAGCGCCGCGCCGAAGAGGCGGAGCGCGAAGTGCTGGAGTGGAAGAAAGTGATCTTCATGCGCGACAAGGTCGGCGTGAAGTTCAGCGGGATCATCACCGGCGTCGCGCCGTTCGGACTCTTCGTCGACCTCGAGGAGGTCTTCGTCACCGGGATGGTGCCGGTGGCGACCATCGGCGGCGATTACTGGGTCTTCAACGACCGCGCACACCGGCTGCGCGGCGAATCGACGGCCCGGGAGCTGCGGCTCGGCGATCACGTGCAGGTCGAGGTGAAGTCGATCGACGAGGACCGCCACCAGATCGAGTTCCGGCTTCTCGAGGCTGGTGGAACCCCGATTGCACGACGTGAACGTCAGACATGAGCCAACCCACCATCAACGAACTGGTGAACCGGCGGGTGGCGCTCGAAGCGCGCCTGCAACATGAGACGGGGGAGCTGGCGGAAACGGCGGCCCGCGCCTACGACCGCGAATACTCCGGACTGCAGCGCGAGCTGGCCGTGCACTTCCGCGCCGCGGCGGACGATCAGTCGCGGATCACGGCGATGCTGGAGATGATCCGCATCCTCGAGAACCGCCTGGTCTACCTGCAGAACTTCACGGTCGATCCGACCGCCGACAACCGGATGCTGGCGCAGCTGGTCACGCATTTCATCGACGACCTGGCGCGCACCCGCTCCGCCGTGCTGACGAACCTCGAGGCGACGTACTTCCGCGCCGTGGCCGCGCTCTACGCGGGCGACGTGCCGCGGGCGTCGGAAGGGTTTCGCGATGCGTGCGCCTCGGAGGAGTCGGACGAGGCGAACGACATCAAGTACAAGTCCTACGTGATCCTCGGCAATCTCTCGCACGAGGAGCGCGACTACGCGAAGGCGAAGGATCTGCACGATCAATCGCTCCGCTATTCGGCGAACAACAACGTCACCGCCCAGGCCCTGGCGCTCAAGGCGCTGAATTCTTATGCCCTCGATGCCCACGACGAGGCGCTGCACCTCTTCCAGGAAGCACTGCAGCTCTTCGACGTCAATCAGCCCTTCTTCAATTCGTACTTTTTCCGCAATGCGCTCCTTTTCTGCGGCGCCATCCTCTTCGACCGTAAGGATTACGCGCACGCCGCCGAGTTCTACCAGCGCGTCGTCGACAATGTGGAGCAGAGCTCCTACGACTATTTCGACGCCCTCGCGCACCTCGGCCGCATCCATTACATGAAAGAGCGCTACGACGATGCCGTTGCGTCGCTCGAGCAGGCCATCCGCAGCCAGAAACTGAGCGAGAACGAATACATCATCGACACCTGGTTCCTCATCGCCCGCGCCCACCTCAAGCGCGACGACCCCGCCTCCGCCCGCAAGTACCTCGAGAAGATCGCCGCGACGGACGTGCGGTACGACAAGAAGCCGCAAGCGGTGGAGTTGTTGCAGCGGATTGCGTAAGGCAGCGCAGAGGCATGCATGTCTGCGCGCAGAATGGCCGTTAGGCCGAATCTGGACTACTGGCGGACAAGTCGAAGGTCAACGTTACCCCACGAAGTGATCACTAGAAGAAGACGCCTTGTTCCAGCCGGTACGCGAGATCCTCAACTTCCCGGGCTCCAATCTCGGTTCGAGCGACGTCGAGTGGAATCGCACCTCCAAAGGCCAATTGCGGTTCTTCAAGCCAGGTTAGTGCCGCGTCACGATCGCCTTCAAACAGCGACAATGCCGCGCCGAAGACGCGGGCGGCACGCAACAGGCGATCGGATTCATCGGATGAAAACCGGCCCTCCGACCGGCGGCGAAGAAAAGTGCGTCGAGCAATATCCACCTGTCGCATAAGTCGATCATTCGTCAGAACCATGTTGCGGGCCAGTCGCTCAAAGGCTCGAAAGGGAAGGCCTTTCCCAATTTCACGGAGTAGCGCTGGCAGCTCAAAGCGATCCAGCCCCAGAAGCATCACGTATGCATATGTTCCTGGTGCACCATTTCGCACGAGCTTCGCATAAGCTTCCATGTCCGGAGTGAGATTGCCTGATCCAACTGAAGACAGCGTGGCGTGATGCGTGCGCATGGCACTAATAGATGCGCCACCCGGCTCTGGAGTCAAGGAGGGCGACGTCCTACACTGCTCCGTCGCCGTCGTCCTTCCTAATCCCTGCCCAGTGCCACAACCCCGTCTTTGACCGCCTGTTGCCGGACTCCCGCAAATTGCGGCAGGGCAAAGATGTCGACGAACTGAGGCGTCGCGGACTCAGGTGAAACGCCAAGGGCGACGGTGATCGGGCCGATCTCGCTGATGTCGCGTAACGCGAGACTCGTCCCGCGGTACAGCATCGAGTCGAGGCCGCGCGACGTCTGGTGGAAATCGAGCGCGAGCAGCGGCACATACAGTCCGCCGACCCACACTCCGACGAAGCCCACTTTCGCAGTCATGTCGGGCGCGGTCACTGTGAAAGAGCGAACCGGTGCCGGCGGGATGGTCACGACGAAATCCTCGGAGGCGGCGATCGGCATCGGAAGAACGGTCAATGGGCGATTCGCGGACGCATAGACGAAGTGTTCGGGTGACGCGTGACGAAGACGGGCGATGAACGTCCCGTCCGGTGCGAGTGGGACCTCTTCCGTCGTCTGGCCGGTTTGCGCGACGAACGTCAGCGTCCCGGCGCCGGAGTGGCCCTCCACCCGTCCTCGCAGTCCAACGACGTCGAACTGCACGAGCGTATGCCGGGCTTCCTCCAATTTGGGCAGCACCACCGCGCCGCATTTCCGGGCGAACCCCGCATGAACGGCGCAGGCCTGGATCGGGAGATCGGCCGGGACCTCGGCAATTAGATCGCCGTCGTCGTTCGTACGGCCGGCGGAATAGCTATGCCGGCAGATCTGGGGCGTCGCACCGTCCTCGCTCAGCTTCTTCACGACGCACAGACTCACCTCGGCGTCCTTCAGAGGCCGGTTTGCCGGATCGGCAATGTGGATCGTCAACGGCGTGACCCGCAGGTCGATATCGTGAGGACTGTTCGGATCGATGGCGCCCGCCGGGAAGTGGTCGTACCAACGCGACGATCCACACAGTTCGACACGCACGTTGTTCGTGAGAGGCGGCCCCGCGAGCGAGGCGGTATAGCGTCCTGTGTCATCAGTCATGCCTTCGCCGGTGGCGAAGACCAGGTGCGCGTGAACGGGCTGACCGTTGAGTTTGACCGTTCCAAAGAAACTGAACGGAGTAATGACAATAGAAACAGTTTCCTGTTGAGCCGTGACGATTTGCACTGGGAACCGCTGTTCCTTGCCGAATGGCGGCCGTACCGCGACGATGTACGAGCCGGCGGGGACGCCGTCGACACTGAGCGACGAATTCCCCTGAAATGGCACAGACGACGAAGCGACGGGTGTGCAATTCGTGACCGAATCGCACTTGAGCACAGCGGCGGCGATGCGCGGAGCATCGGCGGTCGAAGCGCCCGTACACGACGGGGTGTGTGCGACCTCATCACCGTCCCGTTTCCATTGCACGCGCACAGAGCCGCCGGCCACCATTGGGAGGCCTTCGCGCTCGACCGTTACGTCTCCAGTCACATTGATGGCTCGTTTTACGGGTGTCCACATCGTGCCGGTCAGCCTGAGCGTCGCAGGCCCGGCAGGTACGTTGCGAAATACAAGGAGCGTTTTCGATGATGGCTCGAACAGCGAAAACAGAGGCTTGACGTTCTTCCCCTCCGCGGAGAGTGTCACCTCCGGCGGCGGAAGGATTCCTCGGGCCTCCTGAAACGACTTCCGATCGAGATTCAGCCAGACGATGACGTCGGACGTGGTCCTGCCGCGCGTGAATGCCGGTAAGGCGATATGCCCTCCTTCATCGACCGAAGTGACGTCACCGGCCGCAACCGGTACGCCATTCTCGAGGAGCAATGGAAGGAGCCGCGTATTGGCCGGAGCGACGATCGTCGTCTCGCCGGTCACCAGCCGGATGAACGAGCCAGGAGAGGTGGGGGTCGGCGCGACCCAGATCCCGAGCGATTGATTGGCGACGAGCGATTTCGCCGGCACCGCCACATCGACGGTGCCGGCCGGCAGTAGCGGGATCTCGATCTTCTGATATCCACGCTCCGGCATGGAAGGGCCAGCGTAGATCGTGTAATCGCGCAGGACGCTCACGTAGTCGTCCTTGTGCCTCGCGAAAAAACTGAACGTCCCGGGCGGCAGGTCGAGCACGCGATCGGCGGGCAGGCAACCGACCTTGCCGGGCGTAAAAAACAGGGTCAGTGCACTTCCGGTATCCCCGCGATAAAAACAGACTTCGCTTCCCGCTTTCCGCGCGTCATCGAGCATGACGAGGTATTCACGCCGGTATGCCGCGGCTGGTAGCGCGGTCACCAGCAGGAGCAGGTGCAGAACAATTCCGAACCTCGATCTCACAAGAGACATTCACCAATTTTCACAGTGCGATGCGATTAGTTGCGCAAGAGATGAAAGAAGGAAACCACGGAGAGTGGAAGGCCGTCAAGAAACTTATGCGCTACTTCGGGCGCAGCAGCCGTGTCCGGTCGAGACACGAAGAGGTCGTCACTGGCAGAAGAAAGGCTCGAATTCTGCACGTTTTTCGACTGCAGGAGGAGCCTAATGGACAAGAACATGAATCCGGTAGTTCACTTCGAAATGCCGGCTGAGGATCGTCAGCGTATGGCTCAGTTCTATACGAAAGCGTTCGGCTGGCAAACGCAAATGCTCGGCCCGGATATGGGGGATTACGTTGTCGTTACTACGACGGACTCCGATGACAATGGGCCCAGGAAGCGCGGGGCGATCAATGGGGGGTTCTATCCAAAGAAGGATGATTGGCCCGCTCAGTATCCGTCCGTCGTCATTGCGGTAGATGACATCGAAGTGGCCATGGGAAAGGTGTCCGAAGCGGGCGGTAAGGTGCTCGGCAAACCGATGGAGATTCCCGGGGTCGGGCAGTACGTCTCGTTCACGGATTCGGAAGGCAACCGCGTCAGCATGCTGCAACCGAAGTCGCGGATGGACGTCCGTCCCAAGTCACAATAGGCGTGCTCGCGGCGTCCGTAGGCAGCTACGGACGCCGCTCCACCACCACGTCCCCATACGCATCGAACAACGACGTCACCCACACCTCCGGCACCTTCATGCCGCGGGTGAGGGTGATCTCGAGCGGCTCGTTCGTATTGCCGACGGGGCGCGTACCGATCATGACGCGGGCTTCGACCGGCACACCGGTCTCGGCGTCGTGCGCATTGACGACGACCTTGTTCACGCCGGCGTGCAGCGGGGCGGGGGTCATCTCCACGATCATCTTCGGCGGAGTCGACGGCATGGTGAACGTCACGGCGGGATAGTAGTCGGCCTTTACGGTGACGAGCGGCGCGACCATGTCCTCATGTTCCTGGGCGTTTTTCACGCGGACGTACTTCATCGGCCATTTGAACGGGTAGCTTGTGGCAACGTTGCCGGCGGGATTGGAGGGCGCGTAGATGATCTGCTTCTCGATCGTGATGTTCGCCCGCACCGGGACGTGGGTGTCGGGATCGATGGCGTAGATGTAGATGTCGCCCTTGTAGCCGCGCGGGATCGCCGAGGGCACCATCCAGACGATCGGCGGCTTGGTGTGCATCACGTCGAGATGCTTTTCCTTTGCGCACGCCTGGCCCCGCTCGGCGACCGCTTTGGCGCGCATGTCGACGCCGAGGGCCCAGATCTCCGTGAACTCGCGGCACTGCTCCCAGTCCTTCGGTGTCACCGACTTCGGGAAGTTCTTGTCGCAGACGGCGCGATAGTCCGGGACGAGCGTGTCGTCGCAGAAGAGGAAGTTGTTGCCGGGCGTCGCCAGGCAGGTCGCGTGCTTGCGGCAGACCGGCACGTAGAGCTGCAGCATCTGATCGTAGTGCGCGTCGAACCAGTCGGCGTCGGGCTGCAGGCCGAGCATCGTGAACGCCGCCTTGCGCATCTGCATCTTCGGATAGCTCTCGCACGCTTTGTCCGGCGCGCATGGGCTCGGCGTGTAGTCGTCGGGGAAGGTCGGGCGCGGCGCTTCCTGCGCGGAGGCGAGGGAGGCAGCGAGGAGAACCAGGCTGAAGAAAACGTTTCGCATTCGTCTGTATACGCGCGTCAGTGAAAGCGCGTTACGACAAAAGCGATGTCATCCTTGAAATCTTCCGTCGAGGTGAAGGAGCAGATGTCGTTGTAGATGCGGTCGTAGAGCTCGCCGAGCTCGATGTCGCCCGCGTTTTCGAGGAGCTTCGCCACGCGATCGATCCCGTAGAACTCGCCCCCCGCGGTGCGGCGGTCGGTGAGGCCGTCGGTGTAGACGAACAGCGTGTCACCCGAGGCGATCGTGGTGCGGCACTCCTCGTACTCCATCCCCGGCATCGCGCCGAGGAGATGGCCCGGCTGCTCGACGACATCGGTACGTTTTTCGAGACCACGGTGGAGGAGGAACGGCGGATGCGCGGCATTCGCGTAGACCACGCTGCCGTCGCTGTCGATGCGCAGCAGTTGCGCCGTGGCGAACTGCGCCGGCAGGCTGACGGTGAAGAGGAAGTCGTTCAGCCGCGACATGAACGTCGCCAGCGACTCATGCGCGTCCGCCTCGGTGTGCAGGTAGCTCTTCAGCAGCGACACGAGGATCGCCGCCGGCAGTCCATGTCCCGAGACGTCGGCGACGAAGAGGTACATCAGATCGTCCTGCACGAAGTAGTCGTAGAAATCGCCCGACAGTGTTTCGCTCGGGATGTACGCGGAGCGGACTTCGATCCGCGGCGCGGAGAACGTCGATGAAGGGACGAGCGCCTCCTGCACGCGACGCGCGATCTGCAGGTCACGCGACATCTGCTGGTTCACGCGCCGCAGCTCGTCCTGGTAATCCTTCACCCGCAGCAGCGCACCGAGCCGCGCGAAGAGCACCTCGGCGTCGGAGCCTTTCGTGACGAAATCATCGGCCCCTGCGCCGAGTCCGTCGACGACGTGCTGCGGCGTGTCGGCGCCGGTCAGCATCAGCACCGGAATCGTGCACAACTGCTGGTGAGACTTCACGCGGCGCGTAACTTCGAAGCCGTCCATCACCGGCATCCGGTAGTCGACGACGATGGCGTCGGGAACGACCTGGATCGCCAGCCGCAACCCTTCTTCACCCGACGTGGCGGGAACGACGTCGTAGCCGCGGCGCTCGAGGAAGCGGCGCGTGACCGCAACGTCGTTCGCGTTGTCGTCGATCAGGACGATGCGGCCCAGACTGCCCCGCTGCACGGGGAGATGGGTCATGGTGGCTCCGTTCATGCTGTTGAGCATGGTGAAAGCAACAGGTGCGCCAGCCGGCACGGCCGGCAGCGTTGCCTGGCCAAGCCTCCTTTAGGCTTGTCGCCCTTCCCCACGTTTTCTGTCGCCGCGCACCCTCCAATCCCCGGCGGAACAAAGTTGGCAAGGAGCGCATCCATGTGGAATGGCGCTGAAAACGAGCGGATGATCCGCGAGCAGATCGTCGCGCGCGGCGTCAGGGATCAGCGCGTGCTCGATGCTTTCCGCTCCGTGCCGCGCGAGCTCTTCGTGCCGCCGTCGCATCGCGCCTCGGCGTACGACGACACGCCGCTGCCGCTCGATCGCGGCCAGACCATCTCGCAGCCGTACATCGTGGCGTTCATGACGGAGCTGCTGCGCCTGCGCGGCGACGAGACCGTGCTGGAGATCGGCACCGGCTCCGGTTACCAGACCGCGATCCTGTCTCGCCTCGCGCGGCACGTTTACAGCGCGGAGCTCGAGCCGGAGCTGGCCGCCACGGTCGCCGAGCGCCTCGACCGCCTCGGCATCGACAACGTCACGCTCGCCATCGGCAACGGCGTCGAGATCTTCCGCGCCCGTGGCCCATTCGACGCCATCCTCTCCGCTGCCGCCCCCGCGACCTTTCCGGAAGAATTGATCGACCAGCTTGCGGAAGGAGGGCGCTGCATCATTCCGGTCGGCGTCGCCGAGTCACAGAACCTCTGGCTGATCGAGAAGCGCGACGGGAAGGTGGTGCGGAAGGCGTTGGATGCGGTGAGGTTCGTGCCTTTGAGAACCTAGTTCTGAGTGCTGAGTTCTGAGTGCTGAGTGCTGAGCACCAGGAATCCACTCAGAACTCAGCACTCAGCACTTAAGAAGGTCCGAAGTAGTGGCACCGGGACGTGCACGTCTCCTCGATCGTCACGCGATGGAGCATCGGCACCTGGGGGGCGAGACGGTTCCAGAGCCAGAGGGCGACCATTTCGGACGTCGGGTTCTCGAGGCCGGCGATGTCGTTGAGGCAGTAGTGATCGAGCTCGTGGACGATCGGATCGATGACCCGTTTGAGATCGGCGAAGTCGATCAGCCAGCCGGTCTTGGGGTCGACGTCGCCGCGCACGGCGACTTCGCCGCGGAACGAATGGCCGTGCATGCGGCGGCACTTGTGGCCCTCCGGCACATTCGGCAGCCAGTGGGCCGCTTCGAATCGAAAGTCCTTCACCAGTTCGACGAAATGTGATTGCATCGGCAGCGCAGAACGCAACGGGTACCTGTTTTGCTCCCAATGACAAAGTATGAGCGCAGCACCGATGAATGACGACTACCGATCGCTGGGGACGATTTTCAAAGACCTCAGCGCCGACATCTCCACGCTGTTCCGGAGCGAGATCGCTCTGCTCAAGCTGGAGGTCAAGGACACCGTGGCCAAGCTCGGCGGCGGGTCGGCGATGTTCGCCGGTGCGCTGTTCCTGGCCCTCTTCGGCCTGGCGTTCCTCTTCGTCACGATCACCCTCGGCCTCGTGGCTCTCGGCGTCCCGGCCTGGCTCTCGACCCTGATCGTGACCGTCGTTCTCTTCGCCGCGGCCGCCGTTCTTGCGCTGATGGGAAAGAAGAAATTCGCGGCGGTCGAGTTCGTCCCGAACGACTCGGTCGAGCAGATCAAGAGCGACATCGAATCGATCAAATCGGATATCGCCCGCATCAGGAGCCGTTAATGCCCGACATTCAGCAGGAGAAGGCCGACGTCGAGCGCGCCATCGAGCGTGCACGCGACGGCATCAGCACCCGCATCGACGAGCTCGACGAGCGGATCCGCACGCAGTACGACGTCAAGCAGTTCGCCGCCGAACACGCCACGCAGATCGTCGCCGGCGGCGCGGTCCTCGGCCTCCTCGTCGGCTTCGGCATCCCCAAAACCCTCCGCCGCCTGATCCAGATCGGAGTCCCGCTCGGCCTCATCGCCTGGAAAGTGAAGCAGACGATGAGCGTGGATGGGGATAGCATTCTTCCGTAGTGAAACGACTCTTCCTCCTCCTGCTTGCCGCCTGCGCGACTGCTCCGACGACGCAGCCTTCCGATCCGGTCGATCTCGACATCCGCGCGACGGTATTCGCCGAGTACAACGTCGTCTCCGGTCCCGCCGGCCGCCGGGACTGGGATCGATTCAAGGAGCTCTTCGCGCCCGACGCGCGGATCACCACGATGCGGAGCGGCGCGGCGGAGACGCTGACGCCGGACGAGTACATCGCGAAGAACAAGCCGTACTTCAACGATCACGCGCTTTTCCAGCACCCGTCGTCGATGAAGATCGAGCGGCACGGCGATCGCGCACACGTGGTGGCGAACGACGAGTCGCGGAACGCATCGAATGATGAGAAGCCGTTCGCGCGGGGGGTCACGTCGTTCGATCTCGTGCATTCGGGCGACGCGTGGAAGATCGTTACGATCGTGACGCAGTGATCGCGATCTCCAACCTCACGGCGATCCGCGGCGGACGCCGCATCCTCGACGACGTGACGTTCGACATCCGCCCCGGCGAGATCCTCGGCGTGATCGGTCCCAACGGTGCTGGCAAGACGACGCTCTTCGAATGCATCGCGGGGTTGCAGCCGTACACCTCGGGCAAGATCGAAAAGTGCGAGCTGTTCTACATGCCGGATGGGATCAAGCCGTGGCCTGATCAGACGGTCGATTGGACGATGCGCGTGTTTGCGGAGATGTACGGCGGCAAGGTTGATGGTGTCATCCTGAGCCGCGTAGACGGCGAAGGACCCGTATCTTCAGGCGTTGCGCACGAGGGGACGGGTCCTTCGGCGTTTACGCGCCTCAGGATGACACCTGGGTTGCTCGATCAACGCGTCTCCTCCCTTTCCAAAGGCGAAACCAAGCGCCTGAACATCGCCCTCGCGTTGCTCTGCCCCCACCCGGTGCTGTTCCTCGATGAGCCATTCGACGGCCTCGATCTCAAACAGGTGCGCGCGACGATGGATCTTCTGCGCGAGGTCAAACGGACGCTCGTGCTCTCGATCCATCAGCTGCAGGATGCCGCAAAAATCTGCGATCGATTGCTGCTGCTGAATCAGGGGAAGGTCGTCGCGACGGGGACGCCGGCGGAGCTCGGCGACATCGAAGAGGTCTTCCTTGCGCTCCCATAACGCCGTCCTCTTCCGCAAGGACCTCGGCGAGTTGTTCGCGTCGCGCGCGTTCTGGCTGACGATGATCGTCGTCGGACCGCTCGTCGGTCAGGCGTTCATCCAGGCCGTGAACACATACGCCGAAGTGAGCAAAGGCGCGCTGCCGCAGGGGCTCTCGCCGCTCGACGGCATCGTCGTTCCTTCGCTCGGCGCGTACGAGCTGGCGATGATGCTGCTCTTCCCGTTCGTCGCCATCCGCATGATCTCCGCGGAGCGGACGAGCGGTGCGCTCAAGCTGATCCTGCAATGGCCGGTGTCGCGGGCCGCGCACGTGCTGTCGAAGCTCACGGCGCTCGCGATCGCGTGGCTGCTGTCGCTCTCCGCGTTTGCGATTGCGATGGTGATGTGGCGCATGTACGGCGGACATCTCAATGGTGCCGAGGTCGCGAACGTGCTTCTCGGCTACACGCTGCGATTCGTCTTCACCGCGGCGATCTCGATGTGTGCGGCGGCGCTCGTGCCGGGCGCGGCGAATGCGGCAGTGGTGGTGCTCGCGTTCACGATCGGAACGTGGGCGCTCGATTTCATCGCGGCCGGCCGCGGCGGAGTCCTGCAAACGCTCGCGTCGTACACGCCCGCGGCAGCGCTGCGGATGTTCGAGCGCGGACTGCTGCGCGCGGACGTCGTCGCGGTGTTGTTGATCGTGACGCTCGTTGCGCTCTACATCGCGGCGAAGTTTCTCAACCTCGGATCGATCGTGGCCGCGGTGCTCGCGCTGCTCATCGGCGCCGGCGCGATCGCGATCGCATCGCGCGTGAACGTCAGCGCCGATCTGTCCGAGGATCGGCGGAGCTCGTTCGCACGAGCGGACGAGCAGGCGCTGAAAAGCATCAAGGAGCCGCTGACGATCACCGTCTGGCTCTCCGCCGAGGATCCGCGCATGAACGACTTCGAGCGCAGCGTGCTCGTGAAGTTGCAGCGCACGATGAACGTGCGGATGAGCTATCCGCTTGCGGGGCGGGAAGGTCTTTTCGGCGATCGGTACGGAGACATCGAGTACCGGATGGGCGGCAGGACGGCGACGAGCAAGTCCACCACCGAGGAGATCGTGCTGGAGACGATTTACGGACTGGCGCGAGTGCCGGTGCCGCCGCATTCCGAATCGGCGTACACCGGCTACCCGCTGGCCGCGCAGCCGAAAGGCGCGGCCGTTGTCTTTTACGTGATCTGGCCGGTCGTCATTTTGCTGGCGTCACGACGTAGTCGGCGAACTGGCTGACGCTGTCGGTCTTGGACCAGAGTCCCACTTTGCCCGACACCGGCTCGGGGAGCGTGTACTCGAGGATCGCCTTGTTGTCGTCGAGATACGCGTGCAGCTGCGTTCCGGCGACCACGATCCTGATGCGATGCCATTCGTTCATCGCCAGGTGATTGAGCTCGGGCGCGCGCTTCACGAAGCTCCGCTTGCCGTTCTTGAAACTCCAGAGCACGAGGTTGTCCTCTTTGCCGTTGAAACGGACGGTGAGGTAGTCGCCGTTCGTCTTGAGGTTGAAGAGGATGGCGGCGCACTGATCGAGCTGGCCGCTGATGAGGCGGAAACGGACCGTGATCTCGCCGTCGCGGAAGTCGTCGACGTCCTTCGCCACCGCGTACGGGAAGTAGGCGTAGGCCTTGACGCTGTCGATGAATTCTTCGTGATGCGCGCCGTAGATCCTGCGTGCATTCGCGGCCAATCCGGCCGAGGGCTGGCCCTTGATCCATTGCCGCCCGTCGACCTGGACGACGTCTTTCGACGCCGTCCAGTCGCCGACGATCGGGAGAAATCCCGAAGGCGAGACCGTGGTGAAAAAGAGGCTGAGCAGGAGGGCCAGGTGTGTCATCAGAAGATGTACCTCAGCTGCAGTTGGAACATGCGCGGCGGATCGACATTGGCGAAAGCCGGGATGGCATTCGATGCGGTGCCGGCCGCGACGAGCTGGCCGAATGACGCGCTCGGCGTGGCGGCGTCGCCGTAGACCGTCTGCCCGCGTCCGAGGTAGTTGCCGTGGTTGAGGAGGTTGAAGCCCTCGAGGCGGAGGAGGACGGTGCGGTTGAGGATGTTGATCCGGTGCTCGACGAACGCGCCGACGTCGGAGGTCGGGGTGCCGCGGAACGCCGACTTGCTGATCACTTTTCCGTTGACGACGGGACGATCGTTGTTCGCGCCGTCGCCGTTGTTGTCGATGCCGGTCGTGGCGTTGAACGGGCGGGCCGACGCGTACTGCGTCAGCGTGCCGGCCGTGAAGTTCCACGGCAGCTGGTAGGTGACCATGAGGACCGCGCGGTGGCGCTGATCGACGACGCTCGGGCCCTTCTCGACGTCGCCGAGGCGCGCGAGGCTGCTGTCGTTCGGTCCGATGCCGTTGCCGTCAGGCTCCGTGGTGTTCGTCGCTTTCGACAGCGTGTAGCTGAGCGACGCATAGAGCTTCGAGCTGCCGCGGTAGGAGATCTGCGTCTGCAGGCCGTTGTAATCGGCCTCGCCGTAGTTGGTCAACACATTGACCTGTCGCACGCCGCCGTTCACCGGCGCGATGGGGCGCGTGGCATTCGCCGCGGCCACGCTTCGCGTCTGGCCGGGCGCGGTGCGGTCGAACGGCGCCGGCGCGTTCAGGTCGACGGTGCGGACCAGATCGTCCCAGTGCTGGCGCACGAAGTCGGATCCGATGAAGAAGCCTTTCGTCAGCTCGCGCTCCGCGCCGATCGACGCCACCTGGCTGCGCGGGTTGCGCAGCTGATCGGGATAGCTCGTCAGCTTGTCGAAGTTGATGCCGTACTTCGCGAACTGCGCTTCGTAGAACGCGCGCTGGCCCGGCAGAATCGTGATGTCGCGCGCCGGAATCTGCGATGGCGGCAATGTTCGCGGATCGAAGGCCACCGGCAGGCACGAGCCGGTGAGGCAGGTCGGGAAGCCGAGCTGGCCCGGGATCGCGGTGTAGGTCGCCAGTCCATCGAGGCCGCCGGTCAGCGCGGAGGCGGCGATGTTCGACTGGATCTGCGTGTAGTAGCGCGCGTAGCCGCCGCGGACCGCTGTCCGCGCATCGCCGTTCGGATGCCAGCCGAAACCGACGCGCGGCTCGAAGTTCTTCTTCGCATCGGTGAGCGTCTGCCGGTCGTAGCGCAGTCCGGCATCGACCGTGAGGTTGTCATTCACGTGGATGCTGTCCTGCACGTAGCCGGTGTAGAGCTTCTGCGAGAGCTTGTAATCGGTGATGCCGAAGTTGATCGGCTGCGTGTACTGCTGCACGTCGGCCAGCGTGAGCTGATCGAACGGAGCGGTCGTCGTGTTCTTGAATGTGAATGTGCCGAGCACCGCGGTGCCCGGCTCGCTGCCGAAACCGCCGGACGTGTGATGGACCACGACCGCGCCGAAGCGGAGGTAGTGGCGGCCGCGCGACCAGGAGAGCGTGTCGGACAACTGCTCCTGCCGGCCCCAGAGATCGGAGAGGCGCGACTGGCCGATCGTGAACGGCACCGAGCCGGCGCGCGTGTAGGTCGTCGAGAGCGTCTGCGCTTCCCACTTCGTCACCGGATCGCCGTGCAGATACGACACGCGCGCTTCGTTGAGCAGGTCGGAGCTGAGGACCGCGGTGTGATTGACCTGGCCGGTCCACGCCGCGCGCGAGTACTTCCGCGCCACGCTCGGCGCGCTCGTGCCGCCGACCGCGTCCTGCGGGTTGTCGTCGTAGAAGCGATCGATGTTCGTGCGGAACATCAGCTGCTGGCTGTCGGTGAGCTGATGGTCGAGCCGGCCGTTGAGCAGCGTCTGGCGATAGTGGCCGGTGTAGGAGAGGTTGCCGTCGGCGGGGAGGACGAACTTCGGGAGCGACGTCGAGAGCGACGTCGTCCGGTCCTGGCGCGTGTAGTCGCCGGCGATGAAGAAGAACGTGCGGTCCTTGACCAGCGGTCCGCCGATCGCGCCGGAGTACTGGTTGAGCTCATCGGGGACGTCGACCGGGTTGACGGCGTTGAGCGTCGACGGCGTGACGCAGCTCGAGACCGACGGCGCGCAGAAGCCGCTCGTCGAGAAGGTCTTCGCCTGCCAGTCGCCCGGGCGGAGCATGAAGATCGCTTCGCCGCGCACGTTGTTCGTTCCCGACTTCGTGACGAGGTTGATGGCCGGGCCGGCGGTCCAGCCGTACTCGGCGGAGAAGGCGGTCGAAAGCACCGTCACTTCCTGCACCGCGCCGGCCGGCACGGTGGCGATCATCGTCTGGCGGCCCCACGCCTCGTCGTCGTTCGCGCCGTCGAGCGTGAACGTCGTCGTGCGGCGCGAGCCGGCGCCGGTGATGAAGTAGGTCTGATTGACGAAGAGATCGCCGGTTCCCTTGCCCTGCCGGAAGGCGGAGTTGAGGAGCGGGATGGTCGAGAGCTTGCGCCCGAGGATCGGCGTTTCGTCGATCTGACGGCTGTCGATGCGGCGGCCGATCTGCGGATCGGCGCGAACGCCTTCCGTCGTGCCGTAGACCGTGACTTCGGCGGTCTGGGAGCCGACGAGCAATTTCATTTTCAGTGTCGCGACCTCGCCGGAGCGGAACGCGATGTTGTCCCGTTGTTCGTTGCCGAAGCCGTCCTTCGACACGCCGACCGTGTAGGTTCCGGTCAGCGAGAGCGCGGCAAACGTCGCCCGGCCGTCCTTCCCTGACATCGCTTCGCGCGTGGCGCCGGTGGCGTTGTTGACGACCGAGATCTTCGCGCCGTCGATGGCCGCGCCGCCCTGGTCGGAGACGTCGACGACCACCGTGCCGGTGTTGGGCGTCTGCGCGAAGAGCGTGAATGTGATGAACGTGAGTGCAAACGCGAATGCGAGCCGCATGCGCATGGGTGACCTCCAGTGTGCGTGTGAGTTGTCGAGCGTGCGCCGTGCGCGCCGCTAGACGTTCATGCGCGTGGACAGGAGGAGGATGTCGCACGAGTACCGCGCCGCGGCGAACGTGCGTCGCGGCTGCGGCGTGAAGGGACGGGAGAGGGTCTCGATCGACGACGCGGTCGCCTGCGACGGCAGCAGCGTCTGCCACTCGTCGCGCGCGGCGTCGCGCAGGACGCCGTGATAGCTGAGCGGAATCGTCGACGACGTTTCGATCCGCCCCGCGTCGCACCAGACGACGACGTCGGCCTCGCCCGGCCGCGCGGCCTCGGGGGCATGCGCGGTCGAGCGGGTCAGCGGAAGGGCGGCATCCGGATCGGCGTGGATGCGGAACTGCTGCGCTACGGCATGCAGCTTCTCCACACGTTCGTTGCCGGTGCGGATCAGCAGCCGGACGTCGGACGACTCGACGTTCGGCACGAGGATGTCGTAGCTGCGGATCGCGAGGTTGAGGTGCGGCGTCAGCCGGACGGAGTAGAACTGCCCGCCGTCGACCGACAGAAATGCTTCCCACTCCTCGGCCTGCGCATCGATGTACTTCGCGTCGAGCGTGAGCGTCGCGAAATGCCCGCCGCGCAGGTCGCTGGGCAGGGGAGCGCCCTGCGCCGCGAAGGCCGCGAACAGGAACAGCGGTAGCAACCTGCGAAACACGGAGGCGCACATTGTAGCCGTTCATTTCACTCTCACATACCGCGCTCCCGGCAAGGCCCGGAGCCACCCGCCCAGCTCCAGTTGCAGCAGCGGCTCCGCGAGCGCCGACGGCGGGCGCCCGAGGCGTGAGGCGACCTGCTCGACGTCGGTTCCTTCGTCGCGGGTGAAGGCGGCGAGCACTTCGCGCAGCGGCGAGTCGGGCTCGTTCGACCGCTCCTTCGAAATGAGTCGCAGATCGCCGGGGAGCTCTTCGAGCACGTCGTTCGCGTCGTGTACGAGCTTCGCGCCGTACTGGATCAATCGATGCGTTCCCTCCGATCCGGGCGAGAAGATCGAGCCAGGGACGGCGAACACTTCGCGCCCCTGCTCCGCGGCGGTACGGGCGGTGATCAGTGAACCGCTGCGGCTCGTCGCCTCGACGATGATCGTGCCCGACGTCAATCCGGAGATCACGCGATTGCGGATCGGGAAGTTCATCGCCAGCGGCGGCGTGCCGGGGGCGAACTCGCTCAGCAGCAGTCCCTTCTCCGCGACGCGGCGATAGAGCGCGCGATTCGAGCGCGGATACGCGACGTCGATGCCAGTGCCGAGGACCGCGATGGTGGGGAACGACGCATCGAGCGCCGACTCGTGGGCGGCGGCGTCGACGCCGCGCGCGAGGCCGGAGACGATCAGCAGTCCGCTGCGTGCGAGGTCGTCGCCGAGCTGGCGCGCGACGTTGATCGCGTACGGCGAGGCGCGGCGCGAACCGACGATCGCCACCGATGGTTTGTCGAGCAGCGTGCGGTCGCCGCGGAAGTGCAGCGCGAGCGGCGGATCGATGATCTCGCGCAGCATCTTCGGGTAGTCCGCATCGGCGAGTGTGATCGTCGAGTCGCGCAACGCGGCGACGCGCGCTGCATTCAGTTGTAACGGATTTCTGACCTGCTCGGCCTGCGCATGGTCAATGCTTAGGAGCGATGCGATTAGGCTGGAAGATGAGTGGCACGCGGCAGTGGGCGGCTCACCAAACATTTCCAGCAGCAGGCGGGTCCGATTCGGATTCAGGAACGGCAGTAATGACCAGGCGATCAGCAGATCGCGGGGCGTCTCTTTCATCGTTGTATTTGGAGCTGAAGAGGAGGGGAGCCAGTGGAGAGGTTGGCCAAAGTGATTATAATCCCCGGACATTCATTAGGAGAAACTCACTCATGACGCGGGATTTACGGTTCGCTACGGCCGTCCTCGCGACCGCCGCCCTTCTCGGGTCGTGCTCTCACACGGCCTCCACCAGCACCAACGCCGAAGTGCCCCGGCAGCAGGAAAACTTCGGAGTCCAGATGGCCCGGCTCAACCTCTGGCGGGAGGCGATGTTCCGCTTCCAGCGGGCGATCGAAATCAACCCGGGCGACGCCATGGCGCACAACAATCTCGCGGTCGCGTTCGAGGCGAACGGTGATTTCGAGAAGGCGCGCAAGGAGTATCTCGAGGCGTTGAAGCTCGACAAGGGCAACCAGTACATCCAGAAGAATTACTCGCGCTTCGTCGAGTTCACCTCGCGCAACAAGAAGCGCACCACGGGGAAGAGCGCGACCGGCACGGCCAGCACGCCGCCGGCGAACAGGTCGGGGGCCACCGCCACGCAGCCGAACTATCCGCCGGGCCAGGCACCGGGCGACGTCACCTCGCCGCCGCAGGGGGCGCAGCCGGTGACGCCGACGGCACCACCGGGAACGCGCTCCGATCAGCCACCGCCACCGGCCACCAATCCTCCTCCTGCAAAACCGCCGACCAATGGAGGTGTGTAAATGAAACGAGTCGCGTTCGTGCTCGCAGCCGCGCTCGTACCACTCGCCGCATTCGCCGGCGTTCTCGAAGTCAAACTGAAGTTGCCCGTCAAACCGAAGCTGCAGATCACCGGCGACGAGAAGATCGCCGTCGCTCCGTTCGTCATCGCCAACAACGGCGAACGGAAGAACGACCGCGCGTCGAAGATCGACGTGCAGTCGGAGTTTCAACGCTACCTCCGCAAACAGCTGACGAAGAGCACCAAGCTGCGCCTCGTCGACGTCCCGGCCACGAAGCTGCCGGGCACCGACATGAAGGCGCTCGAGGCAAACCGCGACTACTGGAAGGACATCGGCGCGAAGACCGGAGCCGATTACATCGTCACGGGGATCGTCGATTTCGACATCAACGACAAATCGGGCTACCGCACCGAGGAGTACACCTCGCCGGCTGACGGCAGGACGTACTACCGCCAGGTGCTGGTGGAGACCACCGGGTTCGTCTTCGACATCGACATCGCCGTCTTCAATGCCGATACGGGCGAGAAAGTGCTGGAAGAGAACTTCCGCGATTTCAAGGAATTCGACCAGCGCAACTACGACGAGATCCTCGGTCTGTTCGAGAACCTGCGCTCCATGGAAGCGCAGCTCGTCGGCATCTTCGTGTCGCAGGAAACCTCGGCCAGCCGCTACGTTTTTACTGAGTAGGCGCGTGGCGCGAGGCGCGGGGCGAATCACCACCCCGCGCCTCGCGCCCCGCGACTCGCGCCTTTCGTGGGAGGAATCGTGAAGCGTCTAATCGCCCTACTCGTGGTGCTCGTCGCAGCCGTCCCGGCCTTCCCCTTCGGCCAGAACAAGATCGTCTATGACCGCTTCAACTGGAGCATCTACCACTCCACGCACTTCGACGTGTACTTCTACGACGAAGAGAAGCCGTCGCTGCAGCACGTCGTCGACGCCGCGGAGAGCGCGTACGACGATCTCTCCCGCAAGTTCAACTACCAGATCTCGAAGAAGATCCCGCTGATCTTCTACGCCACTCATTCGGCGTTCGAGCAGACGAATGTCGATCTGAACTTCATCCCCGAGGGCGTCGGCGCGTTCGCCGAGCCGGCGCGCAACCGGATGGTCGTGCCGATCGACAACACCGACGAGAAGAACGCGCAGGTCATCCAGCACGAGCTGACGCACATCTTCGAGTACGAGATCCTCTTCCAGGGAAAGCTCGGCAAGACCGTCACCGCCAATCCTCCGACCTGGATGATGGAAGGCCTCGCCTCGTTCATGGCCAGCGATGAAGACTCGAAGGACCGCATGGTCCTGCGCGACGCGGTGGTCAACGACGACGTCCCGGCGATCACCAAGAATCCGCAGGGCTACTTCGCCTACCGCTTCGGTCACGCGGTGTTCACGTACATACAGCAGAAGTATGGATGGGAAGGAATCCGCGACTTCGTCTACGAGTACCGCAACACCCTCGGCAGCTCCGTCGACAAGGCGCTCAAGCGCGCGTTCGACGTGACGCCCGACGAATTCGACACCCACTTCCGCACCTGGCTCCGCAAGCAGTACCTCCCCGCGCTCATCTCGAAAGGGGAGCCGATCGAGTACGGCGATCCGTTCAAGATCCGTCCCGAATATCCGAGCGACGAGATCTCGCCCGTGCCGTCGCCCTCGGGCGATCTGCTCGCCGGCTTCACCACCTACAAGGAAGACGTCGACGTCGCCGTCTTCAACATCCCGGAGCGGAAGCTGCTCAAGAACCTGACGCCCGGCTACACCAGCCGCTACGAATATCCGATCGTGCAGTCGTTCACCGTCGGTCCGGTGATGGGACGCGATCTCGCATGGGCGCCGAACGGCGATCAGATCGCGGTCTTCGCGAAGAAGGAGCGGGGCCGCAACCTGCTGCTGATCCATCCGCTCACCGGCGCGCTCGAGAAGTCGATCCCGATGAAGATCGAGCAGCAGCTCAGTCCCACCTATTCGCCCGACGGGCACAAGATCGCCTTCTCCGGCTTCCTCGGCAATCAGCCCGATATCTTCGTCTACGACCTCGACACCGGCGCGATCTCGAACCTGACGAACGACAAGTTCTTCGACGGCTGCCCGGTCTACTCACCGGACGGCAAGTGGCTCGTCTACTCGTCGGTCGTCGACGGCTACGCGAAGCTCTTCCGGCTCAACATCGCGAATCCGACCGAGCGCTATCAGATTACGACCGGCCAGTGGAACGACATCGACGCCTACTTCACGCCTGACGGCAAGCGGCTCTTCTTCTCGTCCGATCAGCAGACCGGCCGCAACGTCGAGACCGCGGCGAAGATCCTGGAGACGGCGGAGAACAAGGCCCAGCCCGGAGGCGGTACGCCGCCTGCCGATACGGCGAACTTCGCCGCGTACAACGTCTACTCGCTGAACCTCGAGAACGGCGATCTGCTCCAGTACACCGATGTCGTCGGCGGCTGCTTCACGCCGGTCGTCTTCACCGGGACGAACAACAAGGAGCGGATGGTCTTCTCGTCGTACTACAAGCACCGGTGGCAGCTCTTCTCCACCACGACCGACAAGCCGCTGCATCCGGCGGAGAAGGTGCAGCTGCCGTCCGCGCCGCTGCAGGCCGAGGCGCGGTCGACGTTCCAGCCGCCGGTGGAAGTGGCGATCGATCCGGAGAAGATCGAGTCGGCGAAGAGCCGCAAGCTGTTCGTCGATGACGTCGAAGTCAACGCCGGCGTCAGCTCCGATCAGCTCTTCGTGTCGCGCTCGGTCATCTACATGAGCGACATGCTCGGCAACCGGCGCTTCATCGCCTCGCTCGATTCGGTGTCGTCGTTCTCGAACTTCGACTTCCTCTACTTCGATCTCTCGCACCGCACGAACTGGGGCATCCGCGTCTTCGACGACCGCGAGTTCTTCACGGCCCCGAATTCGGAAGGCTTCACCCTCGACCGGCGGCAGACGTATCGCGAGACGGGCGCCATCGGCCTGCTCAGCTATCCGATCTCGCGCTACTACCGGGTCGACGTCGGCGCCGGCTACGAGAGCCGGCAGATCTCCTATCCGTTCCTCGTCGATAACGGCAACGGCACGAGCTCTCTCGCCTTCTTCGACCGCCGCGACAACTTCCCTCTGATCACGTCGACGTTCGGCGGCGACACGACGATCTTCAAGCAGTTCGGTCCGATCTCCGGTCACCGCTTCGATCTCGGCGCCTCGTACGCGCCCGACCTCAAGCAGCACGGCGCGCTGACGAAGGACCTGACGGTCGACGCCCGGCAGTACTTCCAGGTGACGTCGCGGTCGCTGTTCGCCGCGCGCCTCTTTGCCGGCTACTCGACCGGCAACTTCCCGAACATCTATTACTTCGGCGGCCTCAATACGCTGCGCGGCTACGACTTCCGCTCGATCATCGGCACAAAGGCGGCGTTCGCGAACTTCGAGTTCCGCTTCCCGCTGGTCGACGTGCTGGCCACGCCGATCCTCGTCTTCCAGCAGGTGCGCGGCAACCTCTTCTTCGACGTCGGCGCCGCCAGCCTGCCTGGCCAGACGTTCCGCTTCCAGCAGAACCACAAGCTGGTCGACGGCCAGGCGTCGCTCGGCTACGGCTTCTCGTTCAACTTCCTCGGCCTCGAGCTGCACTGGGACTTCGCCCGCCGCTTCGACGGCAAGCACACCGTCGGCAAGCAGAAGACGGAGTTCTGGATCGGGGAGACGTTCTGATGATTCGGTTGCTTGGTTGCTGAGGGTTGCTGGGTTGCTTGGTGCTTCGTTGTTACCGAGCAACTCAGTAACCGAGCAACCCAGCAACCACCTTCGTCACGCGGCGCGCGGTTTCACCCTTCGATCCGCAATCGTCTCGCGCAGGAACCGCAACAGCGCCTTCTCCTCCATCGACAGACCGACGCGCACGACCGGGCTGCCGCGGCGCTTCTTGCGCAGCGTCTCGAACGGTTTCCCTTCCATGTACTCGTCGAGGAGTCTGGGGCAGACGTACGACTTGCGGCAGACGGCGGGGGTGTTGCCGAGCTGCTCGGCGGTGGCGGTGATGGCCTTGACGATCTTGCGCTTGCGCTCCGCTTTCGATGAGCCCTGGCCCTGCATGGCCAGCGCGATGGAGCAGAGGAGTGTGCCGGCCCAGGTGCGGAAGTCCTTGGCCGTGAAGTCGCGGCCGATGATCGACTGGATGTAGTCGTTCACGTGGCGATCCTTCACATCGACGACACGGCCGTTGTTGATGAACTTGAACAGCTCGTCGCCGCTCATCGCCTTCAGCTTCGCCGCGATGCGCGCCACGTCGGCATCGCGCACGGCGCGCTGATTCTGCTTCTGCCATTTGCCGATGTAGTCGAAGCGGAGCGTGTCGCCGTCGATCTGCACGTGGCTGCCGTGCACGGTGGTGAGCCCGTACGTCGATTCCTGTTCCGCGCTCTTGTCGTTGCCGATGCGGAAGAAGCCCTGATCGATGAGACGCACCAGCGATGCGAGGACGTGGTCGCGATCGAGATCATCGGATTTCAGATCGGCACGCACCCGGCTGCGGAGTTTCGGCAATGCTTCTCCGAACTCCACCACGTGGCGGAACTTCGCCTCCTCGCGCTGGGCGCGGAAACGCGCGTGGTAGAGGTACTGCGTCCGCCCTTTCCTGTCGACGCCGACGGCCTGCAACGGCGCGCCGTCGCCGCGCGCGATCCGCACGTCGCGCCAGGCGGGCGGGATGCGGAGCCGCGCGATGCGCCCGAGGATTTTTTCGTCCGTGACGGCGTCCCCGTTGGGGAGGCGATAGGTGAATCCCGATTCTTTCGTCCCGTCGCGCCGGATCCCGTGCTGATCGAGATACCACCGGCGCCGGACGCCTTTGGCAGGCATGTCGTTCCGCAATTTTGCGAGAATGGTGCCGCTGCTCCCCGCACCGACAATGTTCGACATTTTCAGGCAGGCTCCGCTGCCGCTCACGCGGCGTCAGAACCTCACCTTCGCGGTGACTGCGATCGCCGTTGCCGCGACGCGCTTTCTCTCCCGCGCCCGCTCGCCGTGGGATTGGGACGAGGCGCTCTTTCAGCTCGGCGTGCAGGAGTACGACGTCGCGCACCACCAGCCGCATCCACCCGGCTATCCGATCTACATCCTCCTCGCGAAGTTCTTCCGCCTCTTCGTCCACTCCGATTTTCACGCGCTGCAGATCGTCGTTCTCATCGGCGCGCTGCTCTTCTTTCCCGCCGCGTTCTACTTCGCGCGCGAGCTGCGCTTCGACTTCCGCACCTCGCTGCTCGGCGCGCTGATCGCCTCCTTCCTTCCGAACGTCTGGTACTACGGCGGGACGGTATTCAGCGACATCCCGGGCGTGGTGAGCGGTCTCTTCGCCTCGACGCTGATCCTGCGCGGCTGCCGCGATTCACGCCTCTACGTCCTCGGCGCATTCGTCCTCGGGCTCTCCGCCGGTATCCGCCCGCAGAACCTGATGACCGCGCTGGTCCCCGCATTGATCGCCACGTACATCCAGCTTCGCGTCTCGTGGCGAAGCGTCGTCGCCGGTGCCTTCGCCGGCGCGATTGCGGTTGGCGGCTGCTACGCCGGCGCGGCGCTGGCGTCTGAGAGCGTCGATGCGTACGTGAAGATCATGCACATCCAGCAGAAGTACGTGCACGACATCGACTCGTACCACAGCGCGATCCGCCAGCCTCTCGGCGAGGTGGCGCAGCGCACGTTTCTCTGGCCGGTCGGCGCGCCGAAGCTCTTCACCGCGATCGCGATTCTGATGCTGCTGTCGCTGATCGACAGCGCCGTGCGGCGGCGCCCCGGACCGGCGATCGCGTTGATCAGCTTCCTGCCGTTCGCGGTCTTCACCTGGCTGATGTTGTCGGTCGAAGCGATTCCGCGATATTCGGTCGGCTATCTCATCGCATACGCATTGCTCGCCGCCGACGGGATCGGCGCGATGGCGCGGCTTCTTCCGCAGCGTGCCGGCGGGGTCGTACAGGTCGTGTTATCCGTCGCGCTCGCGGTGGAGCTCGGGATCTGGACCTGGCCCGCGCTCGCGACCGTGCGCCGCACGTTGTCGCCGCCGGCCAATGCCATCCGCTACATCCGCCAGCATGCGAAGCCGCACGAGTCGACGATCTTCGTGCACACCGGACTCAGTCCGCAGGGGAATCACGATCTCGCCGACTACGAGCCGGTTTACTTCGAGACCGATCAGGAGATCCCCGACGCCGGATTCCGCGAGCCGGCGTTCATCTTCACCCCGGTGGTCGATATGAGCGAGGGAGGCGAGACGTTCTCGTTCCCGCGCAACCGCCTGTGGGACATCGCGCGGCGCCGCAATTTCGAAGTGAGTGTGATCCCGGCGTACCGGCGCGTGCGCTTCGGCACCGGCTGGTACGGACCGGAAGGGGATGGCCGCATCACGTGGCAGTGGATGGGACGCGAAGGCGTGGTCTTCCTTCCGCCGCTGCCGAAGCGGGGGCGTTTCACGATCCGCTTCAACGTGCCGATGGACATCGAGCCGAAGCCGCCGGTGCTCGAAGTGCGCATCAACGGCGTGCTGATCGAGCACTCGATCTGCAAGACGGAAGAGCAGCGTCGCGAGTGGGTCGTCGAGTCGCGGCACGACGCGAAGAACGAGGTGCGGCTGTCGATCAGCGACGCGCCGGTTCCGTCCGCGACGCACGCCAGCGGCGACTCGCGCGCGCTCGGTCTCGAGCTGCGCGAATTCGCCTGGGTCCCGGCGCCCTGAGAGAATGGAACGCCTTGGCGCCACGGCACACGCGCATCCTCCTGATCACGATCGGCGTCGCCGTCGCGCTCACGCGGCTGCTCGCGGTCTCGCATAGCCTGTGGGAGTGGGACGAGGCGCTCTTCTGCCTCGGCGTGCGCGACTTCAACGTCGCCGCGCACCACCCGCATCCGCCAGGCTTTCCGCTCTACATCATTCTCGGGAAACTGTTCCGCTTCTTCACATCAGACGAGTTCCACGCGCTGCGGGCGATCAACGTTCTTTCGGCGATGCTCGTCTTTCCCGCGACGTACATGCTCGCGCGCGAACTGACGCTGGAGGTCATGCCCTCCATCAGCGCGGCGCTCCTCACTTCCTTCGCGCCGAACGTCTGGTTCTACGGAGAAACGGCATTCAGCGACGTGCCGACGCTGACGATGCTGCTGTTCGGCGCCGCGCTGCTGCTGCGCGGACGAACGAGCCGTGGCGCGTATTACGCCGGCTGCATCGTCATGGCCCTCGCCTGCGTGATGCGTCCACAGAACGTGCTCCTCGGTGCGTATCCGTTCCTCGCGGCGTCATGGCCGCGATGGAAGGAGCGGAAGCGCGATCCGATCCTCGGCGCGCTGATCGTGCTCGTGATCGTTGGCGCGTTCTTCGGCGGTGCCGCGTACGTCACCGGCTTCCACGCGTACCGCGATGTGCTGCAGGAGCACAGCCGTTACGTCCTCGCCGTCGACTCGTTCCACAATCCGGGGCGCGCTCCGTGGTACCGGACGTTTCGCGATTTCCTGCTCGATCCGTACGACGCGGGGAGGGTGTCGATCGCTATCGCGATCTTCGCCGCGATCGGATTACTTCGCTTCCGACGCCCTGCGCTCGAAGCGCTGGCGATCTGCGGACCGTTCGTCATCTTCTCGCTCTTCATGCTGAATCCGGAGTCGGGCGGGCGTTACGCGGTGACGTCGATGCCGATGCTCATGATCTGTTGCGCAGAGGGGATGCGCGTGGTCGGCGATGCAATCGCGCCATGGGTGCAGGCAGTGCTCGCGCTCGTGATCGTCGGGTATCTGATTCAGTGGACGATGCCTGCACTCGCCGAGGTGCGGGAGCATGATGCGCCGACGTACGCGGGGATGCAGTGGATCCGGCAGCACGTCGATGCGCGGACGTCGACGATCTTCGTCAACGAGATGACGCCGATCGCCGATTACCTGTTGAGCGGCTACAGGCGTGTGCCGGTCAATCGCGAGCTCTCCGGCGTGCTCTTGCCGCAGGCGAATGGCTGGCTGATATCAGAAGCTCCCGGCGCGATGAAGTTCAGCCGGCGGCGTGGACATCTGTTCAAGATCTCGCGCAAGCGCTACTTCGACGTTACGGTCCAGCCGGCCGTCTCCGATATCGCGTTCCTCAACGGCTGGTATGGCGAGGAGGGGACGAGCGGCGAGCTATGGCGATGGATGGGACGGCAGTCGACGACGCGGCTCGTGCCGCTTCCGACGCGCGGCGAGCTGGCGCTTACGTTCGACGTGCCGCTCGATGCCGAGCCGCGCAAGCCCGTCGCGACCATCTCGTTCAACGGGCAGGTCATCGATCGGATGGTCTGCGATGCGAGGGTCGAGAAGCGCTGGGTGCTGCCGTCGAATGCCGCGACGCCGAACATGCTGACGATCGAGCTCGATGAGGTCGCGAATCCCGGCGCCGATCCGCGCGTCCTCGGGTTGCGGCTCCGCGCCGCCTCGTGGCGCGCCGTGGGGGCGAAGTGAGCACTCGACAACGGCTGACGGTGATCGTCACGACCGCACTCGTCGCGGTGACCCGCTGGCTCGCGCTCTCGCGCACTTTGTGGGATTGGGACGAAGCGCAGTTCATCCTCGCGCTGCGGCACTTCGACATCGCGGCGCATCATCCGCATCCGCCCGGCTTCCCGCTCTTCATCGCCGCGGGGAAAGCGATGCAGCTCATCGGCTTCGACGAGTTCCACGCGCTGCAGGCGCTGAGCTTCATCGCGGCCGTGCTGATCGTCCCGGTCATGACGTACTTCGCGCTGGCCATCGGGGCGGAGTTCACGACGTCGCTTCTTGCGTCGCTCATCCTGGCCTTCTTTCCGAACGTCTGGTTCTACGGAGGGACGGCGCTGAGCGATGTGCCGTCGATGACGCTGATCGTGCTGGCCATCGCGCTGCTGTATCGCGGGCGGGAGCTGGGCGGCGGCCTGTTCCTCGGCATCGCGGCGGGAGTGCGTCCGCAGAATCTGCTCATGGGGGCGGCGCCGATTCTGCGGCGCCGCGCATTCGCGGCCGCGATCATCACCGCCGCGATCGTGATCGTCAGCTACGGCGCCGCAGTGTGGGCCACCGGCGGCTGGCGCGTGTTCATCGATGCGCTGCATGCGCATCAGGCGTATCTCGCGCGCTTCGACGCCTGGACCAGTCCCACCCGCCCGCCGCTCACGCACCTGGTCGACGACTTCTTCATCCGGCCGTATCGCGCGCAGTTGGTCAACATCTTGACGACGTTGCTCGTGCTGGTCGGACTGTTTCGTGGAGCGGCAGGCGCCCCCGCCTGTCGGCGCGCCCTCGCCGCGTTCGCACCGTTCTGCCTCGCGGCGTGGTTGATGCTCGACCGCTTCAGCGCAAGCCGGTTTTCGGTCGGCTACGCGCCGCTCTTCGCGCTGCTCGCCGCCGAGGGGCTGGCGGTGTTGAAGCCGCGACTGCGGGTGATTGGGGGCGGCGCGTACATCGCGCTGATGATCGGCTGGACCTGGCCCGCGCTTTGGGTCGTGCACACGACGATCTCGCCGCCGGTTGCCGCCGCGCAATGGCTTCGTGCGAATGCACGTGGCGATGTCTACGTCGATCCGCGCATGGCGGCATTCGGCGATGCGTTGCTGCCGTCGATGACGCGCCGCAGCTCGTTGTGGAGCGCGCGGCCGGGCGATTACCTGCTGACCGATCGTCCCGGTGCGATCACGTTCCGCCGTTCGCACGGACATCTCTGGAAGCTCGCACGGCAGCGCTACTTCGACGCCTCGGTGTCGCCGGCGCAATCACCGTTTCAGTTCGGCGATGGCTGGTACGCGCAGGAGTTCTCGAGCGATGACACCTGGCGCTGGATGAAGCAGCGCTCGGAAACGCGGATCGTTGCGCCGTGCGCGGTGCTGACGTTCGACTTTTTCGCGCCCGACCTTTCCGCGACGATCTCGATCTCGATCGATGGGAAGTCGATCGAGCAGTTCAAGCCGCCCGCGTCGGAATTCATGAAGACGTATCGCGTCGATGCGCCGCGCGAGCTCGTGATCGAGAGCGATCGCGTCGCGCACAATCCGGGCGACGCGCGGGAGCTCGGATTGCGGCTGAAGGGGATGGAGTGCGGCGCTCCTACAACTTGAACGTGATCTGTTGCGGGAACCACGTCTTCACGTGCTTCCCGTCCTTCACGCCGGGCGAGAAGCGGGTGGCCTTCATCGCGCGCGTCGCCGCTTCATCGAGGCCGAAGCCGACCCCTTTCAGCACCCGCACGTCGACGACCTGGCCGGTCTCGGAGATCAGCGCCGTCAGCAGCACCGTTCCTTCGATCCGCTGACGTTGGGCGATCGGTGAGTAGGCGGGGCGGATCGCGGTGAGGGCTTTCGGGATGCTGTCGAGCTCGTTGACGTCGACGACGTCGCCTTCGCGGACCGCCGCCACCTGGGCGGGGGCGGGAGCGGCAACGGCGGGCTGCGGTTGGGCGGCGGCAGGTTGCTGCGTTGCCGTCTGCGGGGCGGCTGGCTGCGCCGCCGGCTCGCGGCGTTGTGCATCGAGCGCGGCAGCGGATGGATCGGGAGCGGCGGGACTCGCTTGCACCGGCGCGGGGGCGGCGGCCGCGGTCTGCACGGGCGCGTTCTTCGACTGCGACTTCTGCAGGTTCTTCGTGAAGTCGGCCTGCATCTTCATCAGCTCTTCCTGGTACTTGAGCTTCACCGCATCCTCGAACGCCTTCTGCTGATCGGCGCTCGTCGTCGCGGCGGTCGTCGTTCCGGGCGAGGCCTGCGCGACGACCGGCTCGGAGACGATCTTCGGCTTCGGCGGCGTCAGCGGCGCGGCGGCATTCGCCTGCGTCGCGGTGGTCGTCGTCGCCGCTGCCGGCTTCTTGTTCATCAGCATCACGCCCGCGCCAATGGCGATGGCGACGATGACGCCCGCGGCGATGGCCAGCGGCATCTTGCTCTTCTTCGGCTCTTCGACGCCGCCGAACAGTGGCGCCGCCTGCGTTGCCGGCGCGGCCGCTTCGCGCGCAACCACCGGCTGCGGCGGCGGAGCGTCGATGTACGGCGCGACGTTGAGCTTCAGCTCCTTGTCGCGGTCGATCCCTTCGCCCTCCATCTCCTTCTTGAGCAGGTTGCTGAGGTAGAAGGCGAGGTTGAACGTCGTGGCCGAATACTTGCCGCTCGCCGCGAGCGCGGAGATGGCCTGCTTCATGTCGCCCATCGATGCGTAGCGGCTGTTCGGATCGGGATCGAGGGACTTCGTGAGGATGGCGCGGATGTCGTCCGGCAGCGACGAGCCCGCGGCGGTCCGCGCCGCGCCGACCGTCTGCGCGAAGGCGCTGCTCGTCGCCGCGTCGGGAGGCTCGACGCCGGTCACCAGCAGGTAGAGGATCGCTCCCATCGAGAAGACGTCCGTCGTCTTCGAGGTCTCGCCGGAGCTGCGGTACTCGGGCGGGAAGAAGCGCCCGATCTCCGCCGCCACTTTCGCATCCTTGAACGAGGCGACGATGCCGCGGCCGAGCTGCTGGCCGCCGACGCGGATCTCGCCGCCGTCGTCGATCCAGATGAATTGCGGGATCAGCGCGCCATGCGCGAGACGCCCGCCGGAGCTGTTGCGCAGATCGGCGATCGTGGCCAGCGAGAGCGCCACTTTCTCGGCGATGACGATGGCCTGATCGAGCGGAATCGGATTCGGCGTGACGTTCTGTCCGCCGCGGGCGCGATTGACGATGTGTCGCAGCGAGCGGCCGCCCGCGTAGTCGTGGGCGATGAAGGGGATGTCGTTGATGACGTCGATCACCTGATGCTTTGCGAACGACACGCCGGTGAGATGCCCCACCAGGTCGCGCGCCTCGGCGGCGCTGGCCGTCAGCGCGGCGCGATCGCCGCCGGTGAGGCGGCGGATGGCGACGAGCGTTCCGATCTGGCCGTTCTCGATCCGCGCGGCGCGCCATTGCTCGCCGAGGGGATCGCTCTCCAGCTTCTTGAACAGGATGTACTGACCGAACTGCTCGTACGGTTTGTTCTTCGCGGCCATTTGAGAACGGACCCCCGGAGAGAAGTTAAGTGGATTCGAGGAAGGATAGCAGATGGCTGTTAACAGTTGGCAGATAGCAGAAGGCAAGAGGCGGGCGGGGCGTTAAGCTTGTTCGTGCGCTTCGTGGCGGCTGCGCTGATCGCGGTCCAGTTGATTCCGTGGGCGTGGGAACGCCGCGAGGACCTGCGATTTCTCGGCGATTCGGCGACCGTCGCGTACTACGCCGGCATCGTCACGCTGCGCGGCCGCGAGGTCGATGTCGGCCCGCGCCGCAATCCGTTGCTGCTCGCGCCGGGAGCGCGGCGCATCGCGGTCGTCCGCATCGAGACGCGCCGGCCGTCGCTCGACGACGCGCAGCGCGCGAAGACCGTCGACGCGATCGAGCGATTGACCGCGCGCGGCGAGGAAGTGCAGATCGACTTCGACGCCGCGCGATCGGAGCGGGCGTTCTATCGCGCGCTGCTCATCGACATCCGCCGCCGCATTCCGTCGAAGCGTTTGACCATCACGGCGCTCGCGTCGTGGTGCCTGAGCGACCGCTGGATCGAAGGACTGCCGATCGATGAGGCCATCCCGATGCTCTTCCGGATGAGCGGCGACGACGCGCTCGTCCGCGCGCGACTCGAGCGGGGCGAGGACTTCCGCGATCCGCGCTGCCGCGCGAGCGCCGGCGTGTCGCTCGACGAGCCGCGTGTGCGCATTCCGTCGGGGCGAACGTTGTGGATCTTCAATCCGAAGCGCTGGTCGGCAGAAGAGTGGAAAAAAGTGAGGGAGTGGCCATGAAGAAGTTACTCGTCATCGCGCTTTGCATCATCGCCGTCGCATCGCCGATCGGCGCGTGCGGTCCCGAATACGACCCCGCTATCCTCTTCACGGAGGGCCGTCCCGACGATCCGATCGATCGCTACGTCGACGGCCATCTCGGGATCGTGCTGCCGTCGTACTACCGGTCGCATCTCGTCGTTGCCTGGCGCTACCTCAGCGGCAAGCCGCTGACGAAGATCGAGCGCGACGGAATGCTCGGCCTGATTCAGCACCGTCTCAAGCAGGATCCCGGCGGTCCCAACGCGGCGAACGAGTGGTTGAAAGTCCGCGCCGGAATCCTCCACGTGCCGTACGTGGCGGATCAGCTTCATGTCGTCCGCGAGGGGGCGCAGTACTTCTGGATCACCAACTGCACCGACGGCGCGTTCGTGACCGCCACGCGAACGCTGCAGGCGCGGGCGAAGGAGCTCGGGCCGGACAGCGAGGCGGTGAAGAGCTGGCTCACCGCGCAGGACGTGGTCTTCGGCAATTGCCAGAGCGGATCGAACGTGCCGGCACCCGCCGCGGCGTCGCTGCCGATGGTCATCCGCTACGACCGCGCGTATCAGATCGCCGCCGCGAAGTTCTACGCGATGGACTACGACGGCGCGCGCGAGCTGTTCCTCGCCGTCGCCCGCGACGTCAATTCGCCGTGGCATCGCGCGGCGCGGCTGGTGGCCGTCCGCGCGCTGCTGCGCAAGGAGACGCTGGTGAACCCCAGTGGACTGTTGCCGCAGGCGGCGAAGGAGCTCGAAGCGATGCTCGCCGATCCCGACATGGTGGCATGGCAGGGGGCGGCGAATGAGCTGATGCACTTCGTCACCTACCGCATCGATCAGAAGCGTCGAATGGCGGAGTGCGTGGCCACGCTCCGCGGCGGATCATCGCCGGCGCGGGAGGTCTACCTCGCGCTCGACGACTACACGAACCTCTTCAACTACCAGGTGACGTCCGACGACGACATGACCGACTGGATCCAGACGTTCATGGGCGCCGGCGATTTCTCTCACGCGATGGAGCGGTGGAGATCGACGAAGGAGCCGCAGTGGCTCGTCGCAGCGCTTGCGCACGCCGAAGGCAAGCAGCCGGAACTGCTCGAGGCCTCGAAGGAGATCGGTCCCGATTCGCCCGCGTATCCGACGGTCGCGTATCACCGCGTGCGGCTGCTGATCGCTCAGGGGAATCGCGATCGGGCGAAGAAGGAGCTCGACCGGGTGCTGAAGCTCGGCGAAAAGGGATTGTCGCGCTCCGGCTACAACCTGCTGGCGATCGAGCGGCGCGCATTCACGACGAACGTACGCGAGTACATGCGCGATGCGGTGCTGCGGTCAGTCAACACCGGACCCGAAGACACGACCGGCGTGCTGGTGGTCGATGAAGAAGCGGCGGAGACGATCAATCACCAGATGCCGCTGGCGATGATGATCGAAGCCGCGCACGACCCGAAGGTGGGCGAGCCGGTTCGCAAGCAGCTCGTCCTCGCGGCTTTCGTCCGCGCCGCAATCCTCGGCCGCGAAAAGAGTGCGAACAAGCTCGCGGCGGAAGCCGGCGCGTACGACGAAGAGATTCGCGGGCCGCTTGCGAAATGGGTGAAGACGAGCGGCGAAGAACGGCGCTTCGCCACGATCGATCTGCTCGTGCACTTTCCCGGACTGGCGCCGTACGTCCGCTCCGATCCCGGCTTCCGGACTTCGCTCGCCGGGCTCGATCCTTTCCACAACAACTGGTGGTGTGCCGATGCCGCGAGCGACGTCGAGCCCGCTCCCGTGCCGCCATTCCTCGGCGCGAACGATGACGAGCGCGGCAAAGTCGCGGCGGCCGGCTGCGGATCGACGTATCTCCTGCGCGGCGTCGTCGCCTGGTCCGACGCGCGGCGCGACGATCCGCGCGTCCCCGAGGCGATGGCACTGGCCATCGCCGGCGCGCGACGGACGTGCCCCGACAGCGAGATGCGAAATGCTGCGCGGCGCGCCTTCGACGTGCTGCACAAGCGCTATCCGAAGAGCAATTGGGCGAAGGAGACGAAGTACTGGTACGCGGGCAATTAGTGCGGTTACTGCGGGTGATCCCGATACCACTGCCGCTGGTAGATCTCGACGTTCCGGTTGTGCTCCGCGATGTTCGATGAGAACGCGTGCGAGCCGTCGTGCTTCGCGACAAAGTAGAGGTAGTTCGTCGATGCCGGCGCGGCGGCGGCGCGGAGCGCGGCGAGGCCTGGGTTGGCGATCGGGCCGGGCGGGAGGCCGGGGAATCGGTAGGTGTTGTACGCGGAGTCGATCTGCAGGTCCGCCTTGTGGATGTTGCCGTCCCACCTTCCGGCGAGCTTGATGGCGTAGATCACGGTCGGGTCGGCGCCGAGGAGCATGTGTCGCTGCAGGCGGTTGAGGTAGACCGAGGCGACGAGCGCGCGCTCGTTCGGAAGCTTCGCCTCCGTCTCCACGATCGACGCCAGGGTCACCGTCTTGTGCACGTCGAGGCCGGTCGTGATGTACGCCATCTCTCCGGTGAAGTGCTTCCGGAAATTCGCCACCATCTCCTTCACGATCACCGGCGGCGGCGTGCCGGGATTGAATTTGTACGTGTCGGGGAAGAGATAGCCCTCCAGCGATTTTGCTTCCGGCGCGATGTCGCGTACGAGTTCGGGATCGGCCGTCAGCTTGTCCCACTGCTGCGCGGTGCCGAAGCGCTCGGCGATGAAGAGGCGTCCGACGGCGAAGCGGTCGAGCCCTTCGCGCACGGTGACGCTGCGCAGGATCACATCCCCTTTGAACAGTTTCTCCAGCACCTCGGCGGCCGAGATCGCGCCATCGAATTCGTACACGCCGGCCTTGATCGAATCGTTGCGGCGGAGGAGCTTCATGTAGATCAGCGGGACGTACGGATCGCGGATGATCCCCTGTTCCTGCAGATGGCGAAGGATGATCGACGTCCGGAGGCCGTGACGGATCTCGACGTCTTTCTTCGGCTCGGTGAAGCCTTTGTAAGGAGAGGTGAGGGCGCGGAAGAAGAACCAGCCGCCGGCGATCAGGATGAGGATCGCGAATAGGAGGATCGTCCCGAGCGACTGCATCACCTTGCGGCAACCGCGTCGCGAGCCACGTGCTGCTATGACGTCCTCCCGGTCTGCGAGCGGTGGTCGAGCCACGACTGAAGGATCACGGCGGCGGCGTGCATGTCGATCTCGCGCTGCGCCTCGCGGCGTCCGCGGCCCGCGGCGCGCAGCTGTTCCGATGCTTCCACGGTGCTCAGGGCCTCGTCCCAGAGGACGACCTCTTTGCAGGTTTTCTGCCGCAGGAGGCCGGCGAAGTCGCGGAACTTCCGCTCGTCGGCGCCCGGTCTGCGGGGCACTCCGACGACGAACGTCTCCGCTTCCAGCTCGCGGCCGAGATTCGATAGCTTTTCGATGATGTCTCCTTCGTTGCGCATCACGGAATGAGGCGTGGCCATGATGCCGGAATCGCTGACCGCGATACCGATCCGTTTCGCGCCAAAATCGATTCCTACAATCGACATTCGCCGATTGTAAGTGCTGAGGACTGAGGACTGAGGACTGAGTGGGGAACGACGCGAAGCGTACTCAGTCCTCAGTCCTCAGAACTCAGCACTACAATGTGCCCGAGGCTCCGCATGAAGAACTTCAATCTCGACGCCATCCTCGAGGCGATGCTCAAGATGTCCGATCGCGTGTCGGACCTCAACTTCTCGGTCGGCCGGCAGCCGCAGGTGGAGATCGACGGCCAGCTGGCGCCGGTCAATTTCCCGGGACTGCCGCGGCTCACGCCGTATCAGACGGAGATGATCGCCATGCACATGCTGCGGGGCGACCGGGAGCTGACGCGGACGCTGATGATGAACGGCTCGGTCGACCTCTCGTACTCGATCGCCATGAAGACGCGCTTCCGGGTGAACGTCTTCTCGCAGCGCGGGACGTACGCCATCGTCCTGCGCGTCATTCCCGAGGGGATTCCGACGCTGGAGAAGCTTGGGATGCCGGGGGAACTGTCGAACATCGCGAAGCTGAAGAACGGCATCGTGCTCGTCACGGGACCGACCGGCTCCGGCAAATCGACGACGCTGGCGGCGATCATCAATCAGATCAATCACGACTACGCGTACCACATCATCACCATCGAAGATCCGGTCGAGTACATGCACAAGCACATCAAATCGACCGTCAATCAGCGCGAGGTGGGGAGCGACACGAAGACCTTCTCGCTGGCGTTGCGCGCCGCGCTGCGCCAGGCGCCTAAGGTGATCCTGATCGGCGAGATGCGCGACGTGGAGACGATCGAGATCGCCATGGAGGCGGCCGAGACGGGACACCTGGTGCTCTCGACGCTGCACACCATCGACGCGGCGAAGACCGTCGACCGCATCGTCGGCGTCTTCCCCAAGGACCAGGAGCCGCAGGTGCGGACCCGCTTCTCGCAGTCGTTCCGCTACGTCATCTCGCAAAGGCTGTTGCCGAAAGTCGGCGGCGGGCGGGTGGCGGCGCTGGAGGTCCTGAAGTCGACGATGCGCACGCGCGACTACGTCCTCAAAGGCGAGACCGACGGCCGCTCGCTGACCGACGCCATGCACGACGGCAGCGTCGACGGCATGCAGACGTTCGACGACGAGATCGAGAAGCTGTGGCAGTCAAACACCATCTCGAAGGAGACGGCGCTGGCCTACGCCTCTAATCCGACCAACCTCGCCCTTCGCCTCACCGACGAGGACAAGAGGCCGCAGGAAGATCAATCGATGATGTCGATGCTGGAGTGAGACCGAATGATCCGGATCGTCTGCAACAGTTGTCAGAAACCGCTCTCGCTCGACGAGACCAAGCTGCCCGACAAGGAAGTGGCCTTTCCCTGTCCCGTCTGCAAGACGAAGTTGAGCGTCGATCGCCGGAACTACGTGACAGGGGAGAGGCAGGCTCCCGAACCGCCTGACGAGTCGGAAGGCTTCGGCTCGAAGGCGGTCATCGTCGGCGCCGACAGTCCGGCGCTGCGCCAGGCGTCGAAGCTCATCGGATTTCTGCCGGTCTATTTCGCCACGGCGCCGGAAGCACGTGACTTCTACATGCAGGAGTACCCGCAGGTGGTGATGATCAACCCCGCGCAGATGACGCCGCCGCCGCTGGAGGTGATGCAACCGATCATCTCGCTGACGCCGGCCGACCGGAGGAGGGCCTTCTTCGTCCTCTTCTCCGACAACCTCCGCACGCTCGACGGAAACGCCGCGTTCCTCTACGGCGTGAACCTCGTCGTGGCGCCGAAGGATCTGCCGGCGTTCCCTCAGGTCTTTCGCGAAGCGCTGGCCTATCACGAGCGGCTGTACTCCAGCATGACCTCCGTGATCAAGGCGATGCACTCGTAACGGGAAGACAAAAAAAGGGCGCCCGGAGGCGCCCTTTCGCGTAGCAGAGAAGCGTCAGCTTACTGCTGGATGCCTTCCGCGTACTGGATGAACGAGCCGTTCGAGTAGATCAGATCGTCATCGAAGCTCGTGCGCGCGCCGCCCGGTGCGCCGTCGGCCACGCCGTCCTTACCCTTCGAGCGGATCACGTAAGTCTGGGCGGAGACACTCGTCGAGCCCATCGCCGCATCCGTGTAGAACAGCCACGAATTTCCCCAACCGTCCTTATCCGGAAGCTTCTTGATGTAGGTCGGCGCGAGGATTCCGCCGATACCCGACACCGACACGGTCACGCTCGGCAGCGAGAGACCGCCGGCAGCGTTGTACTTGTTGGTGTCTGTCGCGCGCGCTTCCCACGCGGTGGCGATGGACCGGATGTCGGCCATCGTTCTCTTCTGCTTCGAACGCTGCATAGCGGTCAGCAGGTTCGGAATGGCGATTGCCGCCAGGATGCCGATGATCGCGACGACGATCAGCAGCTCAATGAGGGTGAAACCTTTTTGTTTCCTTGTCATGTAGCTCCTCCTAACAGGAAGGAGGAGATGGGCAAGGCGGATGCCAGCGCCTGCTAGTTGTAAGTTGTTGTTTATCAGGTACTTAGCTGGAAGTTTGACGTTCGGTTGACGAATTCTTGCGCTTTTCGGCTAAATCCGCTGACAAATAGTGTCAGAAGGGCGGTGCGAAGCGGCGCGTTCGTAGCGCGAAGAAAAAAAGGGCGCCCGAAGGCGCCCTTTCGCGTTGCAGGAAGCGGGAGCTTACTGCTGGATGCCTTCTGCGTACTGAATGAACGAGCCGTTCGAGTAGATGAGGTCGGAATCAAAGCTCGTGCGGGCGCCGCCCGGAGCGCCGTCGGCCACGCCGTCCTTACCCTTCGAGCGGATCACGTAAGTCTGGGCGGAGACACTCGTCGAGCCCATCGCCGCATCCACGTAGAACAGCCACGAATTTCCCCAACCGTCCTTATCCGGAAGCTTCTTGATGTAGGTCGGCGCGAGGATTCCGCCAATACCCGACACCGACACGGTGATGCTCGGCAGCGAGAGACCGCCAGCAGCGTTGTACTTGTTGGTGTCCGTCGCGCGAGCTTCCCACGCGGTGGCGATGGACCGGATGTCGGCCATCGTCCTCTTCTGCTTCGAGCGCTGCATAGCGGTCAGCAGGTTCGGGATGGCGATTGCGGCCAGAATGCCGATGATCGCGACGACGATCAGCAGCTCGATGAGGGTGAAACCTTTCTGTTTCCTTGTCATTACCTCTCCTCCTTAACGAAATGGGGAGATGCGCAAGGCGGATGCCTGCTGCTCGCACGTGCTAAGTAATCGTGTATTCAATCACTTAGCTTAACCGATGGCGCTCGATTGAGACGATTCTCAGTCTTTTCGAGTGAATCCGGCGACAAATAGTGTCAGCGAGCCGTTTGAGCGAATTTTTTGACGATTCTTTGCGTCGTCTCGACCCCTTCCTCGAACCAGTCGAGCCGCACCCGCTCGTCGATGCCGTGGATTCCGGTGGACTGAAAGTAGTCGACCGGGAAGGGCCACATGCCGTAGCAATGGATGCCGAGCGTCCGGAGGAAGCGCGAGTCGTTCACCGACTTGGCCAGGATCGTGGTGCCGACCGTCCCGTCATATTGCTTCCGGACCTCGTCCGAGATCAGATCGAAGAACCACGTCTGGTCCGACGTGAGGGGTGCATCGGGATCTCTGCTGTAAACGGGCCCGAGAGTCACGCCGTACGGCGCGACCGTCTTCGCCAGCCAGTCGATTCGCGGCTGGCTCTCGACCATCGGCAGGTTGAAAAGCCAGGTCTTCATCGCCCAGCCGTCACCTTCCTTTCGCACCGCGGTCGTCCAGACGACGTTCTGCAGGAGCTCACGGTATCCCTGGGGAAGCTTCCAGGTCTGGCCGGTAGCGACCGTCCGGCGGAGGTCGGTGAGCTCCTGCCGTGGCTCGAACCGGAAAGGGGCTATGGCGTGGAAGTATCGAACGACTTCCGGCAGAACCTGATCCGGGTCGGTGGGGGTGAAGTACGGTTCGAGCGCGATGCGCGCCTGCTGCAGCTGCTCCCGCGACGGCGCGCGGAGATCGAGCGCGACGACCTGCTTGGTTCCGATCTCGATCCCGAAGTAGGTGACCTGCTCGTCGAGGGTCTCGGTCACGCCTCCTTCGTTGAGCGCGTAGCGGATCCCTTCGAGGATGTCGGAACGATGGGCGACGACCCAGCGCATGCCGTTCTCGCTGCCCCCTTCCTCGTCGGCGACGGCGAGGAGCGCGATGTCGCGTTCCGGTTGCCGTCCGCTCTTCGCCACCGCGATGAACGCCTCGAGCTCGCAGATGGTGATGCTCTTCATGTCGAGCGCGCCCCGCCCCCAGATCTGGTTGAGGTGGATCTCCGCGGCGAACGGCGGGCGCGTCCATCCTCGGCCGTCCGCGGGCATGACATCGATGTGACTGGCGAGCAGCAGCCCTTCGCCCCTCTGCTTTCCTCGGATTCGCGCGTAGAGGTTTGCCCGTCCCGGCGCCGGTTGAAAGATCTCGTACGGGATGTGCGCGCGGTCGAGCTGGGCGCCGATCCAGCGGGCGCCGTCGATCTCGTTCCGACGCGAGGTGTCGATGCGGATGTACTCCTGCAACAGCCGCACGTTCGGAGTGATCTTCTCTTTTCGGGGAATGAACGGAACGCCGGCGACGACGTGATCGATGTACATGTTCCAGCCGGTCAGCCCGAGGCTGGCCACGATCACGAACGCGAGGATCGAGCCGAAGATGATCCGCTCGCGCCGGATCTGTCTGCGGCGCGCTTCAGGATCGATCGTCATCAGCGGACTCCGGTACCGCCGGCTCGACGTGCGTGCCGCCCGCGCCGGCGATGACGTGCACTGGCTCCTCGTATGCGGCTTCGCCAGCCGCCCGCCGCGGTTTCAACGCCGCGAGTGCCGCAAGAAAGATCGTGGCCAGGGCGGAGATCAGCAATCCGATGCGTACGAGCTCGTTGCGGTAGCTCATGACCACCGTGTGCTTGCCGGGCGTGACGATGATCCCCTGATATCCGATGTTGGTGACGATGGCCGGCGTCTGTTTGCCGTCGACGGTGATGTGCCAGTACTTGTGCGGCGTGACGCTCATGACCAGGAATCCCTGGCCGTAGCTCTCGATGTCGATCGTGGCGCTGTTCGCGGTCTCCCGCACGCCGTGCACGACGCCGCGCGCAGGCACGAAGGACGGCTGGGCCGTGAAGGCGGCGCCCGGCGTGTAGCTGTTGTGCGAGAGATCGTCGACGAACTGCAGCCGGCTCTTGATGGTGATGAGCTGGTCGGCGAAGTAGTAGCGCGGGTAGTGCGGTCCTTCGACGAAGTCGATCGGAGCGGCGTCCCTCATCTTTCCGCCGACTCGTTTCCGCTCCTTGTCGTAATCGCGATAGACCGCCCGGTACCAGGCGTTGGACATGGCCATGAACGGGACGTACCAGTCGGCCCTGCCCGATCGCTTGACGTCCCAGACCGAGTCGACGAGGTCGATCGACGGCAGAAGGTTGGTCTTGTCGTAGTCGCGCTCGAGCACGGTGCGGACCTTCGAGCCGGCCGGCGTCATCGGAAAGAGGCCGTTGCGCACGATCCAGTACACCGCTTCGCCGGTCGAAAAGTATTTGCGCGCCATTTCCTCCTGGCCGTACCAGTCGGCCTCGTGAAAGACGCGGAAGGCGGCCCGGCCGGGCGCGAGTTGCCGCGCGGCGGGAGGCGGGTCGAAGAAGCGGCGCGGCATGCGCGGATTGAGCTCGTAGACGACCGTGCCGAGGTCGGCGCAGACGACGACGGTCAGGGTCGCGAGCCAGAGTTGTCTGCGCGTTTTGCGAATGGTGAGGAGCAGCACGATGTACGCCGCGCCTCGCAGGACGGCGTACATCCAGTCGTGATGCGAGAGGGCGATGATCCGTTTGGCCTGTGCGCCGCTCAGCGACCAGATCTTCGTCATCGCCGTGCCGTACAGCGGCGTGAATCCGACGATCGAGATCATCGCCGCGACGACGGTGATGGCGATGATGAAGCCGAGCGCGCCGTCGACCAGCACGTCGTCGCCGTCGAGCATCCGGTCGAGCAGTTGCGCGGCGAAGATGATGCTGGCGAAGACCGCCATCAGGATGAATTTCTCCGGATAGCGGATCGAGGTGGCGATGCCGGCTTTGTAGAGCAGGTGCAGGATCGGCAGGTGTCCGCCGAGGGCCACGATCAGCGAGAAGAGGCAGATGATCAGGACGAAGCGGCCGCCGCGCGGACGGACGAACATCGCCGCGACGAGCAGCGCGGAGACGAGGAGTCCGGAGTAGATGCTGAAGAGGAATGGCGATCCCATTCCGGAGTAGAGGCCGCCGCCCCAGTACCACATCACGCGGTCGAGCGAGATGTGCCCGAGGACGTTCGGGTAGCAGAGCTCGAGCAGCTTCGACCAGGGAAAACTCCAGGCCTCGACGAGACTGAACTCGAACGGGCGGGCCCGCGCGGAGTCGCGCACGTGATCGAGCGCGGGCAGGATCTGCGCCGCGCCGACCGCCAGTCCGGCGAGCGAGACGAGCCCGATCCAGATGACGCGGGTGATCGATTTCGAGACGCGCGGCCGCGAGTACCAGGCTCGATAGAGCGCGTAACTGCCGAGGAGGAAGCCGGTCTGCAGCACGGTCGTCGGCTCGGCGACGAGGAACTGCAATCCGAGAAAGAGCGAGCCGAGCGCGAAGTCGCGCGCGTGCCGGTGCAGGAGAAATCTTCGGACGTAGAGACAGGTGAGCGGCAGCCACGCGGCGCAGAAGAGGATCGGCAGCAGGTTGATGTACGAGAGGTAGATGCCGCCCAGTCCGAAGCTGAGCGCGCCGAAGAACGAGGCGTAGGGTCGGATCTCCATCGATCGCAGCAGCGCGTACATCCCGAGGAGTCCGATGTAGATGTGGGCGAGGATCAGGAGCCGGTAACCGAGATCGTAGCTCGGCAGGAGGATGAGCCAGGTCAGCGGATAGAAGACCTCGTGCTCCGGATTCGCGGCCAGCGGCTGCCCGGCGGAGAAGTAGCGGTTCCAGTACGGGAACTCGCCGTGCTGCACGATCTCGCGCAGGATCTGTTTGGCCGGGTAGTAGTAGCGCGTCATGTCGCGCATGTAGAACTGATTGACGCCGAGGAGGACGTCGGCGAAGAAGAGGGAGGCGAGGAGGACGAGCGCGCTGACGGCGAGAAGGTCGTGGCGGCGCGATCCGGTGGATGGCTCAGTCAATGCGCGCGATTCTAACGAAGGAAGCGATCCCGATGAGCAGCATGATTGTGACGATCGAGATCGCGGTGCCGAGGATCACGAGCGGATTGCGATAGCGCATCGCGATCCGATGCCGTCCGGCCGGGACCTCGACGCCCTGATATCCGATGTTCGTCACCACGGCCGGCACGGCGCGGCCATCGATCGTGAGGCGCCAGTATTTCTGCGGTGTGACGCTCATGACGAGGAACGCCCGTCCCGCGCTTTCGACGTCAATCGTGGCGCTGTTCGCGGTTTCGACGACATGCCGCACGATCGCTTTCGCCGGCGCGAATGCCGGCAGCGCAGTGAAGGCGACGCGCGGCGGATACGACGCGCGGCTGAGATCGGCGACGAATTCGGCGCGGTCGCGGATCGTGACCAGTTGCGACGCGAAGTAGTAGCGCGGCACCGGCAAACCGGCGATGAAGACGACCGGATTCGCCAGCTCCCGATCCTCCCCATGATAGTCGCGCATCACGACGCGCCCCCAGGCGTTCGACATCGCCAGGAACGGCGCGGGCCAGTCCGGTCTGCCGGCTGCGCGCACGTCCCACAACGCGCCGACGAAGTCGACAGTCGGCAGGAGCTGCGTGCGGTCGTAGTCCGGTTCCATGACGGTGCGCAGATCGAGCAATGCCGGTGTGTGCGGAAAGAGCCCATTGCGCGCGACCCAGGGCACCTTTGCCGAATCGGCAAACCATTGCCGTTGCTCCGGCGCGCCCGTGTACCACTGAGCCTCGTGGAAGACGCGGAACTGATCGCGATAGGCAGGCAGCGATGCCGCGACCGGAGGAGGATCGAGCAGCGTCTTCGGCGCGGTCGGATTGACGTCGCCGTTCAGCAGGTAGAGGTCGAGCGCGATGACGGCGGCGGCCGCGGTGGTCCAGACCGCGCGCCGCGATGACGTGGCGGTGCGCAGCAGGACGATGACCGCCAGGCCGCGCACGATGGCCACGATCCAGTCGAATCGCGAGAACTGCATGGCGCGCGTCGCGGTGTCGCCGGCGGCGAGACGCCACGCCCGCGTGAAGAACGTCGGGTAGACCGGCGTGAAGGAGATGGCGAACATGAGCGCGGCGATGGCAGTGATCGTTCCCGCGACGACGACGGCGGCGCGCAACAGCTCGCGATCGCCGGCGGCAATCCGATCGAGCAGAACCGCACCGAAGATGCACATCGAAAAGAGTCCGAGCAGCGCGAACTTCTCCGGATAGCGCAGCGTCTGCGCGATCCCGGCGTCGTAGAGCCAGCGCAGAAGCGGCGTGTGACTCCCCGCCGCGAGGACCGCGGAGATGATGGCGAGGGTGAGCATCAGACCGCCGCCGCGACGCCGGACGAAGATCGCGGCGATGGCGAGGACGGCGATCAACAGGCTGGTGTGGATGCTGTAGAGAAACGGGCCGCGCTGATCGTCGTAAAGGCCGCGCGCCCACCACCACGACGTGCCGTCGATCGTGACGTGGCCGAGGAGGTTCGGGTAGACGAGCTCTCCGAGCCGCGCCCACGGCATGCTCCACGCGCTCACGTGTCCGAAGCTGAACGGCCGCGAGCGGCTCGACTGTCCGATGTGATCGAGCGCTGGAAGCATCTGCGCGGCGGCCGCGAGGAACGCGGCGCCGCTCATCGCGGCGATCCATCCGACATTTCTCCAGCCGCGATAGAGCGCGTAGATCCCGAGCAGGATGCCGGTCTGCAGGATGGTGGTCGGCTCGCCGGCCAGGAGTTGCAGCGCGAGAAAAAGCGACGCCAGCGCGAAGTCGCGCCAGGTGCGGTGGAGCAGGAAGCGGCGCGCGAAGAGGCAGGTCAGCGGGAGCCACGCCGCGCAGTAGAGGTACGGCAGCAGGTTGACGTACGAGAGATAGCCGCCGCCGAGTCCGAACGACAGCGCGCCGAGGAAGGCGGCGGAGGGGCGGACCTCCATCGAACGGAGGAGCGCGTAGGTGCCGAGGAGGCAGATCCAGACGTGCAGGACGATCTGCAGGTTGAAGCCGAAGCGGAAGCCCGGCAGCAGGATCAGCCAGTTCAGCGGATAGAAGACCTCGTGCTCCGGATTCGCCGCCAGCGGCTGTCCCGCCGAGAAGTACGGATTCCAGTACGGAAACTCGCCGCGCAGCACGAGCTCGCGCAGCAGGTGCTTGGCCGGGTAGTAGTAATGGAGGATGTCGCGCGCGTAGAAAACGCGGCTGCCGCAGAGGACCGGTGCGAAGAAGAGGGTGCCGAGAAGGATGAGCGCGACGGCGGCGATCAGGTCGGTGGAAGGATGAAGGATGAAGGATGACGGACGACGGGGCGATGATTCCCGATCGGTCATCCTTCAGCCTTTCGCCTTCATCCTTGTGCGGCAGGGCGGAGCATCGGCGCCGGATTGCGGAAAATCGGGTGCGAGTAGATCCGCTTCTTGTGCAGCTTGTAGAAGATCATCGTCTTCAGGATCTCGAGGCCGTAACGGGTCGAGCGCCAGAAGCCGATCTGCGACGCCTCATCGAAATAGCGCGTGGAGATCGGCACTTCGCGGATCAGCATTCCCTTCGCCACACCCTGCGCGATGATCTCCGTGTCGAAGACGAAGTCGTCGGAGTTGGCCTCGAAGTTGACCGACTCGAGGTACTTGCGCGAGTAGGCGCGGAAGCCGGAGTGGTATTCGGAGAGGAAGATGTAGAACGTCGCGTTCTCGACCATCGTCAGGAAGAGGTTCGCGAAGTACTTCCACTTCGGCATGCCCCCCTCGATCGGCCGTCCGCCGAGCATGCGCGAGCCGAAGACGGCGTCGCAGATGCCGCGCTGCAGCGGCTCGACGAGCTGCGGGATGATGGTCGGATCGTACTGATGGTCGGGATGGACCATGACCATGATGTCGCCGCCCAGTTCGTCCATCGCCGTGCGATAACAGGTCTTCTGATTGCCGCCGTAGCCGCGGTTTTTCTGATGCACGACGGTCCTGATTCCGAGCTGCCGCGAGAGCTCGACGGTGTTGTCGCGCGAGCAGTCGTCGACGAGCAGAATCTCGTCGACCCAGTCTTTCGGGATGTCGTCGAACGTCGCCTTCAGGGTCTTTTCGGCGTTGTAAGCGGGGAGGACCGCGACGACCTTTTTCTCGCGCAGGGGCATGAGAGACGGCGGAGCATAGCACAGCGTCAGAAGGGCCACGGCGGAGGGGGAAGCGCCCGGTCGCGGTCGCGTCTTCGCAGCAGCGAGCGAGGCACATTCCCGCTCAGTGCACCCTTCCGCTCGAAGTAAACCTCGGCGATATACGCGCGCTCCAGATTCATCAGCGGCGGCGGACTGAGTCGCGCTGCCTGCGTGCCGATGACGATCGCCGCGAGCACGCCGGCGATGGCGTAAAGCGCGGTTTTCGTATGCCGGATGGCGATAGCCGCAGCGATGAGCACGATGCCGAACGGCACGGCGATCGCGAGCGGCCGGGAGACGAGGTGTAGGAGGTTCGGCGCTACGAGTCCTGCGCCGAGCAGCGGCAGGTCGAGCGACATCCAGGGGAACGGGAAGTCGCGCGGAGGAAACGGAAAGACGAGCGTCGCCAGCGTGACCGCGCATGCTCCCATGCCCGCGAGCAGCGACTCCGCGCCGCTTCCGCGACGCAACAGCATCGGCGCGATGAGGAACGGCACGACCGGCAGGACGTAGCGCGGTCCGACATTCCATCCGCCCGCCCAGCCCTCGTAGCCCGCGTACAACAACAGGAGCGAGACCGGCACGAGCAGCATCGTCCACCACGCGGCGGCTTCGAGCGATTGCCGCGCGGTTTTAAACGCGGGAATGGCGAGGATCAGCACCGGCGCGAAGACGAGCAGGCCGACGCCGGGATCGAGGAGGATCTGCAGCAGGCGAACCGGCGAGGGGAGATGAATGCCGAAGAAGCCGCCGGTCAGCATGCGGCGGTATGTGGCCGAGGTACCGAACGCGTAGGGCGTCGTCCAGATGCTGCCGAAGTTGATGTAGTGATAGAGCGCCAGTGCGATCGCGAACGGCGCGCCGGCGGCGACGACGCGCGCGAGGCGCCGCCAGTCGCGGGCGATGCCGGCCAGGAGCACGACCGCGGCGATTGCGACCGGGTATTCGCAAGCGACCGCGAGGCCGATGAGCGCGCCGGCGAGCCAATCGTTGCGGTGCCCATCACGTGAGGGCGCGATGAACAACAGCACCCACGCCCCGAACAGCGCCGCCGTCACCAGCGCGTGCGAGAAGAGTAGAAACCCATACGCGAAAAGCGGCGTGGCAAACACGAGGAGCCAGATCACGAACGTCGTCCGCTCATCGTCCGCGTTCCAGCGACGCGCGAGCCAGACGAAGAGCAGCGCCAGCGCGAGCATCGGAATCGTCGCGCCGGTAATGCGCATCAGATCGATCGACGTCCGCATCGAGCTCCCTGACGGCGGACCGGCGAACGGCCGCGCGATGAGATATCCGGGCAGCGTCAGCAGCGACGAGCCGGGCGCCTTGTTCGAGTAGCTCCGGCCGCCGATCACCGCGAGGTCTTCGAACGATCCACCGATGATCGGCAGCAGCGACGTGACTTCGAACGTTTGGTTCTCGACGATCGAGGCGTCGGCCAGCCAGCGCGCCGTTTCGCTCGGCGAGACGAAGTGCGGAAAAACAGGAACGACGATGAGTGCCAGCAGGGCGTAGGCAACGATGACGATGTACGGTCTCAATGCAGCTCTGCCCGCACAGCCTCACTGACCTGCACGCCCTCGGCGGCGCACGCGTCGGCGATCACCTGGTAGGCCTGCTTGCGCCGGCCATCGCGCAGCATTTCGAGCACGCCGCTGGCAATGATGCCGTCGAAGAAGCGCTTCCGATCGATGTCGGTCGGCAACACCTTCTTCGCATCGTCGCGAAGCGTTCCGAGGACGTCGTTCACTTCCGCGTACTCGGGCCCGATGGAGCGCTGGAGGTCCTCCTTCAGCGTCCGCGCCAGCGCCGGCGACTTTCCGCCGGTCGAGATGGCGATCTGGATCGATCCCTTCTCGATGATCGCCGGGACGATGAACTCGCAGAGCGGCGTGACGTCGACGACGTTGACCGGAATGCGGCGCTGCCGGCAATCGGCGGCGATCTGTTCGTTCACGCTCTGACGGTCGGTCGAGGCGATCACGATGTTCGCGTCGTTGAGGTCGGACGAGTCGTACTCCTTGCGGCGGATGGCGAGGCCGCCCTCGCGCGCCCACTGTTCGATCTCGTCCGTCATTTCCGGCGACACGACGGTGACGCGCGCGCCGTACTTCATCATCGTCTCCGCCTTGCGGGCGCAGACGTTGCCGCCGCCGATGATCACGACGTTGCGGCCTTCGATGTCGAGGTAGATGGGGTAGTACGGATATTTCTTGTTCACGAGACGAAGTGTCGCTGCATCACGCGGGGACGTGATTGTGTCGATCGTCACTCAGTAGATGGGGAAGCGATCACAAAGCTCTTTCACGTCCTGCTTCACCGCGTCGACGACCGACGCCTCGCCCTTCGCTTCGAGCACGCGGGCGATCAGGCCGGCGATCGTTTTCATCTCCGGCTCGCGCAGGCCGCGCGTCGTCACGGCCGGTGTGCCGAAGCGGAGACCCGAGGCGACCATCGGCTTCTGCGTGTCGAACGGGATCGTGTTCTTGTTGACCGTGATGTTGGCCGCCTCGAGCACGTTCTGCCCGTCCTTGCCGGTGATTCCTTTGGCGAAGACGTCGGTGAGGAACATGTGGTTGTCGGTTCCGCCGGAGACGACGCGGAATCCCGTATCGGCGAACGACTGCGCGAGCGCCTTCGCGTTGCGGATGATCTGCGCCTGGTATTCGCGGAACTCCGGCGTCAGAGCCTCGGCGAACGCCACCGCTTTCGCCGCGATGATGTGCACGAGCGGTCCGCCCTGCACGCCCGGGAAGACCGACCGATCGAGGTCTTTCGCGTACTTTTCCTTGCAGAGGATCAGTCCCGCGCGCGGGCCGCGCAGCGTCTTGTGCGTGGTGGTGGTGACGAAGTCGGCGTACGGCACCGGCGACGGATGCAGGCCGGCGGCAACGAGGCCGGCGATGTGCGCGATGTCGGCCATCATCAGCGATCCGCTGCGATCGGCGATCTCGCGGATACGCTTGAAGTCGATCGTGCGCGAGTAGGCCGAGGCGCCGCAGATGATCAGCCGCGGCTTGTGCTCGTCGGCCAGGCGCTCCATCTCGTCGTAATCGATCAGCTCATCGCTCTGCCGGACGTGGTACGCGACGACCTTGAAGTCGCGGCCGGAGTACGACAGCGGATGGCCGTGCGTGAGGTGTCCGCCATGCGACAGATCCATGCCCATGATCGTGTCGCCCGGCTTGAGCACGGTGAAGTAGACCGACATGTTGGCCTGCGAGCCGGAGTGCGGCTGGACGTTGGCGTGCTCGGCGCCGAAGATTTTCTTCGCGCGCTCGATGGCGATGTTCTCGACGATGTCGGTCGGACCGCATCCGCCGTAGTACCGCTTGCCGGGATAGCCCTCGGCGTACTTGTTCGTGAAGACCGAGCCCATCGCGGTGAGCACCGCTTTGGAGACGTGATTTTCGGAGGCGATCAGCTCCAGCGTGTCATTCTGGCGCTTCGTTTCGAGCCGGATGGCGTCGGCGATCTCGCGATCGACCTCATCGATGGTCCGCTCCAGAAACTCGTGCCCGACGGCCGCGTGCTGTTGTTCTTCGATGATGGACATGATGCATTCTCCAGAGCGGCGATCTTACTCGATAATCTCAAACAGATGAGGCGCCTGGCCCCTGCACTTCTCCTGTCGGCTTTCTGCCTGTTGCTGTCGTATTTCGGCTTCTTTTATTTCCGCGACAACTTCTCCACGCACTATCCGACGAAGGTGCTTTCGGCGCAGTCGTTCCGCATCGGCGAGGTGCCGTGGTGGAACTTCGCCGACGGCGGAGGGCAGCCGCTGGCCGGCAACCCGAACACGCTGACGTTCTATCCCGACAACGTGCTCTATCTCTTTCTGCCGGCGCACGTCGCGTTCAATCTGCACTTCCTGATCCATTTGATCGCCGCCTGGTTCGCGATGCGGGCGCTGGTCCGTATCAACAGCCCCGCTTCCGGCGAGTTCGCAGCATGGTTGTACGTCCTCTCCGGTCTCGCGCTGAGCGCCACCGCGTTCTACTCGCTCATCACCGCCGTCGCGCTGATTCCGTTCGCGCTCTGGGCGGCGGAGCGGCGGAGCGCGCTCTTTCTCGGAACGGCGTTCGGCCTGCTGGCGCTGGCGACGGAGCCGGTCACGATCCTCGCCACGGCGATCGCCGTCGCCATCATCGCCATCGGACGGATGCCGCTCCTTCGCATCGCCGGCGCGATGGCGATCGCGTTTGTGATCGCGTCGCCGCAGATCGTCGCCTGGTCGGAGATCGCATCCGAAGTCGAGCGTTCGCGCGGCTTCTCTGCGCAGACCGTGCTGAATGCGTCGCTCGTTCCGTGGCGTCTGATCGAGATCTTCATCGGACCGATTTTTCCGCCGCCGTCCCAGCGCCTCTTCATCACGATCTTCATCGGCGTGATCGCGCTTCCCGCGCTCTTCCGGCGCTCGCGCTACACCGCGATTGCCTGGCTGATGCTCTTCCTGGCCCTCGGCGCGTCCAATCCGCTCGTCGCGGGCCTCGTACGCGCGCTTCCAGCCATCCGCATCGGACGCTATCCGGAAAAATTCGTGATGGTGGCGATCGCCGCGCTGATCGTCCTCTCCGCCATGGTCTACGAGCAGGCGAAGGAGAAGCGCTACTGGCTGCTGGTGACGTTCGTGCCGCTGCTCGTCTGGCTGCCGCTCAATCTGCTCATTGATTCGTTCGCGCCGTACCGCGTCGAGCGCGTCGCGCCGTCCGGAAGCCGCGTCGTGATCGAAGCACTGCCGGGCGGACAGACTCCGTCGCGTGCCGAGTACCGCCTCCGCGCGCTCCATCGCGATCCGATGTTCGGCGCCGTGGCCGGACTGCAATACGCGCTCGACCGCTCGCCCGACAACATGCACTCGGTACTGAGCCGGGTGGCGCTCGAGCGCTGGACGGCCACGCACAACCGGCGCTGGCTCACCATCGCCACTGCACCATGCGCAGCGATCATTCCGCACGCTGTGGCGGTGCACTCGGTCAACGAGGCGGTGCAGCGGATCGAGTCGAGCGACGATCACGTCGCGCCGGCGGCGTTCGACTCCGCTCCCGACGCGCGCGTGGTGTCGTACGGACGTCGCGGCCAGACGATCGCCATCGATGCCGTCGGTCCCGCACTGATGATGGTGAACGAGAGTTACTTCCGCTCGTGGGTCGCGCGCGTCGGCGACCAGACTCTCCGCACCATGCCGCTCGATCTCGATCGCCTCGGCGTCGTCGTGCCGCCTGGCAGGCATCGCATCGAGCTCCGCTTCGGCCGCCGCCGCACGCTCACGATCGCGGCGTGGCTGATGTCGTCGCTGGCGCTACTCGCCGCGGCGTTCGCCCTGCGCGTCATGCCTTTCGACGCCGGAGGCGTTTCGGCCAACAGCCGGTGGTAAGCGCGTCAGCGCGCAGCCACCGGACCGCGAATCGGATCGATTGAGCACGCCGGCAGGCGTGCCGGATCCTGCACGCCTGCCGGCGTGCATGGCTTTGCGCATCGTGATTCCGGTGGTACGGCGTCTCGCCGAACCACCGGCTGTTGGCCGCAACGCTTCCAGCGTTCAGAGAGCATCGAAGTACTCGATCGCGGCGCCAGCGAGGTAGAGCGAGCCGCCGACGAAGATCGAGTGCTGGTCTGACTGTGTCGCCCGCAGGAACGCGGCGTAGGGCTGCGGCTCGGCGACCGCCTGCACGCCGAATTTCTGCGCGAGCTCGACGAGTGATTCCGCGCTCGCCGACCGTGGCGGGAACGGTTCGGTGGCGATGATGAAGTCGAACAGCGGAAAGAGCATCCCGGCGGCGCCGGCGACGTCCTTGTCGCTCATGATTCCGAACACCAGCAGCCGCGGCTTCGGCACCTGCTCGCGGATGTACGGGATCACCGCCTCGATGGCGTGCGGGTTGTGGCAGCCGTCGATCCAGATGTCCTTCCCGCTGACCTGCAGACGCTCGAGCCGGCCGCGCCAGCGCGTCAACTCGACGCCGCGCTCGATCGACTCGTCCGTGATCTGCGGCAATTTCCCGCGCAGCTCGTGCGCCGCGCGGACCGCGAGCGCGACGTTGCGCCGCTGAAACGAGCCGTCGAGCGGCGTGTCGTGCTCCTCGGTCACTTCGATGAAGCGACTGCCGAATTTCTCTGCACGCTTGCGGAGGACGTTGACGATCAGCGGATCGTCATTCGACGTCAGCACGATCGAGCCGCGATGAATCACGCCTGCCTTTTCCGCCGCGATCTTTCGCAACGTCGATCCGAGGTACTCCATGTGATCGAAGCCGATCGGGGTGATCAGGGCGGCGAGCGGATGGACGACGTTCGTCGCATCGAGCCTTCCACCCATCCCGACCTCCAGCACCGCGACGTCGCATTCGGCGAGCTGGAAGGCGATGAACGCGACGATGGTCAGCGCCTCGAAGTAGGTCGGCGAGATGGCGACGCGATCCGCCGCTTCGCGCAGCAGCTCGACCGATCGCTGCAGCAGCTCGGGCTCGATCATCGCGCCGCCGATGGTCCAGCGCTCGCGGATGTCGACGAGATGCGGCGACGTGTAGAGGCCGGTGCGATATCCCGATTGCTCGAGGATCGATGCGAGCGTCGCCGAGGTCGAGCCTTTGCCGTTCGTCCCGGCGATGATGATCGATGGATAGGCGCTCTCCGGATGATGGAGCGAACGGAGCATCGCGCGAATGCGCCCGAGGCCGGGTCGGATGCCGGATGCCTGGAGGGAATCGAGGTAAATCAGTGCTGAGTGAAATAGTGCTGAGTGCTGAGTGCTGAGTGCTGAGGGGGGATCGCTAGACATGGGCGTAACTACTCAGAACTCAGCACTCAGCACTCAGCACTCAGCACTAGGAACGATTACTTGCCGGTGAACATCTTCAGGAAGCGGCTGATGGCGCCCTTCATCTCCGGACGCGGCGTGATGAGATCGACCATGCCGTGCTCGACGAGGAACTCGGCGCGCTGAAAGCCCTCGGGGAGTGTCTGCCGGATCGTCTGCTCGATCACGCGCGGGCCGGCGAAGCCGATCAGCGCTTTCGGCTCCGCGATGTTCAGATCGCCGAGCATCGCGTACGACGCGGTGACGCCGCCGGTAGTCGGATCGGTCAGCACCGAGATGTACGCCAGTCCCGCTTCCGCCAGCTTCGCCAGCGCGGCGGAGATCTTCGCCATCTGCATCAGCGAGAGGATCCCTTCCTGCATGCGCGCGCCGCCGGAGCAGGAGACGATGATCAGCGGCTCTTTCTTGTCGAGGCAGCGCTCGATCGCCAGCGTCATCTTCTCGCCGACCACCGAGCCCATCGAGCCGCCCATGAACGCGTACTCCATGGCGCAGATGACGACGTTCAGCCCGTCGATCTTCCCCTCGGCGCAGAGGACGGCGTCCCCTTTGCCGACCCGCGCCTCGTAGACCTTGAGCCGGTCGCGGTAGCGCTTGGTGTCCTTGAACTCGAGCGGGTCGCCGGAGCGGATGTTGCCCGCGAATTCCTTGTACTGGGCCTCGTCGAAGAGGATCGCGAAGCGCTCGCGGGCGCTCAGGCGGAAGTGGTAGCCGCACTTCGGGCAGACGTTGAAGTTCTGCTCGACTTCCTTCCGGTAGACGATCTCTTTGCAGTCATCACACTTGATCCAGAGACCTTCCGGAATGGCAGTCTGCTTCTCGACCGCTTCCTTCGGTTTCTTTTCTTTTCGGAACCAGGCCACGCCGGGCGACTCTACTCATTCGCCGCCGCCGTGGCAACCACGAACGCGGCGAGCGCCGTGAGCATGACGCGGTCGGCTGAGCTCCTGATCCAGTACGTCGGATCGAGGTCTGGCGCTCCCGGGAAGCCGTGCAGATAAACCCAGACGACGGAGGCGACGATGCCGATTCCGGCCACGAGCGGCAGCGCCCCACGATCCCACCGGCGTCCCGTCAGCATGGGCAGTGTCGCCGCGAACCAGGGGAGGTGGAACGACCGGTAGTTGACCGTCGGCAGGATGCGCTGGATGACGAGGCCGATCTTTTCGAGATGCAGCGGCCTTCCTTCGAGCGAGTAGTTTTCCGTCAGGCCGCGATGTTTGAGGAAGGCGAGCCATGCGCCGATGAAGAGCAGCGCGGGGGCAAAGATCGCTGCCGCTGCCGCGATCCTGCGGCGCGTGATGGCGAACGAGAAAACGATGATCGCCGCGAAGGACGCGCCTTCGACTTTCGTCATCACGCATCCGAGGAGGGCGATCGCGGCGATGACGAGGGAGCTTCGCTCGTCATCCGCGAACGTCAGCGCGGAAAGAGCGATGACCGCGAAGAAGACGAGCATCATGTCAGCCGCTCCGCCCACCATCGCCACGGTTCCGGCGGTGACGAGAACGGGGGTGAGGAGCAGCGCGTAAAGCAGCGAGCGCTCGTCGTCGAGTCTGCGGCGCGCGAAGCCGCGGAAGGCGGCGACCGTCGCGAGCACGGTCAGTGGCAGGAGCAGCAGCGCGCCGGGATACGACATCTGCTTCGCGCCGAGGATGCCCCAGACGTACTGCAGCGGAATCAGCGGCGGATAGTCTTTGTGCGCGAGGTAGAACCACGGCTCGGTGAGATACGCGACATCGATCCTGCCTGCCGCTGCGAAGCGGACCGCCTTCGGTCCCCAGAAATAGAGCAGATCGCCGCATGTCACGCGCGCCGTGGCGACGCCCCATGTCATCAACAGCAGGATGCCGGCGATCGGAATCCAGCCGCGCCGTGGTCCGGCCAGGAACCACTTCGCTCGACGCGCGGCGAGGATTCCCACGATCGCAATGATGGCCGCCGGTAGAAAACAACTAACGCGCGTCCACTCGATGCCGAGCGCTGATTCGATCGACAGCAGCAACGTGTTGATCACGAGCCCGGTCGCGAACGCCACGGCGAGGCGGGCTGCCGCATCCATCTCTTCGATGACTCGCAGCCGGCAGACGACGAGACCTTCGAGCGTCAGCAGCAGAATCGACGAGACGAAGAGGAAGGTGGTCATCGCAGTTTGTACAGCCGTCCTTCGGGCCACGACGCGATCTCGACGTACGACGGATGCGTGTACGGCTCGGCGCCGAGGGTGATGACGTACTGCACTCCGTCCGCGCTGGGCGGGAGCACGCGCTGCCGCGGCAGGAAGCCGACCGCGGTCATGAAATCGTTGCTCGGCCGCGGTACGCCGGCGACCGCCTCGAAACAGGTGACGGTGGCATTGCGCGGGATGAGCGGCGCCGCGCGCTGGCAGGCGAGGATCACGTCATCTTCTTCGTGATGCTCGGGGCCGACGTGCTGAAACACGGTCCGCGGCCATTCGAAATACGGTCCGCCGCGCGTGTAGAGGCGCACGCAGAGCGCGAACGTCAGCAGGAGCGCAAGGACGTAGACCGTGCGCTCGCGAAGCCGGCTCACTCAGATCTCGCGGAAGATGTAGGGGCGCAGCACGTCGATCCGCTCCTCGAGCTTGCTCGCATCGAGATAGCGAAGCGTCGCCGCCACCGACGACAGCAGCGAGTTCCCGTCCTGCGGCGTGTAGCAGAAGCCGACCACCTTGCGCGGATTCGGGACCGCCAGCGTCGACATCGGCATCACGGTCTGCGAGAGGATGCGGCCGTAGTAGCCGTGATCGCGTCCGAACGAGAAGATCTGGTTCACCGAGCGCTTGTTCGTGCAGGCCACGCGCGGGTTCGCGCGGAGCGCCGACTTCACTTCCTCCAGCGTCGTGTCGTGATTGAGCTGGATGTCGAACCAGAGCGTATGCATGTACTGCGTGTTGATCTTGATGGCCGAGGAGAAGAGGTTGAGCTTCTCGCCGAGGGTCTGGAAGATGTAGTAGGCGTCGCGGGCGTGATGCGTGCCGAAGTCGGCGTCATCGTGCTTGCCGGCCTGCGGCGCGGCGATGAACGACTTGGTGTCGGAGACGTCGTTCGCGCGGCGCATGCAGACGAACTGGCCGGAGTTGAGCGAGAGCTTCCCCTCTTTCGTGGAGATCGTCTTCAGCAGGACGGAGATGTTGTGCGTGTTGCACGACACGATCTGCACGAAGCGCTCGTCAGGCGACTGCACTTCGTCGTTGATGCCGCGCGCGTACGGTTTGCCGAAGCCGAACTCCGAGCCCTGCGCCAGAAAGCCTTTCGGTCCCTTCACGCGCTGGTAGAAGTGCTTGTTCTCGTTGCCGGCCGGCGTGCAGTCGACGACGACCGTCGCCCGCTCCACCGCTTCCTCGGCCGAGTACGACACGCGATGCCCGAGGCGCGCGAAATCGTCGCGCGCTTCCTCGTCGGCCGCGAGTCGCGCGCCGCGATTCAGCAGGTGGTTGATCATGGCCCGGTCGTCCGCGTTCGGCGTCCGCTTGTGGAACGTGACCTCGTCGATGCCCCACTTCTCCCGGAACTCGAGGAACATGCCGATCAACGGCTCGCCGATCGTACCGGTCCCCACAACATGAACGATGTTTTTGGTCGCAGCCATGAATTGTTTACTCCCGCTTCGGATTTGCGGCGGGATTGTATCTGAACGTGCGAATGCGCGGTTCCGGGGGTGTGGCGCTTTCGCGCCTCACCCCCGGCTATTGGCCTATGCCGCTCCGCGGCAATTACTTCGCGGTTACGACTTTCACCGTGGCCGTCGAACCCGGGTACTTCTCGCCGGTCAGCGGCTCGGCGCGGCCGCCGAGGCACTGGGCGAGGAAGTTTTCGGCGCGGGCGTTGAAGTCGATCGAGTTCTCCGGGCGCGCGAAGCCGTGCCCTTCATCCGAATAGATCACGTACGTCACGCTGCCGTTGTTCTTCTCGATGGCGTCGACGATCTGCTCCGACTCCGCGTGATTGACGCGCGGGTCGTTGGCGCCCTGGCCGATCAGCAGCGGCTTCCGGATCTGGCTCGCCTTGAACAGCGGCGACGCGTTCTTCACCAGCTCGGCGTCCTTCGGATCATCGACATTTCCCATGCGCGCATCGAACATCGCGCGGATCGGTTTCCAGTACGGCGGGATCGAGCCGATCAGCGTCTTGAGGTTCGACGGGCCGACGATGTCGACGCCGCACGCGTAGACGTCGGGTGTGAACGCCAGGCCGGCCAGCGTGGCGTAGCCGCCGTACGAGCCGCCCATGATCGCCACCTTCTTCGGATCGGCGTAGCCCTGCTTGACGGCCCAGTTCACCGCGTCGGTGAGGTCGTCCTGCATCTTCAGGCCCCACTGCTTGTCGCCGGCGTGGAGGAACTTCTTTCCGTATCCGGTCGAGGCGCGGAAGTTGACCTGCAGCACCGCGTAGCCGCGGTTCGCGAGCCACTGCGGAAAGCCGCTGTAGCCCCACGTGTCGCGTCCCCACGGTCCGCCATGGACGAAGAGGACCATCGGGAGATTCTTCGGTGCGACGCCGACCGGCAGCGTGAGATACGAGTTGAGCTTCATCCCGTCGCGGGCGGTGATGACCACCGGCTTCATCGCGGCGAGCTGCAGGTTTTCGAGCTTCGGACGCGCGGTGAAGAGGAACGTGCCGTTCTTCGTGGCCCGGTCGTACGTGTAGTAGCGGGCCGGCGCCTTGTCGGCGGTGAACGCCACGAGCCACGTCTTGTCGGCGCGGTCGCGATTCACCACCGCGAAGTCGCCGTCGTACAGCTTGGCGATCGCGTCGTAGTCAGCCTTCACGGCCGGATCGACGACGGTCCACGACGCGCGTCCCGGCGCGAAGGAAACCGCTTCGATCGCATGCGACATCGGGTTGATCGCCACTTCGCCGGCGTCGACTTCGTTCGAGGCGGCGATGACCTTCTCGCTGTTGTCGGCGATGTTGCGGACGATCACCGCCGCGGTGTCGCGTCCGAGCGATGATTCGATGAGGAACGATTTTCCGTCCGGCGAGACATCGAGCACGTCGAAGTTGTCCTCGGCGCCCGCCTTCAGCCACGACTTCCATTCACCGTTGTCGTAGAGCCGGATCTCGGTGCCGCCGTCGGGCGTGACGGCCTGGCCGCCGCGGACGTGGAGGTCCTTGTCTGTGATCCAGCCGGCGAGGTCGCCCGGGTTCTTCGCTTCGAGCGCGAGCGCGCCGGTGGAGAGCGTCAGGCGATAGAGATCGAACACCCGCTTGTCGCGCGCGTTGATCGTCACCAGGATCTCATCCGGATGCGAAGCCTCGGATGCGGCGATGGTGCCGCGCGCGCCGAGGAACGGCGTGTAATCGCGTACGGTGCCGTTGTCGAGATCGACGCCGTAGACGTGGAAGTTCTCGTCGCCGTCGTTGTCCTGCGCGTAGAGGAGTGTCTTGTTGTCCTCCGACCAGGAGTAGGTGCGGATGCCGCGCTTCTTGTCGGCCGTCACGACCTTGTCGTCGTCCGCGCCGATCGTCTTGACCCACACCTGCAGGACGTTCTTTTTGTCGGGCGCGATCCAGGCCAGACGCTTGCCGTCGGGCGAGAGGCGCGGCGAGACGCGCTCCGGATTGCCGAAGAGGGTTTCACGCGGAATGAGGGGCGGCAGTTGAGCGAATGTTGCTGCGGCCGGACCGAGGGTGATCGCGGCGAGGACGAACGCGCGCGCGACCGTATTCAAACGGTTGTGCATGAAGGGAAGCTCCTTTCAGGAAAGCTCTATCGGCGGACTATACGGCTGGGAGAGGCGCGGGTTGCTACAATCCCGCCCCCATGGCCACGAAGGCGGCATCCGGCGAGAAGTTGATCGCCTCGAACAAGAAGGCGTTCCACGAATACTTCGTCCTCGACAAGATGGAGGCAGGCATCGCCCTGACCGGCACCGAGGTGAAGTCGCTGCGCGAGGGGCGGGTGAACCTCAAGGACAGCTACGTCGAGGTCAAGAACGGCCAGGCGTTCCTCGTCGGGACGCATGTCTCTCCTTACTCGCACGGCAATCGCGAGAACCACGAGCCGGAGCGGACGCGCAAGCTCCTCCTGCATCGCCGCGAGATCGAGAAGCTGCACGTGCAGCTGACCGAGAAGGGGCTGACGATCGTTCCGATCCGCCTCTATTTCAAAGGTGGCCGGGTCAAGGTGGAGATCGCGGTCGTGCGGGGCAAGAAGCTGTACGACAAACGCGAGACCGAGAAGCGTCGCGAGGCGGAGCGCGAGAGCGCAGTGGCGAGGAAGTATCACGAATGAACTGTGGTATTCGAGCCACACTCGCGACTCACTGAGACCACAGTTTCCGCTTCGCAGCCTCTTTGCGCTGGTTCGTTAAGTAGCTGACAAAAAGCGACTTAACCTGAATCGCCCGATTCCTACACCCGTGGCACTTAGCCTGCTCTAGATGCGCGCAGACATGTACGTCCAGCGCAAAACGATCAACACCAACGTCAGCATCACCGGCATCGGACTCCACTCCGGCATCTACACCCGGGTCGCGCTGCAGCCCGCACCGGCCGGCAACGGCATCAACTTCGTCCGTGCTGATCTCGACGGCCTCCGCATCCCCGCCCTCCAGGCTTCCACCACCGCCCTCGACTACGCCACGACCGTCGGCAAGGACGACGTCGCGGTCGGCACCGTCGAGCATCTGCTCTCGGCGATCATGGCCTGCGGCATCACCGACATCGACATCGTCATCGACGGTCCCGAAGTTCCGATCGTCGACGGCAGCTCGCTCCCGTTCATGCATCTCATCGACGCCGCCGGCGTCCGCACCCTCGGCGCGGAGATCCCGGTTCTCAAGATCCGCAAGCCGATCGAGATCGTCGACGGCGACAAGAGCATTCGCATCACCCCCGCCAATCGCCTGATCCTCAAGTACAAGATCGATTTCGCGCATCCGGTCATCGGCCGGCAGTCGCTGCAGTTCGATTTCAATCACGACAGTTTCCTGAAGAAGATCGCCCCGGCGCGGACCTTCGGTTTCATGCGCGACGTCGAGAAGATGCGCGCCGCGGGCCTCGCGCGCGGCGGCTCGGTCGAGAACTGCATCGTCCTCGATGACCGCGGCGTGGTGAGCGGCGACCTCCGCTTCCGCGACGAGTTTGTCCGCCACAAGATCCTCGACCTCCTCGGCGATCTCGCGCTGGTCGGCCGTCCGATCGTCGGCGAGATCACGGCGTCGAAAGCGGGTCACGCGATGCACTCGCGCTTCGTCGAGAAGATCCTGCACGCCGCCGCGGAGCAGGACGAGGAGCTCGCGCCGAGCCGCGTCCTCGGCTACGCGGAGGCGTAGTGGAGGGACAGGCGCCTCGCCTGTCCGTTGTGTGGTAAAACAGCCACACCGTGCGAACGTTCGCGTTCTCCATCCTTACTCTATTGCTCGCGGCGTCAGCCCTCGCTGACCCCAAAATCGAGAATCTCACCGCCGTCTCGACCGGCGGTCTCGTCACCGTCCGCTTCAACCTTTCCACCGCTTTCGACAAGCGGCGGGTCGATCAGGTGGAGAGCGGCGCCCAGACGATCATCACCTACGTCGTCGAGATCTACCGCGACCGTCCGAACTGGTTCGATGAAGGGATCTCGCGGGCTCGCATCGAAGTCACCGCGCAATTCAACTCCGTCACGCGCGAGTACCTGCTGACCTATCGCCGCAACCGGAAGCTGGTCCGCTCGCAGACGTTCACCGACCTCGCCGCGCTCGAGAGGGCGATGACGGCGATCGACGAGCCGAACCTGTTCGACATCGGCCACCGGCATCCGTACAAAGTCAAAGTCCGCGTGAAGGCTGATCTGATGCGCGGCTGGCTGCTCTACTTCATCCCATGGGAAATCTCGACGCACTGGAAGGAGATCCGCGTCGCTGCCGCGCCTGAGGCGAAGCCGTGAGCATTCGCGAGCTGCTGCTCCGGTATCGCAAGGATCCCCGGTTCATCATCACGGTGCCGCTGCTGGTCCTGACCGGCACGAGCCTCATCTACTACCTGATCCAGCGCGCCAAGGAGCTCTCCCCCGAGGCGTTGTCGAGCCAGGTCCTGCTCTTCGTCCTCTGGAACATCAACCTCCTCCTGATCCTCGGGATCCTCTTCGTGATCCTGCGCGGCATCGTGAAGCTCGTTCTCGAGCGGCAGCGCGGCATCATCGGCTCGCGATTCCGGACGAAGCTCGTCGTCACGTACGTCGCCAGCTCGCTCGTTCCGGTGATCCTTCTCTTCCTGATCGCTTCCGATTTTCTCCGCGTGTCGATCGATCGCTGGTTCAACATGCCGGTGCGGACGATCCTGCAGAACGCGGAGGCGATCGCGCAGATGTCGCAGGATCAGGCGGCGAAGATCGCCGCCGGTGCGGCGCGCGAGATCGCGGCGACGCCCGCGGTGACCGACGCCGCGCAGATGGACGCGGTGCTGCGGCGCGTGCAGCAGTTTCACGACGTCGACTCCGCCGGTCTCTATCGCGGCTCGACGCTCGTGAAGATGCTCGCCGATCCGCGCGCGCCGGTGTTCGAAGTGTCGGAGCCGTCGGCGCGCTTCTTCGATGAGGTGCAGAAAAAAGGGACGGTGACGAAGATCGACGTCGGTGCGAGCGGCAAATGGATTCGCGTCGCGCATCGCATCGGCGACGGACCGTACATCGCGGTGACCGGCGTCTTCATCCCGGTGGCTGTCAGCCGGATGATCGACGAGGCGATCGTCGCGCATAAGAATTTCCAGCAGCTCGATGCGGAGCGGCCGACGTTGAAGGCATCGCAGACGTCGCTCTTTCTCGCGGTCACGCTGTCGATCCTCTTCGGCACGTTGTGGGTCTCGATCTACGCGTCGCGCCGGATCACCGTGCCGATCAAGGCTCTCGCGGAGGCGACGGACAAACTCGCCGAGGGTGGGTACGGACATCGCGTGGAGATCGAGGCGACAGATGAAGTGGGTCGATTGATCGACTCGTTCAACGACATGTCGGAACAACTCGCGCAGCAGCGGTACGCGCTGACCGATACGAATCGCCGCCTCGATACCGAGCGCGCGTATCTCTTCACCGTGCTCGATTCCGTGTCGACCGGCATCATCGCGTTCACCGACGACCTCGTGATCCTGAGCGTCAATCGCGCGGCGCTGCAGATGCTGCAGCTCGAAGCGCCGCCGCCGCTTGCGCGCATCCCCGAGGTCTTCAACGCCGATCTCGCGCCGATGTCGGAAGCGGTGAGCGAGCTGACGCGGCGCGGCAAGGCGCGGGCGCGGGAAGTGACGCTGATCCGCGGCGGCGAGCTGCGCTACCTCGAGATCTCCGCCGCCCGCCTCGGCGGCGCGGAGCGCGGCTGGGTGCTGGCGATCGAAGACTCGACGCAGCTCGTGCAGGCGCAGAAGCTCGCGGCCTGGAACGAGGCCGCGCGGCGCATCGCACACGAGATCAAGAATCCGCTGACGCCGATCCAGTTGTCGGCCGAGCGGATGGCGAAGAAGTTCGGCGCGAACGAGCCGGGGATCGAAGAAGGTTGCCGCACGATCGTCACCGAGGTCAGTCAGCTCAAGCGGATGGTCGACGAGTTCTCGCGTTTCGCGCGGATGCCGGCGGTGCATCTGCGGCACGCGCAGCTCGCCGACATCCTGCAGCAGGCGGCGAGCCTCTATCGCGACGTGAAGCCGGGCGTATCGGTCGGCGTGAGCGTCGATGAAGACATCGAGATCCTGATCGATCCCGAACAGATCCGCCGCGCGGTCGGCAATCTGCTCAAGAACGCGGTGGAAGCCACCGAGTCGGGCGAGATCCGCGTCTCCGCGCGCCGCGCACCGCATCGCGTCGTGATCGAAGTCGCCGATCCCGGCCGCGGCGTGCCCGACGCCGACAAGGAAAAACTGTTCCTCCCATACTTTTCAACGAAGCGCCGCGGCACCGGCCTCGGGCTGGCGATCGTGCATCGCATCGTGCGCGATCACGATGGGCAGATCTCGGTGCATGACAACCACCCGCAGGGAACGCGCTTCGAAATCGAGTTACCAGCCTAATGGCCAAAATTCTCATCACCGACGACGAGCCTTCGATCCGCTCGACCCTCTCGCAGATTCTCGAGGACGAGGGGCACAAGACCACGCTGTGCGAATCGGGCGAGGAGGCAATCGCGCAATTTGCGCGCGAAGAGTTCGACCTCGCGATCCTCGATTTGTGGCTGCCCGGCATCGACGGCTTGAGCGTGCTCGAACGGATGAAAAGCTCCAACGCCGCGCCGCCGGTGATCGTCATCTCCGGGCACGGCAACATCGACGCCGCGGTGAAGGCGATCCGCCTCGGTGCCTACGACTTTCTCGAAAAACCGCTCTCGCTCGAACGGGTGCTGCTCACCGTCAATCACGCGCTCGCCGACAGCAAGCTGCGCGAGCAGGTGCGCGATCTGCGGCGCGAGCAGATCTCGCTCGAAGAGCTGCTCATTGGCGAAAGCGAAGGGATGAAGAAGCTCGATCAGCAGATCCGCAGCGCGGCGCCGACGAACAGCCGTGTGCTGATCACCGGCGAGAACGGCAGCGGCAAGGAGATCGTCGCCCGCACGCTGCACCGTCTCTCGCATCGCGCCGATCAGCCGTTCGTCGACGTCAACTGTGCGGCCATCCCCGAGGAGTTGATCGAGTCGGAGCTGTTCGGCCATCGCAAAGGCGCGTTCACCGGCGCGATCGACGACCGCAAGGGAAAGTTCGAGCTTGCCGACGGAGGCACGCTCTTCCTCGACGAGATCGGCGACATGAGCCTGAAGACGCAGGCCAAGGTGCTGCGCGTGCTGCAGGAGCAGACGTTCCAGCGCGTCGGCGGCCAGCAGACGATCCGCGTCGACGTGCGGGTCCTCGCGGCGACGAACAAGAACATCGAGGCGGAGATCGAGGCGGGGAGTTTCCGCAGCGATCTCTATTACCGCGTCAACGTCATCCCGATCGAAGTGCCGCCGCTGCGCAATCGCGGCAACGACGTCGCGCTCCTCGCCGATTACTTCCTCCGCCGCTTCGCCGCGGAGACCGGTTCGCCGCGCAAGAAGTTGTCGTCCGGCGCGGCGACGAAACTGAAGGCATATCACTGGCCCGGCAACGTGCGCGAGCTACGCAACGTCATCGAGCGCCTGGCGATCCTCCTGCCGCAGGAGACGGTCGAAGCGGAGGACGTGCAGCTCGGCGCGCGGAGCGACATCCCCGCCGAGATCCCGCGCAACCTGTCGCTGAAGGAAGCGCGCGACGAGTTCGAGAAGCAGTACATCCTCGAGCGCCTCCGCGATCTCGCCGGCAACGTCAGCCGCACGGCCGAGGCGTTGGGCGTCGAGCGCAGCAACCTGTATCGCAAGCTCAATGCGTACGGGATCAGAGTCGAGCGTAACTGACGTAAGGATCTATATTGCTGCGGGGGTTCGAACATGTTTGCGTTCCCGCTGGCTCTTATCGCGGCGCTCGTCGCTCCGCCTTCGCGTTCGACCGTGATGATCGAATTGACGGCGGAGCCGGCCGCGGTCGCGTACGCGCGTGAGCGGTCGTACGCGGCGAAGGGCGCGGTCTCCGTCAATCAGATTGCACGCATCGATGAGCAGCAGGCGCCGGTGCTGGCGGCGCTCCCCGACGCCGCGTTTCGCTACTCGATGTCGCGCGCGGCGAACGCCATCGTCGCGGAGCTTGATGACGATGACATCGCGCGCATCGCCGCGATGCCGAACGTGAAACGCGTCGTGCCGATGGCACCGCTCACGCTCGATCTCACCGGCAGCGTGCCGCTCGTCGGCGCGCCGGTCGTCTGGGCGCAGGCCGGAGGCCATCGCGGCGACGGCGTTCGCATCGGCATCATCGACACCGGCGTTGACTACCTGCATGTCGACCTCGGCGGCCCCGGCGTCTACAGCCGCACGAATTTCACGACGCCCGACGTGCCGTGGAACGCGAAGGTCGTCGGCGGCACCGACCTCGCCGGCGACGACTACGACGCCGGCTCGCCGACCGTCAGCAAGCGATCGCCGCACCCCGATCCCGATCCGATGGACTGCAACGGACATGGATCGCATGTCGCGGGAATCGCGGCCGGACGCGGCGTGCAGACCGACGGCAGCGCGTTCACCGGTCCGTACGGTTCGACGCTCGACGCGAGCGCGTTCCGCATCGGGCCAGGTGTCGCGCCGGGCGCGCAGATCTACGCCATCCGTGTGTTCGGCTGCACCGGCTCGACGCTGCTCGTCGCCCAGGCGCTCGACTGGGCGCTCGATCCGAATCGCGACGGCAATCTCTCGGACCATCTCGACGTCGTCAACATGTCGCTCGGCTCTTCGTTCGGCCCGAACGGCGATCCGGCGGCGATGCTCGCGTCCGACAACGCGGCGAAGGCGGGGATGATCGTCGTCGCATCCGCGGGCAACAGCGGCGACGTGCACATGATCACCGGCAGTCCCGCCGCGGCCACGCGCGTGATCTCGGTCGCGTCGTCGGTCGACAACAGCGAGGTCTTCGACGGCTTCGTGATCACGGCGCCGGCGTCGATTGCGGCGACGGAGCTCGGCACCGGGGCGAAGAACTTCGTCTGGACCGGCCTCACGTCGCCGGTTTCAGGAACGGTCGTCTACCCGAGCTCGCAGGCCACCGGCTGTGCGACGTTCAACGGATCGAATGCCGCGCTCATCACGGGAAAGATCGCGCTGCTCGATTGGACGGATAGCGAATGTGGCTCCGCGGTGCGCGTGCAGAACGCGTTCGCCGCGGGCGCCACCGGCGTGCTGCTCGCGTACAACAATCATCCGCGGATCGACATCACGATCGCCGGCTCGAAAGAGATTCCGGCACTCCTCACGACGCAGGTGATCGCGGACAGGATCAAGGCCGCGGCCTCGCCGGCCATCCGTTTCGATGCGACGCTTCTCAACTCGCAGCGCGTCATCGAGGAAGCGAACACCGACCTGCTCTCCGACTTCTCGTCGCGCGGACCTCGCTCCGGCGACTCGCTGCTCAAGCCCGACATCACGGCGCCCGGGCAGTCGGTCTTCTCCGTGCTCGCGCGCAGCGGCAACGGCGGCGTGGCGGAGAACGGGACGTCGATGTCGTCGCCGATGGTGGCCGGGGCGATGGCGCTGCTCCGCCAGATCCATCCCGACTGGAGCGTCGAGGAGATGAAGGCGCTGGTGATGAACGGCGCCATGCACGACCTCTTCAGCGGCACGTCGCGCACACCGCCGGTCTTTCTGCCGACGCGGATCGGCGCCGGACGGATGAGTGTCGCCGATGCCTCGACGCTCGATCTGATCGCCTACGCGGCCGACAATCCGGGCAGCGTCGGCGTCTCCTTCGGCATGGTCGAGGTGCCGGGACAAATTTCCGTCGAGCGGCAGTTCCGGATTGCCAACAGATCGTCTTCGGCCGCGAGCGTCAGTCTCGCGTTCACGCCGTCGCCGAACGTGCCGGGCGTCTCGTTCGATTTTCCCGGCGGCGCGGTGTTGTCGGTTCCCGCGAACGGCTCGGCGATCGTGCGGTTGCGCCTCAACGCGGACGCGTCGCAGATGAAGCACGAGCGCGATGCGACGTCGTTGGCAAAACAGGGAAGCTATTCGCGCGATTGGCTGACCGAGGCCGGCGGCTATGTGGTGATCACGCGGGGACAGGAGACGCTTCGCCTGCCCGCGGCGGGAACCGTGCGGCCTTCGTCGGCGATGTCGTCGGGTCTCGGCACGATCGCGATCAGCGGCATCAGCGGACACACGACGATCCCGCTCAACGGCCGCTCCGTATCGACCGGCACGTCGTTCCCGAACGATTGGGCCTCGCTCGTGTCGCCGTTCGAGCTACACGAGATTCATTCGCGCAACTTCGCCGTTCCCGGCTACGAGAATCTCCGCTATGCCGGAGTCACGAGCGACTACCGGCTGCAGTCGGGCGCGATCGCCGGCACGATGATCTATTTCGGCGTCGTCGCGTTCGAGCCGTGGAGCACACCGAACGAATTGATCGTCGAAGTGCTGATCGATACGAACGGCGACAACCTCGACGACTACGCGCTCTACAACACGAACGGCGGCGACTTCCTCGTGCAGGGCGGCGCGAACGATGTGCTGATCGCGGCTGTTTGTCCGCTGCCGTTCCCGTCATTGCCGTCGAACAAATGCTCGTCGCAATGGCTCAACGGTTACGACGGTTCCACGCTCGACGTCGCGCCGTACAACACGGATGTCATGCGCCTCCCGGTCGCCGCATCGAGCCTCGGGCTCAAGGCCGGCCAGTCGCGTTTCTCATATCGCGTCGCCATCTTCGATCGCGCGACGGGACGCCGCACCGATCTCACTCCGCGATTCACCTTCGATCCCGCCCACTCTCTCGGCCTCTACGGCACCGTGCAAAGCGGCATGTTCTTCGACCGCCCCGGCAATGCGATCCCGGTCGACTGGTCCGACGGCGACCTGTCGAACAACAGCAAGGGCCTGCTGCTCTTTCACTTCTTCAATGGGACCGGCACGCGGGCGGAAGTGATTCCGACGTTCGTGCAGCGGCGGCACCGGGTGGGGAGGTAGAAACACGAAGGGCCGCGATTGCTCGCGGCCCTTCAGATCGATGATGAGTTGGAGCGGGAAACCGGACTCGAACCGGCGACATCAACCTTGGCAAGGTTGCACTCTACCAACTGAGTTATTCCCGCTTACGGACGGCGAAGCTTAGTCAGCGTCACGCTCACTGTCAAGCGCCGTGTAACGCCCTCTAACGACCCTCGGCGCATTCCTATTTCCGCACGTACCTCTCGTTCAAAGTGCGGAGGTGATGCAGTTCGTGGCCTGCGACATGGAACGCCAGTCCGCGCACGCTGGCGGGGTATTCGTTGACCGATCCGGTCCGCATCCAGGCCTCGGGGGTGAGGGAGTCGAAGAGCGTGATCGAGGCCTGGCGGACGGAGCGGTATTCGGCGAGGAGATCGGCGAGCAGGCGCGATTCGAAGTTCGCGCCGTCGACGTAGATGTTCTCGTCGAAGCCGGGCAGCGGCGTCGCGTCGCCGCGCGCGACGCAGAGCGCGCGGTAGGCGAAGATCCGCTCGTCATCGATGAGATGCCCGAGGACTTCCTTCAGCGTCCACTTTCCCGGCGCGTACGTGAAGCCGTTCGCGCTCTCATTGGTGAACGACTCGAAGTAATCGACGACGACCCGTTCCTGCTCGCGCAGCGCGGCGACCGCGTCATCGCCTGCTACGAAATCGATGTCGCTCTTTGCGTACGTGGCGTATTCGCCTTCCTCGGGACGGCCTGACTTCATGCAACGCTCCTTCGCCGCGGGAATCTGGTCCGCAGCGTTTCGATGAAAACACGATCGGCACCCGGCGAGATCAGCTCGATGGGTGAGTAGCCGCGCGACCAGGCAGCGTAGAACGTGATCGCCAGCGCGGCGCCGGTGATGGCGAAATTCTGCCAGCCGTTGAGCGCCCACTGTCCGCTCCACGACAGCTCGGGTGTGCGGGAGAAGAGGAGAAAGTACGGGATCGGCCACTGATAGCCGTCGGGGCCGCGCGCGCCGATGATGTCGCCCGCGATGTGCGAGTGAAACGCGATCGCGGCGAGCGACGCGGTGAGCCAGCGCTGTTTCGCCAACGCGAAAACGATGGCCGTCACGATGATGGCGAAGCCGGCGTTGTGCGCGAGCACATGGTGATAGTCGGTCCACCAGAGCAGCGGATGATTCGTGTTGCGCGTCGGGATCTCGACGATCGCACCGAGGCCGTCGATGTCGGGAATCACGGCGGCGGCGGTGATGAGGGCGCGCTCGCGGCTATCGAGTGACGGAGCGCCGATCGCGATGCACCATCCGATGAAGAAGTGCTCGACGACGTTCACCCGGTCACTACACCGCGCCGGGCTGCCGTGCGTCAAGCGCGTTTCGGACGCCGCGCAGCAGGACGGCGGTCGGCACCGGTTTCTCGAGGAAGCGGACGCCCGGCTGGAGCACGCCCTGATTGGAAATGGCGTTGTCCGTGTAGCCGGACATGTAGATGACCGGCAATCCAGGCCGGATCGCCTGCACGGACTCTGCGAGCGAGCGGCCGTTGCTGTCGGCCAGCACCACGTCGGTCAGCAGGAGATCGATGGTCAGCGAGGTGTCTTTCGCCAGTGCCACCGCCTCGGCTTCCCTCGATGCCTCGATGACCTGATATCCCTGCTCTTCGAGCGTCTCGCGCAGGATCGCCCGGACCAGCAGTTCGTCTTCCACGATGAGAATCGATTCGGTGCCGTGCGACGCCAGATCGGGCCAGTCATCCTTGATTTCTTCCGGCGCGACGATCGTTCCGCTGACGCGCGGAAAGAGGATCTTGAAGGTCGTTCCCTGACCGACTTCGCTGTAGAGCCAGATCTGGCCGCCGGTCTGATCGATGATGCCGCGAACGACGGCCAGTCCGAGCCCCGAGCCTCGGCCGCGCGTCGAGAAGAAGGGATCGTAGATCCTGTCGCGGATCTCCCGCGGAATGCCGGCGCCGGTGTCGCTGACGATGAGCTGCACGTAGTCGCCGACGTGCAGGTGCGGACGCTGCCGCGCGTATGCCTCATCGACTCTCACGTTGCGCGTTTCGACCGTCAGCGTGCCGCCCTTCGGCATCGCTTCGCGGGCATTGATGGCCAGGTTCAAGAGGACCTGGTGCAACTTTCCGGGGTCAGCGTAGGTGGTCCACAAGTGCTCGTCGACATGCGTGCGGATGTGGACGTTCTCCCCGAGGCTCGACGAGAGGAGCTGCATAGTCGAATAGACCACCTCGTTCAGGCTGACGATCTGCGGCTGCAGCACCTGCTGCCGCGAGGCGGCGAGGAGCTGTTGCGTGAGATCGCGGCTCTTGGCGGCGGCGGCGCGGAGGTCATTGAGATAGCGGCGCTGTGGCTCGATCGATCCGTTGACGCGCTGGAGCAGCTCGACGCGCGAGAAGATGACCATCAGCATGTTGTTGAAGTCGTGCGCGATTCCGCCGGCCAGCTTGCCGAGGCTCTCCAGTTTCTGCGACTGGAGCAGCTGCGCCTCGAGCGACCGGCGCTGCGTCTCGTCATGAATCACGGAGACGTAGCCGGTGACTTTTCCCGATCGTTCGACCATCGGCGTGCGGATGACGTGCGCCCAGTAGCGGGTGCCGTCCTTCCGCATCCGCCATTCCTCGAATTCCTGCCGTCCCGTTTCCAGGACCCGTTCGAGTTGTTGCCGCAACTTCGCGACGTCGCGCTCCTCCTCGGGGCGTAACAGCGCGATCGGTTTTCCGATCATCTCTTCGGCCGAGTAACCGGTCATCTTCTCGGCTCCGGCGTTCCAGGTCGCGGTCCGCCCTTCGAGATCGAGCAGGACGATCGCGTAGTCCGGGATGCTGTCGAGCAGCAGCCGGTAGCGTTCCTCGCTCTCCCACAGCGCATTGTCCTTGCGCGCATGTTCGACCTGCTCGATCTTGTTCCGAGTCAGCGCCATGGCGATGGACCGATGCAGCTCCGCCTCCTCGAACGGCTTCACGAGGTAGGCGTACGGCGCCGAGCCCCTGGAGCGGTCGACCGTAGTGAGGTCGCCGTGCGCGGTGAGGAAGATGATCGGGATGTGCTCCCGTTCGCTGATCGCTTCTGCCGCCTCGATGCCGTCCATCGGCCCCTTGAGGCGGATGTCCATCAGCATGAGATCGGGCTTGTGCGTCGACGCCGCGGCGATGGCGTCGGGACCGTTATCGACGACGAGGATCACGTTGCAGCCGAAGGTGCGCAGCATCGCGGCGAGGTCCATGGCCACGATCGTTTCGTCTTCGACGATGACGATGCGCGCGTCACGCATGAGCGATCCGTTCCGCCGGGAAGTCGATCCGGAATTCGGTGCCGATGATGCTTCGCACTTCCAGCGAGCCGTTGATCTGCTGCACGAGGCCCTGCACGAGCTGGAGGCCGAGGGAGTCGAGGGAGCGGAGATCGAACTGTGGAGGCAGGCCGATGCCGTCGTCGCGGATCGTCATCACGCAGCGTGAATCGGTCCGCTCGAGGCTGACGGCGATCGTTCCGCTCCGGCCGGGGAAGGCGTGCTTGAGCGCATTGGAGAGGACTTCGTTGACGATGAGGCCGCACGGCACGGCGGTGTCGATGTCGAGGAAGACCTCCGATCCCGCGACGTCGAAGAGGACGGCGTCTCCTTCGATGGAGAACGACTTGAACAGCAGCTCGCCGAGGGTGCGGATGTAATCGCCGAAGTTGATGCGCGTCAGGTTCTTCGCCTGGTAAAGCTTCTCGTGCACCAGCGCCATCGAGCGGATGCGCAGCTGCGTCTCGGTGAAGATCGATCGGGCGTACGGATCGCTGATGTTCGAGGCCTGCAGCCGGAGCAGGCTCGAGGTGATCTGCAGGTTATTCTTCACGCGATGATGGATCTCGCGCAGCAGCGCTTCTTTCTCACGGAGCGAAGTCTGGATCTGCTCTTCGAAGAGGCGCCGCTCGGTGACGTCACGGACGATGCTGATGACCAGTTTTTCCTGCGCGGTGTGCAGAGGACTGAGGCTGATCTCGACCGGGAATTCGCCGCCGTCCTTCCGGCGTCCGGTGAGCTGGCGTCCGGCGCCCATCGGACGCGTGCCGGGATCGGCGGAGTAGGCGGAGCGGTCCTCTTTGTGATGATGGCGTGAACGCTCGGGCACCAGGATCTCGATCGGCTGGCCGAGGAGCTCCTGCCGCTCGTAGCCGAACATCCGCTCGGTCTGCGTGTTGACGATGGTGATGATGCCGGCGGTGTCGACGACGACGATGGCGTCGGGGGCCGACTCGAGCAGGCCGCGGAAGCGCGCCTCCGCGAGCTGCTGCGTCGTCATGTCGCGGATGATGCTGGTGATCAGCGTGCCGTTGGGGGTCTCGATCGGACTGAGGCTGATCTGGACCGGGAACTCCTCACCATTCGCACGGCGTCCGCGAAGCTCGCGTCCGAGGCCCATCGGCCGCGTGCGCGGTGCATGCGCATAGGAGTCGCGATTGGCGTTGTGCGTGCCGCGATAGCTTTCGGGCACGAGGATCTCCACCTGCTCGCCGAGCAACTGCTCCCGGTCGTAGCCGAACATCGACTGCGCCAGAGCGTTCGCGGCGACGATCCGGCCCGCGGTATCGACGACGACGATTGCATCCGGCGCAGCCTCGAGAAAAGCTTGAAAACTTGCGTCGAGCTCGCCGTTGGGGGCGGCGGATTTCGATCGCTGCATTGCATCCTTCCGTACTTCCTATGAAACAGAGTGCCGCAAAATGGAAATTACCCACCACGTAGGGAACCGCCGACATGCGTGGTTACTGCGAGCTGATCTGCAAAAAGAGTGGAGCGGGTGCAATAAGGATTAGGTCGAAGAAGGTGAAAGCGGTATAGGTTTTTCTTAATAAATTCAATCCAATAAGAGTCTGTTTTTCGCGTCTTCCCCGGCCCGCTCGTGCGGAGGCAAGGCAATTACAACGGCGTAGAATGGCCGTTCGGTCATGCTCCCGTTCATCCTGGCGATGGTGCTCGCACCGCCGCGCGTTCCGATCGCTTACGCGACGGCCCGCGCGGCGAATGGCAGCTCCGTTCATGAAAGGGAGGTCGTCACGGTCGCGGGGACCGCGAATATCGACTCGAACACGCTCTATCGCCAGGTGACAAAGTTCTACATCGAAGACGATAAGAGCGGCATCGCGATTTTTTCGCAGAAACCTACGGTGCACGTGGCACTCGGCGACGTCGTCCGCGTGACCGGCTCGATCAATACCTGGTCTGGAAGCCCGGAGATCCTCGCCAGCGAGATCGAGGTGATCTCGCACGGCCGTCCCCCGCAGGCGCAGATCGTGAGCGCCTCGGAGCTGGTTGGTTATCGCTATTACGGCCGTCTCGTCCAGACACGGGCCCAGATCCTGGAGATCATTCCGCGATCGCGCGGGACCGACATCCGCATCCACGCCGGACGCGATCTGATCACGCTGCACATGACCGAGGCGCAGAAGGCGCTCGTGCCGCCGTTCGAAGTCGGCTCGACGATGATCGTCACCGGCATCAGCTCGATGTTCCTGGTCGGCAACCCGGAGCGCCTGACGCCGCAGATCCTGCCGCGCTATCCGTCCGACGTGAAGGTCGAGCGCACGCCGCCTCTCTTCACGCGCGGCGATGCCATCAACGCCGCGGCCGGCGCCGGCGCACTCGTGCTGATCATCATCATCTGGAACTTCGCTCTCCGCCGCCGCGTGCGGCGCGAGATGGCCGAGCATCGCGAGAGCGAGGCGCGTTTCGAAGCGGTGGCCGAGACCGCGCCGGTGGCGATCTTCATCTATCAGGGGACGACGTTCCGCTATGTGAATCGCGCCGCGGAACAGATCACCGGCTACACGACGAAGGAGCTGATCGGGACGAATTTCTGGGAGCTGGCCGATCCGGAGTTTCGCGACGAGATCTTGCAGCGCGGCACCGCGCGGCTGCGCGGCGAGCCTGTCCCGCCGCGATATGAGTTCCGCATCATCCGCAAGGACGGTAGCAGGGCGTGGCTCGATTTCAGCGCCACGATGATTCAATTCGGCGGTTCGCCGGCGGCGCTCGGAACGGCATTCGACGTCACCGAGCGGAAGCGCGCTGAAGAGGTGCTGCAGCAGAGCGAGAAGCGATTCCGCGAGCTGGTCGAGAACAGCAGCGACGCCATCGCCCTCCTCGATCCGAACGGAACATTGCTCTGGGTCGGTCCCTCGACCGAGCGCGTGCTCGGCTACACCGAAGCGGAATCGATCGGACAGAACGCGCTCGATCTCATTCATCGCGACGACCGTCACGGCGTCGAGGAGCGGATGCAGATGCTGATCCGCACGCCGCGCGCGAGTGCCACCGGGACGTTTCGTGCTCGGGCGAAGGATGGCCGCTGGTTGTGGCTGGAGATGATCGGCACGAACCTGCTCGACGAGCCGGCGGTCGGCGCGATCGTGGCGAATTACCGCGACGTCAGCGAGCGGAAGAAGGTCGAGGAGGAGATGAAGCACCAGGCTCTCCACGACACGCTGACCGGCCTGCCGAACCGCAATCTCTACCAGGACCGCCTCGGCCTGGCGCTGGCGCACGCGCGACGCAGCGGACGTCCGCTGGCCGTGATGTTCGTCGATCTCGATCTCTTCAAGCTGATCAACGACAACCTCGGGCACATCGTCGGCGACCGGCTGCTGCAGGAGGTCGGACAGCGGATCGTCACCTGTGTCCGCTCCAGCGACACCGTGGCCCGCGTCGGCGGCGACGAGTTCATCGTCATCGTCGAAGACCTCGACAAGACCGAGACCGCGCTCGACGTCGCCGACAAGATCCTCGAGCAGATGGGGCGCTCGTACATGACAGACGGGCATCAGCTGCACGTCACCGCGAGCGTCGGCATCAGCATCTTCCCGAACGACAGCGAAGACGCCGACACGCTCACGCGCAATGCCGACAAGGCGATGTACCGCGCGAAGGAGCTCGGCCGCAACAACGTGCAGCTCTTCACGCCGGAGATGAACGACCGCTATCGAAGCCGGTTGATGTTCGAGGCCGGCTTCCGCCGCGCGCTCGATCAGCGCGACTTCGTCGTTCATTACCAGCCGATCCACGCCGCGAGCGACGGGCGGGCGGCGGGGGTGGAGGCGCTCGTGCGGTGGAACGATCCGGAGCGCGGCCTCGTCTTTCCCGACGAGTTCATCCCCGCAGCGGAAGAGACGCGGATGATCATCCCGCTAGGCGCGTGGGTGCTGCGCACCGCGTGCGAGCAACTGCAGGCCTGGGCCGCCAACGGAGTGCCGCAGATGCAGGTCTCCGTCAATCTGTCGGTGCGGCAGTTCCATCAGCGCGATCTGCTGGCGATGGTCGACAGCGTGCTGCGCGAAACGAAGCTCGATCCCGCGCGGCTGGAGCTGGAGATCACGGAATCGGTGGCCATGCAGAACGTCGATCTGACGCGGACCGTGCTGCAGGACCTCCGCGCGCGCGGCGTGCGGATCGCCATCGACGACTTCGGCGCGGGGCAGTCGTCGCTGCTCTATCTGCGGCAGTTCCCGATCAACACCATCAAGATCGATCGCGTCTTCGTTCACGAGATCACGAGCAAGGCGAGCGACGCGGCGATCGTCGGCGCCGTGATCCGCCTGGCGCACGACCTCGGGCTGACAGTGACAGCCGAAGGAGTGGAGACCGAGGAACAGCGCGACTTCCTCATCGCGCGCGACTGCGACTTTCTGCAGGGATATCTCTACAACCGGCCGATGCCGGCGGATGAGTTGTATCCGCGGCTCACGTGAATCGGTGGCGAACGCCGGAAGGCGTATCGGCCAAACGCCGGTGGTGCGCGCGTTTTTTGCGCGCAACCACCGGATCCGTGTCGATGCGGAATTGCACGCCGGCAGGCGTGCCGGATTCCCCGCACGCCACCGGCGTGCATTTTCCTGGGATCGCCGGTTCCGGTGGCAATTGCCACCGGCTAATTGCCGCAACGCCTTCCGGCGTTGTCAATGTGCTATCCTTCCGTCCTCGTTTACAAACCGACCGGCCGGTAACTTAAGGAGGAACTCCGCATGCGTCATCGCGCCCTCATTCTCCTCGTCGTCTGCTTCGCCGCCCTCTCTCTCCACGCTCAGGATCCCGCCGTTGGCCTCACCACCGACTTTCGTAACTGGCTGACGGCAAACGGTTACGGCAGTTACAGCTTCGAACGGAGCGACGTGCCGGGAGGCAGCTACGGCGGCCGGACCTCGCCCGGACAGGCGGTCGTGAATCAGCCGGTGATCTTCATCCACGGCAATTCCGACAGCGCGCTCGGGTACAGCACCGGTCTCACCGGCTGGACGTCGAGCATCGATTACTTCAAGTCGCAGGGTTACACCTCGGCGGAGCTCTACGCGACGACCTGGGGTCCCGCCGACCCGTTCCAGGCGTCGAACCAGTACCACTCGAAGGCGTACATGACCCGCCTCCGCGCGTTCATCCAGGCGGTGAAGGCCTACACCGGCGCATCGAAGGTCGACATCATCTGCCACTCGATGGGGGTCACGCTGGCGCGGAAGGCGATCAAGGGCGGCAGCGCCTACGATGCATCGGCCGGCGGCACGTACAGCCTCGGCTCATCGCTCACCGCGCTGGTCGATACGTTCGTCGGCATCGCCGGCGGGAACCGCGGCCTCGTGGCCTGTTATCAAACCGGTCCGACTACACCGACCTGCTCCGATGTGAACGGCCTCTATCCCGGATACCTGATCGGATTCCTCGGCCCTTACGACGTCTCGTCGATCCTCGTCGACATGAACTCGACGTCGCATTACGAAGGCTCGTTCGTCTACACGATCTGGTCGAGCGTCGATGAGGTGATCGGCTACGGCACGATCGTCTACGGTACGTCGACCTGTCGCATCCCCGGACAGAACGGCGAGAAGACGTTCAGTACCGTGCCGTACGGGCACATCGGATCGAAGGATCTGACGGGGTACTACCAGATGCGGATGGTGAAGTTCCACGCGACGAATTGAAGGTGGCCATGCGGGATTTTCGCTCCGTGGCCAAAACCCCTCATCCGCCTGCGGCACCTTCTCCCCGCTCGTCGCGGGGAGAAGGGCAACAAGGCAACGTGCCTCGCGAGAATCTGGTTTGTTGCCCCTCGCCCCGCTTGCGGGGAGAGGGTGCCGCAGGCGGGTGAGGGGCCGTGCCACGAGCGACACTCTTCCTTCAGGATGACGCGCGCGATCTCCACCGCTGCGCGTCCGCTTCATCGTGCAGCTCGGAGAACGTCTTCGCCGCGATCTCGTAGCTGCGCCGATCGGGATTCGCGCGGACGAGGCGTTCCATCGTTTCGTTCGCGCGGGTCCGGTCGCCCTGCAGCAGATAGATGACCGTCAGATTCGCATAAGCCTGCCGGTCGTTCGGATAGCGGCGGATCTCTTCGTTGAACGCTTCGATCGCCGCCGGCACCTGGTTCATCCTCGCGAGGATGTCGCCTCGCACGAAGAACAAGAGCGGCGGGGGTGGCAGTTTGTTCTCCTGCGCCGCGGCGAGTGCGAGGTCGACGTCGCGCGAGGCCTCGGGGAACCGCCGCTGTTTCGCCTCGATCTGCGCGAGCAGGACATAGCCGGCCGGTTTGTAGTTGAACGTCTCGATTGCCGCACGGGCATCGGCCGCCGCTTCGTCGAGCCTGCCGATATTGAGCTTCGCCCGTCCGGCGATGAGATGCGCGTTGCCGGGATTGACCTTCATCCCGAGCTCTGCGTTCGCCATCGCTTCGTCGAAACGATTGAGCAGGAGATCGACGTTCGCGATCGACAGCGCGAGCTCGCCGCCGACGGAGGGCGACACCTGCATGCATCGTTTGTACGTATCGAGCGATTCCTCGTAGCGGCCGGTGCGCTCGTACAACTGCGCGAGCAGCGTCCATGCATCGGTTAGGCGCGGATTGAGCGCGATGACGCGGCGATAGCCCGCTTCCGCTTCCTTCGTTTTTCCGGCGCGATCGAGATGTCCCGCTTCCTTCAGCATCGCCACCTGCTCGATGCCGTCCTTCGGATCGGGCAACGGACCGCCGCTGTCGCCCGCGCCGGAGCCGAGATAGCCGAGGGCCGTCAGCTTCTTCGCTTCTTCGGGATCTACGGTGGCGATCGACGGCAATTCGCGGCTGAACGGCTCGAGATCCTTGCGCATCGACGCCGAGACGCGGCGCTCATCGGCGATCGCGTTGTGCGCTTCCGCCGGATCGCTCGTCGCGTAGAGCTCCGCGCGCGGCGCATCGATGAAATGGAACTTGTCGTCGACCATCGAGCGGAGATCGCTCCAGCCGAGGTGGATGCGCGGGTAGAGCGTCTCGCTGTAGATGCGGCGCGGGGGAAGCGAGGCCAGCTCGAGCAGCGATTTCCCTTTCACCGCGGGTGTATCGATGCCGGTGAGCGAGGTGAGCGTGGGGAAGATGTCGATGAGCTGCGCCGGCGCGTCGACCGTGCTGTTCGCCTGCGCGGCTTTCGGCAGCTTCACGATCAGCGGGACGTGGATGTCCTCCATGTAGAGGAAGATCCCGTGCTCGTCCTCGCCGTGCTCCTTCAGACCCTCGCCGTGATCGGAGAGGAGCACGATGATCGCCTTGTCGTAGAGGCCCTGTGCTTTCAGGTGATCGAGGAGCTTGCCGACGATCGCGTCGGCAGTGGCGATCTGTCCGTCGTACGACGTCTCGTAGGGAGCATGCGGCTCGAAGATGTGGAAAAAGTAGAAGAACGGCGCTCCGGCGTGCGCATCGATCCAGCGCTCCGCCACCGCTTCCGTCTCACTGCCTGGGCGTCGCAGTCGGCCGAGCGCCTCGCCCGCCGTGACCGCGACGTTGTCGTCGTAGGCATCGAACGCCGCGCCGAGTCCGGTGGTGCCGCGGAGGATGTAGGCGGAGACCGCGGCGCCGGTGGCGTAGCCGTTCTTCTTCAGCAACTGCGGCAGCGTCGGATGCTTCGCGGAGTCGAACGGAAAGCCGACGTTGTTCCGCACGCCATTGTCGGGCGGCAGCTCGCCGGTGAGGATCGACACGTGCGACGGCAGCGTGAGCGGAACGTGCGAATAGGCATGTGTGAAGAGAATGCCGTCGTGGCGCAGCTTGTCGATGTTCGGCGTGGCGATCTCTTTGTAGCCGTACGCCGGCAGGTGATCGGCGCGCAGCGTATCGATGGAGATCAGGATGACCGGAGCGCCGGAATAGCTGATCGCCGGACGCTCGGACTCATGCCGGCATCCGAGCGCCGCGAGCGCGAGCAACAACGTGAGAGTCTTACGATTCATCGAATGACATCCATCGCTTCTGCGGCCATCTTCTGCGCCGCGGGACCTGGATTGAGACGGACCGCCTGCTGCACGGTTGCGCGCGCTTCATCGCGCCGCCCCTGCGCGGCGAGGATGACGGCGAGATTTCCCCACGCCTCGACGTCGTCCGGAAACTTTGCCACTTCCTCGCGATACGCCTGTTCCGCCTCGGGACCGCGTTGCAGATGGAGCAGCGCTTCGCCGCGATCGGCCTGCAGTCCGCGGAGAGGATTCGGCGATGCGGCCAGTGCGCGATCGAGCGTCGCCAGTGCCGACTGCCAGTCGCCCTGCTTCTTCTCGACGCGAGCGAGCGAGATGAGCGTCGCCACGCGCCGCGGCTCGGAAGCGAGCGCCGCTTCGATCTCTTTGCGCGCGCCGGCGACGTCGCCGCGTGCGAGCGCGATCTTCGCCAGCAGCTCGCGCGCGAGCACCGGCTCCGCGTTGACGACCCCCTCTGTGACCTTGCGCGATTCGTCGTACTTCTTTCCGCGCAGCAGCGCGTCGGCCAGCGCGAGCGACACGGCGGGGGAGCCGGCGAAGCGTCGGTCTGCATCGCGCAGCACGGCGATCGCGTCGTCGGGATGGCCCGTCGCATCCTTCGCTTTCGACAGGAGCACCCAAGCATCGAGGATCTCCGGCGCTTCGTGCGTCACGCTCTCGAGCATCGGAATCGCGCGAACCGTCTCTCCCGCGCGCGCCATCCGCTCGGCCGTCCGGTACATCGTGATGAAGCGAATCCGTTCTTTCGGATCGGGATACGGATTGCTGTCGGGAACGGCGCTGCCGCGGATGTAGCCGAGCGACGCCAGCTTGCGCTGATCCTCTTCATCGACATTCGTCGGCGCTCCGGCCGCCTTCGTTCTCGCGGCGAGATCGTGAGCCAGTGCCGCGGCCACGCGGCGGTTTGCGTCGATGACGTTGCTCTTCTCCGCCGGATCGGCGGCGAGATCGTAGAGCTCGCGCGTCGGCGCTTCGATGAATTGATTCGACGCCGTCACGACCGACGTCAGCTCGTGCCAGTGCAGATGAAAGCGGCCGTAGTAGCTCTCGGCGTCGACCTGTCGTTGCGGATCGTCCTTCGCGTGCAGGAGATCGATGCCGTCGATGTGGTCCGCGGTCGGAAGTCCCGCCGCGGCGAGGATCGTCGGTAGGACGTCGGAGAGTGCTGCCAGCGAGGAGACGTGCCGGCCCGCGTTTTCGGAGTGGGGGAGCTTGACGATGAGCGGCACCTGGATCGCCTCGCGGTAGACGAAGATGCCGTGATCGAGCTCGCCGTGATCGCCGAGCCCTTCGCCGTGATCGGAGAGCAGCACGACGATGGCGCGATCGTAAAGTCCGCGCTTTTTCAGGTCGGTGATGAACCTGCCGACGGTGTCGTCGGCGTAAGCGACCGCGGCGTCGTAATCGGAGCGCCCCGTTTTCTGAAACTGCGCCGGCGCGCGATACGGCGCGTGTGGATCGTAGAGATGGAGAAAGGCGAAGAGCTTCGGCGACTGGATGCCGTCCATCCATTGCTGAAGCTTCTGCATCGTCCGATCGCCGGGACGTGAAGCCGTGACGTCGAGCAGTTCGCCGGAGCCGGTGTCGTCATCGAAAAACGCGAAGCCTCGTGCGATGCCGGTCGAATGCCGCAGCACGTACGACGACACCGCAGCACCGTTCGCGTAGCCGTGTCCCGCGAGGATCGTCGCCAGCGTCGGGACATCCGATTCCAGCACGTATCCGACGTTGTCCCGCACGCCGTTCGACGCCGGCAGGCGGCCGGTGAGGATCGTGGCGTGCGACGGCAGGGTCAACGGGACGTGGCTGTACGCGCGGTCGAACGTGGTGCCGTCGTGCGACAGCGCGACGATGTTCGGCGTGAGCTCGGGGCGGACGCGATCGGCGCGGAGCGTATCGACGGAGATCAGGATGATCGGAGTCTCCGCCGCGGGTGGAGGCGTCTTGTTGCAGGCGAAGAGGAGAGCGGCGAAGAGGACGAGCCGTCGATTCATGAAGAAGGGAGACAAGAAAATGCCCCGGCCTTTCGGCCGGGGCTAGAGAGTACAGCGAAAATGGCGGGCTTAGAAACGCGCGCCGAGGGAGAAGAGATACGTCCGCGGGAGCTGGAAGTCGCCGTTCGGAGCGAGCAGGTTTGCGCCCGCGCTCGTGGTCGGCTGCCGGGGATGCCCGAAGTTCGAGCCCTTCTGGAAGTTCGCGCCCATCGAGGTGCACTGGGCGGACGGAGCTCCCTGGGGGCACTCGATCGGAGTATCGGTGAACGGATTGAAGCCCTTGAGGATGCGGACGGTCGTGTTGCCGTTCGTCTGCGCCTGGTTGTTGAAGGCGTTGATGACTTTTCCCTGCGCGAAGAACGTCAGCATGTGAACCGGGATGCTGAACGTGGCGGCAAGGTCGGTCGACGAGACGTCATCCCAACGATAGATGCCGCGGCCGCCGAAGAAGTAGCTGACGGTCGACGGCGGTCCGTTGTACGAGAAACCGGCCGGCAGATTCGGCGTGAAGGCTGCCGTGCTGAGCTGGCCGATTGCCGAGTACGCGGAACCGGATGCGTAACGCTCGAGGAGGCTGAGGTTGAGCGAGCTGCCGAAAGCGATCGGCTGGTCGTAGCTGACCCAGGCGTTCAGTCTGTGGCGCTGATCCGCCGGCAGATATCCGACCGGCGCGTACTGCGCGTAGCCGCGGTATTCCGGATACGACAGCTGGTTCTCAGCGATCGGACCGCTGCCGGTCGTCTCGCCGAGGACATTTCCCTTCAGCGTCGAGTACGTGTAGTTCATCCCGAAGCTCGTGCGCGAGAACGGCTGATAGGCAGCCTGCAGCGTCGCTGCGTTGTACGTGCGCTTGAACTTGTCGCTGTTGGTGATGAGACCGAGATCGAAATTCTGACCGAGGTCGATCGTGGTGCCGCCCTGGGTGATGATGCCCGGGACTTCGCCGGTGCTCTGGTCGGTCACTGTGGCGTAGAAGTTCTTCCAGTTCTTGTGCTGCACGTCGAAGCGAAGGAACGCGTTCTTGGAGACCTGCCAGCCGGCGCCGACCGAATACTCATCGACGCTGGGCGACTTGAGCGAACCCTCGATCTTCGTGGCGATGCCGGCGATGTTGCCGAAGAGTGCCGGCTGGTTGGTGCCGCCGTGAGCAAAGAAATAGTCGAACACCTGCTGCAACGCCTGGGTCGTGGTCAACGTGTGATTGGCATTGACCTCGGGTCCGGCGTACTCGTAATACAGATACGACGGATTGCCGCCGCCCGATGCGCCGCTGCCGACCGATTCCGCAACGCGCGAGACGTAGCGGCTGTAGCTGGCATTGAGGCGGATCTTGCCGTTGGCCAGCGGATCGAACGTCAATCCGAGGCGCGGGCTGATGGCGGAATCATTCGCCACTACGCTGCCCGACGAATCGACGCCGTGGTTCTTGTCATAGCGGAGACCGAGATTGAAGCTCCACTGTGAATTGAAGTCCCACTTGTCATTGACGAAAACGGAGCGCGTGGTGAAGTCGGAGCCCTTCGTCAGCTGGAAGATCGGATTCCACTTGATGAGGTCGCCGGTATTGAAGTTCGGATGGCAGACGATCGAATTGGCGTCCGGACCTACGCAGGTCGGCGCGACCAGATCGGCGTCCGAGGTACCGAGGGTGTAAACGATGTAATTCGAGGCCGACTGGTAATTGTTCGCAATGCGCTGTTCCGACCAGTCGTCATAACCGCCGACGATATTGTGCGTGCCGAATCCCTTGGAGGCGAGGTAATACGTCGCCTTCGCTCCCCACAGCGTGTTGTTGCGCTGTTCCGGATCGCAGCGGGCGCAGAAGATCGAGTCACCGAAATAGCCTTCACCGGTGCCGAGGGCCGTGATGACCGGAGTGCCGTCCGCCGGGGTGGTGCCGATGCCGCCGCCGCCGATGAACGCGAAATACTTCTTCGACCAGTTGGCCTGAATGAGCAGTGACGACGAGAGGATGCCGCTGTACTCGGCCGTCTTGATGTTGTTGGGGTTCTTACGGGCCAGCTCGAGCGATGCCGTATCGAGGCAGGGAGCGAACGAACAGAAGTTCTTGAGCGAGCTGTTGTCGCGCAGATAAGAACCGACGATGCTGTGCTTATCCGTGATCTGCCCGGTCAGTTTTCCTTCAATGCGCTCGTCCTTGTTGCCGAAGATGAACGGAGTGGACGCGTCGTTGCCAAACGTATTCGTCTGGTTGCGGTTCGCGTAGCGGCCGGCGGCGAAGAACCACAGGCGGTCCTTGATGATGCGTCCGCCGAGCGTTCCTTCGTAAACCGGGTTCACCTTGTCCACGGACTTCGTGGTCGACAGGTCGCCCTGCGTCGTCCAGCGATCATTCGTGAGAGTGTCGCGGAACGAGCCGCTGAACTGGTTGCCGCCCGACTTCGTGATCGCGCTGACCACGCCGCCGGTGAAACGGCCGTACTCGGCCGAAATGGCGCCGGTGAGAACGGTCGTCTCCTGGATGGCGTCCTCGATGAAGAGGTTGTGCGGTTGTCCGCGCAGGTTCTCGTTCACCGAAGCGCCGTTGATGAGAAACGCGCTGTCGTACGCGGGAGCGCCAGCGATCTGAATCGATCCCGAGGCCGCACCGCCGCCGGCTGCGCCGTTCGACGCGCCGTTGTTGACGATGACTCCCGGCGCCAGCGACGTCGTCGACTGCAGAGTCCGCTGAACCGGCAGGTTGTTGACCAGGTCCTGCTTCATGTTCGCCTGGATCTCGTTCGTCTCGAGGATCGGGGCGCTTGCGGTCACCGTGATGGTGTCGGAAGCGGCGGTCATCTTCATGTCGGCGTCCGCGCGTCCGGTCTCGGACAGCCCGAGGTGAACCGTACGGTCGATCGCCTGCATGCTCTCCATTTCGAACCTGACGTGATAGTCGCCCGGCGGGAGAGCGCCGAAGTTGTAGTTGCCGTTGACGTCGGTGGTCGAGACGCGCGCGCCCTGAAGTGCAGGCGAGGTGATCGTGACCGTGACACCGGGAATCGCACTACCACCGGCCGTGACGGTGCCGGTGAGTGCGGCGCGCGTCTGGGCCTGAGCGGCGACTCCGACGAGCATCAGCAGCGCAGCCGCTGTAACGGAGAGTTTTCTTAGAACTGACAAGCATTCCTCCTGAATACGAAACTGTTGTTGCCTGTGGAAATTATGAAGACGTGTGACGTTGGCTTTTCCTCTCACCCCTTTCGTTGGATCTCAATTGCAGACTTGGCTGCGTGAGCCACGGTCGTTTACCGTTGCGTCACAAGTCCACGCTCCACGCATCTGGTTTGTGCACTGACGCGGCCACTGTGCAAGCTCCGGCCAACGAGGCACAAATACGCGTAGTACGAATGATTTAGTAGGGGAAGTGCGGTCGGCGATTCCTGTGGTGAATTCAATTTCCGGGAATACTGATTCAATTCGCCGGGGAATGGGTGTGACAATCAGGTGAACCGAAAACAGCAGTAGCGATAATGCGCGGGCGCCGGCGGGTTGCCGGCGCCCTAAAGAAGTTCTTCAGAAGACGATGGACCAGCCCGGTTTGCTCGCCTGTTCTTTCGTGTACGAGACACCATCGACGAGCTTGCCGGCGTTGTCGAACAGCGTGATCGAGCCGCCTTTGTTCGACAGTTGCATCGGCGCGGCGATCGTGACGCGCACCGCATCGCCCGAGGCGAGCGAGCCCGAGAGTGCGAACTGATTCTTGTTTCGATCGGCGAGCTTCCATCCGGCGAGGTTGATGTTGTCGGGCGACGCATTGACGATCGTCACGGTCTCGACCTCGACGACACCCTGCGAATTGGCGACCGCGGCGACGATGCGGATCCGCTCCGCGACTCCCGGCTGCGGCTGGGGTCCCGGCGGTGGGGGCGGCGGCGGTGGGACGACGCCGGCGGTGTGACCCTGCTCGTCGGTGAGCCACGACTGGTTCTGAAATCCGAGAAAGATCGCCACCCAGCGATTCTCGCCGGGGAAATGGAACAGCAGCGCGCCGTCCTGCCAGATGCCGTCGTCCTTTTTGAAATCGGGACTGTTGCCCTGATTGAAGTGGACGTCGTGAATGCCCTGCCCTGGTTTGAAATCGAAATACGTGTCTTTCTTGCCCGGGTCCTTGAAGAAACTGCCATAGACGTAAATGCGCGCCGTATGGTCCGACATCGCGCGCTGCACGTAATGATCGATCTTGTCGTTGAGGTCATTATCGTAGCCGTCCTCGGCCAGCGGGAGCGGCACGAAATCGGTACGCTTCAATCCGAGATTGCCGCGCACGAAGTCGAGCGCCACGCCGCCCGGTTTCGAGGCAATATCGTGATGTCCGTCGCCCAGTGCCGCGAGCAGCGTGGTCAACACATGCATGAATGCTTCATCGATGTGATAAAGCACCTCGGACTTGTCCGCGCTCTGTACGTTGATTGCGGCGCGATAACTCTGACCCGCGGACTCGATGCGGATCTCGTAATGGTTTTTCTTAGGCGTCGCCAGAAGGCGATCGCTGACGGTGCCGATAAGGACTCCGTATCCCGGTATGGGCATGGTCTTCCTCCTTGTGATTTGTGAAGGATGAATTAGATCATGCCTTCCATATCCACGGACGCGCTGCATCCGCAACCGGCCGGAACGCATCGGGGAAATGCGTCACCTCGAAGCGCCACCCGGTCCAGAAGAGGGAGAGGATGTCGTAGCGCAATTGCACGCCGGGATGGATTACGGCGTATTGATCGCCGAGGCGGACGAGGCGCTCGCGCTTGCGGCGGTCGACTGCCTCGAAGCCTTCGCCCGCCGCGAGCGACTGCCGCGTTTTGACTTCGACGATGGCGACCGTGTTGCCGCGGCGTGCGATCAGATCGATCTCGCCCGCCTGAAGCCGGAGGTTGCGCTCGACGATCGAGTAGCCGCGGAGTCGATAAAACCAGGCAGCGCGGCGTTCGCCGCGCTGGCCGAGGTCGCGAGAATTCATCGGCCACCAGCGTACGGGTTTTCAAAACGTAGGGCGGTTTTCTAACCCGCCAAAGGGAGGCGGGTTGGAGAACCCGCCCCACGTTTCTACTTCCGGTGGAAGTGCCGCTCGATGTCGAGGTGCTTGATGTCGACCACGATCGGCCTTCCGTGCGGACAGGCGAACGGGTTCGACGACTGCAGCACCTCGGCGACGAGCCGTGCCATTTCCTCGCCGCCGAGCGGGCGATGCACTTTGATCGCTGCCTGGCAGGCGAGCGAGGCGCAGACTTTCTCGCGCATGGCGACGAGGTGCGATCCGCGCTCGTCGATCGAGGCGTCGATCAGCTTGCGCAGAAACGCGTGCAGGTCGTTCCGCACGAGCTCCGCCGGCAGCGACGAGATCGCGAACGTGTTGCCGGAGAATCGCTCGATGTCGAATCCGATCGCCCGCAGCTCCTCGGCATGCGAATCGAGCACCGCGATCTCCGCCGCCCCCGCGTCGTAAAGGATCGGCGTCAGCAACTGCTGCGACGCCGGCGCGTGCTGCGCGAGCCGCGCGAAGAAGCGGTCATACAGCACCCGTTCATGCGCGACGTGCTGATCGACGATCCGCAGGCCGCCCGGCGAGTCGAGAAGGATGTAGCTGAGCCGGTATTGCCCGATGACGCGTCCCTGCAGGTCGCCGAGCTGGGGCGGCATCTCGAGTGTTGCCGCCTGGGCGGACCGAGGCGGCTGGACGATCGCTCTCGTTTGGAAGAGTGGCGTGAGCTCGAGTGCTGAGTGCTGAGTGCTGGGTGCTGAGTCGAACGACGGCAGCGGTAACTCAGCACTCAGCACTCGGGACTCAGCACTGAGAAGTTTCGATCCTTCCTCCGCGCCGCCGAGCGCCCGCTTGATTCCCTGCTCGACGACGACGTGCACCGTGCCCGAGTCGCGGAACCGCACTTCGGTCTTGGCCGGATGCACGTTCACGTCGACCGACTCCGGCGGCACCTCGACGTAGAGCACGATGGCCGGATGTCCTTCGAAATCGAACTGCTCGGCTGCGCGATTCGCGGCATGCGTCAGCACGCGATCGCGCACCAGGCGGCCGTTGACGAAGAAGAACTGATTGCGGCGGCTGCCGAAGCGGAGTCCGCGTGTGACGAAGCCGGTGGCGCGTGCGTCGCCGATGGTCGTGTCGATGTCGACGAGATGCTCTTCCGCGTCGTCGCCGAGGATCTGCAGGACCCGCTCGCGCGGCGTCGAGGCGGAGGGGAGGTCGAGCACCACGCGGCCGTTGTGCTCGACGCGAAACGCGCGCGACGGCAGCGGCAGCGCGTACGACGTGACGACCGTGACGATCGACCGGAACTCGGCGTCGGCGCTGCGAAGAAACTTGCGGCGCGCCGGTACGTTCTCGAACAGCTCGCGGACGCTGATCGTCGTCCCGCGGTCGCGCGCCGCGGGGCGGAGCGTCCGTTGCGACGTCAGCGGATCGCACTCGATCTCGATCGCGTGCTCGTCCGCGCCGTCGAACGTCGTCAGGATGAAGCGCGAGACGCTGGCGATCGATGGCAGCGCCTCGCCGCGGAAGCCGAGGGTGCGGACGCGCGTCAGGTCGTCGAACTGGCGGATCTTCGAGGTCGCGTGGCGCTCGAGCGCGAGCGCGGCGTCGTCTGCCGACATCCCGCAGCCGTCGTCGCGGATCTCGATCAGCTTGCGGCCGCCGCTCTCGAGCAGCACGTCGATGGTCGTGGCGCCGGCGTCGATGGCGTTTTCGATCAGCTCCTTGACCACCGAGGCCGGCCGCTCCACCACCTCACCCGCCGCGATCTGATTGATGAGATCGGAGGGGAGGACCTGAATGCGGGGCATGGTCGAAGAGTAGCATGCAGGAGCGGGCACGACGGTTGCCTTCGGGTACACTCATGGGACGACGAATCTGTGCACTCCTCGGTATGGTCATCCTGCTCGGACTGGCTCTGTTACTGATGTGGCATGTGTATGTTCATCACACGCGTGGAATCGTTCAGGAGGAGCCGTCCGTGGTGGTGGTCAGACCCGTCAATGTGGCATGCGCCCTGCTGTAGATAACTACGGGAGAGCTAATAACTTATGAAATCCACAATGATCGCAATCGTGGCCTCGACGGTGATCCTGATGGGTCCTGTCGCGCACGCCCAGACGCCGGCCGCAGTCGATCTGACCAGTTCGTTCCGCACCGCCGGACTCGGCGATGTCGATCGTCTCCAGGTTTATGAAGTCGGCGGCATCGTCATCATCCGCGGACGCACCGATGACAGCGAAAAAGCTGCCGAAGCGAGCCGCATCGCCTCACACCTCGGCTACACCCGCGTTGCCAACCTCATCCAACTGACCAGCGCCCCCGATGACGCCGTGATTCAGCGTCTCGCCGAGCGCGCCCTCTCGCGCCACCGCTCGCTCGACGGCTGCATGCTGCAGGTCGACAGCCGCCACGGCGTCGTCCGCGTCGCCGGCACCGTCCACTCCGAGCTCCAGAAGCAGGTCGCAGTCGAACTGCTGAAGAACATCGATGGAGTGCGCTCGGTGCAGATGGAGTGGAGCCACTAGACACCAGTTGCTCGGTCGCTAGGTCACTGGGTTGCTGGGTAGAACCAAGCAACCAAGCAACTCAGCAACCGAGCAACCGTCTCATCTCACCGTCCGAATCGAGAACCTTACCTTACTTCCCTTCAGATTGTCCGGCGCATGGACCGTGCGCGCGTAGACGACGCTGAGGAGCACGTCGAAGTCGCGGATGGCGATGCTGGCTTCGGTGCCGAGACCGGCGTCGACGACCATGTTGTTCGAGTGCACGAGGCTCGAGTACTCGAAGCCGGTCGAGCCGGCGCCGAGGTAGCCGATGCCGTACAGCGTGTTCCAGTGCAGCGCCCAGGTGCGGAAGTCGCGGTTGCGGAACACCGGAACGAAGTACTCGTTCGTCAGATGCACTTCATGCGTTCCTTCCGTGTCGGCCCGGTCGGCGACCGCCTTGAGTGCCTCGCGTCCGCCCAGCTTGAACATCTCGTACTGGGGGATCGTGTAGAGCGCGATCTGCGGAGTGCCGGGCGCCGGATTCTCGATCGTGCCGCGATTCACGAAAAGTCCGGCGTGCAGGCGGGAGACGAGGAATGACGTCTCGCTGATGTCGAAGCGCCGCAGCGCTTCCCCTTCGGCTTTCGTGTAGTGGTAATCGCCCGTGGCAACTTTTGCCGACTCCGTAATGGCGATCGCGAGGCCGGTCTTCTGCGGACCGAGCTCGCGGAAGGCGGTGAGGACCGGGACGATGCGGCCGCGCGTTTCACCGACGATCGCGTTCATCCGCTCGTCGAACTGCGTCCCGTACTGGTAGCCGACCTTCGTGTAGATGTTGTTCTTGCGATTGTCGGGATGGGTGACGTCGCCGAACGTGAGGCGGTCGTCCTGAACGAGCCAGAACCAGCGATTGTTGTAGTCGCGCGGCACTTCGAAGAGGAGGAGGCCGCCGCGCACGCGCTCGAACTCCTGCTTGCTCGACGAGCCGAGGTCGGGAAAGCCGATGGAATCGAAGACGCCGAGGCGGTAGGTGAAGTTGCGGGCGTAGTACTTGTAGCGGAGGTAGGTAGAAATATCGCCATTGACGAATCGATAGTCGATCTGGCTCTCGAAAAGCACGTTCCGGATCAATTTCCGAAGGCGGATGCTCGCCTGTCCTTCGGGGAGGTAGACGTTGACGTACGGCAGGGAATCGCGGCGGTCGTACGCGCCGGCGGCGGCGTCCGAGAGTGGGGGCGGCGTCGCCGGTTGCGACGGATTCCCTTGATCTGACGGGGTTTCCGGCGGCGGCTGGGGCGGCTGCTGGGTCTGGGCGACGAGGGTGGCGGAGGCTGCAAGGAACGTAGTGAAAAGCGTGATCAATGTTCGCAGTCGCATCAGTCGTAGGTCCTCATCTCAGCTGTATGCAAGGATGACACTCGTATTCTTGAGCTATGGTAAAGTCAACGAGTTGAAATGGTTAGGCATTCAACAGCCGAGCTGTCTGGCACACGTTTTGTAGGCGGCGTTTAGCTGCGACAGATTGCGTGCGTACTTGTTTTTAGGAGGTGTGACTTTGTTGCGTCTACGTCGGCTGCTTCTGCCCCTTTTGTGTTTCCTGGTCGTTACGTCCGCGGCTCTCGCCCAGGACTCGACCACAATGACCCGCGAAGATCAGATCAATCTCGCCGCCCCGAGCTCGGACGGCCTGACCGGTCTGTTCACAACCGTCACCGGCGACACGCTGCACCGCGGTGATCTGTCGTTCGGGATCTGGTACCAGGACTTCGACCTGGTTGCCGCATCGGCGAAGGAATTCGCCCCGCTTACCGCGCGCAAGTACAAAGATATGGGTTACGACCGATATCGCGCGAGCGCATCCCTCGGCTACGGCCTGACGGATCGCTGGGAAGCGTCGATCATGATGCCGTGGGAACGTCTGCAGAACCACGGCAACGACCGCGCCGGTTTCATCAACGGCTGGCTCTATCAGGGCCGCTTCACCGACAGCGGTGCCGGCGATCTCCGCGTCTCCACGAAGATCGGACTGACGACCGGATCGCCGACCAAGGTCGCGCTCTCCGGCTTCGTCGACTTCCCGACCGGCGACGAGAACAGCGGTATCTCGACCGGCAACGCGAATTACGGCCTCGGGCTGCATCTCACCCGCGGCATCGGCACGCTCGCCGCGACGTACACCATCGTCAGCAAGCGTGACGCCGACAACAGCAATCTCGGCGTCGACACCGAGCTGCCGAACGAGATCCATCTCGACGGTGGCCTGAATGTCCCGATCGGCTGGTGGCGTACCACCAACTGGATCAGCGAGGTCAACTCGACCTTCTACAACGGCGGCGACCGGAAGCCGAAGGCGCCGATCAACCTCGTCACCGGACTCCGTCACTGGTTCGGCAACAGCGGCTGGGCGCTCAACGCCGGCCTTCGCTGGAACGTCGCGAAGTTCTCGTACGACAACGACGAGTGCCGCTTCACCGAGCTCGATGACTGCGGTCTCGGCGGTCTGGTCGGCATCACGTATGCGCCGATGCACATCGCCGTCGTCGCTCCGCCTCCGCCGGCACCGACTCCGCTTCCGCCGCCCCCGCCGCCGCCGCCCCCTCCGGCTCCGGTTCCGCCGCCTGAGGCGCCTCCGGTGACCCCGCCGCATCAGCCGCAGGAGCTGCGCACGGATGAGATTCACTTCGAGCCGGGCTCGGCGCGCCTCACGAACATCGCCAAGGCCATCCTCGACGACGTCGCTCTCCGCATGAAGCAGGAGCCGAGCTCGACGGCCGTCGTGATCGGATTCACCGATGACCGCGAGGCCACGGGACCGCAGGCCGATCTCGATCGCCGCAGGGCCGAAGCCGTGCGTGACTACCTCGTCACGCGCCACGGCATCGATCCCGCGCGCATCAGCGTCGAAGGACGCGACGCCCGCGAGCCGGTTGGCGACAACACGACGGCGGAAGGCCGTCTGCGCAACCGCCGCGTCGTCATCCGCCTGATCATTCCGTAGTCGTATCTGTCCGCACCTCAACCGACCCCCGCGGCCGTTCGCCGCGGGGGTTTTCTTTTTGCAGACTGGCGCCACGATATGAAACGCATTCCGCTCGCACTCCTCCTGCTCGCCGCCTGCACCTCGGCGCCGCCTCCGCAACTCCAACCGCAGCAGCCGCCGCAACAGCCGCCGCCGCACGTCGTCGCGCCGCCGCCGTCGCCGAATCGTCTGACGCCTATCGCATCGATGCCGAAGACGATCGTCGAGCCGCGCATTCGGGTCGGGCTGCTGAGCGATCAGAACAACGTGTCGTTTCCGCGCATCGACGGCGGCTACTTCATCGCCGCCGACAGCGGCCCGCAGACGCTGAAGCGCGGTTTCTCGATCGCCGCGCCGCTGACGAACAGCGCGGTCCGTTACGGCGTGCAGGTCGCCGCGATCGTCGACAAGCCGAGCAGCGACGCGTTCATGGAGCGGATCCGCACCGAGACCGGGCAGCGTGTCGATGCGCTGTTCGATCCGACGGCGTCGAACGGCGGCATGTATCGCATCGTGGTCGGCGACTTCCCCGACACGCGATCGGCGTCGCCGCTGCGCGACGACCTCGAGAAGCGCGGCTTCGGCAAGGACATGCTGGTCGTCCGCCGTCCGACCGACACGCCGTTCGAAAAGAAGCTGCAGCTCACCGACGACGAAGGCGATCAATACACGATCGAAGGACAGTCGCTGCTGATCGTGCCGGTCAGCGAGGAGACGATCGACATCGGCGAGAAGGCGTACCGCACCGCGGCGCGCGTCTTCATCAACAACCGCGGACAACTGAACGTCATCAACGAGCTGAATCTCGAGGACTACCTCGCCGGCGTCGTGCCGGCCGAGATGGGGCCGAAGGTCTTCGACGAGCTCGAGGCGTTGAAGGCGCAGGCAGTGGCGGCGCGGACGTACGCCGTGCGCAACATGGGGCAGTTCTCGATCGAGGGCTACGACATCTGTCCCGGCCCCGCGTGCCAGGCGTATCTCGGATTCACCGGCGAAGACGCGATGTCGACGCGCGCGGTGAAGGACACGAAGGGCCTGGTCATCACGTATGACGGAAAGCTGATCGATGCCCTCTACACGGCGACGTGCGGCGGGGAGACGAGCGACGTGGTGACGATGTTCCCGTACCGCAGCGACCCGTACCTCAAGCGGGTTCGCTGCGTGGAGCTGGAGATGACGTCGATCGCCGGACGCGCGAATAGCGGCATCCTCACGGAGACACAGGTGAATGCGCGCGTCTTCTCCGCGATGGCGGGCGTTCCTGACGCGGGAACGAGTTGGAGCGCGCGCGATGTCGAGGCCGCTGTCACCGCAGCGATGCACATCCTCGGCGCGACTCCGCTTGCAGCGCCTCCACTTTCTTCGCGACGCGGCGACGTGCTTCGCTATCTCGCGCTGGAGCAATTCGGACGAACGCTCACGCTCCCCGAGGATCGCAAATACTTCTTCGCCCAATCGTCGGATCCCGAGCAGGCGGCCTACGCGGCGGCGGCGTTTCTCATCAAGTACGGACTGCTGCCGACACAGCAGATCGATCGCGTCGATCTCAACGCCGCGATGCCGCGCGAGGAGCTCTACGCGCTGCTCGGCTCGTGGCTGCGCAAGCACGAGGCGCTGAGCGAGGTGACCGGAAAGATTCAGGCGGTCAACGGCCGCACACTCGTGCTGAAGGCGGACGGGAAGCTGCAAAGCTACACGCTACCGCCGAACATCCCGATCTTCCGCCGCCTCGGCGATCGCAACCAGGAGTACACGAGCGTGCCGGTGATGATCGGCGATCGCGCGTTCCTGCAACGCGGCGCGCGCGGCATCGTCGCGGTCATCGTGCAGGCGAACTACGACGGCGCGTCGTTCGACCGCACGTCGTCGTTCGCGAACTGGACGCGCAGCTACACGGCGGACGAGCTCGTGGCGTCGATCAACAAGCGCCAGCCGATCCAGCAGCTGATCGATCTGAAGCCGGTCACGATCGACGCGTCGCAACGAATCGCCGAACTGCAGGTCATCGCCGAGGGCGGTCGCGTCATCGATCTGAAGGGGCTGCCGATCCGCTGGTCGCTGAATCTTCCCGACAACATCTTCGTCATCGAGAAGACGAAGGAGCCGGATGGCGACGATCGCTACACGTTCTTCGGCAAAGGCTGGGGACACGGCGTCGGCATGTGCCAGGTCGGGGCCTACGGCATGGCATTCCGCGGATGGACGTTCGATCGCATCCTCAAGTACTACTACTCGGGCATCGAGATCGCTGCGATGCACTGAGAGGGAACGACGAAGGGCCTCTACGGTTCGCTCCCCAGCACCAGCGTCGCCAGCGCCACGGCCACGCGGCGGTCGAGCGGCGAATTGGTGGGGAGATCGAGCACGTCGACGTCGCCCTGTCCGGCGTTGCGGCGGACGATCGTGCCGGCGTTGCTGCGGCCGACGGCGAGGCGGAGATCGGCGTCGTAGCGGCGGTTGAACTTCGCGGCGAACTTCCTCACCAGCGCGCGGCCGAACGACTCCTCCACCGCCTCGCCCAGCCACCGCCCACCCGCGTCGAGGATGTGCCAGCGATTGCGGCCGAGGCGTGAGAGAAACGAGCGGCGGACACGCGCTAGGCGGATGCCGTCGGGCGTGACGATCGTGAACGAGATCATCGGAAAGCTGGCGCGCGAGTCCTGCGCGATCGTCAGCGCCGGCACCTGTCCGTCGTACAGCGTCACGGTCGTCGGCGGAACGAGCATGGCGATCAGCAGCGCGAACGCGACCGACAGCAGCAACGCCACGATCGCCGCACCGCTGCGATGTTCGGCGAAGAGAAACGCCGTGGCGGCGAAGCCTGCGATCAGCACGATCGCCGCGGTCAGCGCCGCGACGATGCCGACGATGCTGGCAAAGCTGCGGTAGCTGAGGCTCGACTGATTCTGTTCATCGCGGATGCGAGCCGTTTCGCCGGCAGGAAGGCCGGTCATGAATCGGAAGCGTGTGGCGGCGAATGGATTGCGCTGCGCTTCCGCCTCGGCGACGATTCGTGAGCGCTCCGCCTCGATGTCGGTGATCGGCTCGGTCGGCGGCTCGTCATTCGGGCCGGGTGCTACCGGCGTCATCCCGAGCGGAGTCGAGGGACCTACTCCAATTTTTTTTTTACCAGGTCGCTCTCGACGAGCTTCTCGTGGGGGAGCGTCTCCATGCTGATACGCCCGCTCTCTTCGGTGGCCACTTCCTCGATCTCGCCCGAATCGGCGTTGATGATCGTCGGCTGCTGCGGGATCGGCGACTCGATCACTTCCTGCGCCGGCGGTGCATCGGCCTCGGTCGGCAGCTCTTCCGAGAAGCGTCCGTAGCTGTTGCCCATGCGCAGCTTCGCGCCGTGCGTGAGGGGAGCGACGCGGATTCGTTTGCCGTTGACGTACGTGCCGTTCGCGCTGGCCAGATCGTGCAGCACGAAGAACCCGCGCTCGAAGACGATCTCGGCATGATGCCGCGACACCTTCGGATCGCGCAGGATGATGTCGTTTCCGGGGTCACGTCCGACTGTAAACGGGCGGTGTGTCTGGAGCCGGTAGCTTTTCTCCGTCCCGTCGAGCCCGACGAAGAAGATCCTCGCCATGTGGCGCTGATTCTAACCTGAGAGTGCTGAGTCCTGAGTGCTGAGTGCTGAGTAACGCTTCGCGTCGGCCTCCACTCAGCACTCAGTCCTCAGCACTCAGCACTGAGAAGTGTGACAAGCTCGTCGACCGAAACCGGCTTCGTCAGCCATGCCTGAATGCGCGGATCGAGTTGGTCCGGGGCGGGCTCTCCGCTGATCACGATGACCGGAATCGGCCGCACGATCCGTTCCAGCAGCTCGCCGCCGTCCATCAGCGGCATCAGCCAGTCGAGCAGCACCACATCGGGCTTTTCCGCGACGATCCGCTCCAGCGCCTCGGCCCCGTTCGCCGCGAGTTTCACCTCGAAGCCGCGCTGGTTCAGGCCGATGGCGTACAACCTCCGGATGTCGGAGTTGTCATCGACGATCAAGATGCGTTGTCGCGTCCGCATTGCCAGAGGCCTATGTGCAATCGGTGGGCCGCTGAAGAGGCGGTTGCTGGGTTTCTGAGTTGCTGGGTTCCTGAGGTTTTCGGTGTCCACCAAGCAACCCAGCGACCAAGCAACCCAGCAACCGCATTCGCGTGATATTCTCCGCGCCCGATCCGACATGAATGTTAAGAAACGTTTGCTCGATGGCGCCCGGATGAATCGCGCGATCCGCCGTATGGCGATCGAAGTCGTGGAGAAAAACCGAGGCATTGAAGATCTCATCATCGTCGGCATCCGCAGCCGAGGGGTTCCCATCGGCGAGCGGATGGCGAAAGAGATCGGCGAGATGGAAGGGCAGCCGGTTCCATTCGGCATCCTCGACATCACGCTGTATCGCGACGACCTCACCACCATCGCTCCGAATCCGGTGGTGAAGCCGACGAAGCTTCCCGAGCCGATCGACGACAAGGTCGTCGTGCTCGTCGACGACGTCCTTTACACCGGCCGCACTGTGCGCGCCGCGCTCGATGCGCTGATCGACTTCGGACGTCCGAAGAAGGTCATGCTGGCAGTGCTCGTCGACCGCGGCCACCGCGAGCTACCGATCCACGCCGACGTGATCGGCAAGACGGTGCCGACCGACGCCAACGAGGTGATCAAGGTCAAGCTCGTGGAGACGGACGACGAGGATGAAGTGCTGATCATGGAGAAGTAAGGTTGCGAACGCAGGCCTCAGCGCTCAAATCCCGGCACTTACTCGGCATCGAACCTCTCTCCCCCGAAGAAATCACACTCATTCTCGACACGGCCGAGGGCTTCAAGGAAGTCAGCGAGCGGCCGGTGAAGAAAGTGCCCGCGTTGCGCGGGCAGCTGGTCATCAATCTCTTCATGGAAGCGTCGACGCGCACCCGCGTCTCGTTCGAGATCGCGGAGAAGCGCCTCTCCGCCGACACGCTCAACTTCGCGGCATCGGGCTCGTCGGTCGAAAAAGGGGAGACGCTGATCGACACGGCGGAGAACCTGATGGCCATGGCGCCCGACATGATCGTCATCCGCCACAAGCATCCCGGCACGCCGAAGATGCTCGCCGACCGCCTGCCTGCTTCGATCATCAACGCCGGCGACGGCTCGCACGAGCATCCGACGCAGGCGCTGCTCGATGCCTTCACGATCCGCGAGCGGATCGGGCGGCTCTCCGGCGTCAACGTCGCGATCATCGGCGACATCGCTCACTCGCGCGTCGTCCGCTCGAACATTCACCTGCTGACGAAGATGAAGGCGAAGGTGACGCTCGCCGCGCCGCCGACGCTGATCCCGGCGGAGATCGAGCGGATGGGCGTCCGCGTCGTGCACTCGCTCGATGAAGCGATCGAAGGGGCCGACGTCGTGATGATGCTACGCATCCAGCTCGAGCGGCAGGGAAAGCTCAGCTTCCCGTCGCTGCGCGAGTACTACAACACCTTCGGCCTCACGCCCGAGCGCCTGCGCCGCGCGCACAAGGACGCGATCGTGATGCATCCGGGCCCGATGAATCGCGGCGTCGAGATCGCCAGCGACGTTGCCGACAACCTCGAACGCTCGGTCATCCTGCAGCAGGTGACGAACGGCGTGGCGGTGCGGATGGCGGTGTTGTATCTCCTCGGAGGATCACACGTTGTCGAGTAGTTTGCTGATTACGAACGGTCGCGTGATCGACCCGAGCCAGGATCTCGATGCGAAGCTCGACATCCTGATCGAGGACGGCCTCGTCGCCCGCGTCGACAAGAAGATCAAGGCCTCGAACGTCACGACGATCGACGCGAACGGGCTCATCGTCACGCCCGGCTTCATCGACCTGCACACCCATCTCCGCGAGCCGGGGCAGGAGCACAAGGAGACGATCGCCACCGGGACGCGCTCCGCGGTCGCCGGCGGCTACACGGCCGTCTGCGCGATGGCGAACACCGTGCCGCCGAACGACGAGCGCGCGGTGACAGAGATGATCATCGCCGAGGCCGCGCGTAATGGCGCGTGCCGGGTGTATCCGATCGGGGCGGTGAGCCGCGGGCTGGAAGGGAAAGAGCTCGCCGAGCTTGCGGACCTCCGCAGAGCGGGATGTGTGGCGGTCAGCGATGACGGCAAGCCGGTCTACAACGCGCAGCTGATGCGGCGCGCGCTCGAGTACTGCTCGATGCTCGGCATTCCGATCGTCGCGCACGAAGAAGACGCCAACCTCAACGAAGGGGGCGTCATGCACGAGGGCTACTTCTCGACGCTCCTCGGGATGAGCGGCATCCCTGCGGCGTCGGAAGAGACGATGGTCGCGCGCGACGTGATCCTCGCCGGGCTGACGAAGTCGCACGTGCACATCGCCCATCTCTCGACCGCCGGCGCGATCGCCGCCGTGCGCAACGCGCGCAAGGCGGGCGTGCGCGTGACGTGCGAGGTGACGCCGCACCACATCGCTCTCGGCGACGACGCGGTGCAGTCGTTCTCCACCAACCTGAAGATGAATCCTCCGCTCCGCTCGCCCGAGCATCGCGAGGCGCTGCTCGAGGCGATCGCCGACGGAACGATCGACGCCATCGCCACCGATCACGCGCCGCATCACTTCGACGAGAAGAACGTCGAATTCGATCTCGCGCCGTTCGGCGTGATCGGACTCGAGACGGCGTTCGGCGTCTGCTACGACCGCCTCGTGCGCGAGAAAGTCATCGGACTGGCGCGCCTCATCGATCTGCTCTCGTGCGGCCCCGCGCGGACGTTCTCGCTCCCCGGCGGCACGCTGCGCGAGGGAAGTCCCGGCGACGTCACGGTCCTCGATCTCGATACACCTTTCGCCGTCACGAACACCTTCGCGTCGAAGGCCGCGAACTCGCCGTTCATCGGCGAGACGCTGCACGGCCGCGCGGTGATGACCATCGTCGGCGGCGCGGTGAAGTACGACATCCGTGTGGGCCAGGCGCCCCCGCCTGTCAAAAAGAAGTCAAAGCGATGAGCGAAGAAAAGCCGAAGAAGCGGATCGTCATCGTCGACGACTCGCCGGCCTACGGCGATCTCTGGTCCAACTTCATCCTCGAGCGCTACGAGGATCGGGCCATCGTCGAGACCTACTCGCATCCGTACGAGGCGCTGCCGAAGATCGACGCCTCGATCGACCTCCTCATCGTCGATCTGGAGATGCCGGGGATGGACGGCAAGAAGTTCGTCGACTACGCGCGGCAGAAGGGTCTCTCGTCGCGCCGGATCATCGTCACCTCCTCGCATTCCGCCGACGAGTTGCACCAGCGCTTCCGCCTCGGGGAGGCGATCGCGGTGATCAACAAGACGGAAGCGAAGCAGCAGGAGGCGTTCCTGATGATCCTCGACTCCGTCATGCGGCGCTGAATTCGTATAATCCTCACGTGACGTCGTCCACTCCGGCCACCGCCCCTCCCGAGCAACAACCGCAATTCGGACTCAACGACCTGCTCGTGTTCATGGCCAAGCAGCAGGCCTCGGACCTTCATCTGAAGCCGATGAGGCCGCCGCTGATCCGCGTACAGGGCAAGCTCGTGCCGGTCGGAAGCACGCCGCTCAAGCCTGCCGACTTGGAGAAGATGCTGCTGCCGATCCTCAACCGCGCGCAGCGTGAGAAGTTCGATCATCTGCAGGCGGTCGACTTCGGCTACGGCGTGGCCGGCATCGCCAGGTTCCGCGCGAACCTCTACATGCAGCGCGGCACGGTCGGCGCGGTTTTCCGCCGCGTCCCGATCCAGATCATGTCGATCGACGGCCTCGAGCTGCCGCGCGCGGTCCGCGATCTGACGCAGATCCCCGACGGCCTCGTGCTCGTCACCGGTCCGACCGGATCGGGCAAGTCGACCACGCTCGCGGCGATGATCTCCGAGATCTCGGAGAACGAGCCGCTGCACATCGTCACGATCGAGGACCCGATCGAGTTCCTTTTCACCGACCGCGTGGCCGCCATCTCGCAGCGCGAAGTCGGCACCGACACGCCGAACTTCAAGGAAGCGCTGCGCAACGCGATGCGCCAGGATCCCGACGTGATCATGGTCGGCGAGATGCGCGACGTGGAGACCATGCAGACCGTGCTCACCGCGGCGGAGACGGGACACCTTGTCTTCTCCACGCTGCACACGAACAACGCGGCGCAGACGATCGACCGCGTGATCGACGCCTTCCCGGTCGATCAGCACAAGCAGATCCGCTCGCAGCTCTCGCTCGTGTTGCGAGGCATCATCTCGCTCAAGCTGGTGAAGACGAAGGACGGCCGGCTGACGGCGGCGGTGGAAGTGCTGAAGAACTCGCCGCGCATCGCCAAGCTGATCGAAGAGGGCGCGACGAAGGACATTCACGAAGAGCTCGAGACGTCGGTCGGGCTCTATCGGATGCAGACGATGAATCAGTCCCTGATCGCACTTCTCGTGCATCAGAAGATCTCGTACGAAGATGCGATGGAGCTCTCGAGCGATCCCGACGATCTCTCGCTCAAACTTCGCAAGCTGTTCCCGCAGATCGAAGAGCGCGTGCGGCAGGGAGGAGAAATGGCCCCGAGTTACTCCGATTTCTCGCAGATCACTGAGCTGATGGACATCAAGCGGCTGTACGAAGAGCAGGACGTGCAGTGGCGGCAGCGCCTCGCGGACAAAGACGAGGAGCTCGCCAATCTCCGTCACGACGTGGAGTGGCGCGTCCAACAAGCGCAGCAGCAGGCCTCGGCGAAACCGGCCCAGGACGAAGAAGTGGCCCGCATGCGCGCCGAAAACGAGCGCCTCCGCGCCGACGCGCAAGCGAAGATCACGCAGCTCCAGGAGCGCATCAAGGAGCTGAATCAGAAGTTGATGGCGGCGAGTCCGCAGGTGAAGCGGTGAAATGGGTTGCTGAGTTGCTGGGTTACTGGGTTGCTCGGTAACACCCAGCAACTAAGCAACCTAGTAACCCAGCAACCATGCCTACACATCCCTCCAAGAACCTCGAGACCTTCCCCAACCCCAACCCCGAGCGCGACTACGAGATCGCGTTCGAGGCGCCGGAATTTACCTGCCTCTGTCCGATGACCGGGCAGCCTGACTTCGCGACGATCCGCATCCGCTACACGCCCGATCAGAAGTGCGTCGAGCTCAAGTCGCTCAAGCTCTACCTCTGGTCGTATCGCGATGAAGGCGCGTTCCACGAGGCGGTGACGAACCGGATCGCGAACGACGTGATTGCCGCGATCGACCCGCGCCATCTCGAAGTGGAAGGCGATTTCTATGTGCGCGGGGGGATTTCGACGAAGGTGAAGGTCACTCACCGGAAGAGTGATAGAGCTGTAGAGAAATAGAGCGGTAGAGACCCTCTATCTCTCTATCACTCTATTTTCTCTATCACTCAGATACCCCGTGATCGCGGCGCAATCTCCACATCTCATCGATCCGCTGCCCGAATACCGACGTTCCCGACTCGACCCACTCCGTCAGGATGTCGACTGACGCGTCGTCGAGTGCTTCGACGATCGACAGGCTCGCGGCTTCGGCGATGCGGGCGATCGGCTTGTCGAGCTCCGCGATGATGCGCGCTGATCTGGCGAGCATGCCGGCGAGCTCGAGGTCGTGCTCCATGGCGATCATCCTCGACGCGATGAGCGTGAGCACGATCGCCGCGTTCCAGTTCGAGCGCTCGTCCCAATTCGGCGGCAGGATGAAGTCGGCCAGGCCGTGCTCGGCCGCGAGCGCCGCGATGTGACGCTCGGTCGCCGTGTGGATCGGATCGAGGTCGCCGTGAAAGAGGAGCTCGTATGTCTCGTCATCCGTCGCGAGGGCATGCTTCGCCGTCGCGTCGAGCTCGATCGTGAAGGAGGCGAGGAACGATGCGCCCAGCTCCTTCGCTTTGGCCGCGATGTCGTTCAGCGTTTCGAGATTCGTCGTCAGCGGATAGATCACCGGAATGGCGATGCCGGAGCCGATCCGGATCGTGTTTGGGATCTCGCCGGACGTCATCAGCATCGACTCCGGGATCGCTTTCGCGATTTCCGCGCCGCGTCCGAAGACCACCTCCGCGTTGCCGGTCGCGTCGATCAGCACCGGCGCATCGAGGCGCGCGGGGAGATCGATTCGATCGCACACTGTCACTTCGAGCTTCTCGACGGCGGTCGCGCGAAGGTCGAGATAGTCGATGGCGAGCGGAATGGATCGGCGGCTGCCGTACGGCGCGATCGTCGTCGCAGCCCAGTACGGTGGCTCGGGGGCGGCCGCGCGCCGGATCCTGAGCTGGGGTGTCTTTCGGTAAAGGATCACTTGTGGAGGTAGGGTGCCACAAGTGCGCGCACATGCTTCGCGATCATGTCGAACTCGAGGTTCACTCCGTCGCCGATGCGCGACCTGCCGAGGTTCGTGCGATGCAGTGTTTCGGGGATCAGAGCGGCGCCGAATGACGTCGCGTCGGGATCGACGATCGTCAGCGAAACGCCATCGACGGCGATCGATCCCTTCTGCACGGTGAGGTCCGCGTATTCGGCCGGAAAGCTCCAGCGATAAACCGCGAACTCACCCTCCTGCGCGATCGACTGCAGCGTCCCGACGCAGTCGACATGTCCCTGCACGAGGTGCCCGCCGAGGCGATCGCCGACGGCGAGCGCGCGCTCGAGGTTGACGACGTTCCCCGCGGTCTGCGCGCCGAGAGTGGTGCGGGAAAGCGTTTCATCCGAAATGTCGGCCACGACGATGCCCGCGGACTCGGGGAGCATCGTCAGGCAGACGCCGTTGACGGCCACGCTCTCGCCGCGCTGCAGGTCGAATTCCGCCGGCACGCGCAACCGCATTCGCGCTCCGTTCGCATGCCGCGTGAACGATTCGATCGTGCCGTTGTTGAGGATGATTCCGGTGAACATCTTTTCAGTGCTGAGTTCTGAGTGCTGAGTTCTGAGTGCTGAGTTCTGAGTGCGTTCGCGTCGCCGGCCGTGTCAGGAACTCAGCACTCAGTCCTCAGCACTCAGCACTTTTTAAGGGTATGCGACGATCATCAGATCCGAGCCGACGACCTCGACCCGATCAAATCGGAAGCGGTACGCGTCTGTCAACCGGCTGACCGGCTCGCCGGCGAAGATCGAGGGCGCCTCGGGGCCGCCGACGATGGCCGGTGCGACAAAGACGATCATCTTCTGCCAGAGGCCGCGGCTGATGAAGTCGGAGTGCAGGAGCGAGCCGCCTTCGACGAGCAGCGACTGCACGCCGCGCGCGTACAACTCGCGCAGCACGACGACGAGATCGAGGCGGCGATCGATCGTCGGCATCTCGACCACGTCGACGCTCGACGAGAGGTCCTGCGGCGCGCGCGGCGTGAAGAGAATCGTCCGTCCGCCGTCGGCCAGGAGTTGCGCATGCGGCGAGGCTTCGCCGCCTCCGTCGAGCACGACACGGGTGTACGGCGTGATCGATTCGCTGATGCCGAGGCGGCGGGTAAGGCGCGGATTGTCGGCCGCGAGTGTGCCGCTGCCGACGGCCACGGCGTCGTACTCCTCGCGCAGCATCAGGCTCCGCTCGCGCGCCTCGGTCGACGTGATCCATTGGCTCTCGCGCGTGATCGTTGCGAGCTTGCCGTCGAGCGTCATGCCTGCCTTCAGCAGCACGAACGGCAGCTTCTGCGACATTGCCCAGGCGAACTTCTCGTTGAGGCGGCGCGCGTCGTGTTCCAGCACGCCGGTCGTCACCTCGACTCCCGCGGCGCGCAGCTGCTCGATGCCGCGGCCGTCGACGACGTCGTTCGGATCGCGCATGGCGATCACGACGCGCGCGATGCCGGCGTCGCGGATGGCGTCGGTGCAGGGAGGTGTGCGGCCGTGGTGGCAGCACGGCTCGAGCGTGACGTACATCGTGGCGCCGCGCGGGTCGGTGCTCGCTCGCCGCAACGCATCGACTTCCGCATGTGGCTCGCCGGCGCGGCGATGCCACCCTTCGCCGATGATCGTGCCGTCCTGCACGATCACACAGCCGACCATCGGATTGGGATTGACGCCGTAACGCCCGCGCTCCGCGAGCTCGAGGGCGCGGCGCATGAAGACTTCGTCGGTCACGGCGCGGATTGTAATCGTGCCGGTTGCTGGGTTACTGAGTTGCGAGGTTGCTGGGTGCCGAGAAACTCAGCAACCCAGCAACCCAGCAACTAAAAACTACGGAATCCTAAGGAACCGGTAACCCGACAGCGACTGGCCGCTCCGGCCGCCGCCGCTGGTCACGTAAATGCGGATCGTCTGACCGCTCTTGAGCCCGTCGACCGCGGTGCGGAAATCAGCCGCGGTGGTGATCTTCTGGCCCTGCACTTCGCTGATCACATCGCCCTCGGCGATGCCTGCATCGCCGGCCGGCGACACTTCTTTCACTCCGGTGACGACGACGCCGTGGACGTTCTCGCCGAGGCCGTACAGCTGGCGCGCCTGCGGCGTGATCTCCTGCACGGAGACGCCGAGGCGGTTCTTCGTCGGACCGCCGTTATCGCTCTGCGCCTCTTCGGCCTGATCGTTTTCATCCGGACGGACGGCGGTCGTGGCGGTGACGGTCTTGTGCTGGCCGTTGCGGACCAGCGAGATGCTCACCTTCGTGCCGACCGGAACGTACGAGATGTAGTCGATCAGCTCGCGGTTGCTGTTGATCTTGCGGCCGTCGATCTCGGTGATGACGTCGCCCGGCTCGATGCCGGCCTGGTCGGCCGGCTTGCCCGGCTCCACGGTCTGCACGAGCGCGCCGCGAGCCTCGGCGAGGTTGAATGACTTCTTCACGTCCTCGGTCACTTCGAAGATGCCCATGCCGAGGTAGCCGCGCGTCACCTTGCCCTGCTTCAGCTGCGGCAGGAGACGCTTGGCGGTGTTGATCGGGGTGGCGAAGCCGATGCCTTGCGCGCCGCCGCCGCGGATCGCGGTGTTGATGCCGATGACCTCACCGTTGATGCCGAGCAGCGGGCCTCCGGAGTTACCGAAGTTGATCGCGGCGTCGGTCTGGATGAAGTTCTCGAACGAGCGGGTCTGCTGCGAGAGGCCGAGCGAGCGCCCCTTGGCCGAGATCACGCCGACGGTCAGCGTGTTCTCGAACTCGAACGGATTGCCGACGGCGATGGCCCAGTCACCCTTGCGGATGCGGTCGCTGTCGCCGAGGGAGATGTTCGGCAGGTTGCCGGAGGACTCGATCTTCAGCAGGGCGATGTCGGTGGCCGGATCGTGTCCGATGATTTTCGCCTCGACGGTGTGGCCGCCGTTGCCGTTCTCGTCGGCACCGTAGTGCACTTCGACCTTCGAGGCTCCCTCGATCACGTGGTTGTTCGTGAGGATGTAGCCGTCGGGCGAGATGATGAAGCCGGAGCCGCCGCTGCGCTGGGCGTGCTCGTCGTCATCGCCGTCGCCGTTGTTGTCGTTCCCCATGCCGCGGCGTTTCGGCGTCTGGTTCGGATTGGGGAAGAAGAACTCGAACGGATCGAATCCGCCCTGTCCCTTCTTGCGCATCTCGCTCGTCTTGACGATCTCCGTCGATCGGATGGAGACGACGGCGGGCATGACGCGCGCCGCGACGTCGGCGAAGGAGGGGATGGTCACGCTGGTGACCGGCCCCTGCGCGGTCTGGATCTGCGCCGGGGTTTGTGCGTTTGAGTTGCGCATCAGGCCGAGGTCGGCGCTGATGATCACCCCGAATGTGACGGAGGCGATTGCGATTGCGATTGTCGACAAAATGCGTTTCGTCGAAGATGTCATGACTTCCTGAACTCCTCCTGGGGATCTGATTCGTCTTTTCGTGGAAACCGTAGGCGCCTGCGTGGAATTGCGGGATTCTTGTGGGCGCATCCGTCCAACGAATCAGACGAACGTACGCGAACGATGGTTCGCTGGTTCAGGGTACGAAAGCGGTGACAAATCGTTGAACAAAAAAGGCCTCGCGGGGTAGCGAGGCCTCAATCGAAGACAGGCGAAGGCGCCTGTTCCACACGTCAGACGACGGATCTTCGCCCGACGATCAATCGATACACGAACAGCAGCACGATTGCGCCGACGATCGACCCGATCCAGCCGGCGGTCTGCTCCTGACGCCCCATGAGGGTCGAAGCGAGAAAGCCGCCGACGAACGAACCGGCAATTCCGAGAAGTATGGTCACGATCCAGCCACCCGGGTCATTTCCGGGCATCAGAAACTTGGCGATCGCGCCGACGATGAGACCGAAAAGGAGCCATCCAATGATGTTCATTTGTCCTCCACAGTTGGGGCCGGCGAACATGCGCCGGACAATCAATGGATGAGCAACAGGGGTGCCATAAAGGGGGACGGGATAGCAGGTAGCAGACAGCAGATAGCAGGAGGCGGTGGGCCTGCTATCTGCTATCTGCTGTCTGCTATCTTCAAAGAACATGGGTAAACGCATCGGTATCCTCACAGGCGGTGGTGATTGTCCCGGCCTCAACGCTGTCATCCGGGCCGCGGTCCGGACCGCCATCCGCGACTACGACTTCGAAGTGCTCGGGATCCAGTTCGGATTCGAAGGACTCCTGACGAGCTCGGCGATCCCGCTTTCGCTCGAAGCGATTCGCGGCATTCTGCCGAAGGGCGGCACGCTCCTCCGCACCACGAATCGCGGCAATCCGTTCGAGTATCCGGTCTTCGAAGACGGCGTCCGCGGCTGCGTCGATCGATCGGCCGAGGTCGTCGAGAACATCCATAAGCTCGGCATCGAAGGGATCATCGCCATCGGCGGCGACGGCACGCTGAAGATCGCCCAGAAGTTGTGCGACATGGGGATTCCGATGGTCGCGGTGCCGAAGACGATCGATAACGATCTCGAGGCGACCGATTACACGTTCGGATTCATGACCGCGGTGGCCGTCGCGACCGATGCTGTCGATCGACTGCACACGACCGCGGAGAGCCACGACCGCGTCATGATCCTCGAGGTGATGGGACGCAACGCGGGATGGATCGCGCTCTACGCCGGCATCGCCGGCGGCGCCGACATCATCCTCATCCCGGAGATCCCGTACACGGCGGAGAACGTGATCCGCTCGATCTCGCGGCGCGAGAAAGAGGGATCGAATTTCGATCTGATCGTGGTCGCGGAGGGCGCGAAGCGGGAGGGTGGGGAGGAGGCTTACCTCGACATCCCGGCGCGCCGCCTCGGCGGCATCGCGTATCAGGTCGCCCAGGACATCGGGCGGCACATCAATCACGAGATCCGCGTGACGGTCCTCGGACACATCCAGCGCGGCGGCTCGCCGATCGCGTTCGACCGCATCCTCGCCAGCCGCTTCGGCAAGGCCGCCGCCGATCTCCTCGGTCAGCGGAAGTTCGGGAAGATGGTCGCGCTGCGCGGCGACGAGATCATCGACGTCAACATCAAGGACGCCGTGTCGAGGATGAAGTACGTCGATCCCGATGGGCAGATGGTGTCGACGGCGAGGAGCCTGGGCGTGTCATTTGGCGATGGACGGTGATCGCACCACATCGCCACCCTTCATCACGAACACCACGCGCGACATCGCCTTGATGTCCTTCAGCGGATCGCCATCCACCGCAACGACGTCCGCGTAATGCCCCGGCTCGAGCGAGCCGATGTTCGCGCTCTGATCGAGCAGCGTCGCGGCGTTGATCGTCGCGGCCTGAAGCGATTGCAGCGGCGTGAGGCCGCCGTTCACCAGCGCTTCGAATTCGCGGGCCACGTACTTCGGCTCGTCGTCGAGTCCGAACGCGATCTTCACGTGGTACCGCAGTGCCCAATCGAATGCCGTTTTCTGGTACTTGAGGATCGCCTTCCCCTTGTCCAGCGTGACCTGATCCTGTCCCGCCTGCAGTCCGATCTCGACGCCGCGCTGGAACGTCTCGAGCGTCGGCACGAGCCACGTGCCGCGCTCCGCCATCAGCTTCGCACCTTCTTCATCGAGCACCGTGCCGTGCTCGATCGTGTCGACGCCGGCGCGCACCGCAGCCTTGATCCCGACCGTTCCTTCCGCGTGCGCCATGATCTTCTTGCCGGCGCGGTGGCCGACTTCCACCGCGGCGCGCATCTGCTCGTCGCTCAGCTCCTGCACATTGAAGTCGCTCAGCGGATCGGTCACGCCGCCGGTGGCCATCAGCTTGATCCAATCGACGCCGTTGCGGACGTCGTGTCGCACTGCCTTCTGCGTTTCGCCGACCGTATCGGCGATGTTCGAGAAGACCGGCATCGGGACGTCGGGAGCGAGCGGATTGAGATCGGCGTGGCCGCCGGTGACGGAGAGCGGGATGCCGGCGACGAAGAGGCGCGGTCCGCGGAACATCCCTTTGTTGAACGCGTCGCGCAGCGCGACCTGGCCGTATGCCGGATCGCCCTCACCGGCGTCGCGCAGCGTCGTGAATCCGTGGTCGAGATAGGTCCAGGAGTTCAGCAGTCCGAACAGAGTCTTCTGCGGCGACGACTGGCGGAGATACGACGTGGAGGAGAAGTCGGTCCAGTCGGTGACGAGGTGAACGTGGCAGTCGATGAGGCCCGGCAGCACGGTCGCGTCGCCGAGGTCGATCACCTTCGCGCCGGCGGGGGCGGACTTTGCGATCGAGTCGATGCGTTCTCCGCGAACGACGATCCAGGCATCGGAGACGCTGCCGCTGCGGACGTCGAGCAGGTGCCGCGCATGGATGGCGGTCAGTTGCGGTTCGGCCGCCGTGGCCGCGATCGATGCGAGAGTGAACAGCAGTCCGAAGAAAAGTCTCATGACGTACAATCCCCCACTTCATTCAAGAAACGGAGATTTAGATGGCTGGAAATCTGATCGATTATAGGGTTGAGAAAGGGGTGGCGATCTTCGAGCTGAACGATCCCCCTGCCAACACCTACACCTACGAAATGAACAAGGAGCTGGACTCCTGCATCCTCGAGGCGCGGATGGACGACTCTGTCCACGTCATCGTGATGCGCGGCTCGGGGGACAAGTTCTTCTCCGCCGGGGCGAACATCAAGATGCTTTCCGAGGTCACGCCGGGGTTCAAGTACTACTTCTGCCTGCATGCGAACGAGACGCTGCTCCGCTTCGAGCAGACGCCGAAGCTCGTCATCGCCGCGCTGAACGGTCACACCGTCGGCGGCGGACTGGAGATCGCCATGGCGGCCGATCTGCGCATCGCGATGCAGGGAGCGGGCAAGGTCGGACTTCCGGAAGTCTCGCTCGGCGTCCTTCCGGGGACCGGCGGCACGCAGCGGCTCTCGCGCCTCGTCGGCAAGACGAAGGCCATCGAGCTGATGATCGAGGGCGGCCTCTTCGACTTCGAGGAAGCGCAGCGCATCGGCATCATCAATTACGTCTGGCCCGCCGAGACCGACGGCAAGAAGTGGTGGGACCGCGTGATGGAGTATGCCTGGAGCTTCTGCCCGCCGAACAAGGCCTCGAAGGCGGTCGGACGCATCAAGCGCTCCGTGCAGAGCGGCTGGGAAGTTCCTCTGGAGAGCGCGCTGGCCATCGAGCGCGAATTGCAACAACAGCTTTTCCAGAGTGAGGATGCGAAGGAAGGCCTCGGCGCCTACAATCAGAAGCGCAAGCCTGCATTCGCCGGGAAGTAATGTAGACTCGAATCACATCGAACGAACGGACGGCGCAGCCTCGGCTGCGCCGTTTCTGTTTTGGAGGATTCGTGAAGCTGCTGTTGATCGCTTTTCTCGCGCTTCCACTCGCCGCGCAATCCGCGACGCAGCCGCTCGTTCAATTCACTCCAGAACATCCGCGCGACGGCCAGATGATCAAGGTCACGTGGACCCAGAACGTCGCGCCGTCGGCTCGCTTCGGCACGCCGTCGTTCGAGATCTCGCCGCCGCCGCCATTCATCATGGCCTACGGCGGGGCGCACTCCATCACCATCAATCAGACCGCGTTCGCCGACGGAGCGGGAACCGAGTCGGTCGATCAGCAGTCGATCGTCCTCGGGCCGGTCGAGGCGGGGACGTACAAGGTCAACCTGCAGCTGACCGTCACGACTGAAGCAGGACCGTCGAAGATGTCGTTTCCGCTCGGCGACCTGGCGGTGCCGGGTGCATGCGTCCCCGCGCCGTTCGCAACCGCGACGTATCAATCGGACAAGTCGGGATACGAGCTGCACTTCGAAGACCTCTTCTACGCGTCGGTCGCCACGAGCGGTCCGGCGATGGTCACCATCGCGGGAACGAACATCACTGTGCGGCAGAGCCTGATCGTCGGCGACATCGCGCCGATCCGGCCGACCTGCATCTCCGAGACGATCGACGTCGGGGCACTCCTGGCCGGCACGCACCACCTCACCTGGATCTACGACGTTGGATATACCGTCGTCGGAGGGCCGACGCAGGTTCTCACGCGCGAGATGATGTTCGATGTGCAGGCGCCGCGGCGGCGGACGTCGGCGCGCTGACCGTTTCGTATCGCGTGCTACGCTTGCGCCCCCGGAGGCCCACCCCATGCGTTACCGCAAACTTCACAACACTGATCTCCAACTCTCCGAGCTCGGCTTCGGCACGTGGACCGTGTCGACCGGATGGTGGGGCAACTACACCGACGAAGAGGCGCAGCGGATCATTCGCCGCGCGATCGATCACGGCATCAACTACATCGACACCGCCGACGCCTACGGCAACGGCCGCGGCGAGACGATCCTCGCGCCGATCCTGAAAGATCATCCCGAGCTGATCGTCGGCACGAAGTTCGGCTACGACTTCTACAACAACCCCGAACGTCCTCGCGGACAGCGCGAGCTGCCGCAGGACATGTCGCCGAAGTTCGTCCGCTTCGCCTGCGAGCAGTCGATGAAGCGGCTGGGCGTCGATCACATCGCGATCTATCAGCCGCACAACCCGCGCGTCGTGACGCTGATGGAAGACGAGCACTGGGAAACGCTCGAAGCGTTGAAGAGCGAGGGGAAGATCACCTCCTACGGCCCGTCCCTCGGACCGGCGATCGGCTGGCGCGATGAAGGAATCTACGCGAACGCAGTCCGCCATGCACCCGTCACGCAGATGATCTACAACGTGCTCGAGCAGGATCCGGGCCGCGAGTTCATCCTCGCCGCCGAGCGCGGTCCGTCGTATGGCGGCGTCGCCGAGGCGATGAAGGGCGAGACGAACAAGAAGGTCTGCGAGCCGTCCGTGGCGTTCGAGCAATCGTTCCGCGCCTGGAAGGTCGATCCCGATCCGCAGTTCCTGATCCGCGTCACGCATTCCTCCGGCATGCTCGAAGGGAAATACACGCTCGAGACGAAGTTCGATGCCGACGATCACCGTTCGCACCGCCCGCGCGCCTGGCTGGTCGAAGGTGTGCAGAAAGTCGACCGCCTCAAGCCGCTATGCGAGAAGCGCGGCGTGACCATCGGCCAGCTCGCGCTGCTGTGGCTTTACGCGCATCCGTCGATCGTCTCGGCGCTGCCGAACATTTACAACGAAGAGCAGCTCGAAGAGTTCGCGGGCGCCTCGAAGCACGCGCCGCTCGATGACGCGGAGATGGAGGAGATCCACCAGATGTACATCCGCCACTTCGACGTCGCGCCGTACGCCGAGGAGGCAGCCGCAGCGCGCTAATCGCCGCTCGAGCCCTTCTCCCCGACGCGCCAATCGATGAACGTCGCGCCGTTGTTGCGGCAGACCCAGGCGATCACGCGCATATGAGGACGGAGCTTTCCCTTTTTCACTTCGATCCGCTTCCAGTCGGCGGCGGTGAACTTCGCGCCGAGCACGAAGTACGAGTCGGGCGTGGCTCTGACCTCCTCGGTTGTCTCCGCATCCGTCCTGATCTTCAGCGCGGATCGCGTGTACGAGATGACCTCGCCGGCGTACGCCGTGACGTCGTTGCGCGAGCAGGTGACGAACGGCGGCACCCGCAAACGGCCGGCGGATGATGGCGGTGGCTCGGGCGCCGGGACCACCGGCAGTCCTGCCGCGACCCACGCGTCGTAGCCGCCCTTCAGCGCGACCGCGTGGTCTAAGCCTTTCTTCGCCAACTCGCGCACCGCCTCATCGCTGATCTCCTCGCGTTTGCACGAGCAGTAGGCGACGATCAGTTTGTTCTGCGGCAACTCGTCGAACCGTTTGGAGATCAATCCGAGCGGCATCGAGATCGCGCCGTCGATGTGCCCGAGGTCGTACGGCACGCTGCCGCGGACGTCGATCACGACCGCTTCATTCTTCTGGAGCTTTGCGTGCAGATCCGCGGGCGTGATGGTGTCGACGGCGAAGAGGAGCGCGAGCAGAGGAAGGATGTGCATGATCAAAAAAAGCGGGGCGCCCGCGGGCGCCCCTCATCGAGTTCGATGCGTTTGGATTACAGGCCGCGATAGGTCGCACACTGCGTATCGGCGCGCGAGGCCTGACCGGCGGTGAACATGAACATGCACGAGTCATCCGTGTAGTCCATGAAGTTTTCGATCGGGTCGTTGCCGGCATCGCGCGGGCAGGAGTCCTGGCCGGCCGGGCATCCGAACGTCGCCGACTTCTCGGCAGGCGTGTCGCTGACCATGTCGCCCTTGCCGTTACAGCCGCCCTGGAACGTGTGGTAGAGGCCGAGCCAGTGACCGATCTCGTGGGTCGCCGTGTCGCCCAGGTTGTACGGAGCAGCCGAGCCGCCCGGGAAGGAAGCGTTGAGGCAGACGACGCCGTCCATCGCCGGAGCGTGCGAGTAGTCCGATGGGAACGTCGCCCAGCCGAGGAGGTTCTGGCCCATGTTGTTCGAGTAGAGGTTGAGGTCCTTCGCCGTGCCGATGTGCAGCGCGGTCTTCATCGCCTTCTCCGCCGCGGAGCCCGGGACGCAGGTGTACCACGCGTCATTGTTCGACGTGTCGGTGCCGGCCAGGACGAACTTGAACGGCGTCGGCGCTCCGCCGGTGGTGCCGGCGTACGATTCGTTGAGGACTTTGATCTGGTTGTTGATCTGCGTCGACGAAACGCCGCCGGCACCGGCCGCGCTGCGGATGACGTGAACGTAGACGTTGATGGTGACCGAGCCGGGCGTGCGATTGGTGCCGATGCGGGCGTCGCTGCCGATCCGGCCGCGCTGCAGCATCTCGGTGTACGACTCGATCATCTGCGCTTCTTCCGTGGTGACGGGACGCGTGCCGCAATACTGGCTGAACTGGTTGATCGTGGAACCCCTGCCGTCACGGTCGGCATTCGGGTTGGCGATGTTCTCGCCGACCTGCGCCGACGCAACGCCTGCAACGAGGAGCGTGGCGAGAAAGACAATCATTGAACGACGAATCATTAAAAACTCTCCTATTTCCTTCCGGTTGTAATCGCCGCAAGGGCAAGTCAGCTGCCAGGTGCTAAGTCACTGAAAGGAATAGAAGTGCCCTGACACTTGCGGGTCACCGCGCGACCCTTGTGCTCAGAAACTGACCGCGGTGCGGTCGGCAAACTGACCCAGCGTGCTGCGTTGACCCGGTGTTATCTTCCCGTGCCATGCAGAACCAGCTCTTCATCAACGGTGAATTCGTAGACGCGAAGTCGGGCGAGACGTTCGCAACTATCAATCCGGCCACCGAGGAAACCATCACGAACGTTGCCTCGGCGGGCGTGGATGACGTCGACGCCGCGGCCCGCGCCGCGCGCGCGCAGATGGAGCCCGGCAGCGAATGGCAGAAGATGAAGCCGCGCGACCGGGCCAAGGTCCTCTGGCGCATCGCCGACATGCTCACCGCGAAGGCGGACGAGATCGGCCGCATCGAGACGCTCGACAACGGCAAGCCGATCTTCGAGTCGCAATTCGTCGACACGCCGGCCGCCGCCGAGTGCCTCTACTACTTCGCCGGATGGAGCGGCAAGGTCACCGGCGAGACGATTCCCATCGCCGACAACGCGTTCACCTACACGCTGCGCGAGCCGGTCGGCGTCGTCGGCGCCATTACGCCGTGGAACTTTCCGCTCATGCTCGCCGTCTGGAAAATCGCGCCGGCCCTCGCGTGCGGGAACACCGTCGTCATCAAGCCGGCGTCGAACACCTCGCTGTCGCTGCTGAAGTTCGCGGAGTACGCGAAAGAGTGTGGACTCCCGGCCGGCGTGCTGAACGTCATCCCCGGACGCGGCAGTGTCGTCGGCAACGCGATGGTCGATCATCCCGGCATCGACGCCATCGCCTTCACCGGCTCGACCGAAGTCGGCAAAGGACTGATGGCGCGCGCGGCGAAGACGCTAAAGAAAGTCTCGCTCGAGCTCGGAGGGAAGTCGCCGAACATCGTCTTCGCAGACGCCGATCTCGACGCCGCATCGCGCGGCGCGCTGAACGCGATCTTCTACGGCAAGGGCGAAGTCTGCGCCGCCGGCTCGCGCCTCCTCGTCGAGGAGTCAGTGCACGACGAACTGATGGCGAAGGTGACCGAGCGCGCCGCGAAGATGGTGGCCGCCGATCCTCTCAACCCGAAGACGCGCCTCGGCGCGATCGTGTCGAAAGAGCAGATGGAAAACGTCCTCTCGTACATCGAGACGGGCAAGGGCGAAGGGGCGAAGCTCGTCGCCGGCGGCGAGCGCGCCGACATCGGCACGGGCAAGGGCTACTTCGTCAAACCGACGATCTTCGATGACGTCGATCCGCAGATGCGCATTGCACGCGAGGAGATCTTCGGCCCGGTGCTGGCCACGATCCGCTTCAAGAATGCCGACGATGCGGTTGCGAAGGGGAATGCCACGGTCTACGGACTGGCCGCCGCCGTCTGGACGAAAGACGTCTCGAAGGCGCATCGCATCGCCCGCTCGATCAAGGCGGGAACGGTCTGGATCAACTCGTACAACCTCTACGATCCCGCGCTGCCGTTTGGCGGCTTCAAGGAATCGGGCTTCGGCCGCGATCAAGGGAAGGACGCGCTGGAGAAGTACACGCAGACGAAGAGCGTCTGGGTGAACTTGTAGCGCGAACCTCTGTCACGTCGGCGGCACGTAGCAATCGAGTGGGGCAGGTTCGTGTACAAATGACGCGGTGACGGTTTCGAGACCAGCACGTAAATCTGTCCCTTGCTGGTGAGCGTCATGTGGTCCGGAGCATCGGTCACGCTTTGCGTCTCCAGCACGAGGGAGGACTCGCGGATCCTGTCGCACTGCTGGCTGTTTTCGTTCGGCTCGCGCCAGATGAGCAGTTCGGCGGCGGACCCGCGAGTCATGGTCACCGTCATCGATGACGGCAACGGTTCGCGCCGATCGGTGCCGTTCGAAAAGCGGCCGTAGAACGTCGTCTTCAGATGTTCGCGCGCATGCAGATGGACCATCGGCCACGACCCGAGAATCTCACCATTTGCGTGCTGCGCGAATGAACCGGTGAGGACGTTCGCCATCTCGAGACCGGCGGCATACACGGGTCCACCATCGACGGTGGTGATGGCGGCCAGTTCGTCCTTGACCACGTCGAGCGTCACATAGCCGATCCGGTGGACCTGGCGGCTGCCCACTGGTGACGGGCACCATTCGCGGTCGATCCCTCCCGATAGAAGGCAGCTGGTTTTCCAGGCGATGGGCGGTGGAATCAGAGGGTAACCCCGGCATGGGATTTCGGGCGGGGGACCGAAGCCCGAACCGCACAACGGATGTCCCTTCTCTTCACCGACGCGGTAACGGCTCTGGAGGAAGTCGCTCATGACGAGCGGTTTCGTTTGATGCGGCTCGAAAGTCAGCGGAAACCAGGCCAGCGGAAATCCGTGGTCGGACCAGATCGTGATCCGAACGACGCGCCGCGACTCGCTGCGGTTCGTCACCGTGAGAGTCGTGTCGTACTTCCGATCGTCGGAAACCTCGAACCGCGGCACGAGGAGAGTTGCCGCCGGTTCCGGCGATCGAGCCGCTGACACCCCGTTCGCGACCATTAGTGCCATGCCGAGGACGCCGATGACTTTGTGCATTAATATGACCACCGTTCCAGGAAACTAATGCGGAGTGAGACGAAAAATCTATGAAAAAGAAAACCCTGATTCCATTGCTCGCCATCGCCTCGCTGGCAATCCTCGGCTGCCCGTCCAAGAGCGCGGAGCAGACCGGTACCACGACCGCCGCCGCCGGCGGCGGTGAGATCCTCGTCGGCGAGTACGGCTCGCTGACCGGTCCGCAGGCCACCTTCGGCCAGTCGACGCACAACGGCATCATGATGGCCATCGACGAAGTGAACGCCGCGGGCGGCATCAACGGCCGCAAGATCAAGGTGCTCACCGAGGATGACCAGTCGAAGCAGGAAGAGGCGGCGAACGCCGTCACCAAGCTGATCTCGCAGCAGAACGTCGTCGCGATCCTCGGCGAAGTCGCCTCGTCGTCATCCCTGGCGGCCGGCCCGATCTGCCAGGCGAACAAGGTCCCCATGATCACGCCGTCATCGACCAATCCCGAGGTGACGAAGAAGGGCGACTACATCTTCCGCATGTGCTTCCTGGACGACTACCAGGGACACACCATGGCCGAATATGTCTCGAAGACCCTCGGCGTGAAGACCGCGGCGATCCTCACCGACGTCAAGAACGATTACTCGCAGGGCCTCGGCAAGTACTTCGAAGAGGAGTTCGTGAAGAACGGCGGGAAGATCGTCGCCAAGGCCAGCTACGCGAACGGCGACAGCGATTTCAAATCGCAGCTCACCGCGGTCAAGGCCTCGAATCCGCAGATTCTCTTCGTTCCCGGCTACTACACCGACATCGGCCAGATCGCACAGCAGTCTCGCGACCTCGGCATGACCGCGCCGCTCGTCGGCGGCGACGGCTGGGAATCGCCGAAGCTCATCGAGATCGGCGGCAAGGCGCTCGAAGGCAGCTACTACTCGAACCACTACTTCTTCGGCGACTCGCTGCCGATCGTGCACGACTTCGTGCAGAAGTACAAAGACCGCTACGGCCAGACGCCCGACGCGCTCGCGGCCCTCGGCTACGACGCCGCCAAGGTGCTCGCCGACGCGATGAAGCGCGCCCCGAAGATCGACGGTCCGTCGCTCAGGGACGCCATCGCGCAGACAAAGGGCATCGCGGGCGTGACCGGCACGATCAACCTGGGGCCGGACCGCAATCCGGTCGGCAAGACGCTGGTCATCGAAGAGATCAAGGGCGGCCAGCTGGTACTCAAGGCGAAGGTCGAGCCCAAGTAGCGGCGTCACAGACATTTCTCTTTACAACCAACGGTCCGGCGAGTAGTTTTCGCCGGACTTTCACGTTTCCTGCGGCCCGCATGCAGACCTTTCTACAGAATCTGCTCAATGGAATTGCCTCCGGCTCCATCTACGCCTTGATCGCTCTCGGCTACACGATGGTTTACGGCATCCTGAAGCTGATCAATTTCGCGCACGGCGACGTCTTCATGCTCGGCTCCTTCGTCGGTTACTACGCCGGCGGCTACTTCTCGCGGCACGCGGCGGGCGGACAGATGGCGTTCGGCGCCGCCGCGCTCGTGATGCTGCTGGCGATGCTCGTCTGCGGTCTCTTCGGCTACCTCAACGAGCGGATCGCCTACCGCCCGCTCCGCAACGCGCCGCGCATCGCCTCGCTGATCACCGCGATCGGCGTCTCGTTCTTCCTCGAGTACGGCGGCCAGTTCGTCTTCGGTCCCGATCCGAAGTTCTTCCCGACGCTCGTCGAGAAGCACCTCATCCACTTCGGCGGCGTGACGACCACGAACTACCAGCTCATCGTCCTCGGCGTGGCCATCGTCTTCATGGCGCTGCTGCAGTACATCGTCTACGGGACGAAGTTCGGACGCGCCATGCGCGCCGTGTCGTACAACTTCGAGACCGCGTCATTGATGGGCATCCCGACCGATCGCGTGATCTCGCTGACGTTCGTCCTCGGCTCGACGCTAGCCGCCGTGGCCGGAATCCTCTACGGCCTCTCCTATCCGAAGATCGATCCGCTGATGGGCATCATGCCCGGCCTCAAGGCGTTCGTCGCCGCGGTGCTCGGCGGCATCGGCAACGTGCCGGGAGCGGTAGTCGGCGGCCTGATCATCGGCGTGATCGAAGCGTTCGTCGGAGGAAGCTCGTTCTCCAACTACCGCGATGCGATCGCGTTCGTGATCCTGATCGTCATCCTGCTGTTCCGACCGAGCGGTCTGTTCGGGAAATACCAGGCGGAGAAGGTCTGAGGATGAAGCGCCTTCCCTGGTACTTCCGCGACCTCATATCTCTCTCACTCTTCGTCGCTCTCCTCATCGCTCTCAGCTATGGCCTCGACGCGATTCCGATCGTCGGCATGGCGTACTACAACCGCATCATCGTGCTGATGGGGATCAACATCACGCTGGCGGTCTCGCTCAACATCATCAACGGACACGCCGGGCAGTTCTCGCTCGGTCACGCCGGATTCATGGCCGTCGGCGCGTACTTCGCGGCGTTCCTCACCGTCAACTACCTCTCTCCGATCGTCGACAAGTTCTCGACCGGGTCGACACAGCAGTGGCTCGCGCAGAACGGGTTGCTGCTCGTGGCCGTGCTTGGGGGCGGCGGGCTTGCTGCTCTGGCCGGCTACGTCGTCGGTCTGCCGTCGCTTCGTCTTCGCGGCGATTACCTGGCCATCGTCACGCTCGGATTCGGCGAGATCATCCGCGTGCTGATCCTGAACATCGACAAGATCGGGGCCGCACGCGGACTCTCCGGCATCCCGCGGTGGGCGAATTTCTTCTGGGTCTACCTGCTGGTCGGGATCACGATTCTGATCTCGTGGCGGCTCGTGAACTCTTCGGTCGGCCGCGCGTTTCTCTCGATCCGCGAGGATCAGATCGCCGCCGAGGCGATGGGTGTCGACACGACGAAATACAAGGTGAAGGCGTTCATCATGGGGTCGTTTCTCGCCGGCGCGGCGGGGGCGCTTTACGCGCACTACATGATGTATCTCAACCCCACCATGTTCACGTTCGACAAGTCGTTCCTCGTGCTGGCGATGGTGGTTCTCGGAGGTCTCGGCTCCATCTCCGGCTCGATCATGGCGGCCATCATCCTGACGTTTCTTCCCGAAGGATTGCGCGCCGCAAAAGACTTCATGCCGGCGTCGCTGGCTGACCGCGATCCGCGGATGGTCATCTACTCGATCATGCTCATCGTGCTGATGCTCACCCGTCCGCAGGGCTTGCTCGGCCGGCGCGAAGTGTGGGACTTCTTTTCCCGCCGCAAGGAAAAGCGCGCAGGTTCGTGATGAACGACAACGCTCCGATTCTGCAGGCCAAAGGCGTCACGATCCGCTTCGGCGGACTGACCGCGGTCGCCGATTTCAATTTCGAGATCCGGCCGCATGAGCTGGCGGGTCTCATCGGACCGAACGGCGCCGGCAAGACGACGGTGTTCAACATGCTCACCGGCGTCTACAAGCCGACCGAAGGATCGATCACGGTCTCCGGTCAGCCGACGGCCGAACTGAAACCGTACGAGATCACCGCGCTCGGCGTGGCGCGCACGTTTCAGAACATCCGCCTCTTCAAAGAGCTGACCGTGCTCGACAACGTGAAGATCGGTGGACACATCCACTACAAATACTCCGGCGCCGCTGCGGTGCTGCACACCAATCGCTTCCGCGCTGCCGAAGACGCGGCCGAGGAAGAAGCGCTGAAGCTGCTCGACATCTTCGACCTCCGCGACCGCGCGGAGTCATATGCGAAGAACCTCCCGTACGGCGATCAGCGGCGGCTCGAGATCGCGCGCGCGCTCGCCGCGAAGCCGAAGCTGCTGCTGCTCGACGAGCCGGCGGCGGGACTGAACGACAGCGAGACGCATGCGCTGATGGAGACGATTCACGACATCCGCGACCGCTTCGACATCGCCATCCTCCTCATCGAGCACAACATGGAATTGGTGATGGGGATCTGCGAGCGGATCCTGGTGCTGAACTTCGGCAAGACGATCGCGCAGGGAACGCCCGAGGAAGTGCGCGCCAATCCGATCGTCATCGAGGCCTACCTCGGTGAGCCGGCGGAGGCCGTGGAGCTATGAGCGCGATCCTCAGCGTGCACGACATCGAGGTCTGCTACGGGCAGATCACCGCGCTGCACGGCATCACTCTCGATGTCGCGAAAGGCGAGATCGTCACGCTCATCGGCGCGAACGGCGCGGGCAAGACGACGACGCTCCGGACGATCTCCGGCCTGCTGAAGCCGAAGACCGGCGACGTGACGTACAACGGCACGTCGATCGCCGGCAAGAAGCCGCACATCGTCACGGCGATGGGCATCTCGCACGTGCCCGAGGGGCGCGGCATCTTCGCCAACCTCACGGTGCAGGACAACCTCGAGCTCGGCGCCTACCTGCGGAAGGACAAGATCACGCAGGTGGAGTATCAGCGGATCTTCACGCTCTTCCCGGTGCTGAAGGATCGGATCAAGCAGAACGCCGGCACGTTGTCGGGCGGCGAGCAGCAGATGCTGGCCATCTCGCGTGCTCTGATGTCGAAGCCACAGGTGCTGCTGCTCGACGAGCCGTCGCTCGGCCTCGCCCCGCAGATGGTGCAGACGATCTTCCGCGTCATCCGCGAGATCAACGCCGAAGGCACGACGATCCTCCTCGTCGAACAGAACGCGCACATGGCCCTCGTCACCGCGCATCGCGGATACGTGATGGAGACCGGCCGCATCGTCCTCGCGGACGAGACGAAAGCCCTGCTCGCCTCCGATCGGATCAAGAAAGCCTACCTCGGCGGCTGATCCTCACCCGCGCGTCGAGCCGCGGAGCGGCTTTGGCATATAGCCGGGGGTGAAGCGCGTTGCGCGCCACCCCCGGATACGTGCGTCAATTCCAAAATGCGCCGCGGCAGCGGCGCTGGAGTCCGGCACCGCTGCCGCGGTGCATTTTCCTGACCTCTTTGAATCCGGTGGTTAACGATCTGCGATCGTCACCACCGGCTAATGGCCGATGCCGCTCCGCGGCATTTGCGATCTTCAGGGCGCGCACTTTTCTTGCAGAGGACGCTCCTCGACGAGGAGGTCTCATGCATCGATTCACACTGGTGGCCGCGCTTGCTCTGCTGATCGCGTTGCCGGTCGCGGCACAGCAGGACGCCGACACGCTTCAACAGGCCCAGGCGGTGTTGCACGCCGCGGAGCAGGCGGGTGCCCGCAACTACGCGACGTCGCTCTTCGATGAAGCGGCGTACCGCGTCCGCTTCGCGCAGGAGAACTGGAATTCGACGAAGGCCGATCAGCGCGAGCAGGCGCGGATGCGGGCCATCGAAGGACTGTGGGCCGCGCGTGCGGCGCTGGCGAAGGCGAACTGGATCGGTACGAACGACGCGCTCCGCAATCTGCAGGGCGACATCCGGCGCCTCGGCGGCAACTCCGATCTCGCGCTGATCGACGAGTCGCCATCGCTCGCGCTCAGCCGCGGCGGCTCATCGCGCGAGCGCATCGCATTCGCGCAGTCGGCGCTCGATCAGGCGAAGGCCGCGGGCGGCATGCAGGTCGCGGCCGGCGACATCGACACGGCGCAGAAAAATCTCGACTCCGCGCGCAAGGTGTCGAAGGCCGGCGGCACGAACGACGCGGCGGATTACCTCGCCTACACGTCCGAGATGATGGCGCGCCGCGCCTACTACATCGCTCGCGCGACTGAGGCGTCGAAGCAGGTCACGCCGCTGCAGCTGACGCGCACGCAGCTCGCGCAGGCGCAGACCGAGCGCGAGGCGGCGCTGGAGCGCCAGAAGCGGGAGCTCGCGGAGCGTGAGAGCGCCGAGCTGCAGCGCCGGCTCGCCGCGGAGCAATCGAATCGCGAGGCGCAGCAGGTGGAGCTCGACCGGCTGCGGTCGCAGATCGCGGAGACGGAGCGCGCGCAGCAGGCGCGCATCGACGCCGACCGCGCCGCGCGCGCCGCGGCGGAGAAGGCGCTGAGCGACACGTACGGCAGTTACGAGACCGCGATCATCTCCGGCACGCCGACCGACATCGAGACGTTGCGGCGTCAGGTGGAGGATCAGCAACTCGCGCTACGGGCGATCGAGGAGCGCGAGAAGTTCAACGAGCAGCAGATGGGCGCGGAGCTCGAAGGTCTGCGCGTGACCCTGACGACCGCGCAGCAGAACGGCGTCGACGCGCAGCTGCTCGCCGATCGCCAGGCGGAGTTGCAGCGTCGCCAGGGCGAGCTCGAAGGTCTGCGGAAAGAGCGCGAGAACGACGCGAACCGGTTGCTGGAGTTGCAGCAGCAGCATGCGAACGCGATCGCCGACGCGCAGATGAAACGTCAGCAGGCCGAGGCCCAGGCGCAGGAGATGAAGGCGCAGGCCGAGGCGGCGCAGAGGGCGGCGGTGGAAGCGCAGGCCGCCGCGCATGAAGCGCGTGTGCAGGCGGAGGAGTCGAAGCAACAGGCCGCCGCGTCGCAGGCGGAGCTCGAGCGGACGAAGCAACAGCTCGCGGAGCGCGATGCCGACGCGCGGCGGATGCGGATGGAGGCAGAGCTCGCGCGGCTCGCGCATACGCACAGCGACAAGCGCGGCTTCGTCGTCGCGTTGTCGGGCGGACTGCTCTTCGACACCGGCAAGACCGCGCTGAAGGCGGGCGCGAAATCGACGCTGACGAAGATCGCCGAGCAGCTGAAGACCAATCCGGCCGCGCGCGTGTCGGTCGAGGGACACACCGACAGCGTCGGATCGGATGAGAAAAATCAGCAGCTCTCGCAGAAGCGCGCTGACGCGGTGCGCGACTTCATCGTCGCTGCCGGCGTCCCGGCCGATCACGTCACGGCGGCGGGCAAGGGTGAAGCCGAGCCGATCGCCACGAACAAGACCGCCGCGGGACGCCAGCAGAATCGGAGAGTGGAGCTGGTGATTACGCAGTAGGTGGTCGGAGGTCTGATGTCTGAGGGGCTCTGTGGCGGTAGTCTGCTGCCCCTCAGACTTCAGACGAGCTACGAACTACGCTTTTCGATGTAACCCTTCCAATCCTTCATCTTGCCTTCGTACGCCTCCTGACTCATGCCGGCGATCGCCTGATCGCCGGCAGGGGAGAGCGCCACGAACGTGTACGTGACCGCGACGCGCGTGCGAGTCGGAGAATCGGCATCGCACGCGACGTCGACGCGTCCGACGAGATCATTTCCTTCCACGCGGTAGTACGTCACGCGATGCGCATCGCGATCGAGCCGCGCCACGACCCACACCGCATCGGTCACCGTTCCGCCGGCGCGAAAGACCTGACCCTCGCTCCACGATTCGACCGGGTGCACGTTCTCGAACTTCCATCCCGGCGCCCACGCGAGCTCGCCCTCGGGCGAGAAGAGCGGGAAAGCGGTGGCGATCGGTTCCTCGAGCGTGAAGCTGCCGCTGAGTCGGATGTTGCTGGCCATCATTTCCTCCAAAAAGAAAAACGCCCGTGGGCGTCATTGCCCACGGGCGCGAAAAAAGGCAAGTTAAGTTCGGATCCGATGTTTGTCAACCACTGCGGTGAGAAATCGCGAAGGTCAGGAGGACGACGCATGCGGCGATCGTCCAGATCAGCATCGAGCCGCCGAGGGCCACGAGCGCCGCGACCATCACCGGCTGCCCCTCGGTTGCGGTCAGTCGCGTGCCGAGGAGGATGGCGGGAAACGACATCGCCACGCTCGACGCGAAGGCGAAGATGAACATCCCCAACTCCCGCCAGCCGATCGCGAAGCAGAACGCAGGCGTGACGATGTTGATCGCCACGATCCAGGCCGCGGCGCGGCGAAGTTGAGCATCGGACACCGGCGTGATCCTAACTTTTGCCAATCGTCGCCGTCTATCAACTCAACTTAACGGAGGACGAACATGAAGCGAATCATTCTGGGGCTGGCCTGCACTCTCGCACTCGCGGTGATGCCGCTGGCGGCAGGGAGCCACCATCACAGCGATCACAACGACGACGGTCATGAGATGAACATCAGCATCGACACCGACGACGATGACGTCATCAACGACTGCAGCCAGGTCAAGGTGCGATACGAGGGCGAGCCGGCGGTGCGCGCCGAGGAGAACCTCCCGGCATCGGGCCTGACGCGTCTTCACATCAACGCCCGCAAGCATGGCGGTGTGCATGTCAGCGGATGGAATCAGAGCGGCTGGTCGATCAAGGTCTGCAAGGCGGCGGTCGATGCCGCGGCGCTCAATGACATCCACGTCAGCCTCTCCGGCGACGAGCTCTCGGCGAATTCGTCGAGCAATCAGGCGTACGTCTACTTCCTGATCAAGGCGCCGCACAACGCGACGCTCGACGTCGATTCGACGAACGGTCCGATCGGTCTGTACGAAGTGAACGGCACGCTGAAGCTGCGGGCGCAGAACGGTCCGGTGTCGATGAAGAAATCGAGCGGCACGATCGACGCGTCGACCGTCAACGGGCCGATCTCCTTCTCCGATGGCAGCGGCAACGTGAAGCTGAGCGCGCAGAACGGTCCGATCTCGGTGAAGCTCGAGGGAAGCTCGTGGGACGGTTCGCTCGACGCCACGACGCAGAACGGTCCGCTATCGCTCAAGCTCCCGCGCAACTATCGCTCCGGCGTGCTGGCCGAAGCGCGAGGACATGGTCCGGTGTCGTGCAAGGCAGACGCGTGCAGCGGCGCGAAGCGGACGTGGGATGACGAGGAAAACCGCCGCATCGAGCTCGGTTCCGGTCCGGCGGTCATACACGTCTCGACCAACAACGGTCCGTTGTCCATCAAGGAGAGGTAGGGGGCGGCGGAGTGCGGCGGCTCGCCGCACTCCGCGTTACACTTAGCGCGCCCAGCATGCCGGACACTGCGAAGCCCAACGCGACGGCCCCGCGGCGCCTCCTGGCGATCCTCGGTGTGGGCTTCGGCATCGCAGTCACCATCGGCAACACCATCGGCGCCGGCATCCTCCGCACTCCCGGCGAGATCGCGCAGCACCTGCCGAGCGTTCTTCCGTACCTCGCCGTCTGGGTCATCGGCGGCCTCTACGCACTCCTCGGCGCGAACGCGATCGCGGAGCTGGCGACGCGCGTGCCGCGCTCCGGCGGACAGTACGTCTTCGTGCGCCACGCGATCGGCGACTACGCCGGCTTCATCGTCGGCTGGAGCGACTGGCTCTCGACCTGCGGCACCACCGCACTCGTCGCGATCACCATCGGCGAATACTCACTGATCTACCTCCCGGCCATGCGCGCGTTCGAAGTCATCGCGCTGCTCACCATCGGCCTGCTGACGCTCGTGCAGTGGCTCGGCGTGCGGTGGGGCGGCGCGGCGCAGAACATCACCAGTGTCCTGAAGGCGGTCGTGCTCATCGCGCTCATCGCTGCCTGCTTTCACCTTGGCGGACGCCCTCCCTTCCACAACTCCTTCGTCACCGATGGCGATGCGCCCTTCTTTACCGCCTTCATGCTCTCCCTCGCGGCGGTGATCTACACGTACGACGGCTGGACCGGCGTGATCTATTTTTCGGAAGAGGTGCGCAATCCGCGGCGCGACATCCCGCGCTCGATGTTCGGCGGCGTCGGGCTGGTGATTGCCATCTATCTGCTGATCAACATCGCTTTCCTGCGCGTCGTGCCGCTCGGCTCGATCGCCGGATCGAAGCTCGCCGCGGCGGTCGTGGCGCAGCACATCTTCGGCGCTTACGCCGATCCGATCCTCCGCTCGCTCTTCATCATCGCGCTGCTCAGCGCCGTCAACTCGAACGTGCTGATGGCGCCGCGCGTCCTCTTCGCCATGGCCAGTGACGGACTGTTCTGGCGCGGCGCGCGCGAGGTGAACGAAGGCGGCACGCCCGACATCGCGCTGATGATCAGCAGCATCATCTCCGCGCTCTTCGTCCTCACCGGCACGTTCGAGACGGTGCTCGCGAAGCTGACGTTCTTCTTCGTCGCGAATTACACGCTGTCGTTCGCTTCGCTGTTCGTCCTTCGGCGCCAGGCTCCTCCCAAAGAAGACGTCTATCGCGCCTGGGGCCATCCCTGGACGACCGGTCTCGCCCTCGTCGCCTCGGTTGCATTTCTCATCGCGGCGATGGCCAGCGACACGCGGAATAGCGTCTACACCGTCATCCTTCTGGCGCTGAGCTACCCGATCTACCGGCTGATGATCCGAAAGAAACCCGCATGACCTGGACCTTCGATTCACGTCTCGAATTCGCTTCGACCATCCCCTCACACTGCTACACCGATGCGGCGATCCTCGAGCGCGAGCTGCGCTCCGTCTTCGGCGCGACGTGGCAGCTCGCCGGCCGCGCCGAGCAGGTCCGCGAGCCGGGACAGTTCTTCACCACGACGATCGGCGCCGAGCCGGTGCTGATCGTGCGCGGCAACGACGGCGTGCTGCGCGCGATGTCGAACGTCTGCCGCCATCGCGCCGGTCCGGTGGCGAAAGGCGAGGGGAAGCGCCCCGTCCTTCAGTGCGGCTATCACGGCTGGACCTACAACCTCGACGGCTCGCTCCTCCGGACGCCGGAGTTCGACGGCGTGCAGTGCTTCGATCGTCCGACGCTGCCGCAGTTCCGCATCGAGGAGTGGAGCGATCTCCTCTTCGTCTCGATCTCGCATGACGTCCCCACGCTCGCCGATGTCCTCGGCGGCATCATGCGTCACGATTTCCGCGGCTACCGCCTCGCGGCGCGGAAGGATTGGGAGATGGACTGCAACTGGAAGGTCTACGTCGACAACTATCTCGAGGGATACCACATCCCGATCGTGCATCCGTCGCTCTTCCGCGAGATCGACTATCCCGGATATCGGACGGAGACGAAGCCGTGGTACTCGATCCAGCACGCGCCGCTCAAGCACGCGGAGCGGATCCGCGTGAACGAGTCGGGCAACGACGTGAACTACTACTGGGTCTATCCAAACCTGATGCTCAACGTCTATCCCGACAATTTCTCCACGAACCTGATCCTGCCGCTCGGGCACGGCCGGACACTGACGGTGTTCGAGTGGTACTTCCGCGATCCCGACAGCGTTCGCCAGCAGATCGACGACACGATCTCGTTCAGCGACGAGATCCAGCTCGAGGACATCGCCATCTGCGAGACCGTGCAGCGCGGGCTGGCGTCGGCGACGTACGAATGTGGCCGCTACTCACCGCAGCGCGAGAACGGCGTGCATCATTTTCACGGGCTATACGCGGCCGCGATGGGGCTGTGATGACGTAGGGCGGGCCCTGTGACGCGGTCCAGCACGCGTTGGAGAACCCGCGCTACATTGCCGTCATCCCGAGCTTGTCGAGGGACCTGGGTGGTGGGGTGGCGCGATCATTGTCCTTCTCTGCGCCTTCCTCCCGCCCAGGTCCCTCGACATGCTCGGGATGACGGACGCAGAAGCCCACCCCTTCGAGGATGAAGAGCCACCAGGCACAGACAGGAGTGTCTGTGCTACACCGCGCCAGGGCGTGTGGCACGGACACTCTTGTCTGCGCTCCACCTCGGCTTCTTCTTCAGGATCTTCGCGTACACCGGACACCACTCGTCGTGTGCGCCGGGCAGGTATCCGACGCTCATCAGAAACGACGATGTGATCTCGCCGCCGGTGAAGACGAACGTCTTCTTGAAGAGCCGCACCCACTCCTCTTTCGTCAGCGGGTGATGCTCGTCGAGCCAGTTCTTGAATGAGCCGATTGCCAGGATTCGCTTTGCGTTCTCGATCGCGGCGTTGACTTTCAGGCGATTGCGGATGATCCCTTCGTCCGCCAGCAGCCGCTGACGATCGCGTTCGCCGAAGCGCGCCACGCGCGCTAGCTCGAATCCGCGGAATGCTTCGCGGAACGCCTCGCGCTTCTTCAGGATCGTCAGCCACGAGAGGCCGGCCTGGTTGATCTCCAGCACGAGCCGCTCGAACAGCGCGTCGTCGTCGTACAGCGGAAAGCCGTACTCGCGATCGTGATACGGGCCGTGCTGCGGATGGCCCGGCGCGATGTCGCAATAGCTCATCGACCGGCACCGTCGCTGGCGGCCAGAGCCGATGTCAGCAACGCGGTCTGCGTCAGGTTGGCCATGGCCTGATATTGCTTCAACACGCGATCGAGTGCCAGCGCGTTGTTTCCCATCCGCTTCTGCAGTTGATGAACGACGTTGTGATGGAGATCCTCGCGCAGTTTTTTGATGTCGGCCGAGCCGGGGCTGAGCTTCGCGTCGGCCAGCGGCTGGCGCGCGAGGTTGAGCAGCCGTTGCATCTCCAGCGACAGCGGCGGTCCGAACCGCGCGCTCCGGGCCATGAAGTCATCGATGATCTCGATCGCCTTGTCGATGCTGTTCGCCGGCTGCATCTCGTCCAGCGTCTGCTGCGCGCGCGAGACGGTCTTCAACACATCCGCTTCCTGATTGACCACCGCCACCGCGCGGGCCAGCTCGCGCGAGGAGTTGTTCAACTGCTCGCCGATGTCGTAGACCGTCTGCGCGGAGAGGGCGGGTGCGGCAAGAGCCAGAAGAATGATCAGCGCGTGCTTCATCGGTGTCCTCCTGCATCGTTTGACGAAAACGATAGCAGGAGGACACATGGAGCTCACTTCGCGCCGAGTTGGGCGGCGAGGTAGGTCGCGTCGTTCGTGCCGTTGTCGATGATCGTGGCCCAGGCGCCGAACATCCCGCTCACCGGCGTGATGCGGATCAGCGCCGCGGGCGGCCCGTCGCCGAGGTTGCGATTGTGGAAGAGATCATTGAGCTGCACTCCTCCCGCGGCGGGGACCGAGGTCGTGAACGAATCGATCGTGTGGCCGGCGTTGTCGACGATCTCAACGCGCACGCTGGCGGTGGTGTTGTTCGCCAGTCCCGTCAGCTCGACGAGCCCGAGGTTCGTGCGGAAGTTCTTGTCGCCGACCGCGCCGAGGATCTCGAGCGTGTCGCCCGGACCGGCGTTCTGGAAATTGTTCAGCGGCGGCATCAGGAAGCCGTACGTCCCACCGTTCGCGTCGACGTTGTACGTACGCGACGTCACTCGGACGCTCGTGGTGTCGGTCGTCGACTGATAGCGCAGCCGCGCCAGTCCGCTTCTGCCGAAGGCGTTGAAGAGGACGTCGCGGATCACGCGCGCCTCGTGCGGCAACAGCGTGAGCGTCAGCGGCGTCGGATTCTCCTGCGTGTCCCACGGCTTGATCTGCAGCGTCACCGTTCGCGTCTGATCGGCCGGGTTGTAGAGATAGAGGTCGCTGCGGAACTTCGAGTTGTTCGCGCCGTCGACGTGGCCGATCACCGGGATCGTGCGCACCGTCGGGGCCGGGAGGTCGGGCGGGAAGTACGTCGAATCGTTCGTCCGGTTGTCGATCAGGAAGAGCGATGCGATCGCTTCGCCGGTCGAAGGTTGCACGAGCAGCGCGCCGGTGTCGCTCGGGAAGAGCGACAGCTGCGCCGCGATGCTGCTGATCTGCGCCTGGCCGTTCGCTCCCGCGCTGAACGAGGCGTTCGCCTCGCCCATCACGCCGTTCGCGCCGGTGGCGATCGTCTTCGCCGTCGTGCCGCGGCCGGAGACGTCGGTCAGCACCAGGTTCGTGCGGAAGTTCGTTCCGCCGAACGCGCCGGAGAACGTGACCGGGAAACGGGGACGGGTGGCGGCGAAGATGTCGATGGCGTTCATGCCGAAGCCGTACGAGCCTGTCGCGGACCGCGTGTACGTGCGGCTCGTGGCGTTGATGCCGATCTCCGGCTCGAGGAAGAAGGCGCCGTTGCCGCTCTCCAACCCGAACACCGACTTCAACGCATCGACGATCACGCGGATCTCCGCCGGCGCGAGCGTCAACGTCTTTTCCTTCAGGTCGTTCGTCACCGGACCGGAGCCGGTAGCCACGTAGCGGATGACGACGTTCTGCGGCGACGGCATCGGGTTGTAGAGGACGATGTCGCTGAGCCAGAAACTGCCGTACGCCCCTTCGATGCGGCCGATGCCCGGGAGCACGAGGTGCTGTTTGAGAGATGCGCGGACGACGCCCCATTCCTGCGTGACGTCGCTGCCGCCGGCCGGTGCCGGGGAGATGATGATGCCGCCGGCGGCCTGCGAGGGCGGTCCGGAGTCGAAAACGAACGGATCGCCGGATGCGACCTTGTCGACGTCGAGATGGACGAAGCTCTTGGCGGCCGTCTCGTTGAGATAGAGCTCGTCGTACGTGGAAGGGGCCGGCTGACCGATGTGCCACACCGCGAGTGCCGGATCCTTGAACAACCGTTGATCGGCCTGCGGGCGGGTCCGATGCACCTGGATCAGCAGCGACGTTCCCGACGCGCCGGCGTGCAGCGCCTCGACTTCGGGCGCGGTGACGTCTTGCCACTGCTCCTTCAGTCCGTCCACGAGCGTGTGGCGGAGGAGCTTCGTCGGCAGCGCGCTATTGCGCTGGATCATCCACGCGCCGTTGTAGTCGTACGCCGGCACGGCGAAGAACGAGAGCGGATCGTTGCTCGGCCCGGCGGAACCTGCGATGCTCGTCGTCGTACCGTTGCGCACGAGCTTGAGCGAACGCTGGCCGGCGAAGAGCGCCTCGAGGTAGACCGACTCGTCGGACGTGATCCAGCCTTCGTAGATCGTGTTCGGATCGGCGGCGATCGGAGCACGCACGATCAGCTGGTCGCCGCCGATGATGACGATGCTGGTGGCACTCTGCCGCACGAGGATCAGCGAGCCGTCGCGATTCGTGCCGATCAATGGCTGGCTCAGCGTCCCGCTGGCCAGCACGCGCGCGTTCCCGTCGGTCGTCACGCCATAGACCGCCGACGAGCCGCCGACGATGAACGGCAGCGCCTCGGTGCCGATGCGCACCTGCGAGTAACGCCCGCGCGCGTACGGTCCGCCGGTGTCGATCGTGCCCGAGGCGAGCTGGAAGATCACGTCGCTCGGGAAGAGGACGTGCTTCCAGGTCGTGCCGGCATCGCTGCTGATCAGCATCAGCCATTGCGCCTGCGGATTCTGGCCGCCGAGCGTGGAGTTCGTCTGGATCAGGATCGTCGGATCGTGTTGCGCGTTCTCGCGCACGGCGAGGATCGAGAAGGCGGCGAATGTGCCATCAGCCGGGAAGACGATGCGAGGCTCTTCGCGTCCTTCGCTGTCGTAGATCACCAGCTGGCCGAACGCGTAGCCGTTCCAGTACGGGACGGGCGAGAGCAACGGTCCGTAGTAGCCGGGATTCGGCCCTTCGACCGTCGCGAAATGCCGGTTGAGCCGGTGCTGGACACCGACGAACGAGGCGCGGTCGCTGTAGGGCGCATACGAGATGACGCGCGCCGAAAGGATGGGTGCGCAGCAGAACAGCAGTACCGCGATGAATCGGTGAAGTGGCCGCTCGAACATCGTCATTTCCTCTTGGCTGTTTGGTACGGAACGACGGAAAGGAGCGTCCAGAGTACTGCCTGCGAATTACCGTCGCGCGAGTTGCGCCGCCGCGCGTTGTCCGCTGGCGATCGCGCCGGCGACCGTGCCGGTCTGCTTGCCGTCCGTCGCTTCGCCGGCGAAGAAGAGTGTCGACTGCACCGGTCTCGCGAGCGCGGCGTGCGCTTCGCTTCCGCCGACGCCCGCATACGAGTACGCGCCGCGGCTGAACGGATCGCGCTGCCAGTCGTGCGTCCAGGTGGCGACGAGTAGTTTGTCGAGGAGTTTCCGCCGCACGCAGAATGCGCGGGCCATCGAGTCGAGTGCGCGGTCGATCATCGCGTTCTCGCCTTCGGCCAGCAGCGCATCGGCGGCATGACCGCCCGCCCAGCCGGTCAGCAGCGGCGCGCGAACCGGCGCGCAGCTCCACCAGGTCGGGATGAAGCGATCGTTCGAGTGGAGGAAGTTGAAATCCTTCTTCCAGAACGGTTCGCGGAAGCGGAAGACGATCTTCACCACGTGTCCCACTTCGAGCTGGTCGATCACTTTTCGTTTGTCGTCGAGCTCCGGCACGAAGCGGATCGAGCCTTCCTGATCGTGCGGCGCCTTCCAGACGCCGAGCGGAATCGTGATCAATGCAGCGCTCGCGCGCAGCGTCTCGGTCGCGTGGCGCGTGCGGCAGTCAACTTCGACCGATCCGCGCTTCCAGCGGATCTCCGAGACCGTCGTTCCGAGTCGGAGTGCGTGCGGATCGGAGATGCCGGCGCGCAGCCAGTCGATGAGCGCGTCATAACCGTTCGCGATGCGGTATTGCTGCATGTCCTCGGTCGTGCCGGCGACCGCCTGCGCGCTCATCCGATCGGCGTGCGCGGCGTGAAAGCCTTCGACGAAGCTGATCGCCAGCTCCCGCAGTTGCGGATCGACGCGCTGCGTGCGGAGGAAGCCGGCGAACGAGCGATCGCGCTTTCCCTTGCCGATCTTCGCGAAGAGGCGCGTGAGGCGATCCCAGAATTCGATCTTTTCCCACTTGCCATCGCGCGACGACCAGTGGATGTCGGGAAGGCGGTAGGCGAGGAGCGCCGCGCTGTCGATGATGGAGAAGGTCTGCTTCGCCTCGCCGTGCACGAACTCCGCGCCGAGCTCGATCGGAAGCGCGAGGTCGTTCGGATGAAGGGTGTGGATCCGTCCACCGATGCGATCGCGTGCTTCGATGATGGCGATGCGGCGGCCGGCGAGCTCGCGGGCGGCCGCGAGTCCGGCCGCGCCGGCGCCGACGATGATTACGTCGAGTTTCATAACTGCGAACAGACAGGAGTGTCTGTTCTACACCGCGCCGCGGTGTGTAGCACAGACACTCTTGTCTGTGTCAGAACGGGCAGTCTGCACATCCTGAGCCGCAGCAGGTCGGTTCGGAAGCAGGACGGATCTCCGGGCGATGAAGATTCACCGCCGGCTCGCAGGAACCGGGATCCGCCGGGACTTCGGCGGGATCAGTCGACACCGTGTCCGTCATTCAAAAGCGACGATTTCAGACCACGGAAGGCGGCGCACGGCCTGGACCTTCTCGTCGATTTCCAGCTGCGTCGCTCGATCGCCGAGGACGCGCCGGAGATACAACAGCTCGGGAGAAACGAGCTTGTTGTGTTTCGGCAGAAGGCGGATGGCGGCGCTTTGGAGGTTCCGGTCTGAGACGGTGATGAGCTTCGGAGTCTTTCTCAGTTGGGCGTCCATATCGTTCGCAACGTGCTGTTACGCTCCGGTTAATCCTAAACATGAGCTCACCTTTTTCGTGTGTTGACCGTCACGCGTAAAGGTATGAGCGACCGGAAGGGTAACAACTCCTGCACGACGTCATCCCGTAATGGCGCACATCCACAAAGAACACAGCGGGTTCCGTCGACATGCGCCGCGCGGGAGTGCCCGCATTTCGGACAGTGCTGAGCTCTCTTCATGCCAGTTATTAGCATCAAATCACCTGCCACTTTCCTGCATTGAGTGTCACCGGGGAAGGGCCGGAACGAGCGTTTTACTAACGCGCGTAGAATCCGAGGCGGTCAGAGCGCTCGATTCGAGCGATTTCTCTCCGCGAGGTAGAACGTTGGAAGAACTACTCGAAGCCATCCGCCAAGGGGACGCCGCGCGCGTCGCCGAGTTGCTCGACGCCGATCCGTCGCTGCTCGACGGTCCGGGCCTGATGCAGTCGCTCTATCGCAATCGAAATGATCTCGTGCAGCTCTTCCTCGATCGCGGTCACGCGCTGACGTTCTACGAAGCCGCGGCCCTCGGCGACCTCGCGCGCATGCGCGAGCTGCTCGATGCCGATCCGTCGCTCCTCGACGCGTTCGGCGAGGACGGCTTCAACGCTCTTGGGCTGGCGATCTTCTTCCGCCATCCCGAAGTGGCGCGGCTGCTGATCGATCGCGGAGCGGACGTTGTGGCCCCCGCGCGCAACGCGATGAAGGTCGCGCCGGTGCATGCCGCGGCGACGCAGGGCGACATCGAGATGATGCAGCTGCTCCTCGAGCGCGGCGCCGATCCGAACGCGCGGCAGCAGATGGACTACACGCCGCTGCACAGCTCCGCAAACCGCGGCGATGCCGATACGGCGCGCCTGCTCGTCTCACGCGGCGCCGACGCGCGTGCGAAGACGAGCGACGGCAAGACGCCCGCGGACGTCGCGCGCGAGCGCGGCTTTCACGAGCTCGCGTCGTGGCTGGATAACGCGTAGGCGCTCTCCGTCATCCCGAGCGTGAGTCGAGGGACCTGCGCGGGTGGGGGAGCGCGGCGTGCCACCACACACCCGGGTCCCTCGACTCACGCTCGGGATGACGCCACACGCAGTGCCGGCGCGTCGGGGAACGAGCCGCGGGCGAAGAAGACGTGCGCGGCGACGGCGCGCATCGGCGGCGTGCGCAGCATCGCGCAGGCGAGCTCCATCATCAGGGGCGATTCGATCGCTCGGATGATGCGCCGCATCCAGGTGCGGGCCATGAAGCGAGCCCGGAACAGATCGCCGGTGTACTGACGCAACACATCGCGGTCGCCGCGGTCGAGCCAGGCGAAGGCGACGTCGGCGGCGAACGATGAGAGCCGGATCGCGGGATCGAGTCCGCCCGCGGTGAGCGGCGAGACGGCGCCCGCGGCGTCGCCGACGAGCATCGCGCGCTCGTTCGCGATGCGCCGCAGCATCCCGCCGACCGGGATCATTCCCCCGCGTCGTTCGATGCGGCGCGACGACGTGTCGCCGAGCGACGCCCGGAACTGCGCGAGCGCACCGGCCGGATCGAAGCGCGCGCGATATCCGGCCAGGCCGATGTGCCGCTCCTCGCCGTCATCGGCGATCCAGGCGATGTAGCCGGGCGCGAGGCGCGGATCGAGATAGCAATGAAGTTGCGGCGCCGATGCGCAACCGGGGACGACGTCCTCGATCCCGGCGAGCATCTCGCGATTCACGTCGAGGCCGTACGCCCGCGCCACGTGCGAGCTCGCGCCGTCCGCGCCGATGACGTAGCGGACCGCGATCCGCTCGACATGCGTGCCGCGTCCGACCGTGATCGATGCGCCGTCCCCTTCGAGGAAGCGCGTCTGCGACATGAAGTGGACGCCGGCGCGAGCGCACTGCTCGAGCAGGTAGAGGTAGATCCACGACATCCGCCCGATGCGGAACTCGTCGTGGTCCGCCGTGAGCTGCATCGCGCGGCGTGCCGGTGAGTAGAGCGTGACGTCGCGGATCGGCCGGCCGAGCTGCTCGTCGGGCAGCGGAAAATCCTCCCACGTCTTCCGGACGAAGATGCCGGTGGTGTGGATCCCGTCGGCGAGCGAGCGCTTGCGGTCGATGAGGAGGACGCGAAGTCCGCGCGAGGCGAGGAGCCGGGCGCAGTGAAGGCCGGCGAGACCGGCACCGATGACGGCTGCGTCGTATTGCACAAAGTACTTTATAACACAAAGTAACAGTGTAGAACAGGCGCCCTCGCCTGTCATGGGTGGGGGCGGGGAAAGGCGCCGGGGGACAGGCGAGGGCGCCTGTCCTACACGTGCGCTGAGAAGATCAACGTGGCGTTCGTCCCGCCGAAGCCGAAGGAGTTCGACATCGTGTGCGTCAGCTTCCGCTCCCGTGCGGTGTTCGGCACGTAGTCGAGGTCGCACTCGGGGTCGGGCTTCTCGTAGTTGATCGTGGGCGGGATGATGCCGGTCTGCATGGCCATGGCCGTGATGGCCGACTCGATGCCGCCGGCGGCACCGAGGAGGTGGCCGGTCATCGATTTCGTGGAGCTGATTGCCAGCTTGTAGGCGTGCTCGCCGAAGACGCGCTTGATGGCCACCGTCTCCGTCTTGTCGCCGACCGGCGTCGAGGTGCCGTGGGCGTTGATGTATTCGATGTCGCTCGGATTGAGCCGCGCATCCTTCAGCGCGCGCTGCATCACGCGCATCATGCCGCTGCCGTCCTCGGCCGGCGACGTGATGTGGTACGCGTCGCTCGACATACCGTAGCCGGTGACCTCGCAGTAGATTCGAGCGCCGCGGGCGACGGCCCGTTCGCGCTCCTCGAGCATCACGACGCCCGCCCCTTCGCCCATCACGAAGCCGTCGCGATCGAGGTCCCACGGGCGCGAGGCGTGCTCGGGATCGTCGTTGCGCGTGGAGAGCGCGCGCATCGCCGCGAAGCCGCCGACGGCCAGCGGCGTAATGACCGCTTCCGATCCGCCGCCGAACATCACGTCGGCCTCGTCGCGCTGAATGATCCGCACCGCGTCGCCGATAGCGTGCGCGCCGGTGGCGCAGGCGGTGGCCGGCGCGGAGTTGGGACCGCGCGCGCCGAAGCGGATCGAGATCTGGCCCGAGGCGAGGTTCACGATCAGGCCGGGGATGAAGAACGGCGAGATGCGGCTCGGTCCGCGCTCCATCAGTTTCTGATGCATCTCCTCGATCAGCGGCAGGCCGCCGATGCCGGAGCCGATGACGACGCCGACGCGGTCACCGTCTTCCGCCTTCATGTCCAGCCCCGAGTCATCGACCGCCATCTGCGCGGCGGCGACGGCGAAGTGGATGAACGTGTCCGATTTCTTGACCTCTTTCTTCTCGATCCACTTCTCGGGCTCGAAGCCGCGGACCTCGCCGGCGATCTGGCAGGCGAATGCGCTCGGATCGAACTTCGTGATGCGACCGATGCCGGAGCGGCCTTCGATCAGTCCCTGCCAGGTGGCGTCGTTGCCGATGCCGAGTGGGGAGATCATGCCGATGCCGGTGACGACGACGCGCCGTTTGTCCAAGGAGCTCTCCGAAAAAAAGAGGTTTGTGAAAATGGAATGGTCAGTTCAGATAGCCGGATCGACGATCTGAACTGACCACTGAAAACCGTGCGGATGTGAAAGGCGAGCCGCTACTGAGCAGCCTGACGCTTGTCGATGTACTCGACCGCGTCTTTGACCTTGCGGATCTTCTCCGCCTCATCGTCCGAAATCTCGACGCCGAATTCTTCCTCGAACGCCATGATCAGCTCGACCGTATCGAGCGAATCGGCGCCGAGGTCTTCGACGAACGAAGCCTCGGGCTGGACTTCATCCGCGTCCACTCCGAGCTGTTCGACGATGATCGATTTAACCCTATCCTCAACCGACATGGGCATCTCCTCCATCAGATTCCTGGGGAAGCAACAGGTGCAGGCCGCGTTTTAGCACAAGCGAAACTTCAGCGTCTACGCGGTCACGATACACTTCGATCCGATGCGAAAACTGGGTGCGATTTTCTTCATCGTCCTGCTCGCCGCCGCCGTCTGGGCGGGCGCGCGTTGGATGGTCTCCCGCGGACAGGTGAAAGCGACGATTATTTTTCAATCCGCGGAAGGCCTGAACAGCGGCGATCCGGTGGTGGAGAACAAACTCGTCGTCGGCAAAGTGACGCGCATCGACAAGGTGGATGATCGCGATGCCGTGACCGTGCGACTCGATCGCGACCACCGCCGGGCCATCGTCGCCGACTCGCTCTTCACGATCGACAAGCATCAGCTGCTGGTCATGAATGCGTTCGCCGTCGGTGCGCCGGTGGAGAATGGCGCGGTCCTTCAGGCCAAAGAGGACACGGTGAGCCGCTGGCTGGCGAAGAACGGCGGGAAGGTCGAGCCGCTCGTCGACAAGCTGAAGCAGAAAGCCGATCAGGGCGTGGAGACGGTCCGCACCAGTTCCGGCGAAGAGGCGCAAAAACTGAAAGAGAAGGTTGACGGATGGGTCGACAAGGTTCGGAAGAAGTGAGCGACAAGAAATTCTTTTCGTACGAGGACGCCTGCGCCCTGTTGCCCGAGGTTCAGCGCCTGACCGACCTCGCGGTCGTGGAGGTCGAAGCGCTCGGCGAAGAAATCGATGACACCAACGACGACTTCCGCCGCATCGTCACCGACTGGGCGGAGCAGGTCATCTCCCTCGGCATCGAAGTAAAAGGCCTCTGGCTCGTCGACTTCGACAGCGGCAGCGGCTACTACTGCTGGCGCCATCCCGAGCCGGGCCTGCAGTTTTTTCATGGATACGAGGAAGGGTTTGGGGGACGGGTCCAATTGAATTAGTGCTGAGTTCTGAGTGCTGAGTGCTGAGTACGAAGGTGCCAGTAGAAACTCAGAACTCAGAACTCAGCACTCAGCACTCAAGAATGATTAAAGCCATTGCCTTCGACCTCTGGGAAACATTGATCACCGAGGATGCGGCGACCGCGCGGCAGCAGGAGCGGCTGCGGTTGGATCGCATCGAAAAAATTCTCGGACATCCGCCGGTGCGGATCGAGTCGGCGTACCGCCAGATCTGGCAGCGCTGCCAAGAGCTTTACTGGTCCGATGACCGCGACATCTCCTGCCGCCGCCAGATCGAGCACTTCATCGAGGCGCTGGAGATGGATCCTTCGTCCGTCGATGAAGCGACGCTCGCGGAGATCGAGCATGCGTACGCCAACGCCGCGCTGGAGATTCTTCCGCGTGCGGTGACCGGCGCGCCGGAAACGCTCGATCATCTCAAGCAGCGCGAGCTCGTCATCGGCCTGATCAGCAACACCGGCCGCACGCCCGGCTACATCCTTCGCCAGATCCTCGACCGCCTCGGACTCGCACGCTCCATCGACGTGATGGTCTTTTCGAATGAGCATGGCGAGTGCAAACCGCGGGCGTCGATCTTCGAGCAACTGCGCAACGGCCTCGGCGTGCCGTACGAAGAGACGATGTTCGTCGGCGACAACCTTTACGTCGATGTCTACGGCTCGCAGCGCTGCGGAATGCGCGGCGTGCACTTCGTTCCGCCGGAGCGCGGCACGGCTGTCGCACCTCCGTTCGAGCACGAAATGGAGATCCATCCCTTCGCCACCATCAATGCGCTGGGCGAACTGCCGGGAATCATCGAGAGGATGATGGATGCATAGGCGGCTGGTCGCCCTGCTGCTCGCGCTCCTGGTGGTGATGCCTCTCGAAGCTGCGACGGCCAAGAAACGCCGCCGCTCGACGCGGCGCAAGAAGCCGGTCGCTCATGCGCCGTCGATCGCCGGCACCGCGGTCGGCACGACGCTCGGCGAACGGCTGCAGTCGCTGATGAACGGCATGGTCGGGCGCAGCTCCGACACCAGCCTGCAGGTCGTCGAAGTCGAGAGCGGCAACGTCGTCGCCGAGCGGACGCCGAACACGCCGCTCGCTCCGGCGTCGAACATGAAGCTCTTCACCACCGCCGCGGCGATCGATCTCCTCAAGCCGACGTTCCAGGTCACGACGACCGTCTACGTGCGCGGCGCGGTGCAGCCGAACGGCACGCTCGAAGGAGACGTGAAGGTCGTCGGGCATGGCGATCCTACGATCGGCGGGCGCTTCCACGACGGTCACGCCACCGCGGTCATCGAAGACTGGGCCACGGACCTCAAGCGCGCCGGCGTCAAGACCATTCACGGCTCGCTCATCTTCGAGTACGGCTACATGGACACGGAGTACGTGCATCCGACGTGGCCGGTCGATCAGCTGATCCGGTGGTACGAGGCGCCGGTGTCGGCGTTCTCGATGCAGGAAAGCTGCGTCGAAGTGCGCGTGATGCCGTCGCGCTCGGGCAAGCCGTGCATCGTGCAGCTCGAGCCGCCGACGAGCTATCTGCCGATCGACAACGGCTGCCGCACCGGCCGCGGAATCCCATTGATCACGCGGATGAGAAACTCGAACAACATCATCGTGCGCGGCGGCGTGCCGTCGCGGTCGGGGACGACGTCGACCTTCGTGACGATCGAGAATCCGATCCAGTACTTCGCCACGGTCACGCACGAGACGTTCGAGCGGACCGGCATTCATCTGCAGGGCGACCTCGTCGTCATGCCGCGCGACAACCGTCCCGACTGGCGCGCGGTCTCGCAGCATTCGACGCCGCTCAACATCCTCGTCTTTGTCGTCAACAAGAAGAGCCAGAACCACTACGCCGAAGAAGTGGTGAAGATCATCGGCGCGGAGACGAAGAAGGAAGGGACGTGGGCGGCGGGCACGGGTGCGGTCACCGAGTGGCTGACGACGAAGATCGGCGTGCCGCCCGAGGAGTATCACCAGGCCGACGGCTCGGGGATGTCGCGAGAGAACCGCGCATCGGCGAGCGCATTCATCCATCTGCTGCGCTACATGTGGAAAAGCCCGTGGCGCGAAGACTTCGTCTCGTCGCTGCCGTACTCCGGCGATCCCGACTCGAAGTTCGGACATCGACTCCGCCAGGCGCCGTACGCGCGCCAGGTCTACGCGAAGACCGGCTACATCGTCGGCGTGGTCGGACTCTCCGGCTACGTCCACGCGCAGAGCGGAAAGATCTATGCCTTCAGCTTCATCTTCAACCGTTACCATGTCGGCGTTTACGCCGTGTATCAGCTGCAGGATGAATTGCTCAGGGAGATCATCAGGAACGGATGACGTCCTCGTGTCATCCTGAGGCGCGGAGACGCCGAAGGATCCGTAAGTCGCGCGCGGATTCGTTTCAGGCTACGGATCCTTCGCCGTCTACGCGGCTCAGGATGACACGCGAGCGGATGACTGCATGACCAAAGACAACATCGTTTTCACTGGATTCGGTTTTCTCCTCGGGCTCGTCATCGGCAGCATGGTGATCGGGCCGAAGCTCGCACAGTCGAAGGCCGCACCCGCGGCGACTGCCACTGAAGAAGCTCCAGCACCCACGGCCGCTCCGGCACAGACCGCAGCCGGCGGGAGTCCGATGGGTGCGGTCTTTCAGAAGATCAACACGCTGAAGCAGGAGATCGAGCGCGATCCGAACAACGCCGAGGCGCTCTCGCAGCTCGGCACGATGTACATGGATGCCGGCAAGTTTCCGCAGGCCATCGAGTACTTCGAGCGCGCGCTCAAGGTGCGCGAGGACCCCCAGGTGCGCACCGACCTCGGCATCTGCTACCGCAACAACAACGAGACCGACAAGTCGCTCGCCCAGTTCCGGCAGGTCGTGCAGACGAATCCCGACCAGTGGCAGGCGCTCTTCAACGAGGTGATCATCCTCGGCGAGACGCGCCGCTTCGACGAAGCGCGCAAGGAGCTGGTGAAACTGCAGCAATTGCGGCCGGGCGATCCCGATGTGCAGAAGCTGGCGGACTCGCTGGCGAACGCGCCGGTCCGGTAACGTTCGCTCATGCCGCGGAGCGGCATCGGCGATTAGCCGGTGGTTGTGCGCCTTGCGCCTACCACCGGTTCGCGATCAACGACGAACGCCGCACACCGGCAGGTGTGCAGGACGTCCCGCACCCCTGCCAGGGTGCAAACCGTGCAATCGTTCGGATCCGGTGGTCCCACCACCGGCTATTCGCCAGCACGCCTCCGGCGTGGTCATCACGACATCTTCAACTGCTGGCTCGACGGCGCGACGGCGAGCGTGTAGACGCCCGACGGCTTGCGCACCGTGGCGATTCCCTGGAATCCGGGGAAGGTCTGGATCCGGCCGATGATCTCCGCGCCGTCGACGTTCACGAACGCGCGCACCGCATCCTCCACCGAATCCGCATCGCAGCTGTGAAACGATACGGGTGCCGGCGTTGCCACGAGCCGTCCGGAGAGATCGGTCAGGTGGCGCTCTTCAATCGTAAAGCGCATCAGCACGGTCGCATTGTCCCGCGAATCCGTATGCAATTTCGATGCTTTTTGGCCTGTTTTATACTCACTTAAATCGAGGCAGACATGAGCGAAGAACGAATGCTGAAAGATGTTCCGGTGATCGGACGTATCGAACTGCACGAGAACGAGCAGCAGGAGCTGCCTTCCTCGCGCTTCGCCGAGCCGATCCCGATCGCGCTGACGTTCGACGACGTGCTGCTCAAGCCGGCGAAGTCGGAGATCCATCCGAACTTCGTCGATGTCTCGACCCGCCTCACTCGCGACATCCGACTCAACATCCCCATCATCTCCGCCGCCATGGACACGGTCACCGAAGCGCGCCTGGCGATCGCCATGGCGCAGCACGGCGGCATCGGCGTGATCCACAAGAACATGCCGATCGACCGGCAGGCCGAAGAGGTCGACAAGGTGAAGCGCTCGGAGGCCGGGATGATCGTCGATCCGGTCACGATGCGGCCGTGGCAGACCATCTCCGAAGCGATGCAGGTGATGGAGAAATACAAGATCTCCGGCGTGCCGGTCACCGATGCCAACGGCAAGCTCGTCGGCATCCTCACCAATCGCGATCTCCGCTTCGAGACGCGCTTCGATCTGCCGATCGCGGAACGGATGACGAAAGAGAACCTGATCACCGTGCCGGTCGGCACGACACTTGAGCAGGCGCGCGACGTCCTGCACCAGCATCGCATCGAGAAGCTGCTCGTCGTCGATCTCAATGGCGACCTCAAGGGCCTGATCACCGTCAAGGACATCCAGAAGGCGCGGCGCTACCCGCAGGCGGCGAAAGATCGCCTCGGGCGCCTCCGCTGCGGCGCCGCGATCGGCATCGGACGCGACGGTCTCGACCGCGCCCGGGCGCTGATCGACGCCAAGGTCGACGTCGTCGTCATCGACTCCTCGCACGCCCATTCGTCGGCGGTGATGGACACCATCAAGCAGTTCAAGAAAGTCTTTCCCGACACGCCGCTCATCGCCGGCAACGTCGCGACGTATGAAGGTGCGCGCGATCTCTGCGAGCTCGGCATCGACGCGCTGAAGGTCGGCATCGGACCGGGATCGATCTGCACCACGCGCGTCGTCGCCGGCGCCGGCGTGCCGCAGGTGACCGCGGTGATGGAGTGCGCGAGGGCGACGGAGAAGTTCGGCATCCCGATCATCAGCGATGGCGGCATCAAGTTCTCGGGCGACGTGACGAAGGCGATGGCAGCGGGGGCGAGCTCGGTGATGATCGGCTCGCTCTTCGCCGGCACCGACGAGGCGCCGGGCGAGACGATCCTCTACCAGGGTCGCACGTACAAGGCGTACCGCGGCATGGGCTCAATCGGCGCGATGCAGGCCGGATCGAAGGACCGCTACTTCCAGGAAGACGCGGATGAAGTGTCGAAGCTCGTGCCGGAAGGGATCGAGGGGAAGGTGCCGTACAAAGGCTCGCTCAGCGCGATGATCCCGCAGATGGTCGGCGGCCTCCGCTCGGGCATGGGCCTGACCGGATCGCAGAGCATCGAGGATCTCCGGACGAAGGCGCAGTTCATCCGCATCACCGCGGCCGGCTTGCGCGAATCGCACGCGCACGACGTCACGATTACGAAGGAAGCGCCGAACTACCAGATCGAATCGACGGATTGAAGTGCAAACGGCTGGCTCCTTGCAGCCGTAATAGCACTTGTGAAGACCTCGGCCCTCGTTCTCCTTCTCCTGACCACCCCTCTCTTCGGCCAGATTCACTTCGATCCGCCCGATCCGACGCCGCGCACGGCCGTGCTCGCACGGATTCACATCCCCGGAGCCGGTTGCGGCCTCACCGGCGCGATCGTGAATCGCAGCGGCTCGATCATCGGCATCTCGCTTCAGTACTCCAACATTCAGTGCTTCGCCGCCGAGCCCGCGGACATCGCGGTCGATCTCGGCATCGTCCCCGCCGGCGTGTACGACGTGGTCGTCAGCCCCGGCCTTCTCCTTTCGGCGCTCGCTGAAGCGGAGCTCGACGTGCGCGATGCGAATCCGCCGTTCGAGGTGCGCCCGAACACGCGTGGATCGGGCAGCGTTCGCCTCGTCGGTCAGAATCTCGATGGCGCGACCTCGGTCCATTTCGGAACGACGGCGGCCGAAGTGATCAGCATTTCGGCGAATGAGATTCTCGTCAGAGAGCCGGGCCAGACTCCCGGCACGTTCGACGTCACGATCGAAAAGCCCGCGGTGACGCTGCGCGCAACCGCCGCGTATCACGTCCCGAAGGCGGCCGGGTTGAACGAAGCGTTCTACGAGCGCGTTCTCCTGCCGGTCTTCTGGTCCGGTCCTGGTGCGTTCGGCGCGCAGTGGCAGACGACCGCGTCGCTGTACAACGCGAACGAATACACGATTACGGCCGCGCACTCGTCGGTCCTCTATTCCGTCTGCGTCATCGCGAACTGCGACCCCCGGCCGCTGCCGAATTCGACAACGACGGCTCCATCTGATTCGTCGCGCACCGCCGGAGTCGTCGAAGAACTGCCACGCCAGGCGATGGAGAAGATCGATCTCGGTCTCGCCATCCGCGACTTCTCCCGTTCCGCGCAGGACCTCGGCACGGAGATCCCGGTCGTCCGCCAGTCGAACCTGTACGCGCGGACGTTCAGCATTCCGAACGTCCCCAATGATCCGCGCTATCGCCTGACGCTTCGCCTCTACAACATCGAGTCGGCGACTGTGTTCGGATTGCGGATCTACACGAACGCTTCGAGCACTCCGGTGGTGACGAAGTCGATCGTCCTGACCGCCGACACCGGACTCCGCAACGGCGGCTTCGCCGTCATCAACGATCTGCTCGCCGCGTATCCGGAGATTGGCGCATTCGGTCCGCTGCGCGTGGAGATCGATCCGGGGATCAGGAACGGCTACAAGTCGGCGTGGGGCTTCGTCACGGTGACGAACAACGACACGCAGCACGTGACGGTGCTCTCGCCGCAATAGCCGGTAGAATCGCCCGCGTGATCGACCTCGCGAATGCACTCACCGTCGGCGACTTTTCGATCGAGCTTCGCGACCGGAAGATCGAGTTCGTCGACGGTGACGGAAAGCGGCTGGCGTGGTTCCCGGCGTGGGAGAACGCCGATCGCGATCTGAAGCACTTCATCGCCGCCGACGTGCCGCTCGGCTCGATCGATCAGCCGTTCGAAGACTTCGATGACGATTGGCAGATCGCCATCCTCGAGCACGAGGGATTCGTCTACGTGCTCGAGGCCGACGATCCGCACGCCGAGTCGTTTCCGCGGCGCTATCGCATCTCGCGCGATGCGTACATCCGCGCCTGGGCCACTCTGCTGCACGAGTACAACCCGGTGCTGTCGCTCGAAGAGCTGCTGGCAAACGCCGGCCGCGAGCCCGACGTATAACCTTCATGCGCCGACTGGCCCTGGCCTTTGCTCTCCTGGCCGCACCGCTGCTCAACGCGACCGTCTACCGCTTCGAGCCGCCGGTGCCCGACAACGCCACGACGACGGTCGTGACCTACACGACGCTCTGGCCCAACGGCTGTCTGCCGGGGCCGCCGCTCGTCGACCGCACAGGCCAGATCATCACGATCGGATTCGTGCAACCCATCGGCGCCTGCCCCGCCATCATCGTCCCGATCGCCGTCCGCGTGAACCTCGGCGTCCTCCCGGCGGGGGAGTACGTCATCCAGCCGATGAATCTCATCACCGAGCCGCCGACTCCCCGCGACACGAACGGAAGGCTCGTCGTCCGCGACGTGACGACGCTCGGCGTCACGCCGCCGGCCGGACCGATCGCCGGCGGCACGGTCGTGACGATCTCCAGCAAAGACGCATTCGACGTCGAGCCGCTGCACGTGTCGATCGGCGGCATCGAGCTGCAGCCGGTGACGCGTGTCGATCCGCACACGATCCAAGTCACGACGGGCGCGCACGCCGTGGGTCCGGTCGATGTGCTCGTGGAGAGCGTGATGGGTGGGTCGCATCGCGCCGTCGATGCCTTCACGTTCTACGATCCAGCGGCCCGCACACCCGATGCGTTCGTCTTCACCTCGATCCTCTTTCCGGTCGATTTCGCCGGGGCCGGGGCCTTCGGTTCGAGCTGGACGACCGACAACGTCTACGAGACGGGCGGCGTGAAAACGAAGCTGCCGGTGACCGGAAACGCGACCGGTGTCAGCGTGCCGCTGCTGCGCGGCACCCTGGTGTCGGCGAATTCGCGCATCCGCGACCTCTCGCGCTCCGCGCAGACGGCCGGCACGGAGATCCCGGTCGTGCACGAAAGCGATTTCGCCGATCGCGCGCGCTTGCTCAACATTCCGACCGGCGCGAACTACCGCGCGCTGCTCCGCGTCTGGACGATGGACGAACCGGCCGATTCGTTCTCCCTCAACATCGATCAGATCCTGCCGATCGTCGCGCTCCAGGCGCCGTTGAAGACGGCCCAGAACGGACTTCGCTTCGGCTCTTTCGACCTCACGCCGTTTCTCGGCGCCACGGCCAACGATCACCTCGACGTGACCGTCAGCGTGCCGGCCGGCACGCACGTCTGGGGCATGATCAGCATCACGAACAACGACACGCAGCAGGTGACGATCGTCTCGCCGCACTAGAATGACGGCGTGAACATCGTCCTCGCTCATGGCGTCCTCGGCGCGCACATCTTCCTCGGCAAGCCTTACTTCAACGGCGTCAAGAAGCATCTGGAAGATCGTTTCGGTGCGAATGTGATGGAGAGCGATGCGAAGGCGATCGCCACGGTGAGCGTGCGCTCGAAGGAGTTGCGGAAGCAGATCGTCGATCACTTCGGCGACGCGCCGGGCGAGAAGGTGATCATCATCGCGCACAGCATGGGCGGTCTCGACGCGCGCCTGATGCTGACCGATCACCCGGAGCTCGCGCTGCATGTGCAGAGCCTGACCTGCATCGCCACGCCGCATCACGGCTCGCGTGTGGCGACGCTGCTCAACATTGCGAATCCGCTCCGGCTGTTCGGCGGTTTCGGCGAAGACCTCGATGCCGTCAACGATCTGTCCGAGGCTGGGGCGAAAGAGATCGACGCGAAGTGTCCCGATCGGCCGGGCATCCGCTATCGCGAGGTGGCCGGCATCGGACGCAACGCGAAGCCTCACACCGCGAACTTCTTCAGGATCACATCGCCGGCGCTCGACGGACTGAACGACGGCGTCGTTGCGCTTTCGTCAGCGGTGCCGCCCGGGCGCACGCTGCTCGAGACGGCGCCCGCCGATCATGCCGATCTCGTCGGACACGACGTCGACGACTTCCCCGACCTTCGTCCGCTCGCGTTCGACCATCTGCCGCTGTACGAGCGGATCGTCCGCGACGCTATTGCCTGAAGACCTTCCCGTTCTTCATCACGAAGCGGACATCCTTCAGCGCGTCCACGTTCTTGAGCGGATCGCTGCTCACGGCGATCACGTCGGCGTAGGCGCCGGGTGCGATCACGCCGAGGTCATTCGTCATGTCGAGGAGATCGGCGGCGCGGGAGGTCGCGGACTGAATCGCTTCCATCGGCGTCATCCCGAACTCCACCATCCGCGCGAACTCCTGCGCGATCGGCTCATCCCACGAGAAGCCGCCGACATCGGTTCCGAACGCGATCTTCACGCCCGCCTTGTGCGCCTTCGCGAATGAAACGCCGTGCAGTTGCACGCGCTTGAGATCGCGCTTGCCGGCCGGCGTGTCGGGCGGCGCATCGTGGTCGTAATAGACCGCGAGCGTCGGCACGAGCCACGTTCCCTGCTTCAACATCTGCGCGATCGCCGCGTCGTCGAGGTCGAGGCCGTGCTCGATCGAATCGCAGCCGCCGTCCAGCGCGCGATGCAGACCCTCGCCGCCGTACGCGTGACACGCGACCTTGTGCTTCTGCCCGTGCGCTTCGTCGGCGATCGCTCGCAGCTCCTCGACCGTCAGCGTCGGCTGCGAAACGAGGTTCCCCTGTTTGTCGATCCACGAGCGATGGGTCATGTAGACCTTGATCCAATCGGCGCCGTTGTCGAGCTGCTGCCGCGCCGCCTTGCGCGCTTCGATCGGACCGTCGATCAGCTGCGCCCCTTTCGGCACATCGATCTCCGGCGCGTAGCCTTCGAGCGGATAGCCGCCGGTGGTCGAGATCGCGCGCGTCGAGACGAACATGCGCGGGCCGGGGATGAGCCCTTCCTCCACCGCCTGCTTGATGCCGACGTCGCCGTAACCGGCCCCTTCCGTCTCGACGTCGCGGATCGTGGTGAAGCCCTGCTCCAGCGCCCGTCGCACCGAATTCGTGGCGCGCGCAGCGCGGTATGCGATGCCGTACTTGAGCAACTGCACGTCGTAGCCGCCCGCCGCCGGATCCTCGCCCTGCAGAAAGATGTGCGTGTGCGTGTCGATGAGGCCCGGCAGCACCGTCATGTTCGAGAGGTCGATGACCTTCGCCTTCGGATCGATCTTCGCCGCCGACGCGGGACCGACACTCTCGATGCGATTGTCGCGGATGACGATCACCTGATCGCGCCGCGCTTCGCCCGAGCGGCCGTCGATCAAAGTGCCGGCCTTGATGATCGTGATTTGTTGGGCGGAGGCGAAGGAAGCGAGGAACAGTGCGATGAACAAGCGCATCGTGCGATTGTACAATCCGCCCCTCATCCGCCCTTCGGGCACCTTCTCCCCGCACGCGGGGCGAAGGGCAACGCACTTGCGCAGCGCGAGCCTTGTTGCCCTTCGCCCCGCTCGGCGGGGAGAAGGTGCCGCAGGCGGATGAGGGGCGGAACCTTCTCGCATGCACTTCGACCGCACCTCGCGCGAGCTCGCGCACAGCCTCGTCGACACACTCTTCGATCACGTCGAACAGATCGATTCACGTCCGGTCGTCGATTGGAAAACCGCGCCTGAATTGCGCGCCCTCCTTCGCGACACGGACGATCCGGTGAAGACGATCCTCGATCATTCGATCCAGCTCCACCATCCGTCGTACATGGGCCATCAGGTCTGTCCGCCGTTCCCCTCCGCGATCCTCGGCGATCTGCTGATCTCCACGCTCAACCAGTCGACTGCGGTCTGGGAAATGAGCCCGGTCGGCACGGTCATCGAGCAGGAGGTCGTCCGCTGGCTCGCCGACCGCGCCGGCTATCCGGCGGAGTCACTCGGCACCGCGGTCTCCGGCGGCTCGGCCGCGAATCTGACGGGACTCCTCGCGGCTCGCGCGCGCTGGCGTGCGCGAGGCGGCGAAGGGACGCCGGTGATCCTCGCCTCGGCTGACACGCATTACTCCGTCGCCCGCGCGGCATCGATCATGGGAATCGATCACGTCGTGAAGATCGAGACCGACGACACGCATCGGATGAGTCTCGACGCTCTCGCGCGTGCGCTCGGCCCGAACGTGATGGCCATCGTGGCGACGTCAGGATCGACAGCCACCGGCGCCTTCGACGATCTCGAAAAAATCCGCGAGCTGGCGGGCGACACCTGGCTGCACGTCGACGCCGCGCACGGCGCCTCGGTGCTGCTGAGCGAGAAACTGCGGCACCTGGTGAACGGACTCGATCGCGCCGACTCCTTCTCCTGGGATCCGCACAAGATGCTCTGGATGCCGCTCTCCCTCGGCGCGATTCTCGTGCGCGACGGCCAGTGGCTCCGCCGCGCCTTCGAAGCCGATGCGCCGTATCTCTTCCACGCCGAGCGAGAGTCGGACAACATCGGCGCCGTGACGATCCAGTGCTCCAAGCGCGCCGACGCCATCAAGCTCTGGCTCACGCTCCGGATGTTCGGCACCGAGCCATTCTCCGCGGCGCTCGACAAAGTCACGGCCATCACCCGATACCTCTACGACCGCATCACCGAATCGAGCGACTTCGAGCCGATGCACGATCCCGACTTCAACATCTTCTGCTTCCGCTACCGCGGCACCGACGAAGAGAACCTCGACCTTCGCGAGCGTCTGATCCGCAGCGGCGAAGCGTGGATCACGTCGACGGTGCTGAAGGGGCGGCGCGTGCTGCGCGTGACGATGATCAATCCGCGGACGGAGCGGGAGCATGTGGATCGGATGCTCGAATCGCTGCGGCGGCTGGCGCGATGACGATCCGCATCGTGCTCGTCGAGCCGCGCGAAGCGGGCAACGTCGGCGCGGCGGCGCGGGCGATGAAGAACTTCGGGCATCGCGATCTCTGGATCGTCGGCCAGCATCCGGAGCTGCATCCGCTCGCGTGGTGGTGGGCGAGCGGCGCCGATGATGTCGTCGAAGCCGCGCACTTCGTGCCGACGCTGGAAGAGGCGCTCGCCGATGCGCACGTGACGATCGCCACGACGTCGTCGCGCGGACGGACGACGCCGATCGATCTCACGCCGCGCGAAGTGGCGGCGCTGGCCTCGACGCTCGGATCGGATCAGGTGCTGGCGCTCGTTTTCGGCCGCGAGGACAGCGGCCTCACGCGCGACGAAGTCGTGAAATGCCAGCGCACCGCGGTCATCCCGACGAATCGCGACTATCCGACGATGAACCTCGCGCAGAGCGTCGGCATCTTCAGCTACGAGCTCTCGTCGATCGTGCCCGCATCATCCCCGCCGCGCGACCTCGCCCCAGCGGGACTCGTCGAGCGGATGCACCAGCGGATGGAGACCATCCTCCTCGACATCGGATTCCTGCACGCCAACAATCCCGATCGCATCTACGACGACATCCGCGCCATCGCCGGCCGCGCCGAGCTGGATGAACGCGAGGTCACGATTCTGCTTGGGATGCTTAGGCAGGTTGAGTGGAAACTGAAAAAGTAGGTTGCTGGGTTACTGGGTTGCTCGGTGGTGAAGCGGAGCACCAAACAACCTAGCAACTTAGCAACCCAGCAACCGTCACTTGTGTGGCATCTCCCCATGATCCAAACACTCCGCAATCAGATCGATGAACTTCTCGAGATCGAACGGTTTGAGGATCGACGCGCAGATCGTGTCGGGGGGGATCTTGTCGACGCCGCGCTTTCCAGCGGCGGTGAAAACGATGATGTGTGGGCGCTTCACGGGCACCGTTCCGACCCGCTCGATGAACTCGTAGCCGTTGAGGCGCGGCATCATCAGATCGAGGAGCACGAGATCGACCGTGCCGTTCGCCTGCAGCTTGTCGAGGCCGACGGCGCCGTCCTCCGCGAGCTCGACCGCGAAGTTCATCCGCCGCAGAACAGCCTGCAGCAATACGCGGATCGCAAGGTCATCATCGATGACCAGAATCCGCTTTCCGGAACCATCAAGTTTAGAAACGGGCATTCTCTTTCTGTTGCATATAGCGAAATGTGTGCCGGGCTGAAGTGTAATGCTACGTAAGACTTGAGAGTACGGGAACGGCGCACGGACGGCAATGGCTGAGTCACTCACATCATTCGGATTCCGGCCCTGGGTGCGGCGCGCCGGGCTTTCCATTGTCATCGTCGCCGCGGCGGTCACAGCCGCGATCGCGATCGCCCTGGCCGTCATCCCCTCCGCCCGCTACGGCTGGTTTGGCGAGCGCTTCGTCTGGGTCTACCTCGGTACGCTCTGGCTCGGCGGACTGAAGGTCTGGACCGGCACGCTGCGCCCGATCGCCGAGGCGGGTGAGACGTCGATCACGCTCCGTCCGCTGCACCAGTTCCGATCGCGCACCGTACGTTGGAGCGACATCAGCGGAACCGAGCAGATGGTCGGCGGCGACCGGCTGATCGTCTACTTCGACACGCCGCGCGGCATGCGCTTCGTGGCGCTGAATCTCAACCTCGTCAAGGGACGCCGCGAATTTCTGAAGCTGCTCGATGAACGCCTCCTCGGCCTCGGGTTCAAGGAGAAGGTCGTCGAGCGTTCGCGGTATCTTTCCCGCGCATGAATAACGCCGGAGGTATTCGGGCGAATAGCCGATGGCCGTCGTGCCTCCGGCGCGGTATTGATAACGCCGGAGGCGTTCAGGCCAATAGCCGGTGGTCAGCGCGAAGCGCGCAACCACCGGGCGCGGATGTCGCTTTGAAAGGCACCCCGGCGGGGGTGCCGGAAGCCCCGCACCCCCGCCGGGGTGCACGGGAGATCGAATCGAAGTCCCGGTGGTATCACGCTGGGCGTTCAACCACCGGCTACACGCCGTCGCGCCTCCGGCGCACAGGATCGATCGCATGACCGCGAAGCAGGAAATCAAGAAGCTCCGCGCGGAGATGGAGCGCCACAACCGTCTCTACTACACCGAGGCGAAGCCGGAGATCAGCGACTACGACTTCGATCAGCTGATGCGCCGCCTGCAGGAGCTGGAGGCGAAGCATCCGGAGCTCGACGATCCGAACTCGCCGAGCCGGCGCGTCGGCGGCGAGCCGATCTCGGAGTTCAAGACCGTCGTTCACGATCCGCCCATGCTCTCGATCGAGAACGCCTACACGATGGACGAGCTGCGCGAGTGGGACGAGCGCGTGCGCCGCGGCCTCGGCAAGGACGACGTCGAATACGAAGCGGAGCTGAAGATCGACGGCGTGTCGATCGATCTCTTGTACGAGCGCGGTGAGCTCGTGCGCGGCGCGACGCGCGGCGATGGAGTGCGCGGCGATGACGTCACGCCGAACGTCCGCACCGTGCGCGCGCTGCCGCTGAAGATCGATCCGAAATTCGATCGCCTCGAAGTGCGCGGCGAGATCTACATCGCGAAGTCCGACTTCCTCAAATACAACCAGCAACTCGAGGAAGCGGGTGAAGAGCCGCTCGCCAATCCGCGCAATGCCGCCGCCGGTGCGTTGCGGCAGAAGGATCCGAAGCAGGCCTCGCAGAAGCGGCTCAGCGCGTACCTCTATCACCTCGTCGTGGCCGGCGATCTGCGGCTCAACTCGCAGTCCCACGCCTACGAAATCCTCGAAAAGCTCGGCCTGCCGCTCAATCCGCAGCGCCGCATCTCAGCGGGACTCGACGGCGTCATCGACTTCATCGAAGAGTGGCGCGCGAAGCGGCACGACCTGCAGTTCGAGATCGACGGCATCGTCGTGAAGGTCAACCGCCGCGAAGATCAGCTCGAGCTCGGCGCGACGTCGAAGTTTCCGCGCTGGATCGTGGCGTTCAAATATCCGCCCGAAGCGGCGAAGACGGTCGTGCGGGCGATCAACTACTACGTCGGGCGGACCGGTGCCGTGACGCCGGTGGCGCAATTCGATGAAGTGCCGCTCGCCGGCACGCGCGTTACGAACGCGTCGCTGCACAACTTCGACGAGCTGGCGCGCAAGGACCTGCGCGTCGGCGACACGATCATGGTGGAGAAGGGCGGCGACATCATCCCGAAGGTCGTCGAGGTGCTGGAGCACGCGCCCGGTTCGACGTCGATCGTGCCGCCGGAAAGCTGTCCGGTCTGCGGCGAGCCGCTGCTGCGATTCGAAGGCGAGGTCGCGATTCGCTGCATCAATCAAGGTTGTCCGGCCATCGTGCTGCAATCGATCACGCACTTCGGCAGCCGCAAGGCGATGGACATCGAAGGCCTCGGCGATCAGACCGTGACCGCGCTGGTGAACGCGAAGCTCGTCACCGACTACGCGTCGATCTACGAGCTGACCGAGGAGCAGGTCGCGGGGCTGGAGCGCAAAGGGGAGAAGTCGGCGAAGAAGCTGATCGACAACATCCACAATTCGAAAACCGCCGAGCTCTCGCGCTTCATCTTCGCCCTCGGCATCCGCTTCGTCGGCGAGCGCGCGGCGAAAGTGCTCGCCGATCGTTTTCATTCGATCGATGCACTGATGAACGCGACCACTGAGGAGCTACTCGAGGTCAATGAAATCGGCCCGAAGCTCGCGGAATCGATCACGTTCTACTTCTCCGTTCCCGCCAATCGCGAGCGGATCGAGAAGATGCAGCGCCTCGGCGTCGCGCCCGTGCACGTCGCCGTCGCCACCGGAAATCGCCTGGCCGGAAAGAGCGTCGTCGTCACCGGCACCCTGCAGCGTTTCTCACGCGACGAGATCCACAAGCTGATCGAGCGCGAAGGGGGGAAGGCGTCGAGCTCCGTGTCGTCGAAGACCGCCTACCTCGTTGCGGGCGAAGCCGCCGGCTCGAAGCTGGATAAGGCGAAGACGCTCGGCGTCCCGGTCATGACCGAGGATGAGTTCCTGGCGATGTTGACGTAGGGCGGGTTCTCCAACCCGCCAGACACTCACTTCCACGCATAAACGTCGACATTCGCCCGCGCCCGGAGCTGCGCGGTCCACTTGTCGATCTCGCTCTGCAGCCGGTCCGACTTGAGCAGCGAGCGGATCTCGTCCTTGACCTGATCGAGCGGCGGGAGCGCCAGGCCGCGCTTGCGGCGCTGCTCGGCCCATGGGCCGCGGTAGTACGTTTCGATCTCTTCGTTCGGGATGAAGACGAGCGGCGAGAAGCGCTCCTGGATGTACGCCTCGACCTGCAACTGCCGTTTGACCAGCGCGCGCACCTCATCCATCGTCAGCTCGACCGACGCCACGGCGGCTGCGAACTCGGCCGGCGATGCGAAGCGCGACGTGATCTCGGTCAGGCGCGCCTCGATCGAATCCTTCGGGATGTCCTGCGCGCCGAAACGCTCGACGTCGCGGTAGCGGAGGGCCTGCGCGATCAGCGACTCGAGCACCTCGTGGCGATAGTCATCGTCGCTGTGGCCGTTCACGCGCGGAAAGAAGCGGATCGCCACCATCTGGTTCACTTCGCTGAGCGTGATGACCTGGCGATCGATCACGGCCGAGATGCGATCGAGCGTCGCGGTGAACAGGACGAGCGGCAGGAAGAGCGCTAACTGTCGTGAAATCATCGTCATCCGCAGATCGTTAACCTTGACACTCTCAGTTCGAGAGTGCTAACTGAAACAACCATACCCCGATGGTAACCAAACTCGACATCAGCCACGAGGAGCTCGACAGCCGCGCGCGCGACGTGCTGCGGGAGATCATCCTCCAACACGTCTCGACCGGCGAGCCGATCAGTTCCCGCTCGTTGTCGAAATGCGGCCGTTTCCAGCTCTCGCCGGCCAGTCTCCGCAACGTCATGGCCGACCTCGAGGACCTCGGGTATCTCGCACAGCCGCACACCTCCGCAGGTCGCGTGCCTACCGACCGCGGCTATCGCTTCTTCATCAACAACCTGATGAAGTCGCGCGCGATCTCGCAGCGCGAGCGCGAGGCGATCGACGGCGAGGTCTCGCACGCCAGCGAGATCGAGCAGATGCTCCACCTCGCCTCCAGCGTCATCTCCAAGCTCAGCGATCAGGTCGGCGTCGTCTTCATGCCGACGCTGCTGCAGTTCACCATCCGCAGCATCGACTTCGTGCTCGTCGGCGAGTCGAAGATCATGTGCGTGATCGTCGGCACGAACGGCGTCGTGGTGAACAAGATCATCGACACGCGATTGACGTCCACTCGCGAGGAGCTGGAGACGATCGGCCGCTACATCACGACCGAGTTCTTCGGCCTGTCGCTCGACGTCATCCGCCGGCGCCTCATCCGGATGACCGAGGACGAGCGGGCGATGCACGATCAGATGCTGCAGAAGACGATCACCCTCGGCATCGAGGCGGTCAACGACGTCACGCCGGTCGAGCACGAGCTCTTCGTCGAAGGGGCGGCGTCGATCCTGACCAAGCCCGAGTTTGCCGACGCCACCGCGCTGCGCAAGACCTTTCTCGCGCTGCAGGAAAAAGAGAAGCTGGTCGAGATCCTGAATACGTTTCTCTCCGAGGATGGCTTGCAGATCCTCATCGGCTCGGAGAGCGACTTCACACAGATGCACAACTTCAGTATTGTCGCGCGCCGCTACGGCTCGGGCACGGCACCGCTCGGGATGGTCGGCATCATCGGACCGATGCGGATGGAGTACGCGCGCATGGCCCCGCTGGTCGACTACCTCGGCCGCGCGCTGACGCGCAAGATCGAAGAAGAGGAGCAGGAAAGCTGATGGACGAGAATTCGCCAAAAACCGGCGCAGACGATGACAGCTACGTGATCGAAGACAGCGGCAGCACGATCGAAGAGATCGAGCGCGAGATGCACGAGGCGGCGGCGGAAGCCGTTCAGGGCACGGCCGGCTCGGATGAAGCGGCCGGCACCGAAGATCTTCGCGAACAGAACCGCCTCCTTCAGGATCGCGTGCTCCGCACCCTTGCGGATTTCGAGAACTTCCGCAAACGGTCGGAGAGGGAGAAGCAGGACTTCTTCAAATACGCACTGGCGTCGACGATCAAGGAGCTCCTTCCGGTCCTCGACAACTTCGACCGCGCGCTCGAGCACGCGGAAGAAGGGGACGAGTTCCACAAGGGCGTGCTGCTGATCTACAAGCAGTTGTTCGAAAGCCTGCAGCGTCACGGCCTGACCGTGATCAACGAAGCGGGCGTGCGCTTCGACCCGAACATTCATGAAGGCGTCGTGCGCGAGGAAGATCCCTCCGTTCCGAATCACACCGTCGCCGCCATCCTGCAGAAGGGCTATTTCCTCCACGACCGGCTCCTTCGTCCGGCGCTGGTGAAGGTGGCGGTGGGCGGCCCGGAGGAAGCGGCGGAGTGAACACGAGAGGTCGTGGATGACAAACCCGACCTCTCCCTGTTACAAGAAAAACTGATCCATGGCGAAAATCATCGGAATCGATCTCGGGACAACCAACTCCTGCGTGGCAGTCGTCGATGTGACGACCCCGCAGGTGATCCCGAATCGCGAGGGAAGCCGGACCACGCCGTCCGTCGTCGGATTCACCGAGGATGGCGAGCGGCTCGTGGGCCAGATCGCCAAGCGGCAGGCGATCACGAATCCGTTCAACACGATCTTCGCCATCAAGCGCCTCATCGGACGGAAGTTCAACTCGGAAGAGTCGTCGAAAGCGAAGCAGGTCCTCCCGTACCAGATCGTCCCGGCCATGAACGGCGACGTGAAGGTGAAGATCCGCGACCGCGAGCACTCACCCGAAGAGGTCTCCGCGTACGTCCTGCTGGAGATCAAGTCGTTCGCCGAGGACTTTCTCGGCGAGCCCGTGACGGAAGCGATCATCACCGTGCCGGCGTACTTCAACGACTCGCAGCGCCAGGCCACGCGCGACGCCGGCAAGATCGCGGGACTCGAAGTCCTGCGCATCATCAACGAGCCGACCGCCGCGGCGCTGGCGTACGGTCTCGACAACAAAGCGAACCAGCTCATCGCCGTCTACGACCTCGGCGGCGGCACGTTCGATATCTCCATCCTCAAGCTCGAAGACGGCCTCTTCGAAGTTCTCTCCACTTCGGGTGACACCTACCTCGGCGGCGAAGACTTCGACAAGCGCGTCATGGACTGGATGATGGAGACCTTCCTCAAAGACACGGGAATCGATCTCAGCGAAGACCGGATGGCGCTGCAGCGTCTCAAGGAAGCGGCCGAGCGCACGAAGTGCGAGCTCTCGATGGCCGAGGAGAGCCGCATCACGCTGCCGTTCATCTCCGCCGACGCCACCGGACCGAAGCACCTCAACGCCGTCCTCACGCGCCGCGAGTTCGAGAAGATGGTCGACGACCTCATTCAGCGGACCATCGATCCGGTCAACGACGCGCTCAAGCAGGCTGGCGTCACGGCGGCCAAGATCGATGAAGTGGTCCTCGTCGGCGGCCAGACGCGCATGCCGAAAGTCATCGAGGCGGTGAAGAAGGTCTTCGGCAAGGAGCCGAACCGGAACATCAATCCGGATGAAGTCGTCGCCGTCGGCGCCGCGATTCAGGGCGGCATCCTGCGGGGCGACATCAAGGACATGGTCCTGCTCGACGTCACGCCGCTCTCCCTCGGCATCGAGACGCACGGCGGTCTCTTCACCAAACTGATCGAGCGCAACTCCACGATTCCGACCAAGAACTCGCTCGTCTTCACCACCGTCGCCGACAACCAGAGCAAGGTTCAGGTGCACGTGCTGCAGGGCGAGCGCGAGTTCGCGCGCGAGAACAAATCGCTCGGCAAGTTCGATCTCGTCGGCATCCCTCCCGCGCCGCGCGGCGTGCCGCAGATCGAGGTCATTTTTTCCATCGACTCCAACGGCATCGTCAGTGTCACGGCGCGCGATCAGGCGACGGGACAGTCGACCGGCGTGCAGATCAATCCGGCCGGCGGCCTGACGAAGGACGAGATCGATCGCATCATCAACGAAGCCTCCGAGATGCAGCGCGTCGACTCCTCGCGCCGCGAGATGCGCGTGATGCTGAACAAGCTCGAGGGGATGATTTACACGAACGACAAGGTATTCAAGGAATTCGGCAAGCTGTTGAGCGAGGACGATCGCAACCGCGTCGGCAAGATCCTCGCGCGAGCCAAGGAAGCGGCGGGCGAGGAAGACAAGCAGAAGATCAACGATGCGATCTTCGAGCTGCAGGCGGCGGCGCGCATCCTCACCAGCGTCATGCTCTACAACCCGCTGAAGTCGTCGGCGCCGAGCAACGAACCGACACCCAGCGTCCCAAGTGAAAAGTAATTGATGGCCACCATAGAAAAACGCGACTACTACGAAATCCTCGGCATCACGCGCACCGCGTCGATCGACGAGATCAAGAAGTCCTACCGACGCCTGGCGATGCAGCATCATCCGGACAAGAATCCGGGCGACGCGCACGCCGAGGAGAAGTTCAAGGAAGCCGCGGAAGCGTACGGCGTCCTCAGCGACGAAGAGAAGCGCGCCCGTTACGACCGCTACGGCCATCAGGGCATGAGCGGCATGGGCGGCTTCGATCCGAATCAGTTCGCCGACTTCGGCGACATCCTCGGAGACCTGTTCGGCTTCGGCGATCTCTTCGGCACCGGACGCCGCCGCGCCACACGCGCCGCGCGCGGAGCCGATCTGCGCTACGACCTCACGCTCTCATTCGAAGATGCCGTCTTCGGCAAGGAAGTCACGCTCGACATTCCGCGCGCCGCGACCTGCTCCACCTGCAGCGGTACCGGAGCGAAGGCGGGAACGCAGCCGGTGACCTGCGCCGGTTGCAGCGGAAAGGGACAGATCCGTTACTCGCAGGGTTTCTTCGCCGTGTCGCGCACCTGTCCGCAGTGCGGCGGGGCCGGAAAAGTGATCAAGGATCCATGCGCGACCTGCGACGGAGCCGGCCGCGTTCGCGAGGAGAAGAAGATCTCGGTGAAGGTGCCGGCAGGCGTCGATGACGGCTCACGCCTGCGCGTTGGCAGCGAAGGCGAGGGAGGGCACAACGGCGGTCCTTCCGGCGATCTGTACGTCTTCATTTCCGTCCGCGAGCACGCGAAGTTCCAGCGCCGCGATTACGAGATCCACGCCGAGGAACAGGTCAGCATGGTCCAGGCTGCGCTCGGTGCGGAGATCACGATCGAGACGATCAACGGTCCCGAGTCGCTGCGCATCCCGGCGGGAACGCAGCCGAATCAGGTCTTCCGACTGCGTGGCAAAGGCGTGCAGTTCATCGACGGCACCGGCCGCGGCGATCACTTCGTGCACGCCGTCGTGCGGGTCCCGACCTCGCTCACGGACGAGCAGCGGCAGCTCCTCGAACAGCTCGCCGCGCTCGGCGGCGAAGAAGCGGGGAATGGCCGCCGCGTGCTCGACAAAGTGAAGGATTTCTTCACGAATTGACCTGATTTTTCAGTACCATCATTCGGTCCTCAATCCGGGTCCGAGGTCGACAATATGATTCGTCCGTCACTGCGCATTGCATCCGCGTTTGCCGGTCTGCTGATCGTCACCGCTGCGATCACGTTGCGCCTTCAACCCCTCGGCGTCGTCATCAGCGGCATCGGCCTGCTTCTCTTCCTGCCGCTCTTCGTCTCCTGGCGCGCGCCGAGCCCGGAAGATTTCGAATGGCTCACCGAGTGGGTCGACCGCCTCCGGACGGCGATGGTCGTCTGCTACGGCACCGCGCTCTGGATCTACCTGATGGTGCTTTCCTCGCAGCACGCCCAGGTCGGCAACCTCCGGCGTCTCGCCTCCCTCGGCGCCGCCTTCTGGACCATCGGCTTCATCGCCATGTTCTTCACCGCGTACTTCGCGTCGCGACGGTCGGCGCTCGCGCGCGACCTCTGACCCGCCCCACGCGATACGATCGCGGCGCATGAAGGACTTCCTCCTCCTGATCCCCTTCGACGATCCTGCGTCGGAGGAGATCATCCAGTCCCGCCTTTTCCTCACCGCGTCAACGGGATCGACGTCGAACGACGATCAGATCACCGCGTACTTCGATTCACCCGACGATCGGGACGAGGCGAAGCGGGTGCTCGACGGCTTCGAGGTGAGCGAGGCGGAGCGGGAGCGGGTCGACTGGCTCGAGCTCTATCAGCAATCGCTCGAACCGATGGAGATCGGAACGCGCTTCGTCGTTGCCCCCGATGCGGCGCTGATCGACGACGCAACGAGACTGCGGATCGTGGTCCCGCAGGAGCAGGCGTTCGGCACCGGATCGCACGAGACGACGGCGCTCTGCATCGAGCTCCTCGAATCGCTCGAGATGAACGGGAAGCGCGGACTCGACATCGGCACCGGCTCTGGAATCCTCGCCATCGCCATGCACCTCCTCGGCGCGTCGAAGGTCATCGCCTTCGACAACGATCGCGACGCCTACGCCGCGATGCGCGACAACCGCATCCGCAACGGTGTCCCGGAAAGCACGATGCCGCTGTTCGTCGGAGGCGTCGAAGCGCTGCGCGGCGGTGTATTCGACGTCGTCACGATGAACATCATTCCGGAGGTGATCATCCCCCTCCTGCCGGATGTCGTGACGCACGTCGGACGCGTGCTGATCCTCAGCGGCATCCTGATCGTGAAGCGCGACGACGTGATCGCGGCCGCCAAACAAAACGCGCTCACATTCGCGGGCGAACGTGAGCGCGGGGAGTGGTGGGCGGGGATGTTTTACCGCTGATCGATCGCCTTGTAGTCGCGTCTCGGTGAGCCGGTGAAGATCTGACGCGGGCGCGAGATCTTCTGATCGGGATCGAGCAGCATTTCCTGCCACTGCGCGAGCCAGCCGGACGTGCGGCCGATGGCGAAAATCACCGGGAACATGTCCATCGGGAGCTTCATCGCCTGGTAGATCAGGCCGGAGTAGAAGTCGACGTTCGGGTAGAGCTTCCGCTTCACGAAGTAATCGTCCTCGAGCGCCACCCGCTCCAGCTCGAGCGCGATGTCGAGCAGCGGATTCCGGCCGGTGACCTCGAACACTCCGTCCGCCACCTTCTTGATGATCTTGGCGCGCGGATCGTAGTTCTTGTAGACGCGGTGGCCGAAGCCCATCAGCTTCACGCCTTCGCCCGCTTTCACCTTCTTGATGAATGACGGAACGTTGTTCACCGAGCCGATCTCGGTGAGCATGCGGATCACTTCCTCATTCGCTCCGCCGTGCAGCGGGCCATAAAGCGCGGCCGCGGCGGCGGCGAGGGCGGAGTACGGATCGACGTGCGAGCTGCCGACGACGCGCATCGTGCTGGTCGAGCAGTTCTGCTCGTGATCGGCGTGCAGGATGAACAGCACGTCGAGCGCCTTCTCCAGCGCCGGATGCGGCTGATACTTCACCTCGGTCGTCTTGAACATCATGTTCAGGAAGTTGCCGGAGTAGCTCAGATCGTTGTCCGGATACGAGTACGGCATCCCGACCATGTGCCGGTAGCCGAACGCCGCGATGGTGATGACCTTGGCTACCAGGCGGGCGATCTGCTTCTGACGGTTGTCGTAGTCGAAGATATTTTTGGCCTCGGGATACATCGTGCCGAGGGCCGAGATCATCGAGATGAACTTGCCCATCGGATGGGCGTCGTAGCGGAAGGCATCGAGGACGAGCTTCAGCTTCTCGTTGAGGATCGTGTGATACGTGACGTCGTGCGTCCAGGCCTCGAGCTGAGCGGCCGTCGGTAGCTCGCCGTTGAGCAGGAGGTACGACGTTTCGAGGTAGGTGCTCTTCTCCGCCAGCTGTTCGATGGGGTAGCCGCGGTACTCGAGGATGCCCTTGTCGCCGTCGATGAAAGTGATTGCGCTGCGACACGCCGCCGTGTTCATGAAGGCGGGGTCGTAGGTCATCATCCCGAAATCGCTCTCTTCAACCTTGATCTGCCGGAGGTCGGTCGCCTTGATCGTGCCGTCCTTGATCGGCACTTCGTAGGTCTTACCGGTTCTGTTATCTGTAATGCTGAGAGTTTCGGGCAAGGTAGGAACCTCCGCAGACTTTTCGCGCGGAAATCTATCAGTGGAGTCGAGCACTGGCAATGGAAATGAATTGTCGTTCATATCAGTCGATCATCGCCCTATCGAGCGGTCAGATCCCCCCATCGTGCCTCGACGACCACGCACGCTGCGATCGCCGCTGTTTCCGCGCGCAGTCTGCGCGGACCGAGGCGCTCGATCACACACTCACGTGCGAGGGCGAGGGCGATCTCGTTATCCGCCCAACCGCCTTCCGGTCCTATGAACAGCGTCACCGCTGATGGTGATGGCGGATACGTTCCCGGCGCGGCGCCGGCATCGAAGAAGATCTTCACCCCTTCGCGGGCCGTCGCCTGCTCGAATTCGAGCGGCGCTTCGACGCGCGGGATCACGCCGCGGCCCGACTGCTTGACTGCCTCGAAGACGATCTTCTCCCACCTCTCGTTCTTCCCGCGATAACGCTCCGGACGGATCTCGACCCGCTCGGTGATGAGCGGAATGATCGATCGCACGCCGAGCTCCGTCGCCTTCTGCAGCACGAGCTCGAACTTGTCGAGGTTGATGATGGCCATCGCCAGATCGATCGCCAGTGACGACTCGCGCGACTCGATGGGGGAGACGACGCGCAGCGTGGCCGCATCCTCGACGCGCGCGAGTGCGATCACTCCACGCCCGTCGAAGACTTCGACCTCTTCGCCTGTGCGCAGACGGAGCACGCGCGCGTGGTGCAGCTCATCGCCGGTGAGCGTGATGGTGTCGGTGACGGCGGGAACGAAGAATCGGTTTTTCATACGTCGTCGTGAATCCTCGGAAGCAGCAGCAGCGCAGGAATGCCGAGAAAAACGGTGAGCCAGAAATACGGTCCGTAGCCCATCAGCTCCGCGAGCCGGCCGCTGACGGTTCCCATCAGGAGGCGGCTCAGGCCAAAGAGCGCGGTCAGGAGGGCGTACTCGGTCGCGGCCCGTTCGCGATCGCAGATGGCCATGAGGAACGCGAGGAACGCCGCGGTGCCGAGTCCGTAGCCGAGGTTTTCGAGAACCGCGGCGACGTAGATGCCCGAGCGGCCAGCGGCGATGGAGGCGGCGACGCCGTACCCGATGTTCGACACGACCTGCGCGATTCCCATCCAGAGGAGGCCGCGCCAGAGTCCGAAGCGGGCGATGAACGCGCCGCCGGCGACGACGCCGATGATCGTGACGGTGACGCCGACGACGGTGGTGATCGTGCCGATCTCCGCCGCCGAGTAGCCGCGGTCGACCCAGTAGGGCTTGATCAGCGGAACGATGGCGAATTCGCCGAGGCGGTAGAGCAGGACCATGGCGATGAGGGTGATCGAGTGCGGGCGCTTGAGCCAATGCGCGATGTCGGCGAGGAGATTGCGGGACGTCGACGCAGCGGAGCGATCGTCCGGCATGGCGAGCGTGCAGAGGAGGATGAGTCCCGTGATGACCGCGGCGGCGCCAAACGCCGTGCGCCATCCGAGGTAGCCGGCAACGGCCGCCAGTCCTCCGCCGCCGAGCATGATCGCGGCGCGGTAGGCGATCACGCGGAGGGAGTTGACCGGTCCGAGGAGCGCGCTCGGCGTGAGGCGGATCGTGAAGGCATCGATGGCGATGTCCTGCGTCGCCGAGGCCGCGGCGAGAAGGCCGAGGATCAGCCAGAACGCCGTTCCCGCGCGTTGCGGCGCGAGGGCGATCGAGGCGAAGAGCAGCGTCATCGTCGCGAGAGCGCCGGCGATCCAGCGGCGGTATGTTCCCAGCTCGACGAGTGGCGCCCAGAAGACCTTCGCCGTCCAGGCGAACCCGACCGTGCTCAGCAGCGCCGTGATCTGCGACAGCGGCACGTGCAGCATCCGCAGATAGATCGGCGCCAGCTCGTTGACGAAGCCGTAGGGGAAGCCCTCGGAGAAGTAGAGGAGGGCGGCGAGGGAGAAGATCAGCGGTTTTGTGGGTGGGTTGCGCGGTTGCGCGGCCTGAAGCTGCACGACTGCATCGTAGCTGATGGGCTACAATCCGCGACTGGTCTGCCGGTTGCAGTCTGCCGTGTTGAGTCTTGAGGTGACCTTTTGGGCGTAACAGCCATCATTGCCGCGTACAACGAAGAGAACACGATCGCAGACGTTCTGGCGATCCTGACCGGGAACCGTCTGATCGATGAAGTGATCGTCGTCAGCGACGGATCGACGGACTCGACGGTGGACATCGCGCGCGCGATCGACGGGGTGCGCACCATCGCTCTTCGCGAGAACCACGGCAAGGGTTACGCGATGCGCGTCGGCGTCGACAACGCCTCGCACGACATCTTCTTCTTCGTCGACGGCGACATGTACAACGTCAGCGATTCGCACATCGAGTCGCTGGTGCTGCCGGTGCTGCGCGACGAATGCGACATGAACATCGGAGTCCGCAACCGCGGCGCGGTGCTCAACTATCTCCACCTCGAGATGCAGTGCGGGCCGGTGCTCTCCGGTATCCGCGTCATGCGCCGCGACGTGTGGGAGATGGTGCCGGCGCAGTACATGGAGCGCTTCAAGATCGAAGCAGCGCTCAACTGCTTCTGCTCGCGCGGCGGTTTCCGCCAGCAGCACACGGTCATCCACAACCTCGATCACGTGCTGAAGGAATCGAAGCGCGGTCTGCTCGACGGCCTCCGCGCGCGCTGGGACATGACCAGCGAGGTCTTCGTCCTGCTGTTCGAGCTGCACGTCTTCGAGAGCTGGCGCTGGACGCCGCCGCCCGCCGAGATTCCGGACGCGGAGTACGATCTGTTCGAGTGAGGAAATCAGACAGCAGACAGCAGACAGCGGACAGCAGACGCTGGCTTGGGTTTCTCCTGCTGTCCGTTGTCTGCTGTCTGCTCGCTTGTTCTCCCCACGCCCAGTTTCTCGAGCGCTCCGTCACCATCGGCGAGCGCACCTACAAGTACCGGGTCTGGCTGCCGCCACGCTATTCGAAAGTCCATCACTGGCCGGTGCTCCTCTTTCTGCACGGCAGCGCGGAGCGCGGCGACGACAATCTGAAGCAGCTCTCGAACGGCCTGCCGGCGCAGCTCAGCAGCCACTCCGAGCGCTACAAATGCGTCGTCGTCATCCCGCAATGTCACTACGGTCACGAGTGGTATGGCGAGATGGAGACGCAGGCTCTGGCTGCGTTGGAGCAATCGATCAACGAGTTCCGCGGCGACCGGCGGCGGCTCTACCTCACCGGCATTTCGATGGGAGGAGCGGGGACCTGGTACCTGGCGCGGCATCGTCGATGGGCGGCGGTGATTCCGGTCTGCGGAGAGGTCTCGCGTCAGCCGGAAGATCCGTTCCCGGTCGATCCACCGCCCGACCTCGCGCGCATCGTCGGCGCGGCCGAGCCGTTCAAGGCCATGGCCGAGGCGATCGGTCCGACGCCGGTGTGGGCCTTCCACGGGAGTAACGATCCCGTGATCCCGGTGACACAGTCGCGCGCGATGGCCGCCGCGTTAGGCGGGACGGCGCGCTACACCGAGATCAAAGGGGCGGGACACGAGATATGGGATCAGGTCTATGCCGATCCGAATGTCGTGCATTGGATGCTGGCGCAGAGGAAGCGGAGGTAAGGGTGCGAGGGTTCGGGGGCGCGAGGGTACGGCGTGGAATCGCAGGTTCCGTCCACCTTACTCGCCAAGCCACTTCGCCATCCGCCTCTCGACCTCATCCTGTTCGATCAGTTCTCCGCGTTCTGCCGCTTCCAGCCCTCGCCGGATCGCTTGCTGAACATAGATGTGGTACTGGATGTCCTCGAACGACGCTTCCGCCGGGAGCCTGTCGAGCAGACGGCGTACTTCATCAACCGGGGTTTCCATTGGCTGCATTTTATGCTCTGACTCTCGACTACACGACCATCGCCGCGAGCTTCTTCGGCGCAATCAGCCGGTAACTCTCCCGCACCAGAGTCCGCACTTCATCCCAGTCCTTGATCTTCCGCGCGTCCATCGACACCCATCCTTTGTGCCCCACGTACGGGGCGCGGGTGAAGCGGGAGTCGTTCTGCACGAGGACGTCGGCGTGCTCCATCTCCAGCTTGAAGCCGATGGAGGGATGTCCTTCCTTCTCGCCGTAGCCGGCGAAGATCTTCTCGCCGACGCGGTAATGCGGCTCGCCCCAGGTGATCGTCTCCTTGGTGTTCGGGAGCTCGAGGCAGATCTTGCGGAAGCGGTCGAGCGCCGGCGCCGCCATCAGCGCGGCCCCTGGTTGCCGGGGAACTGATCGATGTAGCGGGTGACGATCTGATGGAAGCTGCCGACCGGCGATTCGAAGTAGAAGACGCTCCGCAGATTCACCGGCTCGGCCGACGGCGTTCGTCCGCGGTCGGTGGCGAAGCCGTAGCCGTGAGCCCAGAACTTCACGCTCGCGAAGTGATCGGGAGCGATGTTCTCGTTGTAGGAGAAATTCTCCTTGCGCAGGATGTACGAGCCGGTGCCGACCGACTGGATCTCGATCCGCCTGAGCGTGATCGGCTCGCCGGAGCGGTTCGCGACGCGGGCCTCGAACTGGATCTGCGTCGGACCGGTGGCGTAGCCGACGTCGACCGGAGCTTGCAGTTGAAGGAGCTGGATCTCCGGCTTCAGGATCGCGACATCCTTCGAGCTGCCGCATGCGGCGAGGAGGAGCGCGGCGAGAGTGATCATCCTTTTCATGACTATTGATAACGTGGCGTCCACATTGCTTCTTTCCGGGAACGATGAACGAACCTGACGCACCGGTGCTGATGCATCAGAACTGGCACCACCTTCTCTTCATGCATTGGGAAGTGCCGCCGGCGGAACTGCAGGCGCTGTTGCCGCACGGCCTCGACCTCGACACGTTCGACGGCAAGGCGTACGTCGGGCTCGTGCCGTTCACCATCACCGGCGTCCGGCCGTCGTTCGTGCCGCCGCTGCCGCTGATCTCCAGCTTCCACGAGGTGAACGTCCGGACGTATGTGCGTCGCGGCGGAAGCAATCCGGGCGTCTGGTTCTTCAGCCTCGACGCCGCGAGCGCGCTCGCCGTCACCGCCGCTCGGGCGATGTACAAGCTGCCGTATTTCGATGCGGACATCAGCTTCGCCGCGTCGGAGGAGCCGCTGCCGGCGATCGAATTTCACTCCAAGCGCACCGACTCGCGCGGCGCGATGCCGGCGAATGCGCGCGTGCTCTACAAGCCGGCCGACGGCGTCGTCACGCATGCCTCGCCCAACACGCTGGAGTACTTCCTCCTCGAGCGCTACCTCCTTTACGCCGCCGACGATCACCACAATCTCTACCGCGCCCGCGTGCACCATCAGCCGTATCCGATCGAGCGCGCCGAGGTGATCGAGCTGGAGGAAACGCTGGTGTGGGCGGCGGGGATCAGGCGCGGCGAAGAGGCGCCGCTGCGGCATTACGCGCGGGAGGTGAATGTGAAGGTGTACGGGTTGGAGCGCGTGTAAGGGGGCGGCCGCCCGCCACATTTCCGCCACGATCTTTGCCTCACTTTTGCTGCGCTGCATCACAGAAAGCGGGACCTCGCGGCCATAAACTGCGCGGCATGAGACGTGTGATTGCCGCCCTTGCGTTGTTTTTTGCCTGCGCCGCGACGCAGGCGCCTGCGCCGCTGACCATCATCAAAGCCGGCCCGATCGGCGAGATCGCCAACATGGCCGAGGCTAACGAGATCCGGGTCGTCTTCTCCGAGCCGATGATCGTCGTCGGCAAGATTCCGAAGGACCTCACGCCGTCCTGGTTCCACGTCTCGCCGGCGCTGAAGGGGACGTTCCGCTGGTCGGGGACGACCACGCTGATCTTCACGCCCGATCCGAAGACGCCGCTGCCGTACTCGACGAAGTACGACGTGACGCTCGACGCGAACGCGAAATCGATCGGCGGTCACACGCTCGACAAGCCGTACGCCTTCTCCTTCATCACGCCGACGATCAAGCTCCTGCGGACGCAGTGGTATCGCAAGGGGAACGACGCGAACGGCGCCGTCGTCATCGGCATGTGGTTCAACCAGCCGGTCGATGCCGGCGTGATCACGCAGCACCTCCAGCTCCGCACCCAGGTGCACGACATCACGCTCCCCACGCTCGAGCCGGAAGCGATCGAGCGTCTGCAGAAGGTCGATCCGAAGGCGGTCGCCGCGTTCAACGCGAAGATCGAGCGCTCGAAGCAGGCCGCGGCGTCGAACGGTGCGCCGGTCCTGGCCTTCGTCGCCGATCAGTGGGACAAAAAATTGTGGGTGTCCGCGCCGGAGCTCGTGGTCCTCGAGACGAAGCCGGGCGTCGCTCCCGACACCTTCCTGCAGGTCTACCTCGACTCCGAGCTCGCGCGCTCGACGTCAGCCGTCCGCTCCGGCGTCGAGCAGACGGTGACCGTGGAGCTCGATCCCGCGTTCTTCGTCAAGAAGGTGAATTGCACGAAGGAGTGCAATCCGGAAGAGCGGACCTGGATCGAGTTCCAGGCCAAGAACGGCGTGAAGCTTGCCGACCTCGCGAAGGCTCTGCACGTCACCGACATCACGAATCCGGCGAAAGAGGTGACGGTCAAGCCGGGCACCGTGAGCGAAGACACCTACGACGAGACGGCGAGCTACTCGCTCGATGACCTCGGCTACAACATCGCCCCCGCGCACGTCTACGCGATCCGCATCGAGCCGACGCTCGATTCGCTGGATGGCCAGACCCTCGGCTACACCTGGATCGGTATCGTCGATTACTGGCACAAGTCGGCCTTCACCAGCTTCGGCGGCGGCCACGGCGTGTGGGAAGCGAGCGGCGGAGCGGTCCTCCCGTTCTACGCGCGCAACTACAAGACCGTGCAGCAGTGGACCGCGCCGGTCGCGGTGAACGACACGATGCCGACGATCCTCCGCCTGCAGAAGGGCGACTTCACCGACGCTCCCGACGTCGCCGGAAAGATGCGGACGCTCGCACCGGCACCCGACAAGATCCAGTCGTACGGCGCGAACATCGGCAACGTCCTCAAAGACGGCAAGGGCCTCGTCTGGGCCGCGGTCGAAGCTGGCGAGCCGATTCCGAAGGCGAAGGCGTGGGATGGAGAACCGAAGCGCCGCGCAACGCTGGTGCAGGTGACGAACCTCGGCATCACCGTGAAGGATTCGCCGCAGAACACGCTCGTCCTCGTGACGTCGCTCGAAGACGGCAAGCCGGTCACCGGTGCAAACGTCACGATCCGCACGCTCGACAACAGCGTCTTCTGGAGCGGCAAGACCGACGCGCACGGCATCGCCATCGCGCCGAACACGCACCTCCGGCTTCCGGAGAAAGTGCCGCCGCCGGCGCCGAACAGCAACTCGTGGGAGCGTGATGAAGATCAGTGGTCGGCGGCCTCGCAGCTGAAGTTCATCGTCACCGCGGAGAAGGATGGGGACGTCGCATACGTCGCGAGCAACTGGAACGAAGGCATCCTGCCGTGGGAGTTCAACGTGAACTTCGACCTCGGCGAGCGGACGCCGCTGCTGCGCGGCACCGTCTTCACCGACCGCGGCGTCTACAAGCTCGGCGAGGATGTGCACTTCAAGGCGGTCCTGCGCAGCGACACGCCGCAGGGGATGCAGCTCCTTCCCGCCGGCACGAAGCTCGACATCATCGTCAACGATAGCCACGCGAAGAACGTCGATCAGCGGACGTTGACGCTGAACGAATGGAGCAGCGCGGAGTGGTCGTGGCGCGTGCCGTCGGATGGACCGCTCGGCACCTATTCGCTCATCGCGTCGGTCAACGGCCAACGGCTCGAGATCGACGGCGACTTCCTCGTCGCCGCGTATCGCCGTCCCGATTTCCGCGTCGATGTTTCGCTGACGACGGCGAGCTCCGTCGCCGGCACGGATCTCGACGGCAAGATCACCGGCCGCTATCTGTTCGGCGGCGCGATGGCGAAGCGCGACGTGCGGACGAAATACACTAAGGTCCGCCTCTTCTCCGTGCCGGAGAAAGTGTCCGAGCATTGGCCCGACACGATCTACACGTTCCTCGGCTGCAACGACTTCGAGAACAACGATTGCCGCGCCGAGAAGGTCGACATCGACAGCAAGGAAGAGAAGCTCGACGGAAAGGGTGAGCTGAAGCGAGCGCTCCCGACCGAAGCGAAGGCCGGCCTGCCGTACAGCTACACGTACGAAGGCGAAGTGACCGACGTATCGCGGCAGAAGATCGCGAACCGCGCGTCATTCCGCGTCGATCCCGCCCCGTGGTACATCGGCATCGCCAGCATCCCGTTCTTCGCCGAGGCCGAGAAGGGCGTCGACACGCAGCTCGTCGCCTCGGGACTCGACGGTCTCGCCGTCGCGGGCGTGAAGGTCGACGTCGATCTTGTCCGCATCCAGTGGAACAGCACGCGTCACGCCGAAGGCCACGGCTTCTACACGTGGGAAAGCGAGCGGAAGGAAGTGCAGGCCGGGCACTTCTCCGTGACGACCGATTCGAAACCGGTCGCGTTGCACGTTCCGATTCCGGAAGGCGGCGAGTACCACCTGGTGGCGAAAGCGACCGATGCCGCGGGCCACTCGACGACGACGTACGAATGGTTCTACGCGACCGGCGCCGGCTACACGGCGTGGGCGCGGTACGACCACAACCGGATCGATCTCGTTCCGGAGAAAACGACCTATCGCCCCGGCGACACGGCGCGGATCATGATCAAGTCGCCGTGGGAGCATGCGACGGCGCTGCTCACCACCGAGCGCGAAGGGGTGCGGACCTCGCATCAATTCGATGTCACGTCGACGCAGCAGACCATCACCGTTCCGCTCACCGAGGCCGACATCCCGAACGTCTTCGTGTCGGTGTTGCTGGTCAAGGGGCGGACGAAAGACGCGACGCCCGACGATTCGAGCGATCCAGGCAAACCGGCGTTCCGCATCGGCTACACCGAGCTGACGGTCATCGATGCCTCGAAGCGGTTGAGCGTCGACGTGAAGGCGAACCGCGACGAGTACCGTCCGGCGACGAAGGCGAAGATCGACCTCATGGTCAAGGACGCGAAGGGCGCGGGCACGCGCTCGGAGGTCACGCTGTGGGCCGTCGATTACGGCGTGCTGTCGCTCACCGCGTACAAGACGCCCGACGTGCTGCAGTCGATCTATCTCCGCAAGGCGCTGCAGGTTCTCAATGAAGACTCGCGGCAGATGATCATCGCCCGCCGCGCGCTGACGCCGAAGGGTGCCGCGGACGGCGGCGGCGGTGGACGCGACAGCGGACCGGGGATGATCCGCAAGGACTTCCGCGTGCTGGCGTTCTGGGTCGGCTCGATCACGACCGACGCGAAGGGCCGCGCGCACACCGAGATCACGCTCCCTGAATCGCTGACAACATATCGAATCATGGCCGTCGCCGCCGACAAGTCGTCGCGCTTCGGCTGGGGCCAGAACGAGATCCGCATCAGCAAGCCGGTGCTACTGACGCAGGCCTTCCCGCGCTTCCTCGCGCCGGGAGACAAGGCGTACTTCGGGTCGGTCGTGCATTCGCAGCTGAAGCAGGCCGGCAAGGCGACGGTCACGATCAAGTCGCTCGATCCGACGGCCGTCGAATTCACCGGTGAGACGAAGCAGATCGTCGATGTGCCGGCGGAGGGAACAGTCGAGGTGCGCTTCGATGCGATGGCGAAGGCTGTCGGCAACGCGCGCATTCAGATGACCGTGAACATGAACGGCGAGAGCGACGCATTCGAAGACGTCGTGCCGGTGCACTACCTCGCGTCGCCCGAAACGGTCGCCGCGTATGGCGAAGCGAAGCCGCAGGCGAAGGAAGTGCTCGAGGTTCCGGCCGGAGTCGTGCCGGGCTTCGGCGGCATGCACGTCGAGCTGGCGTCGACGGCGATGGTCGGACTCAGCGAAGGCGCCGAGTATCTGATTACCTATCCGTACGGCTGCGCGGAGCAGCGCGGCTCGGCCGCCTTCGCGCTGATGCTGGCCTCGGACCTCGGCGATTCATTCAAGCTGCAGGGAATCGATGCGCCGACCGCGCACAAGATCGCGCAGACGACGCTCGTCGATCTCGAGAAGTATCAATGCGGCGATGGCGGCTTCGCGTACTGGGCCGGTGAGTGCCAGGGCGAGTCGCCGTACCTGACGAGCTATCTGCTGCACGTCTTCCAGCGCGCGCAGAAGCTCGGCTACACCGTCGACGCCGATATGGTCGGCCGCGCCTACACCTACCTCGACAAGTCGCTCGAAGCGAAGCGCCCGACGAACGAGGGCTGGTATCCGTCGTACACCGCGTGGCAGGCGTTCGCGGTGAAGGTGCTGGCCGAGGGTGGACGCAACGAAGACAGCCACATCACGCGGTTGATGACCTACATCGATCGGATGCCGCTCTTCGGCCTTTCGTACCTCGCCGACGCGATGATCGCGAAGAAGGAAGGAGGGCCGCGCCTCGAGGAAGTCCATCGGCGGATGCTGAACGCCATCCTGCCGGAAGGAGGCAGCGCGCACGTCGAGGAGCTCAACGATCCGTACCTCCTCTACTTCTGGAACTCGAACGTCCGCTCCACGGCAATCGTCCTCGGCACGCTTGTCCGCGAAGGCCAGGACGAGATGCTCGTGAAGCAGATGGTGCGCTGGATGATGAACGTGCGGAAGAAGGGGCGTTGGGGGAACACGCAGGAGAACGCGTGGGCGATGGAGTCGCTGGTCGACTACTACCGCAAGTACGAGTCGGAAGTGCCCGACTTCACCGGCGTGGTGACGGTCGGTACCGAGACGATGTCGAAGGATGTGTTCAAGGGCCGCTCGACGGTGGCGAAGAGTCACGATTGGACGATGCCGCAGCTGCTGGCGAAGGCGCCGGGCGGCACGCAGCTGCCGGTCATCTTCGATCGTCAGGGGACCGGCACGCTCTTCTATCTGATGCGGTTGCGCTACGCATCGACCGAGATCATCAAGAGCCCGCTCGATCAGGGTTTCGCGGTCGAGCGGAAGTACACGACGCCCGACGGCACGAAGCCGCTGACGACATTCAAGGCAGGCGAGATGATCAAGGTGACGTTGAACCTGCGCAACACGAAGGAGCGCCGCTTCGTCGCCGTGACCGATCCGATCCCGGCCGGCACGGAGCCGATCGAATCGTGGTTCGCCACGACGGCCTCCGATCTCGCCGAGCAGCAGCAGAGCAATGAGGCGCAGAACTACGACTGGATGGCGTGGTGGCAGCATGGCGGCTTCGATCACGTCGAGCGCCACGACGATCGCGTGAACCTCTTCGCGACGCGTTTGTCCGAGGGGAATCACGAGTTCGTCTACATGCTCCGCGCGACGACGGCCGGAACGTTCATCACTTCGCCGACGCACGTCGAGGAGATGTACGAGCCGGAAGTGTTCGGGCGCACGGCGACCGCGGTGGTGGAGGTCACGAAGTGAGCGAAAAACGTGGGGCGGGTTCTCTAACCCGCCCTTGGGTTGTTGGGTTGTTGGGTTGTTTGGCCCTTGCGGGCTGGATCTACCTCGGCCCGATTCCCGATTTCGCCCAGGCCGACACGACAACGGTCGTCGATCGGAACGGCGTCGTGTTGTACGAGCCGCTGTCGCCGCGCGGAGATCGGACGGAGTGGATCCAGCCGAATGCTCTTCCGCCGCGCGTCGTGCAGGCGACGATCGCGGCGGAGGACAAGCGTTTCTTCACGCATCACGGCATCGACTCGCGTGCCGTGATGCGCGCGGCGTGGCATGACCTGAAACGTCTTCGCCTCGCGGAGGGTGGCTCGACCATCTCCCAGCAGGTCGCGAAGCTGCTCCTCGGGCGCAAGGACCGCGGCCTCATCGACAAGGCGCACGAGGCGATCGTCGCAGTTCGTCTGGAGCGTCGCTATTCGAAGAACGAGATCCTGTCGCTCTATCTGAATCTCGCGCCGTACGGCAATCAGACCACCGGCATCGCCCGCGCCAGCCGTCTCTATTTTGGCTGCGCGCCGGACGACCTGACGGCCGCGCAGTCGGCGTTTCTCGCGGCGCTGCCGCAGCGGCCCAGCGCGTTCAATCCGCTGCGCGATGAGAAACGTGCCATCGCGCGCCAGCAGGTCGTGCTGGCGAAGATGCACACGCTTGGATTCATGGCCGAGCGCGAGCTCGCCTCGGCGCGCGCCGAGCGCCTCCGCTTCGAGCGCGGCGAGCACCGCGTCGGCGCGCAGCACTTCGTCGAAGAAGTGCTCGCATCGAATCCGAAACAACGAATCATTCAAACCACGCTCGATGCCCAACTGCAGCGTGAAGTTGCCGGCATTATCGCCGCCGAGAAGCGCGATCTCCTCGATCACGGCGCGCACAGCGTCGCCGTCGTCGTGCTCGACAACCGCACCGGCGAGTGGCTGGCGTGGGAAGGATCGGGCGATTACTTCGGCACCGATTTCGGCGGCGGTATCGATGGCGTGACGGCCCTCCGTCAGCCCGGATCGGCGCTCAAGCCGTTCACCTACGCGCTGGCGTTCGAGCGCGGCGATTCGCCCGCCACCGTGCTCGCCGATGTGCCGTCGCATTTCGCGACCGCGGAGAAAGGGGTCGTCTACACGCCGCGCAACTACGACGGCGGGTACCGCGGTCCGCTGCGCGTGCGCGCGGCGCTGGCGGGATCGGAGAACGTTCCCGCGGTGGCGATGGCCGCGAAGCTCGGACCGGCGTCGCTGTTGCGCTTCCTCCGCCGCGCCGGTTTCGGCGACTTCGAGAAGACCGCCGACTACTACGGTGTCGGTCTCACGCTCGGCGATGCCGAAGTGCGGCTGGAGGACCTCGTCGCCGCGTATTCGATGTTCGCGCGCCGCGGCGTCTACGTCGAGCCGACGATGCTTCTGGAGCGACAGGCGCCCTCGCCTGTCGACCGCGTGCGGCGGCGCGTCGTCAGCGAGCGGACCGCGTTCTGGATCACCGACATCCTCAGCGATCCCGATGCGCGCGAGTACGTCTTCGGACGCGGCGGCAATCTCGATTTCCCGTTCACCGTGGCCGTGAAGACCGGCACGTCGCAGGCGTACCGCGACAACTGGACGGTCGGCTACACGCGCGACGTGACGGTCGGCGTCTGGGTCGGCAACTTCGATCGGAAGGAGCTCCGCAACTCGACCGGCGTCACCGGCGCGGGACCGATCTTCCACGCCGTCATGCTGACCGCCGAGAAGCGGGCGCGCGGACGGCTGCCGGTCGGCGACGACACGCCGATCGTCGAGCCGCCGCACGGCATCGAGCGCGCGCCGGTCTGCGCGTTGTCGGGACTCCGTCCGTCGACCTCGTGCCCCAACGTCACGTCGGAATGGGTCGCATCCGACGCGCCGGTCCAGTTCTGTTCGTGGCATCACGCCGGCTACATCGACTGGCCGCCCGAGTACCGCGCATGGAGCGCCGTCGCCCTGCCGCAGCAAACCGGAAAAGTCGTGCAGGCGCGAACCAGCCTGCAGATCCTCTCACCGCCGAACGGTGCGACGTATCTCATCGATCCGACACTGCGGATGCCGTATCAGACGCTCAAGTTGCGCGCGTCATCGCCGCGCGTCACGTGGCACATCGATCAGAAGCAGGTCGCCGCCGCCGATTGGCAGCTGCAACCGGGATGGCACACCGTGACGGCGGTCGATGACGAGGGGCGGCGCGAGTCGGTGCAGATCGTCGTGAAGTAGCGGTCAAAACTTGAACAGCACCGCCGCGAACAGCGCGCTGTCGCCCTTCTTGATCTCCGGCGACGGCGGACGGTTCTTGTAGTCGTAGTTGTACGCCACCTTCAGCTCCGCGCGGGCGGCGATGGTCGTCGTCAGGCCGGCGTCGAAGTGATAGAGCGAATCAGCGAAGTCCTTCGTCTTCCAGATGCCGGTGATCTTCTGCGTCACCTTGCTGGAGGGCGAGATGGCCCATTCGAAATTCTCGCCGCCCTTCAGCGCGCCGCTCGACGAACGGCCGATGCCGAGGTCGTTCTCGAAGATCGCGCCGCCGGCTCCGTCGACGGAGAGCGTGCGGCGATCGCTCTTGAAGATGCGATAGCCGACGCCCGCGACCGGCGCAACCGAGTACGAGATCCCCTTGAACGGATCGCGCAGATACGACACCTCGCCGAACGTGAAGGTGCGGTCGGAGAGGGTGTACTCCTCTCGCGCGTCGGCCGTCGCCTTGTCGACCTGCTTCACGCCGTCCGATTTGCCGAGGATGTAGAGCGCCTCGGCTTTGAAGAGGAGGCGCGTCTTCGGGTCGTACTTCGTTGTCAGCGAGAGGTTGTAGTTTCGGGTGCTCGTGTTGCCGCTGGTCAGCGCGAGGCCGGCGCCGAACGTCGACGCCCACGGTTTCGGCGGCGGCGGCTCCTGTGCGAAAAGCGGGCAGGCAATCAGCAGGATAATGATCAATCTGCGCATGTCGCGGAGCGTGAAGCAAACAGCGAGCCCGGATGAGGCGGTTGCTGGGTGGCTCGGTTGCTTGGTTACTGGGTTGTTGAGTTGTTAGGTTGTTGGGTTTCAGGCAGCGCTCAACAACCTAGCAACTCAACAACCCAGCAACTCAGCAACCCAGCAACCATGTTAGGTTTAAACGATGAACAAGCCTCTGATCGGAATCGCCTCCGACATCACCACCCCGACGCCCGGCGAGCGCGATCGGGCTTTCGTCTACACGACCTACGTCGAAGCCATCCGCCGCGCCGGAGCCGTGCCTGTGCTCATCCCGCCGCAGCCGGAGAACGCAGCCTCGATCGTCGATGACCTCGACGGTCTCGTGCTCGCGGGCGGCGATGACTGCGATCCATCCGTCTACGGCGAAGCTCGGCACCCGTCGACCGAGATGATGGATCCGCGCCGCCAGTCGAACGACCTCACGCTGGCGCGCACGGCACGCGAGCGCGGCATCCCGACGCTCGGCATCTGCCTCGGCGTTCAGGTGATGAACGTCGCCGCCGGCGGCACGCTCATTCAGGACATCGACTCCGCGATCGAGACCGAGATCAAGCACGCGAGCCAGCCGAACGATCGCGGACGCCACGGCGTGATCATCGAGCAGGGGACGAAGCTCTCGCGCATCCTCGGCGACCGCGAGCTGAACGTGAACTCCTCGCATCACCAGGCGATCCGCGACATCGGTGAAGGACTGCGGGTCACGGCGCATGCGCCGGACGGCGTCATCGAAGGACTCGAGGATCCGCAGCATCCGTTCTATGTCGGCGTGCAGTGGCATCCCGAGGACATGCCGGGAGAGAAAAGCGCGGACGTGCTGTTCGGTGCGTTCGTCGATGCGGCGCGGAAGCACGCCACACAACGCCACGGCACCGCGTCCGAAATGTCACCCGCGGCCGCGGGGCAATCGGAATAGCGTTTTACAACAGGTCGTTTGGGACCGACATCAGAGGAGCTCCCTTGAAACGAATCGCACTGGCCGTAGCGCTCGCAATTTCCCTCGTGCCTCAGGCGAACGCCGGGCCGTGGCTCAAGTCGCTTGCCGCCGCGCAGAAACAGGCAAAGTCGGGCAACCGGCTGATCTTCGTCGACATGTTCGCCGACTGGTGCGGCTGGTGCCATCGGATGGAACAGGAAGTCTTCCCGTCGCAGGTCTTTCAGAACGCCACCGACGATCTCGTGCTCCTGCGGCTCAACACCGAAGACGGCGCGGACGGCAGCAAGCTCGCGCAGAAGTTCCAGGTCACCTCGCTCCCGACCTTCCTGCTCATCACTCCCGACCTGACCATCGCCGGCATCATCCGCGGCTACGCGCCGGCGCCCGATTTCGCGAAGTCGGTCAAGGAGTCGGAGACGCACTACAACGATTTCGCGCTGCGCGTGAAGAACGAATCGACACTCGGCAAGGACTATCAGAAGCGGCTCGATCTGGCGCGCGAGTTCACGCAACGGTTCGCGCTGTCGCAAAGCGAGACGCGCTTCAAATCGCTGACCGGCGAGAAAGGTGTGCCGGTGAGCATCCGCGACCAGGCGTACTACGAGCTCGCCGTCGCGCAGATCATGCAGAAGAAGTGGGACGACGTGATCAGGACGGTGACCGCCTTTTCGAAGGTGCAGAGCAAGGGGGAGGCGTACGAGCGCTCCCGCCTCGCGCTCGGACAGGCGTACATGGAGCAGGGGAACATCCTCGCCGCGGCGAATGAGCTGCGGCGCTTCAAGCAGATGTTCCCCGACTCGAAGCTCAACTCCACCGTCGACATGATCCTCCCCGATCTGGAACGCCGCCTCAACGGAAAAAATCAGTGATGGCGCTGCGGCGATTCTTCCTTGCCGCTCTCATTCTCTGCGGTTGTACGGCATTCGCCCAGCTCACCCCGATGGGCGGAGCGGTCGACGCCGGCGGCCAGCAGGTCACGCTCGCAGGCTCCGTGCAGTCGCACAGCGGTGACACCGTGCAGGGCACGGTCACGGCGACGATCAAGCCGACGTGGCACATCAACTCCAACAAGCCGCTCGACACGTTCTCGATCCCGACGACGTTGAAGTTCGACAACGCCGAGCTGGTCGACGCGAAGTTTCCGCCGCATGAAGTGAAGACGTTCACCTTCAGCGCCGGCTCGCAGATCGCGGTTTATGAAGGAACGATCCAGATCCCGTTCACCGCGAAGGTGAAGCCGGACGTGAGCACGCTCAAGGCGGTGTTGCACTATCAATCGTGCAACGACACGGTCTGCCTCCCGCCGAAAAACGCGACCGTCGAGTTCTCGGGTGTAGGACAGGCGCCCCCGCCTGTCCCTTCTTCAGGAACCTTCACCCCCCTCTCCGCCGCCCCGAAAAACGCCAACCTCTTCTCCAGCAACATCGGCGGCACATTCGCTTCGCACGGTCTCCCGCTCACGCTCCTTGCGGTCTTCGTCCTTGGCCTCGCGCTCAACCTCACGCCGTGCGTCTATCCGCTGATCCCGATCACGATCGGCTACTTCGGATCGCAGAGCGGCGGCAGCCGCGGGCACCGCGTCGCGTTGTCCACCGTCTACGTCCTCGGCATCGCCATCACGTACTCCGCGCTCGGCGTCTTCTCCGCGTTGTCGGGGAAGCTCTTCGGCGCGTGGCTGCAGCTGCCGGCCGTGCTGATCTTCTTCGCGCTTTTGATGCTCGTCCTCGCTTCGTCGATGTTCGGGCTGTTCGAGATCACGGTGCCGCACTTCATCAGCGACCGTTCCGGCGGTCAGGCGGGACTCGCCGGCGCGCTGGTGATGGGACTGCTGATCGGCATCGTCGCCGCGCCGTGCGTCGGACCGTTCGTCATCTCGCTGATCGCGCTCGTCGCGCAGCTCGGCTCGCCGCTTCTCGGCTTCCTGATGTTCTTCGTCCTGGCCTTGGGGCTCGGCGTGCCGTACCTGCTGCTCGGCATCTTCTCGTCTGCCGCGAGCTCGCTGCCGCGCTCCGGCATGTGGATGGTGCAGGTGAAGAAGGCGATGGGCTTCATCCTCATCGCCATGGCGTTCTACTTCCTCCGTCCTCTGCTCGGCGACAACGTCTTCCACTACGGCGTCGCCGCCAGCCTCGTGATCGGCGCGATCTTCCTCTTCGCCTCGCGCGCACCGGGCGCACGCGTGCTGCGCATCGCGATCGCCATCCTGCTTCTCGCCGCCGGTGTGGCGTTCGCCATTCCGAAGCAGCACGGCTCCGTGCTGCGCTGGGATAAGTACGACGCGAAGTCGCTCGCCGCCGCGTCGGCAGCGCACAAGCCGGTGATCATCGACTTCTACGCCGACTGGTGCATCCCGTGTAAGGAGCTCGACGAGAAGACGTTCAGCGACGCCACCGTCGCGAACGAGCTCGATCGCTTCGTCCGCATCAAGGCCAACCTCACGGCGGCCGAAGATCCGAAGACCATCGAGCTGACGAAGCAGTACGCAATCGTCGGCGTCCCGACCACCGTCTTCATCGATTCGAATGGACACGAGATCCCGGCGCTGCGGCTGGTCGGATTCGAAGAGCCGGCGAAGTTCGCCGCGCGGGCGAGGCAGGCACATTGACCCTGACGTCGAAACAGAAGCAGTTCCTCAAAGGCGTCGCGCACCCGCTGTCGCCTGTCGTGCGTGTCGGCAAGGGCGGCGTCAGCGATGCGGTCGTCGCGGAGACGAAGAAGTCGCTCGACGCGCACGAGCTGATCAAGGTGCGCATCGATGCGGATGATTCGGCGCTGCGCAAGGAGCTGGCGTCGAAGCTCGCCGCGGCGACCGACTCGCAGATGGCGGGGATGGTCGGCAAGACGCTGATCCTCTATCGCCAGCGCGACGAAAAGCCCGGAATCAAGCTGCCGAAATGAGCTCGCTCGAGCGTGCCGTGGTCCGCGTCGCCGTCTTCCTCAGCGGCGCGATGCTGATGGCCGCCGAGATCGTCGCCTTCCGGATCGTCGGAAAGACCTTCGGCACCGCGCTTCGCGAAACGACCGCAGTCATCGCGGTCTTTCTGACGGCGATGAGCATCGGGTACTGGGCGGGTGGCCGGATGGGCGACCGCCGGCCGCACCCGTCGACGATCGTCGCGGCGCTGATGAGCGCGGCCGCGACGCTGATCGCCGTGCCGTGGCTCGATGCGCTGGTCTCGCCCTGGATCGCGACGTCGGGCATCAATCTCTCGATGCACGCGCTCGTCGCGACCACGCTCCTCTTCTCGATTCCGACGTTGCTCTTCGCCACCGTCTCGCCGATCGCCATCCGCCTCTTCGCCACGAGCGCCGCCGAAAGCGGCTCGACGGCCGGCTCGATCTCCGCGCTCTCGACCGCGGGCAGCATTTTCGGAAGCCTGATCACCGCGTACTTTCTGCTCGACTGGCTGGCCAGCATCAACCGCACGGTGGTCGCCGTGTCGCTCGGCGCGGCGGCGACGGCTCTGATGATCATCCTCGCTGCCGCGGCGCGTGCAACGAAGGAAGACTCGTCGCGCTCGGTCCTGCGCCGGTATGCCTTTGCTGCACTTGCGGCGATCCTGCTCATCGTTCCGATGGTGGGATTCGTTCGCTCGACCTCCCTCGATCGCTCGCTTCTGAAGGGATCCCCGGAATGGAAGGTCCTGTTCACGGGAGACAGTGCCTACCATCACGTCCTGGTCCGGGAGCGCTCGGGCCGATATCGCGAGCTGACATTCGGCATCGGAATTCAGTCGCGGATGTCGGTCAAAGATCCTACTGGTCCAGGCCTTTCGTACACCGACGCCCTTCACATGAGCCGGCTCATGCGGCCCGGTATCCGGCGGGTATTGCTGATCGGACTTGGTGGCGGCACGTTCGCCAAACAGGTGACGGCGTATTACCCCGACACGACCGTCGATGTGGTCGACGTCGATCCGTTGATCGTCGACGTGGCGAAGCGTTACTTCAACGTCCAGGAGAGCGAACGTCTCCGCATCCACATCGCCGACGGTCGGGCTTTCCTGCGCCGCTCCACTGAGAAGTGGGATCTCATCGTCGTGGATGCCTACACCGAAAACCGCTACGGTCGCACGATTCCGCCACACCTCGTCACGCAGGAGTTTTTCACCGAAGCGTCGAAGCATCTCAATGATGGCGGCATGCTTCATTTCCACTCTTTTTCGGAGGGAAAGCTCCTTCGAGCACTGGAAGTCACGATCCGCAGCGTCTTTCGCTCGACCCTGACATCAGGCGGCGAGATCGTGGCTAGCAATGTTCCGCTGCTGACGGATAGCGAGGTCATGACCGAACGCGCGCGTCAAACAGCCGTGGCGCGTCTGCCGAATCTCTCGAGGTACATCGCGGCGTTGCATGCGCCTCAGGAGCAGCCGGGCGAACGGATCCTTCTGCGCGATGACTACGCGCCGGTCGATACCTTGCTGCAGCAGCGCTAACCCTTCGGCACGCCGGTGCGACTCACGGCCGCGGCCGATGCGCCGCCGGACGGGATGGCGATCTGCGACGGCAGCGGGACCGCGGCCGGGTCGTCGATCGCCTTCACGGGCGCCGGGATGGCGGCGGGGTCGAGCGGATTGACGGCCGGCTTCAGGTCGTCCGCGGTCGGGAGGCGGAACGTCAGCGATGCCTCGACCCGTTTGCCCTTCGTATCATTCGCCCAGATCAATGCGCGCTGATACTTCCCCTTCATCGTATTCAGCACGTCGTGCAGCGCCATCGTGATCGAGCCGTCTTTCGGGTCGTAGGTGTACGGCACATTGCTGACGCTCATCAGCGTCATGCCGACCGACTTCGGATCGATCGTCTTGTAGTTCGGGATCTTCGCCGCGATGACCGGCTGGGCCGGATCGAGGAACTGGCCCGGCAGCGGCGCTACGCGCTGGATCGGCATCTGGCCGGCGCCGAGGTAGTGGCGGAACGCGGCGAAGTCCATCTGCTTGTCGATCACCATCCGCTTCATCCGGAGCGGATCGGAGCCCTGGCGTACGCGGCCGAACTCGCAGGTGAGCGCCGCCGAATAGCCGGCCCTGGTCACAGCCGCGGTCAGGTGGCGGTCGAAATCGCCGTAGGGGTAGGCGAGGAACGAGATCGTGCGGCCGGTCTCTTTCTCCAGCGTCTTCTTACTCTGAACCAGCTCGCGGTCGAGCCAGTCGGCGTAGGCCCGGTCGTCGAGCGCCTCATGCCGTTTGCGCGTCAGGAACGGGTGCGAGTACGAGTGGCTCTGGATGTCGACGCCGGCATCCGCCATCTCCTTGACCTGCTTCCAGGTCAGAGCGTACGCCGTCTGCCCGATGATCTTCGGATAGATGAAGACCGTGAACGGGAAGTGGCGCCGCTTCATCTCCGGATAGACCTGCGTGTAGGTGCTGCGCCAGCCGTCATCGATCGTCACCACCACCGCGTTCTTCGGCAGCGACTGTTTGGTCCCCATGACGAAGTCGTAGAGATCGCGCAGCGGAATGACCGTGTAGCCGGTCATTTCGAGGTAATCCATCTGCTGGGAGAACGTGTCGCGGCTGATCTCCATCCGCCGGTCGAGGGGAGATTCGACGATGTGGTAGCAGAGGACCGTGGCCCCCGCCTCGTCGACGCGGTTCTTCCGCGTTCCGCCGGCCAGCATCGGGAGGGAGAAGAGGAAAGCGAACAGCGTTGCCAGCGTGGCCCGCGAGGTCATGATGCTCCTGGGTGAAACGATCGGATGTTCTGGCGAGGGCGAGTGCAAACGGAATGCCCTGCGCCGGAGACTTTGTGATGCGATGATTTTACTCCGCCGATTGTGGCGAAATTAAGGTTTTCCGCGCCGGGAATTCTCAATTCCCGGTTTTCCATTCTCAAATTTTCCTGCTACCCTCACGCACCTTCAACGGAGGCAGTTTTTTCCTATGGACCGTCAACATCGCAGAGATCTCAAACACGACAAGTTCGTCGACGAAGTCGGCGCCCTGTCGACCCGTGCCCGCGAGAACCAGCGCGCCCTCTACGGCATCGCCGGTGCTGCGCTCGTCCTGGCCATCGCCATCTACGGCTTCTACTTCTATCGCACCAACCGCGAGCAGAAGGCGCAGAACGCTCTGGCCTCGGCCATCGAGACCATCAATTCGCCGCTGATCGCCACCGCCCCCAACCAGCCGACGCTCCCGAACGCGAAGTACCACACCGACGCCGAGCGCCTCGCCGCCGCGGAGAAGCAATTCAAGGATGTGCAGGGGCAATTCAGCGGATCGGATGCCTCCGACGTCTCGAATCTCTACCTGGCGCGGATCCAGGCCGGCAGGGGCGACAGCGTCGGCGCAAAGAAGATGCTCGAAGAGTTCGTCAGTGATCATCCGAAGAACATCCTCGTCGGCGTTGCGCGCTACGATCTCTACCAGCTCCGCATCGACAACGGCGAAGCGCAGCAGGTCGTCAACGAGTTGACGCAGGAGCTCGCCAAGAGCGAGAACCAGCTGCTCCCTCCCGACTCGATGCTCGCCCTCGAGGCGCATGCCTGGGACGCCCTCGGCAGCGGCGAAAAGTCGCGCGAGGCCTACCGCCGGATCACCACCGAGTTCCCCGACTCCGCGTACGTCCTCGAGGCGCAGCGCCGCGTCGGAACGACTTAAACTCTCCCCACGAACACCTTCTTCACAATCGTCCTCGTCCTCTGGGCCATGGCCCTGGCGAGGACGATTGTGAATTTGAGGGCGGTGCGGAGGCTGAGATCCGCACCGGGCGGGTTGGAGAACCCGCCCCACGTTTTCGTTTCGATCCTGGTGCCGGCGCGGAACGAGGAGCGGATCATCGAGCGGACGGTGCGCGCGTTTCTGGCGCAGGACTATCCGGCGTTCGAAGTGATCGTCGTCGATGACCGGTCGACCGACGCGACGCCGCAACTCCTGGCTCTCATCGACGATCCGCGGCTCATCGTCATCCGCGGCGAAGAGAAGCCGGACGGCTGGCTCGGCAAGCCTTGGGCGCTGCATCAGGCGGCGGCCCGCGCGCGCGGCGAGTTGCTGATGTTCGTCGACGCCGACATCGTCTACGCCCCAGGCACGCTCGCCGCGGCGGTCGCGCACATCGAGCAGCGCGGCGCCGCGATGATCGCGCTGCTGCCGCGCTTCGAGTTGCACGGCTTCTGGGAAAACGCCGCCATGCCGCAGCTGGCGATGAGCCTCTTCTCGTTTCTGCCGATCTGGCTCGGCGAGCGGCGGCAGATCGCGATGCTCGCGGTAGGAGGCGGGCCGGGGAACCTCGTGCGGCGCGCCGACTACGACGCGGTTGGCGGTCATGAAGCGCTGCGCGATGCGGTGATCGACGACGTCAGTCTGGCCCGACGGCTGCGCAAGGATGGGCGGCGGACGGAGACCGTTCGCGCCGATGACTTCGTCTGCCTGCACATGTACCACGGCCTCCGCGAGGTGATCGACGGCTTCACGAAGAACGCGTTCGCGATCTTCAGCCGGAACTATCTCTTCGTCTTCATCACCGTCATCCTGATGCTGCTCCTTCACCTCGGGCCGTATGTCGCCGCCTGCTTCGGCAACCTGCCGGCGATCGCAACGATCGTCGTCATCAGTCTCACGCGGGTCATCCTTTTCCGATCGGTCCGCTACCCGATGTGGAACGCGATCCTGCTGCATCCGGTGATGATCACCATCTGGGCCTGGATCTTCATCCGCTCGGCGTGGCTGACCGGATTCCGGAGGCAGTTGCACTGGCGGGGACGGCTGTACGATGCTCGCAAAACGAAATTCGGGCATGAACGCTGAATGCATCAGCCCGCAGAGGAGTACGCATGACTGACAAGCCTTTTCTGACTGACGTGACCGAGCTACGCCGCCGCGCGCGGAAACACATCGAAGAAGGAGCGGTGACCGAGGGCTATCGCGCCGACCGCGAGACGGTGTTGAAGCTGCTGAACGAGGCGCTGGCGACGGAGATCGTCTGCGTGTTGCGCTACAAGCGGCACTACTTCATGGCCCAGGGGATCCACTCCGAACCGATCGCCGCGGAATTCCTGCAGCACGCGAACGAAGAGCAGGGACACGCCGATCAGATCGCCGGCCGCATCGTGCAGCTCGGCGGCTCGCCGAACTTCAGCCCTGAAGGAATTCTCACCCGCTCGCATTCGGAGTACGTCGAGGGCCAGAACCTCGTCGACATGATCAAGGAAGACCTGATCGCCGAGCGCGTGGCGATCGATTCCTACACCGACATGATCCGCTACATCGGAGACAACGACATCACCACCCGCCGCATGCTGGAGTCGATCCTGGCCGTGGAGGAAGAGCACGCGGATGACCTCGTCTCGTTCCTCGCGGATATCGATAAGGATTGGAAGACCAGGGAGCGGGGGTAGGCGAGAGACCAAGAGATAGAGGGATAGAGAGATAGAGGCACCCAACACCTCCATCTCTCTGTCACTCTGAGTCTCTCTCTCTATCACTACCCGTTCGACCAGTGCGCCGCTCATCGCTCGCGGGTTACACAGGAGCGATGAGCGCGATCCCGAACGACGAAGATCTTCTCGACTCTTACTCCCGCGCCGTCACCACCGCTGCCGCTCGCATCACGCCGGCTGTCGTCAACGTGGAGAGTGGCGGCGGACATGGCTCAGGATTCTTCTTCACGCCCGACGGTTTCATCCTCACCAACAGCCACGTCGTCAGCGGCGGCCGAGAGATCGGCGTCACGACGTTCGACGGCCTGCGCTACTCCGCGTCGGTAGCGGGCGACGATCCGCATACCGATCTCGCCGTCCTGCGCATTTCCTCACCAACCCAGATCGCCGCGACCCTCGGCGACTCCGACGCCATCCGCCCAGGGCAACTCGCGATCGCCGTCGGCAATCCGTACGGCTTCCAATGCACCGTCACCGCCGGCGTCGTCAGCGCACTCGGGCGCTCGATGCGCGCGCGCAGCGGACGCCTGATCGACAACATCATCCAGACCGATGCCGCGCTCAATCCCGGCAACTCCGGCGGGCCGCTCGTCGACTCGCGCGGTGAAGTCATCGGCGTCAACACCGCGGTCATTGCCCAGGCACAGGGGATCTGCTTCGCCATCGGTATCAACACCGCGACGTTCGTCGCCGCGAGGCTGATCCGCGACGGCCGCATCACGCGCAGCTTCATCGGCGTCGCCGGCCAGACCGTGCCGCTTCATCGCCGCCTCGTGCGATTCCATGCGCTAGATGGCGGCAGCGGCGTGCTCGTCGTGTCGGTCGAGGCGAACAGTCCCGCGACGCGGGCCGGCATCCGCGAAGGGGACGTCATCGTTTCATTTGGCGAAAAACAGGTCGCGAGCGTCGACGATCTGCACCGGCTGCTCACCGAAAATGAGGTCGGTCAGGCGTCGCCTATCGTGCTGATTCGGGGCTCGGAAAAGCTGGAGAAATCCATCATTCCGGCACCGGCGGAAGGGCGGTGAGCCGATCGGAATATGATAGATTCGATCTCGTTGTAGGGCACTCTATGTCCAGACCTGCTGAAGGTTACGCACAGATTCTCGACCAGATCATCAGGCCTTTCGACCTGAGTCACGATTTCGGTCGTAAGCGGGCGTACGAGGCGACCATCGACTATGCGCGGCAGCATCTTCTCGACGATCCGCGCTGTGATGAGTTCCTGAAAACTGCGGCAGAACGGCTCGGCTTCCAGGCCATCAGCTTCGAAGCGCTCGAGAACCGGGTCAAGGTTCCGAAGGACGCCTGGCTCGACGTCTGGATCTCCGACGAAGACGACGAGGTGGCCCTCACCGGCACGAAGGAAGGGATCCAGTACCTCATCGATCTCCTCACCCATCTGCGCGATTCGGGCGATCCCGAGCAGCACGTGCACCTCGACCGCGGCCTCGTGCCGATGACCGAGAACTCCGCCAATCTCGTCCTGTTCAAGGAAGAGGAAACGTGGTTCACCGGAACCGGTCCGGAAGGCGCGACGGATCACTATCCGCAGCGCGAAATCGATCCGAAGCAGATCTACGCCATCCAGTTCATCCACTACCCGCCCGAAGATCTGCCGATCAGCCCGCACCGTCTCTATCGCGTGCTGTCGGTGCAGGACGACGACGGATACACGCCGAACGTGAAGGAATTCGTCGACGGCCGTGAAGACCGCTACAGCCGGGTCACCTTCATCGCCGACAACGACGAGAAATTCACCTACAGCTTCCACCTCGACGACCCCGCCGTGAACTACTTCACGCATCGCGAGATCCTGAAGCTGGCAATGCGCGCGGTGTGATGTAGCACAGACACTCCTGTCTGTGAGCCGCATTGATAAACTCCCGCGCATGATTCGCCAGATTGCAGTCATCGGCACCGGCACGATGGGGCGCGGCATCGCCTACCTTTCGGCGCTCGCAGGTTACGACACCGTCGTCTTCGATGCAGATCCAGGCGCGCTCGATGCCGCGAAGGCGGCGATCGAGTCGACGCTGAACAAAGGCGTCGAGAAGGGGAAGGTCACCTCGACCGACGCGACGCTCGCACTGGCGCGCGTGCACCTGGCCGGCGATCTCGAGCCGGCGGTGCGCGGGGCGGAGTTGATCATCGAGGCGGTCCCCGAGAATTTCGAGTTGAAGAACGACCTCTTCGCGCAGGCGGACCTCTTCTGCGATGAAGAGACGATCCTCGCCTCGAACACGTCGTCGATCTCCATCACGAAGCTCGCTGGCAGCGTCGAGCGCCGCGATCGCTTCGTTGGCCTGCACTTCTTCAATCCGCCACATGTGATGAAGCTGATCGAGATCGTGCGCGGCGAGCGGACGAGCGATCAGACGATCGAACAGGTGCGCGAAGTGGCGGAAAAGATGGGAAAGACGCCGATCATCGTGCGCGATTCGCCCGGCTTCGCGACCTCACGCCTCGGCGTGGCGATTGGACTCGAGGCCATCCGCATGTTCGAGGAAGGCGTCGCCACCGCCGAGGACATCGATCGCGCGATGGAGCTCGGCTACAACCATCCGATGGGACCGCTGCGCCTGACCGATCTGGTCGGACTCGACGTCCGTCTCGGCATCGCCGAATACCTCGCCTCGACCCTCGGTCCGCGCTTCGAGCCGCCGCAGGTGCTGCGCGACATGGTCGCGAACGGGAAGCTCGGGAAGAAGACCGGCGAAGGCTTCTATCGATGGCCGTCGGAGTGAGCACGCGCGGTGAAGCGTACGCCGCGTTCGCGTACGCCTACGATCAGGCCCTCGGCACGCGCTTCTTCAAAGCAGTCCGCACGATGCTCGAGGCGCAACTGGCCAAGCATCCCACGCTCGAGAAGACCCATCTCGACGTCGCCTGCGGCACCGGTCTGGCGCTCGATTACTTCACGAAGCGCGGCTGGCGATCGGTGGGAGTCGATGCCTCGATCGAGATGCTGTCGATGGCCCGAAAACGTTCGCGCAATCTCGTCACCGGCGATTTTCGCACGCTGCCGCTGCGTGGAACATTCGCGCGGATCACCTGCCTGTTCGACAGCCTCAATCACATCCGCGACCGGAACGATCTGATCGCCGCATTTCGCTCAATGCGCCGATTGATGGCGGATGACTCGCTGCTCCTCTTCGACATCAATCATCCCGACATCTACCCCGAGGTGTGGGGACTGGCGGAGCCGTTCGTCGCAGATGGTGCCGATTACCACCTCGAGATTGCCACGTCGTACCGCAAGCGTGAGGCGACCGGCCGCGCACGCGTGACCGGCTGGGCGACGATGCCGGACGGCAGCCGCGCGATGATCGACGAGCGCCACCAGCAACGCGCCTGGCGCGAGCGCGAGATCACCGAAGCGCTTGCCGAGGCGGGACTCGCTCCGGTCGACGTTGTCGACTTCGATCCATACGGCGAGAAGGAATCGCTGGAGGTGGATGCGGTGAAGTTGTTCTACGTGTGTGGCGTAACTTGATGTTGCCTCCGTCATCCCGAGCGTGAGTCGAGGGACCCGGGTGGGTGGTGGCTCGCTGATCGCGCCGCCCGCCCCCCGGGTCCCTCGACTAACGCTCGGGATGACGGCAGGGCGCCCGCGTGTTACGACGGGATCACGGATGAATTACCTCGAGAAAATCTTCGACATCGGCAGCGTGCGCATCGATCCGCCGCTGGCCCTCGCGCCGATGGCCGAGGTCACCGACACCTACTACCGCTCGCTGATCAAGGAGCTGGGAGGGGTGGGACTCGTCGTGTCGGAGTTCATTTCGGCCGAGGGGCTGACGCGTAAGAACGACCGGAGCCACCAGATGCTGGCGTTCGCCGAGAACGAGCGGCCAGTGGCGATCCAGATCTACGGCGGCGATCCCGACCGGATGGACGACGCCGCGGCGATCGTCGAGCGCGAAGGGGTCGACATCGTAGACATCAACATGGGCTGTCCGGTGAAGAAGGTCGTCAGAAGCGGTGCCGGCTCGGCGATGCTGAAGGACTTCGACAAGGCCACGCGCGTGGTGGAGATGATCCGCAAGCGGGTGAAGATCCCGGTCACGGTCAAGGTGCGGAAGGGGTGGGAGAGCGACGACGTGCTCCCGCTGCTGAAGCGTTTCGAGGACGTCGGCGTCTCGGCCATCGCCATCCACGGCCGCACGCGCAAGGAGTCGTATACCGGCGCGAGCGACTGGGCGTACATCGCGCACGTGAAGCAGAACCTGAAGATTCCGGTCTGGGGGAACGGCGACGTGAAGGTCGCCGCCGACGCCATCCGGATGTTCGAGACCACCGGCGTCGACGGCGTGATGATCGGCCGCGCGGCGCTGCACAATCCGTTCATTTTCCGTGACATCGCGGCGCATGTGGCCGGCGCGCCGCTCATCGGAAACGAGGTCGAGCACCGCATCCACGCCATGCAGCGCTATCTGTCGAAGATCGACGGCGCGCCGCAGATCGACAAGTGGAAGCTGCACAAGGCCCGGACGGTGATCGGCTGGTTTTCGAGGGGCATCCCGCATGGGAAGGATATCCGCACCGGCCTTCAGGACATCACGGCGGTATCGGACGTGCAGCGGCTGCTCGATGCCGCTCGCGAGCGCCTCGCGGCGTAACTCCCGGCTGGCACGAAACGCGATACACTCCCGCGTGCGAGAGGCCGGAAGCCATTGAGTGGCGGAAGGAACCGCAGAAGGAGAAACGAGATTCAATGGCTTCCAAAGTCTTCGTAGGAAATCTCAATTTCAATACAAGTCGTGAGGAGTTGGAGACGCTCTTCTCGCAGGTCGGCAAGCCCCGGGATGTCTTCATGCCGAATGACCGCGAGACAGGTCGTCCCCGCGGATTCGCTTTCGTCGAGTTCGAAACGGACGATGAGGCGAACAACGCTATCGAGAAGTTCAATGGCTACGAGCTCGGCGGTCGCGCACTGCGTGTGAACCGCGCCGAGGAACGGCCGCGCGGCGCCGGACACGGCGGCGGTGGTGGATTCGGTGGCGGCGGTGGCAGCCGGTTCGGTGGTGGCGGCGGCGGTGGCTTCGGTGGCGGCGGCGGTGGTGGCGACTTCGGCGGCGACCGCGGCGGAGATCGCTTCGGTGGCGGCGGTGGCAAGAACAAGGGAAGCCGCCGGAACATCCGCGCCCGCAAGCGCGGGTTGTAGGTTCCTCCTCCAGTTTATCCCGAGCGAAGCGAGGGATCAGCGGCTACACCGGCTGCCTTGGTACGACGTGCGCTGCACATGCCCCGGACTGTCGCGGTGCCGCCACTGATCCCTCCTCGCGCTGCTCGTCGGGATAAACTTGAAAGTGTCCTTCCCCGAGCACATCGGCCGCATCCTCGACGAGTACGGCGTTCGCTCCGACACGAAGGCGGCGCTTTTCGACCTCTACGTGTCGATGGGCGACGAGGTCCTCGAAGTCTTCGCCGACCTCGCCGATCGATCGTCCTCTCTTGACGCGCTGACCCCCGAAGACACCGCGCAGATCCGGTCCGCGGTCGTGGAGCGTTACCTCACCCGCAATCATCCGCTCTGGCTCGCCGGTCAGCCGACCGCGAGCCTCTGGCATCCGCGCATCGCCGAGGGACGCGCTTCGGGACTGGCGATGCCATTGCGGGCCACGACGGCACCGGACGGCATCCTGATGCTCGGCCGCAACGCGCATTACGGCGGACGGCAGGAGACGATCTCCTTCGACATCGTGGCCGCCGCGCTGCGCGACGCCATCGACATCGGACAGGCGCTCGGGCAGCAGCACACGATGCCCGGCTCGGCCGGCCAGACGAGCGGGACGTTCGACGCAGCGGTCGCGGTCTCGCTGATCTGGGAGATCCAGCCGAATGTCTACAAGCCGTCCGCCGATCGCAATCGCGCCATCTCCCGCGTCTATCGCCGCCATCGCGACTGGCACCTGCTCACGCTGACCGCGGCGCTCGAATGGCTGCGCGGGCAGCGATGCGCGATCTACATTCTCCGCGGCGAAGCGCTGGCCGCGACGCATGAAGTGAATCCCGGCAAACCGGTGTCACAGACGATCGTGACGTTGCACAACAGGACCGTCCAACAGGTCGCGCATACTCTCGGCGTCGCGTTGGGCGACACGAACGACGACGACGGTCTGATCCTGCTCGACTCGATTGTGATGAATCACGCGCTGCGCAAGCACGTGCTCCGCAACGGCCCTTCCGGATCGATCTGGCGCGTTCATACAATATAATGTCGTCAGTCCAATTTCCGTAACGAAGGGAATCCATCCATGCTCCAAACCCGGCGCTCGCTGTGCGTCATGACGCTTTTCTGTCTCTCCATCTCTGCTTTCGCAAAAGAGCAGGCTTTTCGCGACGCAACGCCGGAAGAATTGGCCATGAAGAATGTGGCCATCGCCCCCGGTGCCCAGGCCGCGGTGCTGCAGTGGGACCATCGCCAGGACGATTTCGCGAACTGGGAAAGCGAGCATGTCCGCATCAAGATCTTCGATCGTGCCGCCGCGAAGTACGGCGACATCGAGCTGCAGTACGTTCCGGGCATCACCTGGATCAAGGACCTGCAGGCGCGGACGATTCACGCCGACGGCACGATCGTCCCGTTCGCAGGCAAGACGTACGACAAGCTGATCGTGAAGGCGTCAGGCGTGAAGGTGATGGCGCGGACGTTCAGCCTACCCGACATCCAGCCGGGCAGCATCCTCGAGTACTACTACGTGCGGGCCTTGAATCCGATGAAGCTCCAGTCGTCGCGCTGGGTCGTGCAGCGCGAGATCCCGGTGCTCAAGGCCACGATCTGGCTGAAGCCGTACACGAAGGTCTACTCGAGCTTCTTCACCTATCAGGGACTGCCCGAGGGAAAGATGCCGACGAAGGTCGGCGATCACTTCGAGCTCGCGCTGGACAACATGCCGGCGTATGACGAGGAGCCGTACGCGCCGCCTGCGTTGAACGAGAAGGCGCGCGTCGATTTCATCTACACGCTGGGCGACACGCAGCCGGACAAGTACTGGAAAAAGACCGGCGAGGACTTCACAGAAACGGTCGAGGATTTCATCGGTAACCGCGGCGGAATCAAGCGCGAAGCGGAGACGCTGATCAACGGCGCGACGACATCGGAGGAGAAGCTGCAGCGCCTCTACGCCCGCGTGCAGAAGATCCGCAATCTGAGCTACGAGCCGGAGAAGACGGAGAAGGAAGAGAGCCGCGAGAAGCTCCGCGACAACAAGAACGCCGAGGACGTGCTGCAGAACGGCTACGGCTGGCGCGCGGAGATCAATCGCCTGTTTGTCGCACTCGCCCGCGGCGCCGGCTTCACGGCGAATGTCCTGAGCGCTGCGAGCCGCGATGATCTTTTCTTCGCGAAAGAGATCCCCGACAACGACCAGCTCGACACGGAGCTCGCCGTCGTCGTGGTCGACGGCAAGGAGCGCTTCATCGATGCTGGCACGCCGTTCGCGCCGATGACTCTCACGCGCTGGGAAGTGACCGGCGTCCCGGCCATGAAGCTGGTGAAGAAGCAGGCGGCCTTCATCGATCTGCCGCACCTCACACCTGCGCAGGCGCTGCTCACGCGCAAGGCCGATCTGCACATCGACGGCGATGTGGTGAAGGGGACGGTGAAGATCACGTACAACGGAGAGCGTGCGCTCGTCCGCCGCCTGTCGGGCCGCAACGACGACGAGGCGAAGAACAAGAAGACGATGGAGGATGACGCGAAGAGCTGGCTGCCCGAGGGCTCGACGCTGACGCTGAAATCGTTCGGACCTCTCAAGGGAACTGACGAGCCGCTCGTCGCCGAGCTCGAAGTCGAGATGCCGAACCTCGGCTCGTTCGCCGGCTCGCGCGTGCTGCTGCCGCTCTCGATCTTCTCCGAGTCGGCGCGGAATCCGTTCTCGGTCGAGCAGCGGAAGCACGACATCTATTTCGAGTACGAGCGCGAGACGGATGACGAGGTCGTGCTGCACGTCCCCGATGGCTACAGCATCGAGGCGGTGCCGCAGGGCCTGTCGAACAATCTCGCGGCACTGGTGTTCGCGACGAAGTGGTCGCACGACGCGCAGAGCGTGACGTTCACGCGCTCGTTCACCGTCAACACGCTGGCCGTCGATCGCCAGTACTACCCGCAGGTGAAGTCGTTCTGGAAGCGCGTGTCGACCGCCGATCAGGACAGCGTGATCCTGAAAAAGGCGGCGAAATGAAGCGCGTTTTCCTGCTGGCCGCCTTCTGCTGTCTGTTGTCCGGCTCCGCCTTCGCGTGGGGCGGCGCGCCTGACTGGTTGCGCGCGCTGGCGAAGGCGCCGGTGCCGTCGTATCCGGCCGACATCCCGGGAGTCGCGCTGCTCGACGAGACTATGGTCACCGTGAGCCCGGGCGGCGCGATCCTCACGCACCACCGCCGTGCCTACAAGATCCTCGGCACCGAGGGGCGCAACCTCGGCTATGTCTCGGTCTACTTCGATGGCGGGACGCGCGTCACCGGTCTGCATGCCTGGGGCATCGACGCGAAAGGTCAGGAGTACGAGGTCAAGGACGGTGATGCCGTCGAGACCGCGGCTTTCGAGGGCTCGCTGTACGCCGATTACAAACTGAAAGTGCTGCAGATCCCCTCCGCGCAGCCGGGAAGCGTCATCGGGTACGAGTTCGATCAGCAGGAGTATCCGTGGGCACTGCAGGATGTCTGGGGCTTTCAGCAGACGGTGCCGATCCGCACCACGCGCTACATCGTGAACCTGCCGGCCGGCTGGAAGCACGAGGAGAACTGGTTCAACGGAAAAGCCATCGAGCCGAGCACGGCCACGAATTCTCTGGTCTGGGAAATGAGTGACGTCCCGGCCATCCGGCCCGAGCCCGATTCGCCTTCACTGCGAACGCTCGCGGGTCACATGGCGATCAATTTCCTTCCGCCGCAGGAGCTGCCGCAGGGAAGGGCGCACCGCACGTGGGACGACGTGGCGCACTGGTTCTACGGCCTGGCCGACGGCCGCCGCGCGGCGACTCCGGAGCTGCAGGCCAAGACGCGCGAGCTCACGGCGGGGAAGACCTCGACGTTCGACAAGATCGCCGCGCTGGCGGCGTTCGCGCAACGCGACGTCCGCTACGTCGCGATCGAGATCGGCATCGGCGGCATCCAGCCGCACATGGCGGGCGAAATCTTCTCCAACCGCTACGGCGACTGCAAAGACAAGGTGACGGTGCTCAGCGCGATGCTGCACGAGATCGGCGTCAATTCGTATTTCGTCCTCGCGAACGCCACGCGCGGCGTCGTCGAGCCGTCGTTCGCTTCGATGGCGTCGTGCAACCACGCCATCATCGCCATCAAGCTGCCGGCCGATGCGCCGCTGAAGAATCTCTATCCGGTCTTCAATCATCCGAAGCTCGGCAAGCTGCTGCTCTTCGATCCGACGAGCCACGTGACGCCGCTCGGCTACCTGCCGGATGAATTGCAGGAGAGCCGCGTCGTGCTGATCACGCCCGAAGGAGGCGAGGTCGTGAGCGTTCCCTCGCTTCCCTCCGAGGCCAACCGGCTCGATGTGACGGCGAAGCTGACGCTCGATGATGGCGATGTGCTGCAGGGCGAAGTGCGCGAAGTGCGGACCGGCATGCTCGCCGCGCACATGCGCTCGTACCTGACGTCGCTCAAGAGCGATACGGAGCGGAAGCAGTACGTCGAGCGGCGCTTCGCGTATCACATGACGCAGTCGAACGTCTCCGATCTCGTCATCGAGAACCTCGACGACATCGACAAGGATCTCGTCTTCCGCTGCAACCTGCGGGCGACCGGCTATTCGAAGCGCGCCGCCGGCATGCTGCTCGTGCGGCCGCGCGTATTCGGCCAGAAGTCGGAAGGGACGATCGACATGAAGGAGCGGAAGTTCGGCTACGTGACGCAGGGTCCGTCGCTGGAGACCGACGAGTTCGAGATCGCGGTGCCGCCGGGGCATGTGCCCGATGAATTGCCGTCGCCGCTCACCATCGCCACGAACGCCGTCAGCTACACGAGCGAGTCGAAGTTCGAGCACGACGTGCTGCGCTACAAGCGGCAGTACAAGGTGCAGACGTTCGGCGTCCCGCTGGCCGGCCTCGTGGAGCTCAACAAGGCCTTTTCCCAGATCAGCGCCGACGAGCGGAGCAGCGCGGTGTTCAAATGACTTCCAGACAGCAGGCAGCAGACAGCGGACAGCAGACGACACCCGGCCACCCGCCAACTGCCCACGGCCATCTGCGATCCGCCGTCCTCTTCGTCTGCTGTCTGCTGTCCGCTGTTTGCTGTCTGGCAAGCCCCGCGTGGGGCTCCGATCCGCAGGTCATGCACGACGCCACTCCGGAAGAGCGGGCGATGAAGAGCGTGCCGTTCGATCGCGGCGCATCGGCGGCGATTCTCGAATGGGAGCACTATCAGGACGACACCAACGGCTACGCAAAGGAATACGTCCGCATCAAGATCTTCACGGCCGAGGGTTTGAAGTACGGCGACGTGAACCTGCCGTTTCAGCCCGGCTTTTCGCACATCCGGTCCTTGGAGGCGCGGACGATCCACGCCGACGGCACGGTCGTCCCGTTCAAGGGCGAGACGTTCGAAAAGGTGTTGATGAAGTCGTCACGTGGCTCGGCGATAGCCACGACGTTCAGCCTTCCCGACGTGCAGCCGGGAAGCATCATCGAGTATCGCTACATCCTCGCCTGGCCGCACGATCGCTTCCCGGACCGTTCGTTCTGGGAGATGCAGCGGGAGGTGCCGATCGTGAAGGAGCGCCTCTGGTTCCGGCCGCACACCGATTTCTATCAGAGCTTCTTCCGCTACCAGGGGATCTCGAAGCAGATGAAGTCGGTCGCTCTGCACTTCGAGATGGAGCTGGACAACATCCCGGCTTTTCAGCGCGAGCCGTTCTCGCCGCCGGACGACCACGTAATCGGCCGCGTCAACTTCCGCTATACCGACCCGTACGTCGACATCCAGAACTACTGGGTCGACACCGGGAAGTCGCTCCTGCGCGACTCCGAGAAGTTCATCGCCACCCGGCCGGCGGCGACCGTTTCGCTGCTGACCCAGGGTGCGGCGACGGACGAGGAGAAGCTGCGCAGGATCTACGCGAACGTGCAGGAGTTGAAGTCGACGCACGACGAGATCAATCGGACGTTCGTCGCTTTCGCGCGCGCGGCCGGCTTCACGGCCTGGCTGGTGCGGGCCGTCGATCGCCAGGACATCGTGTTCAGCGATGCTCCCGATGCCACGCAGCTCACCGTCGATCTCGCGGTCGTGAAGGTCGGCGAGAAGGAGCGTTACTTCGATCCCGGCACGGAGTTCACGCCGTTTGGACAACTGCGCTGGAACCTCGCCGGCTCGATCGCCCTGAAGTTCCCGCCGAAGACGACGGCTACCTTGATCCAGACGCCGCTTCCGACGTTTTCCGACGCGCTGGTTCATCGCACCGCCGATCTGCAATTCGACGGCAACGTGATCAAGGGGACGCTGAAGGTGAGCTGGGATGGTCAGAGCGCGCTCGTTCGCCGGCTGGAGATGGCGGACGGTCCGGAAGGGGAGGGGCGGCTTGCGATCGAGAAGGAAGTGAAGGATTGGCTGCCGGAGGGATCGGCCGTGAAGCTGAAGGAAGCCGGTCCGTTCAAGTCATCGGTTGCGCCGCTCGAAGCGACGCTCGACGTCGAGATGCCGGCCGCCGCGTCGTTCACCGGCTCGCGCGTGCTGCTGCCGATGGCGATCTTCTCGTCATCCCGGACCCCGTTCGCCGCCGAGGAGCGGCAGAACATCATCGACTTCCAGTACCCGCGCACGATCAGCGATGAGGTGACGTTGCATCTGTCCGATGGATCTTCGATCGAAAGCGTCCCGGAGAACGTGACGAACGACCGGCACGCCTTCGTCTACAAAGCGGAATGGCTCGCGAACGGAAGCAGCACCCTCACGTTCAAGAGGACGTTCATCATCAACGCCGTCCAGCTCGACAGGAAGCTCTACAGCCAGGTGCGCGACTTCTGGGCGAAGGCGCTCACGGCGGATCAGGTGCCCGTCGTGCTCAAGAGACAGCAGGTAACAGATAGCAGATAGCAGGGGAGACCGCTTTTGCCGCCTGCTATCTGCTATCTGCTACCTGCTATCTCCGTCCGAAAGAATAGCGGGCCCCGCCGCGATGTTTGCGCTTTCTCATGACCGAAGTCCTGCTCGAAAAGCCTGTCCGTCGCGTGGGGATGATCTCCCTCGGCTGCCCGAAGAATCTCGTCGACGCCGAGATCATGCTCGGCCAGCTGGCCGCCGATTCCGACGTGCTGATCACGAATGACCTCGGCGAAGCCGACGTCGTCATCGTCAACACCTGCGGCTTCATCGACGCGGCGAAGCAGGAGTCGATCGACACGATCCTCGAGATCGCCGAGCGCAAAGGCAAAGGCCTCGAGCGCCTCATCGTCTCCGGCTGCATGGTGCAGAAGTACCGCAGCGAGCTGGCGGAATCGATCCCCGAGATCGATGCCTTCGTCGGACTCGATCACCTCGAAAAGATCACCGCGGCCGTGACCGGCGAAGCCGATGACGCGGCACCCGCGCGCCGGAAGATGTCGGTGCGGTTGTACGAAGACCTGCCGCGCGTGCTGGCGCAGGGAAACGCGCATGCGTATCTGAAGGTCAGCGAAGGGTGCTCGAATCCGTGCACCTTCTGCTCGATTCCGCAGATGCGCGGCAAGTTCCGTTCGCGCGGGATCGCCTCGCTCGTGCGCGAGGCGCAGCAGCTGCAGGCGCAGGGCGTCCGCGAGCTCTGTCTCGTCGCGCAGGACACGACGCGCTACGGCGAAGACATCGGCATCGCGAGCGGCCTCACGAAGCTCGTCGAGACGCTGCTCGCCGAGACCGACTTCCGCTGGATCCGTTTCCTCTACGCCTATCCCGGCTCGCTCGACTGGTCGCTGTTCGAGCTGATGGGACGCGAGCCGCGCTTCGTCTCGTATTGCGACATCCCGCTGCAGCACGTCTCGCAGAGCGTCCTGGAGCGGATGCGCCGCCCCGGCTCTCCGCGCGAGTATCGGGAGATGGTCACGCGCATGCGCCAGCTCGTTCCCGATCTCTCGCTGCGCACGACGTTCATCACCGGCCATCCGGGCGAGGCCGCGAAGGAGTTTGGCGAGTTGTATGACTTCGTCGAGTGGGCGCAGTTCGATCAGATGGGCGCGTTCCTCTTCTCACCCGAGGATCACACGCTCGCCGAGCGAATGACGGATATTCCGACGCGCAAGACCGCGGAGCGCCGACGCGCGAAGCTGATGGAGCTGCAGCAGAAGATCTCCGCGTCGCGCAACGAGCTGAAAGTCGGCAACGTCTTCGATGCCCTCATCACCGGAGTCTGCGACGAGACCGAGCACCTGCTCGAAGGCCGCCTCATCGGACAGGCCCCGGAGATCGACGGCCGCCTCCTGATCAACGACGGCATCGACCTGCTGCCGAAAGATCTCCCGGCCTTCGCTCGCGTCGAGATCACGGATGCGCATCCGTACGACGTCGTCGGCGGCATCATCGCCGTCTGAGCCGGCACGGCCGGCGGCGTTATTGGCCGAGCCCTCCTATAGCCTTGTCGCCTGACGCACGTTTTCTGCCCCGCGGCGGCCGTCTAGTGTGCGTCCGTCTGACTACCGCCTGACGTCCCCCTTGTCACCCTGACCAGGCTTGACCGCCTGCTTTGCCGAGCTCCGCCGATCCGCGGCGAGAGAGCGGCCGACGTCGACGACTTTCTTGAACTTGCCTTCAGGGTCGCGCCGGACATATCGCTTGTCGCCGGCGTGCGGTTCAATGACTTCTCGTTTGATCGCCATGAGCAATCTCCTCCCAGTTTTCTATTGCGGAGAAAATGCCAGGCCGTTATGCGTGGTAATGAACTGATAAGGGTTCACGCCACCCGACGGGGATGAAGAACGTGCGTAAGAGCGTTAATCCATCTATGAGTACACGCCGGCTCCCTTTTCGCGCGATGGTCTTCTACGGTCTGACGATTGCGCTCATCGCGCTGTCGTTTGGCTGGCAGATGCTGCACGGCGTTTGCCCGGTGCCATAGAGGTCAACGGGGCATTGGCGCCCTTTCCACAAGAGCTTGATTACGCGTTCGTGTGCCTGGAACTTGCAGCTGAATCGTGCAGGAGGCCAGTATGAAGAAACGCTTGCTTTCCATTCCGCAGCTCATGTTCGTGGCAGGCACCCGTGGGGCGTTGGGTGCCGGTGTCGCGCTGCTTGCAAGCAGGAATCTATCCGATCGGAAGCGCCGCGCGGCCGGACTTGCGCTCGCGCTCGTAGGAGTCGCGACGACCATTCCTGCAGCTCGAATGGTTGCCGCCGCCAAACCATCACTGATGGCGCGGCTGACTCATCGATTCGCGTAGTGAAGCACCCTGGCTTCGCAGCCACGCGATCAAATCTTCATTACCGCTTTCCTGAGCGACCTGCAGCGGCGTCTGATCGTCATGTCCCACCCAATTACGGTCGGCGCCGCGCTCCAGCAGGTATTCGGCAACGTGACGCTGTCCGCCGCGACACGCGTTCCAGAAGGCGTTCGTGATCTCTTCGCTCGACGGCGTCGCGCCTTGGCCAAATCGTGCTTGCACCTCTTCCAGCAGACCGAGCGCGGACGCTTGCCAGAATGTCGTCCTCGCTCCCCGCGCGAGCAGCCGGCGAGCGGCATTCCATTGCCCGAATACGACCGCGTCCGACATCGGCGTCCCGCCCGTAAAGATGGCTCCGTTGGCTTCGATATCGGCACCCGCATCCAGCAATGCATCGATCAGGAGGACATCGTCGTTGCTCGCCGCCCAATGCAACGGCGTCTCCGCCGCTTCCTCGCGGTCCGGATGCCCGACCCGTGCATTCACGTCCGTGCCATATCGCACCAGCACGTTCACCGTCCGTGGGCTCTCCGGCCGGTGTCCGGGCCAATCGGCGAGGATGTGCAACAGCGAGCGCGCTACGTGCCGGTTGTCGACGATGCGCGCTGTCGCCAAGGCGCGGTCCTTCGCAAACAGGGCTTCCAGACTCGGGATGTCGCCACCGTGAATCGCTGTGACGATGCTGATGGCACGTGGATCTTCGGTAGAAATATCGAGCATGCGGGCTAATTCTCTCCCAGGCTCCTTTTCGGAAGCCAGGGAGCGTTTCGCGGCGGGCAGACGCCAGATACAATGGGCGCCCATGATCGGTCTCACCGAAGCTCAACAGTTGGCGGCTCACTGGGTCGAGATCGTCACGCGCGGAGTCGGCACAGTGGTGCCTGGAGCAACAATTAAGGGGCCTTATGGGTGGATCTTCTTCTATGACAAGAAATACGTCGAGAGCCGGGGACGGCACGTCCTCTAGAGCGGTATCTTGCAGAATACGAGGCGACGCTTCCGCCTGCTCGGCTCCTCTAGATACGATCGCCAACGTTTGACTTATGGGATGAGCAAATGCCGCGGAGATCTTATGGAGATGCCTGCCGAAGGCTCTGAGAAGTTGATCCATGCGGCGTCGGGCATGGAGTTCCCGCTCTCGACGAGCTCCGAGACGACGATCGGGCACAAGGATCCGATCACGGGAATCTATCCGGACGTCGATCTCACACCTGTGGACCCGCAGCATTCGGTCAGCCGCCGTCACGCCAAAATCTACCGCCGCGGTTCGACCTTCTTCCTGGGCGAAGAAATTGGCACGATGAACGCCACCTCGATCAACGGAACGATGCTCGAAACCGGAGTACCGGCCCGGATTCATGCCGGTGACGAATTGCGCTTCGGATTGGTGGAGCTTCGGTTCGCGGTGCCGTAGAGCTCCCGGGAGGTGGTGTTGTGCCCTCTGTGCGCACAGTGCCCACACGCCGCGCCGCAGCGTTGCGCTCTCCATGCGTGAACACACTGCGCGCAACGGTTGCGCCCCTCACGGCGGATCGTCCTTCTTGACGACGTATTCGGCCTTTATCCGATGCATAACGTTCATCAGATTGTCGATCTCTTCGGGGCTCATCGGAACCCCGACGAGCGCGCCGAACTGTAGAACGGAAAATACCAATAGCTTGGCCAACGTCTTCCGGAATGGCACGAACTGCCTCCTTTCGCGTCATGTGAGCGGGAGCTCAACGCGAAGGAGGGGCGCGGAAGAGAACGAGAGCGAGGAGTGTGACGGTAGGGGCGTCGGTGCCGACGAATTGTGCGACGTCGACGACGAAGACGCGCGGTTCGAGCACGAAGACCGCGACCGGCAGCGCCGCTAGCGGTAGGAAAGCCGCGAGCAGAATCAGGCCGGCGATTACGATCCGACGTGTCACGAGAGTCAGTGTACTCCCGGGCGACGCGTGAGTAGATGAGTTGGGACCAGGAGGTACACTTTTCGAGCTCGATGCCGGTTTCGAGCTCGAGAGGGATTGAATGTCAGCTGCGATATCACCTTTTGCACCGTGGGAAAACTTCTACGTCATCGTCGGCTCTTCGGCGGCGGCACTGACCGGGCTTCAGTTCGTAGTCATCGTGCTGGGGGCCTCGCTCAATGCGGTGACCAGGCCGGCGATGCGGGCGTTCGGCACGCCGACGATCGTGCATTTCTCGGCGTCGCTGCTGGTGTCGGCGATGCTGAGTGCTCCCTGGTCCTCGGTGCCGCACGCCGCTCTGGCTCTCGGCATCTTCGCGCTGCTTGGATTCCTCTACGTGGCGAGAATCACCATTCACGCGCGCAAGCAGGTGGACTATGTCCCCGTGCTGGAAGACTGGCTCTGGCATTTCATCCTGCCGGCCCTGGCCTATGCGCTCCTGCTGATCTCCTCGGTGGTCATGTCTGCGCACACTTCCGGAGCGCTCTTCGCCGTCGGTGCAACGGTTCTGATGCTGTTGCTCATCGGCATTCACAACGCCTGGGACGCGGCGACGTACATCGCGATCGATGCGAAGCCTGCGTCGTCACGGGATCGGGAAGATTGATACAAAAAAAGGGCCGCTCTTGCGAGCGGCCCTGGGCAAACAGCTGGGAAACGACTAGAAGCTGACGCGGAGTCCGAGGCGCATCTGCCAGCGCGACACGAGGTCGGCGATGGAGAACTGGCGTCCCGGGCTGAGCGAACCGAAGGTGCGGTTGCCGGCTGCGTCGAGCGTCGTCGAGCCTTCGCGATAGACCGGCTTGCCGGTCGTCGGATCCTGGCCCATGTAGGTCACCGGCGTGACGTTCTGGTTCGCGACGAAGAAGACGTTGCCGTACTCCTTATTGAAGTAGTGCAGGAGGTTCAGCATGTCGAACGTCACTTCGGTGCGGGCGAACTTCACCGGCAGTCCGAGGGCGTAGTGGAAGTCGAGGTGACGCGACCACGGCTCGAACGACTCGTACTTGTTGAGGATGCGCGCCTTCTCCGGATCGAGGCCGGCGCCCTTCACGTATGCGTTGAAGATTCCCGGGTCGATTGCCGCGCGCGTACCGCACGGATTCGCCGCAGTCGGATTGCCGGCCTGCGACGGGCAGAGGATGAAGTTGCCGGTGCCCGGGAGGTAGAGCAGATCGTTGCTGGTGTTCTGGTCGCCGTTGATCGAAGCCGCCGCGGCGGAGCCGAGGAGGATCGAGTACGGACGGCCGCTCTGGGCGTTGTAGAAGAGGCCGAACGAGTGCGTGAACGGACCGGTGGTCGTGTCGTACGTCGCGTTCAGCGTGAAGCGGTTCTTGATCTCGAACGCCGAGCGTCCCAGGGTCGGCGTGAAGATGTCGCCCATCGTGTGCTGGAAGCGCCAGTTGGAGATCGCGCGGCTGGAGGTCGCGTCGAACGCCGAACGGGCATTCTGGTGCGCCCAGTTACCGGACAGCGTGATGCCGTGCGAGAAGGGACGGGTGAGCGAGATCGATCCGAGGCGCTCGGCGCCCTTGTTGGTGTTGGTGAGGAACGTGGCGTCGACGAGCTTGGTGGTCACGCGGGTGAACACCGGGCGGCCGTCGAGCGGGCTGACGCCGCTACGCACGAAGTTGAGGTTCGTGTAGTAGACGTCTTCCTGGGTCTTCGAATAGAGCACTTCGGCCGAACCGCGGATGCCCCACCAGAGGTCGCGGTCGTAGCCGAGGGTTGCACGAAGGACGCGCGGGAACTTGAAGTTCGGATCGATGAGGTCGACCGAGAGAGCGCCCGCGGCGCCGAGCTTCGGCTGGTTGTTCGGATCGGGATTGAAAGCAGGGACGGCGCAACCGGCGGAGCTGAGGCAGGCCAGTGCGACCTGCTCGACGCCCGTACCGGCGTAGGCGTTGGAGATCCAGACGTACGGCGTGCGGCCGGCGAAGACGCCGATGCCGCCGCGGAGCTGCTGACGTCCGCCCGCGTTCGGGTTCCAGTTGAAGCCGATGCGCGGCGAGAGGACGACGTCCTCGGCCGGATGCGTGTCGGTGCGGAAGTTGATGGCATCGAGCACCGTCTGGTTGAAGGACGGCGTGTCATCGAACTTCGGCTTGTCGCCGCGGATGCCGAACTGCATCGTGATGTCGTTGCTCACGTGGTACTGATCGCTGACGTAGAAGCCGTACTGCTGCGCGCCGAACGAGGTCGGGCGCTTCGGATCGGCTCCGGTCGCGTAGCTGATGCGGTATTCGCAGTTGTACGTGACGCCCGAAACGGTCTTGCCGCAGAGCGAGTTGTTCTCGAAGGCATCGAGGCGTGAATAGAAGTAGTAGCCGTCGAACTCCGAGAGGAAGAGGTTCTTGAACTTGAACAGCTCGTTGTGCGTACCGAAGACCAGCGTGTGGTCGCCCTTGACGAGCGTGAAGTCATCGGTGATCTCGGTGACTTTCTGGTCGAGCGAGTTGGCGCCCGAGAAGCGCTCCGTACCGGCATTGAGCTGGGCGTTCTGGTTCGCGCCGCCGATCTCGATGCTGGGGAACTGGACGGCCGTATTGCGGATGTCCTTGATCGTCTGGTAGCCGATGCGCGCCTCGTTGAAGGCGGAGCTGGAGATGACGCTGTTGAGCTGAGCGACGCTCGAGTTCGTCTTGTCGGCCTGCGAGTAGATCGAGGTCGGATAGCGGAAGGCCGCGGCGGTGCGGTTGGCGACGACGTCCGTGGAGCCCTTCACGTAGTTGTGGCGAAGGGTCAGGGCGTTGCTCTGGGTGGCGTTGAAGTCGAAACGGACGAACGCGAGGTTGCTCGGCGTCGCCTGGTCGATGTCGCCCAGTCCACCCGGATCGTACGCGTACTTGTCGATCAGGTCCTGACGGAGACGCGCGGCGCTGCAGCCCGGCGCGCCGCCGCAGACGATGTCCTGCGCGGCGTTGGCGTAGCTGGTGCCGGCCGAGCCGTCGGCGGAGGTGCCGTTCGGCTGCGTCTTGCGGTTGCGCTCTCCGCTGGCAAAGAAGAAGAGCTTGTCCTGCACGATCGCGCCGCCGAGGCGGCCGCCGTACTGGCTGTAATCGAAGTTCGTGATCGGCTTTTCGGTGATCGCGGTGAAGGTTCCGTTGCCGTTGTAGTTCGCGTTCACGAACACCGGAACGTTCTTGCCGACGCTGTCCTCGTTGCGCTTGGTGCCGAAGACCGAGCCGGAGATCTTGTTCGTTCCGGAGCGGGTAACGGCGTTCACGCCGCCGCCGGTGAATCCGCCCTGGCGGACGTCATACGGCGATACGACGAGCTGGATCTGCTCGATGGCGTCGAGCGAGATCGGCTGCGTGTTCGACTGGCCGCCCGGCGTGCCGGTGGCGGCGAGACCGAACAGGTCGTTGTTGACCGCGCCGTCGATCTGGATGTTGTTGTAGCGGTTGTTGCGGCCGGCGACGTTGAGCGTCGTCTGCGAATCGTCGCGCGCGTCGACCGTGAAGTACGGGTTCGTACGTGCGAAGTCTTGCAGGCTGCGGTTGACCGTCGGCAGCGACTGGATCTGCTCGGTGCTGACCGTGGAGGTCGAGCCGGTGCGGTTCGGATTGATGACGTCGTCCGGACGCGCGGTGACGGTGATCGATTCGGTCACCGACGCGAGCTGCATCTTCAGCGCGACCTCGGTGGTCGTGCCGAGGTTAACGGCGACGTTGCCCGCCTCGCTCGGCTTGAAGCCTTCGAGGCTGGCCGTCACTTTGTACGGTCCGCCGACCTTGGCGTTCGCGATGAAGAAGCGTCCGCTGGCCTCCGAGACCGTCTGGTAATGAGTGCCGGTGGGCACGTGAACTGCCTCGACGGTAACCCCCGGAAGTGCGGCGCCCGTGGCGTCCGTCACAGCCCCGGCGAGGTTGCCGGTCGTGACCTGTGCCATGGCAGGCAGTACGAAGAGTACTGCTAATGTGGCGATGAAAAGAGTCCGCAACGCGGAGCTCAATATCGCCGGCCGATTCGACAAACGGCGTTTGAACATAAAGCCTCCTGACCGATTTTTACTGGTGGTTTTGATGAACCTGCGCGCCCCCTCTCCGAGGCGCAGAACGGCTACGAATTGTAGTTGCGTATCGTAGCGCGGAATGAGGCCGGAAAGTGAAGTCCGTTTGAAATCGTAACGAGTGGGACGACCCTGTTTGTCCACCAGGAGGAGGGGCCCAGACAGGAGTGTCTGGGCTACACGCGAGCTCAGAAGCTCTTGAGGAAGGCGTCGTTCGTGGGGAACTTCTGAAGTCTTTCCAGCAGCATCTTCATCGCCGTCATCGGATCGGTTCCGGCCAGGGCGCGGCGCAGCGTGTGCACCTTCGGCAGGATCGTCGTAGTGAGGAGCTTCTCCTCTTTCCGCGTGCCGGTCTGGGCGATGTTGATGGCGGGGAAGATCCGGCGCTCGAACAAACCGCGATCGAGGACGATCTCGGTGTTGCCCGTTCCCTTGAACTCCTGGAAGATGACCTCGTCCATCCGCGAGCCGGTGTCGACCAGCGCCGTGGCGATGATCGTCAGCGATCCCCACTCTTCCGCGTTGCGCGCGGCACCGAAGAAGCGCCGCGGCTTTTCCATCGTCCGGGCATCGATGCCGCCGGAGAGGATCTTGCCCGATCCGCGCTGTTCGTTGTTGTAGGCGCGCGACATGCGGGTGATGGAGTCGCAGAGGATGACCACATCCTTCTTCATCTCCACCAGGCGGCGCGCCCGTTCGAGCACGACCTCGGCGATGTGGATGTGATTCTCCGCGGTCTCGTCGGAGCTAGAGGCGATCACTTCGCCCTTCGCCACGGAGCGGCGGAAGTCGGTGACTTCCTCGGGACGCTCGTCGACCAGCAGCACGAAGAGCTGGACATCGGGATGATTCGTGTTGATGCCGTGGGCGATGTCTTTAAGGAGAGTCGTCTTGCCCGCTTTCGGCGGTGCGACGACGAGACAGCGCTGGCCCATGCCGATCGGCGAGAGCAGATCGAGCACACGGGTCGTGAGGCGATCCCCCTCCGTCTCCAGCTTGAACTGGACGTTCGGATCGATGGAGATCAGCTCGGAGAAGGGGCGGCGGCACTCGCGGTACTCCTCGAGCGTCATTCCTTCCACGCCCTCGAGGGCGATCATTTCGAGATTGCCGTTCTGGGCGCGCCGGGCATTGCCGGCCAGGAAGAGCCCGGCCTGAAGATGGAGCTTCTCGATCACCGCGCGCGGTACGACCGGGTCACCCTGCTGCGGTGCGTAGTTGTTAGCGGAGCTGACCAGGAGGCCGGCGCCGTTCGGCTTGAGGAAGAGCACGCCGGAGACAGGCGTCAGCTCACTGGCCGGGATGTCAGTCGGAATGGGCGCCGAAGTCTCGGGCATCTGCCCTTCGCGTCCGGGACGGCCGCGGTGACGCTGCCGGCGACGGCGACGTCCTCCACTACCTCCACCGAAGTTCTGGGTGGACGACTGTGCTTCGTTGCCTGGCTGTGGGCCGCCGTTACCGTTACCGGCCGGCTGACCTTCGCCGTTCGGACGGCGTCTGCGGCGACGTCGCTTACGCGGGGTGCGATTCTCTGGTGTCATGCGAACTCGAAAAGCACGTGTTTAATCACCTGCGATGATCCGGGAGCCGACGATATCGGGGCGGAGAGTCGCTCTCTAAAACGCCCGGCATGAAGCCATATCAAGATCGCCGCTAAGGTGCAGTGGCGGAGTATGGGGAAGCGCCGATGGAAAAGCAAGCCCAAAACAAAGTGCTGAGTGCTGAGGACTGAGGACTGAGTCGCCGAAATCTCACTCAGTCCTCAGCACTCAGTCCTCATCACTGCTTCTAATTTATGGGCTCCTGTGCCAAAATCGTAACCTCAATCCCCCTTCAATGAGCCCATACGTTCATGCCTGAAAACATTCTCGTTGTCGAGTACGAGCCGCGCTACACCGACCGAGTGCGACAGGCTCTCGCCGGGCAGCCGTTCGTTCCGGAGTTCGCCCGCGACGGCGAGGAAGCGATACGCGCGCTCGACGATCAGCAGCCGAAACTGATCGTGCTCTCCTCGGTCGTTCCGAAGATCTCCACCGCCGAGCTGATTCGCGCGATCCGCGGCCGCAAGCCGCTGCAGGACACTCCGATTCTGCTCACCGTCTCGGGCTACACGGGGAAGAGTCCGAAGCTCGACGCGCAGCGCCTCGGCGCCTCCGACATCCTTCCCAAGCCGTACTCGGAATCGGAGTTTCTCGGCAAAATTCAGCAGATGCTCGGCGTCCGCGGCGACGTCACAGGCAAGACCTGGGCTCCCGAGCTCGACCCGGAGTTCGCCGTCCGCACTACATCCCTTTCCGGCGTATCGGTAGGCCAGCTCACCTCGAATGAAATCTTCGGCGACCTGCTCGACGACGACCGCCCTGCATCGACCGGAGCGAAAAAAAACATGAAGCCGAAAGACGATCTCGACAAGATGCTGGCCGACACCCTCGCCGGAGTGATGCCGGTCTCACGGAAGACGAAGGAGCAGCCGCTGCCGCCGTCGGTCCTGAATTCGCAACCGGCTCCGGAACCTCCGCCTCCCGCGCCCGCTCCTCCGCCCGCCGCTCCGAAGCCGCAGCCGGCCGAAGCGAAGGCGAAGCCGCAGTCCGAATTCGACAAGCTGCTCAATGACACGCTTTCCGGGATCGACCGAGGCTCGGGTGCGCGTCCCAAGCTGGCCGCGGCGCCGGCTCCTCCTGCCGCCGCTCCGAAACCGCAATCCGCTCCCGCCGCCCAGCAGCCGCAGCGTCCCGCCGCGCCGGCATTCACCACCGAGCGGATGAAAGCGGTCGTCGCCGAAAAGGTGCCGATCGCGCAGCCGGTGCTGAAGACGGAAGCACAGAAGGACGACGAGAGCGAGCCGAAGGACGGGATCAAATTCGGTCAGTACGTCCTGCTGGAAAAAATCGCCACGGGCGGCATGGCGGAAGTGTGGAAGGCGCGGATGCGCGGCGTCGAAGGCTTCCAGAAGATCGTCGCCATCAAGAAGATCCTGCCGCACCTCTCCGACAACCAGGACTTCATCGAGATGTTCATCGATGAAGCGAAGCTGGCGGCGCAGCTCAACCACAACAACATCATCCACATCTACGACCTCGGCAAGATCCAGAGCTCGTACTACATCGCGATGGAGTACATCGACGGGTTCGACCTGAAGACGATCCTCCGCCGCGGCGAAGAGCGCGGTCAGCCGATGCAGGTCGAGCTCGCGCTCTTCATCGCCTCCAAGATCGCCTCGGCCCTCGACTACGCCCATCGCAAGCACGACTTCGAAGGGAAGGAGATGGGGCTCGTCCATCGCGACGTCTCGCCGCAGAACGTCCTCATCTCGCAGGAAGGGGACATCAAGCTCTGCGACTTCGGCATCGCCAAGGCCGCGTCGAAGGCCTCGCACACGCAGGCCGGCGCGCTCAAGGGGAAGCTGCAGTACATGTCGCCGGAGCAGGCCTGGGGCCGTCACATCGACAAGCGCTCCGACATCTTCGCCCTGGCCACGGTGCTCTTCGAAATGCTCACCGGCCGCAAGCTCTTCACCGGCGACAACGAGCTCTCGATCCTCGAGCAGGTGCGCGAGGCGCGCGTCGCCACGCCGTCCGAATTGAATGATGAAGTGACGCCCGAGATCGACAAGATCGTTCAGAAGGCACTGCACAAGGATGCTGCCGGCCGCTACCAGACCGCCGGCGAGATGGCGCGCGATCTCGACGCCGTGCTCTACAGCTTCAAGCCGACGCCGACCAGCGCCGACCTCGCGATCTACATGCATCGCATCTGGAGCCCGGAGTCTGTTTCGATGCACGACCAGGAGCCGGCTCCCGCTCCCGCTCCGCCGGTCAAGGCACCCGTGCCGGTCGCCGCGCCGGCTCCCGCGCCGATCGTCGCTCCCGCGCCGCAGCCGCAGGCAGTGGCCACGCCGAGCTTCGGCAGCGACACGGAGCCTCAGAAGAAAGCACCCATCGTTCCGATCGCCATCGCGGCGGTCGTCATCATCGCCATCGGCATCGGCTGGTTCGTGATGCGCGGCAAGTCGTCGACGGCGGCGAATGCGCCGGTGACCGCCAGCGCTCCCGCCACGGGAACGGCTCCGGCGACGACCGCGTCGACCGGTTCCGCCGCTCCCGCAACGACCGCCTCGACGACACAGGCTCCGACGCTCGATGCTTCTAAGGTCGAAGCGGAAGTGCAGAAGCGTCTCGCGGCCGATCGCCTGAAGATGGAGCAGCAGGCACGCTCGCAGCAGCCAGCTCCGGCCGCCGCGGCGACGACGCCGCAGCAGCGTCCCGCTCCGGCGCAGGTCGCGCAGGCCACGCCGCCTCCGGCCGTCGTGCAGCAGCCGGCGCCGCAGCCAGTAGCGCCGGCGCCCGCACCGGTACAGCAGCCGCCGGTTACCGAGACGCACGCTCCTGCTCCGGCGCCCGCACAGGTCGCACCGGCCGCCGCCGTCTATCACGAAGGCGACCTCGTTCCCGCCGGGACGGAGGGTCTCGTCGCAGGCCGGATGATTCATCGCGGCAACGTTCCGTATCCGCCGATCGCGAAGATGAACCGTGTCGAGGGAGTCGTGATCCTCAGCGTTCTGATCAGCGAGACCGGCAAGGTTCTCGACGTGAGGGTGATTCGCCCGATCAGTCGTCCCGTCGGTCTCAACGAGGCGGCGGTGGAGAGCGTGAAGCGTTCGACGTTCACGGCACCGACGAAGGACGGCACGAAAGTCAAGTCGTGGACGACGGTGCCGGTCGAGTTCAAGCTATAATCCGGCCGCTTCGGCCTACAATTTTGATTTTGGAGGGTGCTGGACATGGCGGTCCTGACCGATCAACAGAGAAAGTTCTACGAAACGACCCTCTCGGTAACCAAGCAGGAAATGAGCGACCTCAAAGACCAGATCGAAGAGGAGCTCGCGAAGGTGAAGGACCGGATCGCAGAGCTGCAGAACGCCATCAACGCGTCCAAGCAGATGTACTCCGCAGCCTGCTCCCGTCTCGGCGTCGCCAACGACATGGAAGACGACGAGGGCGGCGACTCGTAGCGGCCACTCGCATGCGACCGATCACCACGCGGCCTCCGGGCCGCGTTTTCTTTTTCCTGCTCCTGCTGCTCTTCGGCTGCAAGGAGGAGGCTCCGCCGCTTCCGAAAGGATCGGAGCGCGTCGTCTCGCTCGCTCCCAACATCACGGAGATGATCTTCTCCGTCGGCGCGCGGAAGAGGCTCGTCGGCACCGACAACTTCTCCGACTATCCGCCGCTGGCGAAGGCGATCCCGAAGGTCGGCGGCGCGCAGCCGAACGTGGAGAAGATCATCGTCCTGAAGCCCGATCTCGTGCTGGCCTCGACGTCATCCGTACCGCCCGGACTCGAGTCGTCGCTGCGCGCCGCGGGGATTCCGCTGGTCTGGATCAAGACCGATCGCCTGGCCGATGTGCCGGACGCCCTCGTGCTGGTCGGCGCGCATCTCGGCGTGCTCGACATCCCGGTCTACGCGGCGCGAATGCGTGACGGCATCAGCAAAGAAAAGCGAACCCGCCCGCATCCGCCGCGCGTGATGTTCGTGGTCTGGACGAATCCGCTCTACGTCGCGGGCCGCAATACGTTCGTCGGCGATCTGCTGGAACTGACTGGCGCGACGAACGCCGTGACGACGACCGGCTGGCCGCAGTACTCGCTCGAGTCGCTGGTCCAGAATCCGCCCGACATCATTCTTTATCCTGATGTCTCGGTGAAGCGGCGCGCGATGAGCGAGCTGCTCGATTCCGTTCCGAGCGTGCGCGATCACGTCCGCGTGGTGCCGGTGGAGGAGAACGTGTTCGTGCGGCCCGGACCGCGCGTGGTGGAGGCAGCGCAGCAGCTGAATGCGATATTCGATGGGAGATAGCAGGTGGCTGTTGGCCGTTGGCAGGAGACGGATCTTCAACTCCTGCCAACTGCCAACGGCCCACGATCAACCTTGAAAAAAGCCACCCTCATTCTCTTCGTGCTCCTGCTCGCGTCGCTCGCGCTCGCCGTCTCGTTCGGCGCGACGTCGCTTTCGTGGCACGCCATCTTCGCCGGTGAGGCCACCGCGCGCACGATCCTCTTCCGCATCCGCCTCCCGCGCGTGCTCCTCGGTGCGCTCGTCGGCGCGACGCTGGCCGTTGCCGGCGTCACGTTCCAGACGCTGCTCCGCAATCCGCTCGCCGATCCGTTCATCCTCGGCGTCTCCGGCGGCGCGGCCGCCGGCGCGGCGACGGCGACCGCATTCGGGCTGGCGGCCTATCGCGGACTCGTTCCCGCGATCGCCTTCGCCGGCGCATGCGGCGCAACGGCCGCGGTCTTCGCCCTCGCGCGCCGCCGCGACTACGTCGATCCGACGCGGCTTCTGCTCTCCGGTCTCGTGCTCAATGCATTCTTCTCCGCCGTGATCCTGATCGCCTTCTCGTTGTCGAAGCAGAGCGATCTCACGGCCGCGCTGCGCTGGATGATGGGCACGCTCTTCGGTGCGTCGTGGAACGACGTTGCACTGCTCGCATTCCTCTTGATCGTTACGATCGTCGCGCTGGCGTTCATCGCCAACGATCTCCGGATGCTCGCCTTCGGTGAAGACGATGCCCGCTCGCGCGGCGTCAACGTCGAGCGCGTGAAGTGGATCGGATTCGGCGCATCGTCGATCGTCACCGGCGCGGCCGTCGCGGTCAGCGGCATCATCGGCTTCGTCGGCCTGCTCGTGCCGCATCTCATCCGCCTGATCTGGCGCCGCGACTTCCGCTTTCTTCTCCCGCTCTCCGCGCTCGGCGGCGCGACGCTCGTCGTACTCGCCGATCTCCTCGCGCGCATCGCCGTCTCCTCGAGCGAGCTGCCGATCGGCGCATTCACCGCATTGCTCGGCGTCCCGTTCTTTCTTTCGCTGCTGCGGAGGAACCGCTGATGCTCGAGTTGCGCAACGTCTCATTCACGTATGGAGAGACCCGTGCCTTGCGCGACGTCACCGTTTCCTTTGGCGCCAATCAACTCGTCGCGCTCGCCGGGCCGAACGGCTCCGGCAAGTCGACGCTGCTCAAGCTCGCGTCACGAGTCGCGCATCCGTCGCGGGGCGAGATCGTTTACGCCGGCCGCGCGCTTCGCGATTGGCCGGCGAAGGAGTACGCGAAGCAGGTCGGCTACCTGCCGCAGGAGACCGAGCCGGCGTTCCCGATGCGCGCACTCGAGGTCGTCGTCTCCGGTCGCGCTCCATTCCTCGGGCGCTTCGCGTGGGAAGGGGAGGGGGACTTCGCCGCTGCGAGGAAGGCGCTGGAGATGTGCGACGCGAGCCATCTCGCGGAGCGCTATCTGGATGAGATGAGTGGCGGTGAGCGCAAGCGCGTCTTTCTCGCGCGCGTGCTGGCCGGAACTCCTCGCGTGATCCTGCTCGATGAGCCGCTCGCGGCACTCGACATCGCACACGTGCAGCAGTTCTCGCGTCTGTTGCGCGACATCGTCGACCGCACAGGCTCGACCGTGGTGTTCGCATCGCACGATCTCAACTGGGCCGCCGCATACAGCGATCGGATGCTCGTCATGCGCGACGGCGCGCTCGCACTCGACGCGGTGCCGCGGGACGTGATGCGCCCCGACGTCGTCGGCGAGCTCTTCGGATTCGATGCGAACGTTACGAATGGTTGGTTGGTACCGCGGTAAACGCCATTGATCATCTGCCGTCCAAACGGCATGAAACGGTTCCTCCTCCTCGGCGTCTGCATCCTCTTCACCGCTACCTCATCGAGCCTCACCGATCGCCAGCGCGCGACGCATGCACTCGATCGACTGGCGTTCGGCGCGAAGCCGGGTGACGTCGATCGCGTGCTGGCGATTGGCGTCGATCGCTGGATCGAGCAGCAACTGCATCCGGAGCGGATCGCCGATCACGACGTCGACGCGCGCCTCGCGCCCTACGCGACGCTCTCGATGTCGAGCCACGAGATCTACGAAGAGTTCGAGGAGCCGGTGATCGAAGCGCGGCGTCAGAAGAAGGAGCTGAATGAGATTCGCGACATGCTCCCGCGCGAAAAGCGTCCGCGGCGTCTGATCGAAGAGCTTAGCGCGCAGCGTCTCATCCGGGCCGTCGATTCCGAGCGGCAGCTGAACGAAGTGATGGCCGACTTCTGGCTCAATCACTTCAACGTCTTCGCCCAGAAGGGGCTCGATCGCGTGCTGGTCACCAGCTACGAGCGCGAGGTGATCCGGCCGCACATGTGGGGAACGTTCGAAGAACTGCTGCGGGCGACGGCGAAATCGCCGGCCATGCTCTTCTACCTCGACAACGCCCGTTCGCGCGGCGGCGCGCTGAACGAGAACTACGCGCGGGAGATCATGGAGCTGCACACGCTCGGCGTCGACGGCGGCTACACGCAGAAGGATGTGACCGAGCTGGCGCGAGTCTTCACCGGCTGGTCGATTGAGCGGCCGGGTGAAGGCGAAGGATTCGTCTACCGTCGCTTCGCGCACGACCGCGGCGAGAAGACAGTGCTCGGATATCACTTCCGCGCCGGCGGCGGGATGGAGGAAGGGGAGCAGATGATTCGCGTCCTCGCGCATCATCCCGCGACCGCGCATCACATCGCTTACCAGCTCTGCCAGCGCCTCATCGCCGACGAGCCGCCCGCCTCGGCCGTCGATCGCGTGGCGAAGACCTTCCTCGCCACCGGCGGCGATCTGCGCAAGACCGTGCAGTCGGTGCTCGACGGTCCCGAGTTCTGGGATCCGAAGTATTACCGCGCGAAGATGAAGACGCCGTTCGAGTATGCCGTGTCCGCGATACGCGCGGTCGGCGGCAGCATCGACGATCCGCTGCCGGTCGCGCGGCAGCTGCAGCAGATGGGCGAAGGCCTGTATCTCTCGCAACCACCGACCGGCTACTCCGACACGGCGCAAGCGTGGACCAGCAGCGGCGGCCTGATGGCCCGCCTCAACTTCGCCGTCGCATTAGCCGAGAACAAGTTACCCGGCGTCCGCAGCGTCAACGCCGACACGCACGCGGTAACGCTGATGCTCGGGTCGCCTGATTTTCAGAAGCAGTGAAAGAACCGGTTGCTGGGTTGCTGGGTTGCTCGGTTGCTGAGGTGATACCGAGCAACCCAGAAACCCAGCAACCCAGCAACCAGGAGTCATCCATGATCAACCGCCGATTCTTCCTCAAATCCTCCGGCCTCGCCCTCGTCAGCGGCGCGATGATTCCAAACGTCTTCGTGAAGATGGCGAACGCGGCGACGACGAAGGGACGCAAAGTCGTCGTCGCGATTTTTCAGCGCGGCGCGGTCGATGGACTGAACGTCGTCGTGCCGTATGCGGAGCCGGCCTACTACGCGGCGCGGCCGAACATCGCCATCCCGCGCGAGAGCGTGCTCGATCTCGACGGCTTCTTCGGTATGCATCCGTCGCTCTCATCGCTCGCGCCGTACTGGAAGGATCACTCGCTCGCGTTCGTGCACGCGGCCGGCTCGCCCGACGCCACGCGCTCGCATTTCGATGCGCAGGATTTCATGGAGTGCGGCACGCCGGGCGTGAAGACGACGCCGGACGGATTCCTCGCCCGCGCGGTGAAAGGCCCGTCGCCGTTGCGCGCGGTCTCGATGACTCCCACGCTTCCGCGCATTCTCAGCGGTCCCGAGGGCGCGGTGGCGATGACCGACATCGGACGCTTCGGCGTGAGGGGCGATGTGTCGCCGATGTTCGAGGCGATGTACGGCGGCGCATTCGACGCGGCGAAGATGCTGAAGGCCGCCGATCCGCAGAAGCTGCAGCCGGAGAATGGCGCGCAGTATCCGGCGAATCCGCTGGCCAATTCGCTGAAGCAGATCGCTCAGCTGATCAAATCGAACGTCGGACTGGAAGTCGCGTTCGCCGACGTCGGCGGCTGGGACACGCACGCCGGCGAAGGCGCGGCACAGGGCCAGCTCGCGAACAACCTCCGCAACTTCAGCGAGGCGATCTCCGCCTTCATCCGGGACCTCGGGTCGCGCATGTCCGACGTCGTGCTCGTTACGATGTCGGAGTTCGGCCGCACGGTGCGCGAGAACGGCAACCGCGGCACCGACCACGGTCACGCGAACGTCATGCTCGTCGCCGGCGGTGGCGTGAAGGGCGGCAAGGTCTACGGCAAATGGCCGGGACTGGCGGATTTGTACGAGAACCGCGACCTCGCCATCACCACCGATTTCCGCGATGTCTTCGCCGAGCTGCTGACCAAACAACTCGGCGTCGCATCGATGAAGAGCGTGTTCCCCGGTTACGAGCCGAAGTGGCGAGGGTTGCTGGCGTAAGAGAAAGAGACGACGAGAGCGCCTCCGGCGGGCGGGCACGGCCCGCAACGCTTGTTGGCCTAGCCTGAACTCACGCTTCTCGCCACGAACGCGTTTTGCGCGAAGACAAACGCAGCGGGCCGGGCCCGCCCGCCGGAGGCGCCCCGGTCGGTTCTTACTCCGACGGCTGCCACCATGCGAGCACAGTCGCGACGCATGTGATCGCGGCGCATCCGATCCACAGAGCCGTCGTGCTGTGTTGGAACACCAGCGTGCCGAGTGACGGGCCGATCACCAGCGCGAGGGCCCAGGCGAAGACCCAGAGGCCGTTGTAGTGGCCGCGGTACTGCTCGGGTGCGAGGTGTGTGACGTATGCGCCGGTTACCGGGGAGCCGATCATTTCGCCGAGCGTCCAGACGCAGACGGTGGCGGCGAGGGCGGGGATGCTGTGCGCGAGGCCGGTCATCGCCACGCCGATTCCGGACAGGAAATAGCCGAGGGCGATCATGCGCTGCGCGGGGTAGCGCTGCGTCCACGCCGTCATCATCAACTCGAACACGATGATCAGCACGCCGTTGATCGAGAGGAGCAGGCCGTACGTCGAGCCGCGAAAGCCGCATTGCTCGACCCAGAGCGGGAACGTCGAGCTGGTTTGAAATTCGACCGTGGTGACGAGCGTCGTCGCGGCGAGAAAGAGCATCAGGCGGCGGTCGCGGATCGCGACGCGGAACGCTTCGCCGGCGCGCTCGCCGATTCCGGACGAGCGGAGGCCGTGCGGCAGAAACGCGAGCGCGATGATGCCGTAGGCGGCCGACGACACGGCATCCCCCAAAAAGAGGAAGAAGAACGAGTGGTCGGCGAGAAAGCCGGCGGTGGCGGGACCGGCGGCAAATCCGAGGTTCACGGCGAAGCGATACATCGCAAAGGCGGTCAGGCGCTGCTCGGGTGTCACGAGGTCGCCGATCAGCGCGCTCGCGGCCGGGCGATAGAGCTCTGCAGCGAAGCCGGCCACGGCCGCCAGCGTCACGATCGCGCCGTACGCGCGCGCCTGCGACAGCGCCATCATCGCGACGGTCGACGTGAACATCGAGATAGCGATTGTGTTGCGCCGTCCGACCCGATCGGCGAGATGGCCGCCCGCGAGCGAGGCGATGAGCAGTCCTGTTCCGTACGCCGCGAGCGCCAGTCCCGCGCGCGCCGGCGTGTAGCCGAGGCGCGTGAGGTAGAGCACGAGGAACGGCATCACGAACGTGCCGAAGCGATTGACGAATGTGCCGAGGAAGAGGATCCAGGCCGCTGCGGGCAGAGTGCGGAGGCTGTTGCGGATGCCCCTTGAGTGCTGAGTTCTGAGTGCTGAGTTCTGAGTCATCAATGGGCACTCAGCACTCAGAACTCAGCACTCAGAACGTTCACGCCCCCATCTCTCCGATCGACTTGATGAAGCGCTGCACGAGCTGTTCGTCGAACTGCGTGCCCGCGGCTTCGCGCAGTTTCGCGGCTGCTTCCTCGCGCGGGATCGAAGCCTGGTACGACGTCTCGCTCGTCATCGCCACCCACGCGTCGCAGATCTGGATGATGCGCGAGGCGATCGGAATCTGGTTGCCGGTGAGACGGCTCGGATAGCCGCGGCCGTCGACGCGCTCGTGATGCCGCAGCACCGCCTGCGCGATCTCCGGCCCGAGCATCGGCTCGACGATCGCGGCGCCGACGATCGGATGTTCGGCCATCCCCTTCAACTCCTCGGCCGTGAGGTTGTGACGTTTGTAGAGCCGGTCGTAATCGAGCAGGCGCATCCCGACGTCGTGAACCAGCGCGGCGATGCGCACCGTCTCCACCTGCGTCGGCGGCATCTCCAGCAGGATGGCGAAACGCTGCGCGATCACCGAGACCGCGCGGCAATGGTCGACCAGCTCGGGGAATCTCTGGAAGTCGGGCTCGAGGACCTTCTCGGCGATCGTCTGCCGGTCGTTGCGCCCCGAGCTCGCGGCGATCGCCTCTTCCACCGAGTGCTCCACCTGGCGGAGGAAGATGTGCAGCGCGCGTTGCGCCTGCGCTTCCGGCGTCCGCTCGAAGGCCACGGTCAGCACGAGACCTTCGACCGATTGCGCGTTCACCGGCGCGCTGAGGATCGTCGAGATTCCGGCCGCGCTCACCGGCACGACCTGAACGCCGAACGGGTAGATCAGCTGCGGGCGCGTCGTCATATGCGGCTGATTCGCGCGCTTCAGCCAGGCCTGCAAATGGTTCTGCAACATCTCCATCGCGTCATCGGTGACGGTGGCGATGGCGACGATCGACTGCGGATTGCTGGCGTGTCCGATCGCGCTGAAGCAGGAGAGCACGGCGCCAGGGATGGCCAGCGTCGCGGGCAGAAGGAGGCGGACGACTTCGAGATCGCGCTCCGTCAGCACCCGTTTTCCGGAGACCTGATTCAGTTGCCGCTTCGACAGGTAATCGCGGGCGGCGGCGATCGCCCGCGTGGCGTTCGGCGAGATGTCGTGCGGGCTGGCGACGCCCTGTTGCTGCGGTGAGGCCGCGGCCGGCTTCATCACCTGCGGAAGATGACCGATCGACGGCGGCTCGGCGCGCTGCGGCTGTTCCGCGAGTGCTACGGGTCCGATGCCGAACAGGTTCTTCGATCCGAGCAACGCAAGGACGTCGTCGGCAATCTTCTTCGCCGCTTCGACGTCGGGAAGATCGAACGGCTTCTTTCCCGCTTTGTCGCGCATGTCGATGAAGCCGACGAGACGGCCGCGCGTGAAGAGCGGCGTTGCGAGCAGGCGATCGGTTCCCTGGCGGAAGAGGATCTCGGAAAAGCGCTGATCCGTCGCCAGTCCGTTCACGTAGAACGCATTGCGGCGGACGACGAGGCGATCGACGACGTCGTCGGACGACTTGACGATCTTCCGCAGATCATCAGCGAAGCGGTAATGCGTGATGAGCTCGTACGACTTGTCGTTCAGATCGTGCGACGTCGAAAGATAGAGCGCCGCTTTCGTGGCCTGCACGTGCTCCACACATCCATAGAGGATCTGTTTGAGCTGCGGCTCGATCGACTTGAGCTCGGAAAGCATCGATGCACAAGTATAAGTTCTGAGTGCTGAGTGCTGAGTGCTGAGTGCTGAGTGAAACGACGCCGGCTGAGCACTCAGCACTCAGAACTCAGCACTCAGAACTCAGCACTCAGAACTCAGAACTCAGCACTCAGAACTCAGAACTGTTTCACTCGAACTCGAAGCGGACGCGCTGGCGGAGGTGCCCCGCGATTGCGCCGAGCGTGGCGCCGGTCGTGTTCCATATGACGTCGTTGACGTCGGCGACGCGGGTCGGGAGGAAGTACTGCCACGCCTCGATCGCCAGCGAGAACGAGAGGCCGATCAGGATCGTCAGCACGTACGTCTGCATCGTCGGGCGCTCGAGGTTGTAGAGACTGATGAACGTGAGAAAGCCCCACGGGATGAAGAGCAGGACGTTTGCCACGATCGGCATCACGATCACCGCCACCACCTGCGTCGAGACCGGCCTGTGCTCCAGCCGGTGCGAGAGGTGCCGCAGATCCTCGAACGGGACTGGATCGATTTTCGAGTAGCTCTTGCCGGTCGCGTAAACCGTGACGAACACGATCGTCACCGTCACGGCGGCGAGCAGAAGGAAGGTGATCGAGCGGGGGACGGTGAACGTCATGATCAAGTGCTCAGAACTCAGCACTCAGAACTCAGCACTCTAATGCGCCGGCGGCTCCATGTTGTAGTAGAACATCGCCGTCACCCGCTCCGTCGCCATCGGAAAATCCTTCGGCAGCGGATTGAGCGGCGACGAATTCTCGATCGCCTTCTTCGCGGCGAAATCGTACGGCGGCGTGCCGGACCCGTTGAGGATCGTGACGTCGGTGATCTGGCCGTCGCGGTGGATCGTGAAGCGGATCGTCACCACTCCCTGCATCCCGGTGCGGAGCAGGTCGGGCATGATGTTGTACCAGTTCACGCGGATGCGGGCGACCATCGACTGCGCGTAGTCGCCCCAGTCGTACCAGGTGGACTCGAACGAGATCGGTCCGTCTTTCGCGTAGCCCTTTTCGCCGCCTCCCGCATTGCCGAGGTCGAGGCCCTGCTGGCCGGTGCCGAGGGAAGCGACCTTGCCGACTTCTTTGATGGCGCCCTTCCAGTCGATCGCGCCGCCATGTTGCGTCGACGCGCTCGCCTGCGAGGGGCGCGTCAATTCCGACATCGACTGTTGCTGCGGTTGCTGCTGCTGCGGCTGGCCCGGCTCGTTCGATGGGTTCTGCGCCTGCTGGTTGATCTGCGGCTGCGCCGGCGTGGGCCGGCGGCCGTCGCCCGACGGCGACTGCGGCGTGTACATGTGATCGTTGCCCGGACTGAGCGTCGGGCGGTTGCCGGTCGGATGGGGCGTGCTCGCCTCGCGATTGCCGTCCGAGAACTGGGGAGACTGCACCGGGTGGTCGAGTTTCTTCCCCGGAGCCTCGACGAATTGCCGGTCCTCCTGCGGATTCTGCCGGATGAGCTCGACGTAGCGCGCGATGGGCGGAGCGCTGTCTCCGGCCGAGACCGGATGGTAATTGAGCAGAATCCAGGTGATCAGCAGGACGTGAACGACAACGGAGACGATCACCGAGACGCTGGCGCCGTGTCGCGGCTCAGGGTCCTCGGTCAGAGCCGCGAGATCGATCCGTTCTTCCACTCTGTCGATAGAAAAAGTGTTCTTCCTGATTTCTTCCATTGAAATGCGGCTGACGCAACCGTAGGCCCGTTCTCACGTACACTTCTAACAGCGATGTCTGAAGTCATTACTACGCCGCCTCCGCCACCCCCTCCGCCTCCCGCGCAGCCGCCGAAGGTTGGCTTCGACTTCGTGAAGCCGTTCGCCTTCGTGTTTGAAGACGCACGCTGGATCAACAAGGTTCTGATCGGCGGCCTGTTTCAGCTGCTGGCGATGGTTCTGGTCGGTATTCCGTTTCTCCTCGGCTACCTCGCGAAGCTCACTCGCAATGTAATCGCCGGGGAACCTCTCCCGCTCCCCGAATGGGACGAGCTCGGGGAGAAGTTTTCGGAAGGGTTACGGCTCGTCGGCGTCGGCTTCGTCTACATGCTCCCGTTCTTCATGATGATGTGCATGATCATGGTGCCGATGATCATCCTCAACGCAGCAGGTCATCGCGGCGACCGCGACTTCGATCCCGCCGGCGGCATGATCGCCTGCATCTGGTGCCTCGTCTTCCCGCTCGGCCTGGCATTGGCCGTGTGGCTCCCGGCCGCGCTGCTGCACGTGATCGTCGAAGAGCGCTTCGGCGCGGGTTTCGAGTTCGCGCGGATCTGGCAGTTCATCAGCGCCAACATGGGGAACTACCTGCTGGCCATCGTGGTCATGTTCGTGGCCCGTTTCGCCTCGGGATTCGGCATCGTCCTCTTCTGCATCGGCATCGTCTTCACGGTCTTCTGGGCGATGTGCGTCACGTTCTACGCCTTCGCGCAGACGTGGAGGCTGGCGACGGAGAAGTGAGCCGCGACACCCAAATCACGGCAGTTTGTCTTGCCGCGCTCGCGCTGATCATCCTCGGTGCATCGACGTCCGCGACCATCGCCATCGCCCACGGCGCATCGCCTATGCTGCGCTTGCCGTTCAAGCTGCTCTGCCACGGCATTCCGCATCGCTGCCTGACGATATTCGATACGCCGATGCCGATTTGCGCGAGGTGCGTCGGGATCTATTGCGGGTTTCTCGCGGGGCTCGTTCTGTTCGTGATCGTGATCAAGACAGCGGACAGCAGACAGCAGACAGCAGACTTGGGACCGGTCCCCCATCCCCGCCTGATGTCTACTGTCCGTTATCTGCTCTGCATCGCCGTCATCCCGATTCTGGTGGATGGCGGAACGCAGGCGATCGGGCTTCGCGAGAGCACGAATCCGCTGCGGCTGGCGACCGGTCTGACTGTCGGGGCAGCCTTCGGATTGTGGGTGCTCGTCTCGATCGAAACTCGCGCACGGCAACGATTTGCACCGTCTTGACGCCCTATCGGGTGTGGGTTACGCTTCGATGACACCCACGTCCAGCCGGTTGAGTTCTCCTCGCGACGGCGGCGTCGGTTTCTGCGGACAAATTCTGGTCGAGATATCGGAGACAAATGGCCTTCCAGGGATCTCTCAAAGAGCTGCCGCTCCCGGACATCATTCAGTTGGTGAGTGTCTCGGGAAAGACCGGCAAGTTCACGCTGTCCCGCGATACCGACAAAGGCTTCATCTATCTGAAAAATGGACAGATGGTCCATGCGTTGGTCGCCGATCTGATCGGTGAGGAAGCGATCTACGCGCTCGCCATCTGGAACCAGGGCGAGTTCCAGTTCTCCCCCGGCGAGGAGCCCGACCGCCAGACCATCACCAAGTCGAACACGAACCTCTTGATGGAAGCGGCGCGCCGTCTCGACGAGTGGCGCGTGTTATCGAAGAAGATCCCCTCGGTCGATTTCGTCCCCGAGCTGCTGATCCGCGAGAACCGCCACGAGCAGATCACGCTCAACCCGCAGGAGTGGATGCTCATCACGCGCATCGACGGTCATCGCTCCATCGCCGACATCGGCCGGGCGTTGAACATGTCGTCGTTCGACGTCGCGAAAATCCTCTACGGGATGATCACCGGGGAGCTGGTTCAGTTAAAAAAAAAATTTGATCGAGACCCCGATGCGGAAAATGGCGAGCTAGTCGACCTCGCCGGACGCATTCGCGCGGTGGCCGAGGAGTTCATCGGCGACAGCGCTCACAAGACGATCGAAAAGCATTTTCTCCACGCCCTCGACAGCATCATGAACGGTGACGGCGAACGGGCCGTCGACCACATGATCGAAGAGTTCGAGAAGACCGCCTCCCTCCTGCGCGGCCTGGCCGTCACCGAGCAGCTCCGCTCGCGCATCACCGAGATTCGCGCGCTGGCGTCGTAAGTTGCTCTGGTTCGTCATCATTCTTCTTGCGTTCATCACCGCCGCGGCGTTGATCCGCAGGCGGGCGCGCGCCATCCACGCCACCGGTCCGGTTCGCAACTGGTCGATCCCGAAGTCGTGGTCGGTGGCGGAAGGAACGCATGAAGGGAAAGCGGTGGCGACGCGCTTCAACGTAGCGCTCCGCCCCATCGCCGGACACCAGGAGTTCCCCAACCGCCTCGGCATCATCGCGCCGCTTCGTGAGGCGAACGATCGCGGCTTCCCCAGCCGCGGCGAGATCAAACAGCTCGATGCGATCGAGGAATTGATCGAGCGCCGGATGTGCGGCAACAACGAGTCGCTGCTCGCCGGCGTCGTCACCAGCAACGGCCTGCGCGAGTTCGTCGTCTACACGTCGAACCTCGAGGTCGCATCGACGAAAGCGGAAGCGGTCGTGCGCGAAGCGACGACGCACGAGCTGCAGATCATCGTGCGCAACGATCCGCAATGGCGGGTGTACCGGACCTTCGCATGAACATCGGCGAGATCGTCATCCCCCGCGCCGTGCCGGAAGGCTTCGCGCTCTTCTACACGACGCGCCACTTCCGCGGTTTTCTCGATGCGGAGATCGGCCGCGGGCTGACGCAATTCATCGAGACGCGCTTCGGAATCGCGGCCTCGCTGACCACGTGCAATCAGGTGCATGGACGTAGGGCGGGTTCTCCAACCCGCCCGGGCGGGTTGGAGAACCCGCCCCACGTCTGGTCCGAATGCGATTCCTGCGACGCGCTCTACTCGCAGTCGCCGCACACCGCCCTCGGTATCAAGGTTGCAGATTGTCTCCCCGTGACCATGATCGATCCCGTGCACTCGGTCATCGCGAACATTCACTCCGGCTGGCGCGGTACCGCGCAAGGCATCACGTCGAAGACACTCGACACACTGGCAGGTGAAACGCGATTCGACCCCGCCGTCTCGCGCGGCTGGCTCGGGCCGAGCATCCGCGTCTGCTGTTTCGAGGTGGGCGAGGAAGTAGCCACGCAGTTCGATGATCAGTACATCGATCGCTCGCACGCGAAGCCGCACCTCGACATCCCCGCTCTCACGAAGGACATCCTGCGCGCCCGCGGCTTCGGCGATGACGCGATCATCGACACGGAGCTCTGCACGCGTTGCGAAGGCTCGATCTTTCACTCGTATCGACGCGAAGGAAAGGGTGGCGGACGGAATCTCGCCATCGTCGCGCAGTGAGCCGCATGCCTTCGCACTTCAAGCTCCGCATCCCGAAGCGACGCACCGTCTTCCAGACGCTGTCGATCGTCGTCGTCTCGCTTCTCATCGGACTCACCGTGCTCGGCTTCTGGGTCTACCGGCAATCGGTCGGCCGCTTCGAAGTGCGCCGCCTCTCGCTCCCGACGCGCATCTTCGCCGACTACATGCCGCTGCGCCCCGACACGCCGCTGCAGTCCGATGATCTCCTCGAAAAACTGAGCCGCCTCGGATATCGCGAAGCACAGCACGGAGTTCCCGCGCAGCCGGGCGAGTACGCCGTGTCGAAGAGCGGCGTCGACATCTTCACGCGCGATTTCACGCATCCGAGCGGCCATTACGGCCCGGAGCTGATCCGCGTCACGTTCAAGGGAAACGTCATCGGCACCGTGACAGCGATCAAGGAATCGCGGCCGGTCGAGACCGCGGCGCTGGAGCCGGAGCTGCTGACGTCGATCCTCTCCGATCAGCTCGAGAACCGCCGCCCCGTCACGCTGTCGCAGGTGCCGCAGTCGCTGCAGGACGCGGTGGTGGTCACGGAAGACGTTCGCTTCTGGCATCACCCCGGCGTCGATCCGCTCGGCATCTTCCGCGCGATGTTCAGCAACGTGCGCGGGCATGGCGTGAAGCAGGGCGGCTCGACGCTGACGCAGCAGCTGGTGAAGAACTACTACCTCACCAGCGAACGGACGCTGCGCCGCAAGGTCGTCGAAGCGTTCATGGCCGTGATCCTCGACGCGAAATATTCGAAGCGCGAGATCCTCGAGGCCTACCTCAACGACATCTACCTCGGACGCAATCGATCGATCTCCATCATGGGCGTCGGCGAGGCCGCGCGTTATTACTTCGGCAAGCCGGTCTCGGAGATCAACGTCGCGGAGTCTGCGGTGCTGGCCGGAATGATCCGCAGCCCGAACAACAATTCCCCGTTCGCGAACCCGCAGCGCGCGCTCACCCGCCGCGCGACAGTCCTCGGTTTGATGCTGCAGAACAAGAAGATCGATCAGGCCGCGTACGACCAGGCGATGGCCACGCCGCTGCCGCGCCAGCCGTTCCGCGAGCGGAGCGGACTGGCGTCGATCCCGTTCTACGTCGACCGCGTGCTGCAGGAGATGGCGCGCGACTACGGCATCAAGGATGTGAAGGGACGCGGGCTGCAGATCTACACGGCCATCGATCTGACCGCGCAGGACACGGCGTCGCGCACGCTCGTCTCCGGCATCGAGGGACTGGAGCGCGGCAGCCGCCGCCTGCGCCACGCCGAGAGTCCGCTGCAGGGTGTGCTGATCCACGTCGACGTCCCGACCGGCGAGATCCGCGCGCTGGTCGGCGGACGCAACTACGAGGTCTCGCAGTTCAATCGCGCGCTGAACGCCAAGCGGCAGGTCGGCTCGCTCTTCAAGCCGTTCGTCTACCTCACCGCATTCGAGCCGAGCCTGACGTCGCTCCCGAACGCCATCACGCCGGCGACGCTCGTCAGCGATTCGCGCTTCATCCTCAAGCGGCGCTTCGCCGCCGACTGGTCGCCGCGCAATTACGAAGACGCGTATCACGGCACGGTGACCGTGCAACGCGCGCTCGAGCAGTCGATGAACTCCGCGTCGGTGCGCATCGGCCTCGCGTGCGGCATCGATCCGATTCTGAAGACGGCGCACACGCTCGGCATCCAGTCCGAGATCGACAATTCCAATCCATCCGTGATCCTCGGCGCGGTCGGCGTCGCGCCGGTGGAGATGGCCGATGCCTTCTCGACCATCGCGCGCCTCGGCTCGCGGCTTCCGCTGCGGACGATCCGCTTCGTGACCGACGACCGCGGGCGGGTCGTGTCGTCAGGCGACGCGGTGCAACCGGTGCAGGTCTTCCCGGCGCGCGACGTCTTCATGATCGTCGATGTGATGAAGGGCGTGATCAATCACGGCACGGCCTACACCGCGCGCTCGATGGGCTTCAAGCTCAACGCCGCGGGAAAGACCGGCACGACGAACGATGAGCGCGATGCCTGGTTCATCGGCTTCACGCCGCAGACGCTGGCGCTGACCTGGATCGGATTCGATGACAACGCGATCGTCGGCTTGTCGGGCGGACAGGGTGCCGTACCGATCTGGACCCGCTACATGACGCAGGTCACGGCCGGCCAGCGCGACGCCGACTGGCCCGCACCGCCCGGCATCGAGATCGTTTCATTCGACAAGATGAGCGGCGGTCTCACGACGCCGCAGTGTCCGCCGATCGCCGTCGTCAACGACGGCTTCAAGGCCGGCACCGCGCCGATGCTGCCATGCCCGCTGCACACGCCGCAGGCACCGCCGCAACCGGCCCTCGATCAATTCGGCAACCCGATCGCCCTCGACACCACCGGCATCGCCCCTCCCGCGTCGGAGACCGCCCCACCCCCCGACTCGACCCTGACCGGCGGCGTGTTCAAGACCGATACGACCGCGACCGCCCCGCCGCCCCAGACCGATACGTCGGCGACGACGACTACGCAGCCGCCACCACAGTAAGAGTTGCTGGGTTTCTAAGTTGCTGGGTTGCTCGGTAACCCTCAGCAACCAAGCAACCCCGCAACCCAGCAACCGATGTCAGAAATCAACCTCCACCTCCGCCGCACGCTTCCGCTGATCATCTTCCTCGCGCTGGTGGTGCATTTCGTTCTGCCGCGCCTTGGGGCGATCGAGCATTCGGCGTCGATCGTGCCGACGATGAATCCGTGGTGGCTCCTCGCGGCACTCGCGGCGCAGCTCCTCAGCTACATCGCGAACGGCGCGGTGCTGCAGTACGTCATCGCGCTCGCCGGCGGACGCATTCCGTTGCGGCGCGCGGTTGTGATCGAAGTCGGCGCCGCGACGATCAGTCTCGTGGCCGCCGGTCCGGTCGGTTTCGGCGCGGCGATCTACAAGTGGACGAGCGCGATCACGACCGTCGAATCGGCCGCCGTCGCCGCGTGGCTCCCGAGCATCTTCGACACCGCGGCGCTCATCCTCGCGGCGCTCCTCAGCGCGTTCGAGCTGCTGCACGTCCACCAGCTTTCGCGCGCCACGGAGATCGCATTGATCGCCGTCATCTCGACGCTGATCCTCATCATGATCGGAGGCTTCTTCCTCCTCGCGCGGCCGAAGTGGCTCGATAAGGTCGCGCGTCGCTTCGGCCGCAGCATCGATCCCGACGCGGCGCGCGGCGCGTGGGTGAAGTTGCGGAGCGGCGCCTGGGCCCACGTCGCGATCCGCTCCATCCTGACCATCGCGTTCGACATGCTCACGCTCTACTTCGCCTTCCTCGCCGCGCGGCAGCCGCTCCACTTCACGACGCTCCTCGCCGGCTACGGCGTGCCGATCCTCCTCGGGCGCTCGAGCTTCCTCCCGGGCGGCATCGCCGTCATCGAGGTCGGCATGGCCGCCGTCTTCGCCGGACTCGGCGTCGACACGCAGGTCGCCATCGTCGGAGTGCTGACATACCGCCTGATCTCCTTCTGGCTTCCGACGCTGATCGGGATTCCCATCGCGATCGCGTTGCAGCGGAAGTCCGGGTAGGGATTCCTTCCTCTCCGACACTCCTCCATGTGATGAGCAACCAACCGAACATCTTTCTCTTCATGGTCGACGAGCTGCGGCATCCGACCGTCTACGACGATCCGGCGCTGCGGCAGTGGATGCGCGACAACCTGATCGCGCAGGACGTCTTCCGCCGCACCGGCGTGGAGTTCGAGCGCCACTACACCGCCTCGACCGCCTGCGCGCCGAGCCGCACGTCGATCTTCACCGGCCAGTACCCGTCGCTGCACGGCGTGACGCAGACCGACGGCATCGGCAAGCAGGCGTGGGATCCGGGGATGTTCTGGCTCGACCCCGGCACCGTGCCGACCCTCGGCGACTGGATGCGCGCCGCCGGCTACGAGACGCACTACAAGGGGAAGTGGCACATCTCGCTGGCCGACATCATCACGCCCGGCTCGCACGACGCGCTGCAGAGCAACCTCACCGGGGGCGTGTCGATCCCGAACGGTGTCGAGAAATATCTGGCCGGCAATCGGCTCGATGACTACGGCTTCGACGGCTGGATCGGTCCCGAGCCGCACGGCGCGCAGCAGGCGAACTGCGGCTGGGAGCGCGATCCGCACTTCGCGGACGAGATGATCAATCTGATCGATCGCCTCGAGAAACGGCGCGACGACAAGCCGCTGCTGCTCGTCAACTCGTTCGTCAATCCGCACGACATCGTCTTCTTCGGCGTGATGTGGCAGTTGTGGGATCTGCCGTTCAGCGATGCGTCGCTCGACGGCCTGACGATTCCCGAGCCGCCGACGCAGAACGAGGATCTCTCCACCAAGCCGCAGGCGCAGCAGAGCTACGTCGATACCTATCCGAAGATGTTCCTGCCGCAGCCGGCCGTGGAGCTCTATCGCCGCTTCTACTATTTCCTGCAGAAGATCGGCGAGCAGCACGTCCATCGCGTCTACGAGCGCTTCAAGCAGTCGCGCTTCTTCGACAACAGCATCCTGCTCTTCACCTCGGATCACGGCGACATGCTCGGCGCGCACGGCGGCATGCATCAGAAGTGGTACCAGGCGTACCAGGAAACGATTCACGTCCCGTTCTACGTCTCCGGTCCGCTGATTCCGAATCCGGAGCGCACGGTCTCGACGCTCACCTCGCACATCGACCTCGTCCCGACGATCCTCGGCCTGGCCGGCGTCGACGTCGAAGCGGCGCAACGCCGCCTGCAGGCGACGCACACCGAGGTGCAGGGGCTCGTCGGACGCGACCTCTCGGGGCTCGTGATGGGGACCGGAAGCGTGCCGCCGGACGAGCCGGTCTACTTCATGACCAGCGACGACGTCAGCCGCGGCCTGTCGCAGATCACGGGAAACCGCCAATGGAAGGCGGTCGTCCCGCCGAATCAGCTCGAGACGATCGTCGTCGATCTGAACGGAACGACGTGGAAGTACACGCGCTATTACCAGGAGCCGTCATCGCTCGCCGAGTACATCAACAACAACGCAATGACCGATTTCATCGAGGACTACAGCAATGTCCCGGATGAATACGAGATGTACGACCTGACCAGCGATCCGACCGAGACGCAGAACCTCGCCGATCAGGGGAACGCGATGGAGCCGGAGCTCCGCGCCCTCCTCGCCGAGCAGCGTGAGCAGAAGGCGCTCACGCCGCAGGAGACGGGGCTGCTCCGGATCGAGGGTGAAGGGCAGTTGATCAGCGAGACGACGGTGTAAACGTCATCCCGAGCTTGGAACGTTGCGCTTCGTGGCACGGCCCCTCACCCGCCTTCGGCACCCTCTCCCCGCTCGCCGCGGGGAGAGGGGCAACAAACTCGCGCAGCGCAAGCATTTTGTCGCTCCTCTCCGCGGTGAGCGGCAACAAACCAGATTCTCGCGAGGCACTTGCCTTGTTGCCCTTCTCCCCGCGGTGAGCGGGGAGAAGGTGCCGCAGGCGGATGAGGGGCTCGTGCCACGAGCGAAAATCCCGCATGAACACAGGGAGTTTCTTAGCGGGTGAGTCGTCCCTCGACTACGTTCATTGACGGGGTCGCGCTACTCCCGGTACGTGATGTGGATGTCCTTCACGACCACCTCGTCATCCGACGCTGTCTCGATGATCAGCCAGTCGCCGGAGACATGGTGGCCGTCGATGGTGAACGTCCGGCCGTCGCGCGGGATGTCGATGTAGTCGCGCAGCACTTCATTGTCGACGCGGACGCGGAGCTCGCCGCCGGCCTTCGTGCCGACGTTGTCGTGCGCGTAGAAGCGCACCGAGCTGACGGCGCCGCCATGCAGTGCGATGCGGATCTTGTTGCGCGATCCGCCGCACGCCCCGCCGCCGATGCAGCCGCCGGCGTGGCTCATCTCGCGCTCTGACCCGTAGCGGTCGCGATCGTGCCCGCGGCCGTAGCCGCCGCCATGATTGTCGTCATCGCGGCCGCCGTGCCGGCCCTCGTCGCGGCCGTAGAGAACGGCGATGTCGCTGATCACGACTTCGTCGTCGTTCGCGGTGCTGATCACGAGCTTCGAGCCGGTGATGTGATCGACGTCGAACTCGTGCCGCTTGCCGTCGCGCGCCACGTCGACGTACGAGGCGACGTTGTGATCGTCGATGCGAACGTTCAGCTTCCCATCGGCGCGTGCGCCGACGTTGTCGTGCGCGTAGAAGCGGATGCCGAGGACCGGCCGGTCATCGAGCGCGATCGAGATGCGGTTCCCGTTCTGCCTGCACTGCGAGCCGCCGATGCACGTCCCCGCCCGCTCGTAGTTTCGCCAACCTTCGCGATCCCTGCCTTGTGCAAACGCCACGACCGGAAGAAGCAGCAGCAACATGACCATGAAACGACGCATAACGACCTCCACTTTGATTATTGCTCTCTTGCCACGGGATACAACATCCATCTCGCATCGAAATACGGCGACCGCTCGTAGAAGAAGTGCAGCCGCTGATCGGCGCTGGCACGGAACATCGCATCGCTCTCGAGTTTCTTGTCGAACTCCGCTTTCAGTTTCGGATCGGCGGCCAGCATCTTCTCGGCCAGCGGCTCCATGATGTATTTCTCGAAGTACTCGGTTTGCTGCAGGATCTCGTCGAAGAAGCCCCACTGCAGGAACGAATCGCTCGACGCCGGCTCGAGCAGCGTGGCCGCCAGCTCGCCGAGCGGTTGATCGACCGGAATGCGCACGGAGCCCGTGGCGAAGCGCTCTTTCCGATGCTCGACGGTCGTCTTCGCGCTCAATCGCACATGCCCTTCGAATGCCTCGGCGTCGAGCTTCACGTCGTGCAGGCGGTACATGTCGACCTCGACTTCGCGCGGCTCGAGGATGCGCTCCATCTGGATGCCGTGCATCCGCAGCCGCTCGATCACTTCATGCCACGCGGCCGGAACCCAGTACGCCTTCGGCCGCGAGACCGAGTGGGTGACCTGACTCTGGTTGTAGATCGGAAGGCGCATGGTGATCGGGCGGCCGAGCCATTCGGTCTTCGTCGCGCCGCTGATCTGCGACTGGCTGGTGCGAGACTCGATTCCGCGAAACTCGATCATCTGCGGCGCCGTTCCCTGCGGCACGGTCCAGGCGAACGGCAACGGATCGAGTCGGATGTGCGTGTCGTCGCCGGTCGCCCGCTGCAGCTCATGGCCGCTCATCGCCAGGACGTCGAGCGTCCGTTCGAGCAGCACGAGTGTGCCGAGGACGCGCTGATCGTACGGCTTGAGCGAGTGGTTCTCGACCAGCATGGTCGCGACGTGGCGCACGTCGCCGTATCCGGTCGAGAAACGCGCCGCTCCGTTCCCGGCGGCCAGGCCCTTCGACAGGTCGTTGTCGTCCATCGGGAAAATCAGCGGTCCGGGGATGTGACCCATCGACGACAGGGCACCCTTCAGCGCCGGCTCGAGCGTCTGATCGAGCCAGCGCGTGATGTTCGGCGAGTAGCCGCTGTGGTTCCAGCCGAAGGTGATGTCGTACTGGTAGTCCATGCCGTCGGTGACGTGCAGGTCGTAGTAGAGGTCGGGCTGCCAGCGGTCGATCGTGGCCACGAGGTCGCGCATCTCTTCGGCGTCGAGCTTCGTGTAGTCGCGATTGAGATTGAGGTTGCGCGCGTTCGTCCGCCAGCCTATGACTTCCGGTCCCCGTTGATTGATCCGGCCGTACTTCGACGCGCGCTCGTGGCCGTCGACGTTGAAGATCGGGATGAAGAGCAGGTTGACGCGATCGAGCATGCCGGCCAGCCGCCCGCCCGGCCGCAGATCGCGGAGCAGCATCAGGCCCGCGTCCTTGCCATCGATCTCGCCGGAGTGAATGCCCCCCTGTGCCAGGAGCGTCGGTTTGCCCGTGCGATGCAGCGCATCGGGCATGAAGAGCTGTTCCTTCGACGCCACGACCATCCAGATGTCGCGCCCTTCCGGACTCTTGCCGATCGAGACCATCCGCAATTGCGGCGACGCGCCGGTGAGCCTGCGCAGATACGCGACCGTCTCGTCGTACGAAGGCGAGGTGCGAAACCCGCTCTTCTCCGCCGGCGTGATCCACGGATCGTCCGGCTTGACCACCAGCTCCCGCGACTTGCCGTTCCACGGGATGGCCGGCGGCAGCGGCCCTTCGATCTGTGCGGCGAGCGTGGAGGTGAGGAGGAACGACAGCAGGAGCCACCGCATGACGCGCATGAGGGGATTGTATGGTCGTCGAGTGCTGAGTGCTGAGGACTGAGTGCTGAGTTGATCGATCGTTCACTCAGAACTCAGCACTCAGTCCTCAGCACTCACATCACTTTCTCGATCGTGATGGGGAGGTCGCGTATCCGTTTGCCGGTCGCGTGATAGACCGCGTTCGCGATGGCCGGGCCGACGCCGACGATGCCGATCTCGCCGATGCCTTTCACGCCGATCGGGTTCACGTGCGGGTCGTCCTCCTCGACCATGATCACGTCGATGGGCGGGATGTCGGCGTTGACGGGTAAGAGGTACTCGGCGAGGTTGACGTTGGTGAACGCGCCGAGGCGTTTGTCGAAGTGCGTCTGCTCGAGGAGCGCCATGCCGATGCCCTGGATGATGCCGCCGTAGTACTGGCTGCGCGCGGTCTTTTCATTGAGGATGCGGCCGCCGGCGAACGCGCTGACCATCCGCCGCAACCGCACCAGCCCCAGATCGGGATCGACGCTCACCTCGGCGAACTGCGCACCGAAGGCATGGGCGGCATACGTCTCGTTCTGATCCGGCTTCGCGTCGAACTGCGCGTCGATGGTGTCGAGGTAGTGCTTCGCCAGGATCGAGTGATAGCTGTCCGCGGTCAGCGTCGATGGATCGATGCCGTCGAGCCCGGCGATCTTCTTCTTCAACTCCTCCGCGACGCCGAACACCGCGGAGCCGACGCTCGCGGCGGTCATCGAGCCGGCGGAGATTGGCGCGGATGGCAGGTTGGTGTCGCCGAGCTGAAAGCGGACGCGCTCCACCGGCACGCCGAGCGTTTGCGCGGCGAGCTGCCGCATCACGGTCGCCGTTCCCATCCCCATCTCGTGCGTGCCGGAGGTGACGAGCACCGTGCCGTCCGATTTCATGACGGCGCGCGCCGAGGCGGGGGAGCGATGCGTCGGATACGTGGCGGAGGCCATGCCGTAGCCGATGAGCAGACGGCCGTCGCGCATCGAGCGCGGCTCGGGCGTGCGGCGCGACCAGCCGATGCGATCGGCGGCCTGTTGATAACACTCCTTCAGCGACTTGCTCGACCATTGCTTGCCGTCGATCGGATCGACATCGGCGTAGTTCGTGAGCCGCAGTTGAATCGGATCGATCTTCAATTGATACGCGAGCTCGTCCATCGCCGACTCGAGCGCGAACGCGCCGGGTGTGAGTCCCGGCGCGCGCATGTACGTGCCGCTCGGCACGTTCAGCTCGACGACGCGATGCGTGCCGCGGATGTTGGGCGAGGCGTAGAGCACCTGCGTCGGCCGCGCGAATCCCTCGAGGTAATCGCAGACGTTGTTTCCCTGGCCGATCCCCTCGTGGATGATCGAGATGAGCTTGCCGTCGGGCGTCGCGCCGAGGGCCACGCGCTGCTCGGTCTCGGGGCGGTGTCCGTTGCCGAAGAAGAGCTGCTTGCGCGTGACGACGAGCTTCACCGGCCGCTTCACTTCGCGCGCGGCCAGCACGCCGATGACGACGTGCGGCCACGACGAGCCTTTGCTGCCGAACGCGCCGCCGACGAACGGCGAGACGACGTGCACGTTTTCTTTCGGCACGCCGAAGAGCTGCGCCATCGTCCGCTGCACGGCGAAGATGTATTGCGACGAGTCGTAGAGCGTGAGGTGATCGCCGTCCCATGCCGCGACGATGCTGTGGGCCTCGATCGGATTGTGATGTTCGTACGGCGTGCGGTAGGTCTGATCGACCTTCACCGGCGCGGTGGCGAGCGCGGCGTCGGCGTCGCCTTTCGCGAACTTGTTCTCCTGCCCCCGATCCTTCGCGTCGGCGCGATATTTCGCCAGATCGGTGCGCGCCTCCGTTCGATCGAACGCCACGCGCACGAGCTCCGCGCCGCGCGTCGCGTGCTCGAGCGTGTCGGCGACGACGACGGCGATGCGCTGCCCGAGGTAGTGGATCGTGCCGTCCTGGAACGGGACGAGATGCTGCTCGGCGAGGCTCGACTGCTGCGGCGAGCCGAGCTTCGGCGCGTTGAGATGCGAGAGGACGGCGAGCACGCCCGGCGACTTCAGCGCCGCCGCGGTATCGATGGCGCGGATCGTTGCGCTCGGGATCGTCGACATCACGAGGACGCCGTACGTCATGTTGTCGAGGTTGTGCTCGGCCGCGTAGCGTGCGCTGCCGGTGACTTTCTCCCGGCCGTCGACGCGGTCGAGTGCTGCTCCGATCATCGGGATCATGCGACGCCTCCGGCGAGGTCGCTGAACGCGCGGACGAGCGTCCGCTTCGCCAGCTCGATCTTGAATCCGTTCTGGCCGTAGTCCTGCGCCCCCTTCAATGCGGCCTCCGCAGCATCGCGGAAGTTCGCGACGGTCGGCGCTTTGCCCGCGAGCACCGACTCCGCTTCGCGCAGGCGCCACGGTTTTGTCCCGATGCCGCCGAACGCGAAGCGCGCAGTGCGGATGGTGTTGCCGGCGAGGTCGAGCCCGACCGCGGCCGACGTCACCGCGAATTCGTACGACGCGCGATCTCTCACTTTCAGATACGCCGAGCGCCGCGCGTGCGGCGCGTCGGGGATGAAGAGCGACGTGATCAGCTCACCTTTCCTGAGATCGTGCTCGAGATGCGGCGTGTTGCCGGGGAGGAGATGAAACGCGGTCGCGGCGACGTGACGCTCGCCATGCGGACCGCGAAGGGTGATCACGCCATCGAGGGCCGCGAATGCGACGGCGAAGTCGGACGGATGCGTGGCGATGCACGACGGCGATCCGCCGATGACCGCATGTCCGCGGTTTTCGCCATCGATCGCCGCGCATCCACTGCCGGGATTCCGCTTATTGCACTCGGCGAACGTCAGCTCGCGGAAGTAACTGCAGCGCGTTCGCTGCATCAGGTTGCCGCCGAGCGATGCGGCGTTCCGGATCTGCGGAGAGGCGCTGAGGAGCAAGGCCTGCGAGATGGCGGGGCAGTGTTCGCGGATGATGGCGTTCGCGGCGACGTCGCTCATCCGCGCCAGTGCGCCGATCCGCACGCCGCCGTCGACGCGCTCGATCTTCGCCAGCGGCACGGCGTTGATGTCGAGCAGGTGCGACGGATGCTCGACGTCTGCCTTCATCAGATCGATGAGGTTCGTCCCTCCGGCCACGATGCGTGCCGTGGAGCCGATCGCTTTCGCGGCGTTATTGGTGCGGGCGAACTCAAACGGTTGCATTCTTTGCCTCCCGGATCGCGGCGACGATGCCGGTGTAGCAGCCGCAGCGGCAGACGTTGCCGCTCATCCATTCGCGGATCTCATCGTCAGAGCCGGCGTGTCCTTCGTGCAGCAGGGCGACCGCGGAGCAGATCTGCCCCGAGGTGCAGTAGCCGCATTGGAAGCCGTCGTTGCGGATGAAGGCGGCCTGCACCGGATTCAGCCGGCCATCGACGGCCAGCCCTTCGATGGTCACGATCTTCTGCCCTTCGTGCATCGCGGCGAGCGTGATGCAGGAGTTCACGCGGCGGCCGTCGATGAGCACGGTGCACGCGCCGCACGCGCCCTGATCGCATCCCTTCTTCGCGCCGGTGAGGTCGAGGTGCTCGCGCAGCGCGTCGAGGAGCGTCGTGCGCGGATCGAGCTTCAGCGTGTGGACTTTGCCGTTGACGTTGAGCGAGACCGGGATGGCGTTCGGGTCGCTCGCGGTGCGTGTCGCCGCGCTTTTGCGCGCCTCATCGCCGAGAAGGGGAGAGACGAGCAGGCCGGCGGTCGCGGCCGCCGACCCGATCATGAATGTTCTTCGCGATGGATCGGCAGGCTCATCGTCCGCCGGTTGGTAGCAGGGAGGAAATGTCATCAACGCCTCCTGGCCCGGTGCGCGTGCAGCACGCGGGCCAGGAGGTGAAAACGTAGGACGGGTCCTCCGACCCGTCCCGGGGCGGGTTAGAGAACCCGCCCTACGTTTGCGTTGAAGACCGCGATCGGCTCCTCCTGCTTCTTCTCCGGCATCGCAACGCCGATGATGAAGTACGCCAGCGCCAGCGCGCCGAGGGCGAAGGAGGAATCGCCGAGGGCGCGGAGCCAGCGGACGTTCTGCAGCCACGGAGTCTGCAGGAACTCCGCGGAGCGCGCGTACCAGGTGCCGTGATCGATCGCCGCGACGGTCTGCGCGATGCCGATCGGCAGCAGCGACAGCGTGACCATCAGCGTCAATCCGATGTTGATTGCCCAGAAGGCGAAGCGGATCGGATTCTCGTTCCATGTGCGCCCGAGGGTCAGCGCGCGCAGCGTGAAGAGCATCAGTCCGATGCCAAGCATGCCGTAGACGCCGAACAGTGCTGTGTGTCCGTGCACCGGCGTCAAGTTGAGGCCTTGCATGTAGTAGAGCGCGACCGGCGGATTGATGAGGAAGCCGAAGAGGCCCGCGCCGACGAGGTTCCAGAAGGCGACGGCGACGAAGAAGTAGATCGGCCACTTGTAGGTCGAGAGCCATTTCGCCGTGGTGCCGCGCGCAATACGGATGTTCTCCCACGCTTCGAAGCCGACGAGGCAGAGCGGCACGATCTCGAGCGCGCTGAAGACCGCGCCGAGGGCCAGCACGGAGTTCGGCATGCCGGTGAAGTAGAGGTGATGGAACGTGCCGATGATGCCGCCGAAGAGAAAGATGATGCTGGAGAGGAGCGTGGCCTTCGTCGCGGTGCGGATCGTCAGCACGCCGAGGCGCACGAAGAGGTAGGCGATGGCCACGGTGGCGAATACTTCGAAGAAGCCTTCGACCCAGAGGTGCACGACCCACCAGCGCCAGAACTCGGCGGTCACGATGTGGGAGCGCTGTCCGTACATCAGTCCCGCGCCATAGAACATCGGAATGGCGATCGCGGATGTGAGGAAGAGCAGGAGCAGCGAACGGTCGGGACGCTCTTTGGCAAACAGAGCCGGCTTGATCGCACGCCACATCAGCCAGAGCCAGAAAACGAGTCCGCTGAAGAGGAGGATCTGCCAGAGCCGCCCGAGGTCGACGTATTCGTAGCCTTGCGCGCCGAGCCAGAACCAGAGCTTGCCGAGCTTCTGATGGATGCCGAGCCACTCGCCGGTGAGCGAGCCGCCGACGACGAGGATGAGCGCGCCGAAGAGGAGGTTCACGCCGAGGCGCTGGCCCTTCGGTTCCTTGCCGCCGATCGCGGGCGCGAGGAAGAGTCCCGTCGCCAGCCACGATGTCGCGATCCAGAAGATGCCGATCTGCAGATGCCAGGTGCGGACGATGGAGTAGGGGAGATAACGATCGAGCGGGAATCCGAAGAAGCCGTTCCCTTCGACACCGTAATGCGCGGTGATGCCGCCGGCGATCAGTTGCACGATGAAGAGCAAGGCGACCACGACGAAGTATTTGATCGTCGCGCGCTGCGACGGCGTGGCTTTCAGCGAGAGCAATGGATCGGTCTGCGGCGGCGTGGTGTGCTCAGCCTGCGCCTTCCAGCCGAAGTACCAGATCATGCCGCCGACGCCGGCCAGCAGGAGGAAGACGCTGGCCATCGACCACATGAATGCTGCGGTGGTCGGATGATTGCCGATCAGCTCTTCGTGCGGCCAGTTCTGCGTGTAGGTGACGTCGCTTCCGGGACGCGTGGTCGATGCGACCCACGAAGTCCAGAAGAAGAACGCCGCCATCTGCCGCTGCTTCGCGGCGTCGGTGAGCGCGCCGCGCGGGATGGCGTACTCCTTCCGGCCGTTGTTGAAGATGAAGGCGTAGTAGGTGGCGAGTTGATCGAAGGCGGCGGCGCGATCGCTGGAGATCGTCAGCGTCTTCGTGGCCGGATCGTAGGCGTTGGTGCGCATCGCCGTTTGCAACTCGGGCTGCAACGCCGTGCGCGGCATGCCGGGCTGACGTGCGGCCATCCGGTCGAGGATGATCGTGCACTCGCGGTGGAGATAGTCGGCGGTCCAGTCGGGCGCGACGTACGCGCCGTGACCGAAGATCGAGCCGATCTCCTGGCCGCCGAGCGATTGCCACACATTCTGTCCATCCTGAATCGTTGCGCCATCAAACAGCAGGCGCCCCTCGGTCGTCACGACGCGCTGCGGGATGGGCGGCGCGTTGGTGATGCCGCGATACCCGACGCCGCCGAGGACGAGAAACGAGATCGCCAGCACCGCGCCCAGTGCGATCCAGAGCTTCCGATACTCCATGAGGTTGACTCCTTCGAGTGATGTTCCGGCGGTGGGCTGCCGGACAGTCATCACGTTAGGAGCGGGCACGATTCCGTTGTATGACGGATCGCATATGGATGGGCGGTTCCGCTATCGCGACCTGACTGCTGCGTCGTGATGCTCTGACTCCGGCGTCGTCCGCGGCTTCGGCGACTTGTGATACAGATGCATCAATTATGTCGCCCATTTTTCGTGCCGTTTTTCTGTCCTCATTATTCGTCTGTACTGCCGTCTTTGCGCAGAGTGCGTCGATCTCGGTCGATAAGGCCGGAAGTCCGAACCCGGTCGTGGCCGGCACGAACATCACTTACACGATCACCATCAGCAGCGAAGGGCCGGACGACGCGCAGAACGTCGTGCTGAATGACGCGCTGCCGGCCGGGACGACGTTCGTCTCGATCAACTCGATCGCCGGCTGGACCTGCACGACTCCGGCGCCCGGCGCGACAGGCACCGTCAACTGCACGCGTCCGGCGTTCCCGCCGGGGAGCGACGTCTTCACGCTCGTGCTCAATACGAGCCCGGCGCTGACGAATGGCTCGACGTTGTCGAATACCGCCACGATCTCGACGACCACGAGCGATCCCGCCCCGAACGACAACGAATCGACGGCCGACACGCTCGTCCAGGCCGCCTCGAACCTCGGCATCACGAAGAACGCCGCTCCCGATCCCGCGCCGATCGGAGGTCCGGTGACGTTCACGCTCGGCTACTCGGCGAGCGGCCCGAGCGACAGCGCGAACACGACGATTACCGACGTGCTCCCGGCCGGCATCCTCTTCAGTTCCGTCGCGGCATCGGGATGGAGCTGCAGCACTCCCTCCGTCGGGACGAACGGCACCGTGACCTGCTCGATCAATTCGCTGGCGCCGGGCGCGAGCGGCACGATCACGATCGGCGCGACGGTCGACAGCTCGGTGACGCCGGGGACGGTCATCACGAACACGGCGACGATCACCGGCGACGTCATCGATAGCGTCAACGCAAACGACAGCGCGAGCGCGAGCGTCACCGCGCAGTCTGTCTCGAATCTGGCGATCACGAAGAACGCCGCGCCGAATCCGGTCGTGGCCGGCAGCAACCTGACGTACACGATCGGCTTCAGCGCATCCGGCCCGAGTCCCGCGCCGAACGTTTCGGTGACCGATCTCCTGCCGGGCGGCACCACGTTCACATCGATCTTCGCGCCCGCAGGCTGGAGTTGCACGACGCCGGCCGCCGGCGCGAGCGGCACTGTGACCTGCACGAATCCGTCGCTCGCCTCCGGCGCGAGCGGCACGATCACGATCGTCGTCACCGTCAGTCCGGCGGTCGCATCAGGCACGACGATCTCGAACACGGCGACGATCTCCGGCAGCGTGATCGAGAGCAACTCCGACAATGCGTCAACCGCGAGTGTCACGACGTCGATCGTCTCCGACCTCGGCGTGACGAAGAGCGCTCCATCGACGATCTTCGGCGGCAACTCGATCAGCTACTCGATCGCGTGGAGCGCATCGGGACCGAGCCAGGCGAGCGGCGTCGCGATCACCGACGCCCTTCCCGCCTCGACGACGTTCGCCTCGGTTACCGCGCCCGGCTTCAGCTGCACGACGCCGGCAATCGGTGCGAACGGCACCGTGACCTGCACGGCCGCGACGATCGCCCCCGGCGCGAGCGGGACGATCACCATCGCCGTCAACGTCGATCCTGCCGCGGCTCCGGCGACCGTGATCTCGAACACTGCGACGATGAGCAGTTCCGGCGGCGACACGAACGCCGCGAACAATTCATCGACCGCGACGACGACCGTCAGCGCGCCGACGATCACCGCGACGAAGAGCATTCTGCCTGCGGGTCAGATCAATATCGGCCAGAACGTGACGTACGTGATCGTGCTGCACAACTCCGCCGCGTTCACGCAACTCGACAATCCGGGCGACGAGCTGGTCGATGTCCTGCCGACGTCGCTGCATCTCGTTTCGGCGACGGCGTCGAGCGGCACGGCGGTGGCGAACACGGGGACGAACACGGTTCAGTGGAACGGCGCGATCGTGGCGGGTGGCAACGTCACGATCACGATCACGGCGACTGTTCTTCCGGGCACCGCGGGGAGCATCGTCTCGAATCAGGCCGCGATCCATTTCGACGGCGACAACAACGGCACGAACGAATCGACGACGCTCAGTGCGGCGCCGGGAACGGGCGGCCCGACGATCTTCATCGTGGGCGCGACCGCGATCCCGGCGCTTTCACCTGCGCTGCTGCTTGCGCTGGCGGCGCTGCTGGCCATGGCGGGATGGAAAGTGATGGGGCGTTAGTTCTTCCAGCTCTCCTGTTCGACTTTCCAGGCGCCCGATTCTTTGGCCATCGTGATGGTGCCCTGCATCAACTCCGTGCCGTCCTGCGAGGTGGCGAGGAGCGTGGCGTGGTCGCCGTCGACCGCGCCGCCGGTGATCTTCAGATTCTTCGGCGCCATCGCCTGCAGCATCGGGATCATCTCTTTCATGTCCTTGTCCGACACCTGCTTCGAGCGCTCGGCGGTGACGGAGTTGCGGATCTGCGCGATGTTGCCGGCCTGGATCGTCTTCAGGTAGGCGCGATACGCCTTGGCCGGCTCACCGCCGTCGGACGGCAGCGCCTTTCCCTTCGGCGCGGCGGGCGGCGCCGGCTTCGACGGTCCGCCGACCGGCACGCTGAACTTCGCGCTGTAGATGTACTTGTTGTCGAAGAAGTCGTCCTGCTTGTCCATGAACAGTTTCCCTTCGACGGAGGAAGCGGTGACCTTGCCCTCGAACTTGTGCATCCCGCTGGCGGAGAACGAGCCGCCCATCTTCGTGAATGTCGGGCTGTAGAAGCTGCCGCTGATGATCTGGCCGCTCTTGTCGAACTCCACGCCGACGCCGCTGAAGGTTCCCTTCGGCCCGGCGAGATCGAACTCCACCGCATGACTCAGGATCTGATCGGGTGTGACGGTCTGATTGCTGAGAAGGACGTGAACGTTGCCGTCTTTGTCGCGCGCCGCGACGACGTGATCGAGCTGCGTGGTCTTGCCATTGGCGGTCAGCGTGCCGCTGGAGGTCTGTGCAAGGAGCGGCGTTGCGAGGAGAAACAACAGTGCGAGGAACGCGGAACTACGTTTCATTTTGGCGATTCCCTTTCGGGCGGCAATGTAATGCCGGATCGGCTGGGCGTTCGTGATGCAGGTCGCAAAAAGCCGTTTCATACTTCGGGCGGCCGATAGCAGACAACAGATAGCAGATAGCAGGTCGTGGATCCGCGAGGTTCTCCTGCTATCTGCTATCTGTCACCTGCTATCTGTTGTCCCCCACGTTTCGTGTACGATCCGCTGACCCGGACAAACCTCATGCGCCGATCCTTGGTCATCGTCGCCTTCTCCCTTCTCGCCCCGCTTGCGCTGGCGCAGTCGATCCTCACGATCGCCGGTGGCGGCTCCGATGACGGTCAGCTCGCCACCGCGATCCCGACGCGCGGACCGCGCGGACTGCTGACCGACAAGAGCGGCAACCTCTACTACGTCGAGACCTCGGGGCGCGTGCGGCGCGTCGACGCGGCGACGAAGCGCGTCACGGTCATCGCCGGGAACGGCGGCGCGGGTTTCGCCGGCGACGGCGGCCCGGCCAACGTGGCGACGCTGAACACGCCGACGAACATCGCGTTCGACGGCGACGGCAATCTCTTCATCGTCGAGCGCGACAACAATCGCATCCGCCGCGTCGATGCGAAGAGCGGCATCATCACGACCTACGCCGGCGGCGCGCAGCTGCCGGACGGCGAGATCGGCGACGGCCTCGTGGCGACGAGCGCGCAGCTCTTCGCGCCGTACGGCATCACCATCAGCGGCGGCTACGTCTGGTTCAGCGAGTCCGCGTACAACGGCAACCGCATCCGCCGCATCAACATGGAGACGAAGATCATCGAGACCGCGGCCGGTCCCGCCGACGGGAAGTCGGGCTTCGCTGATGGTCCTTCGAGACAGGCGCTCTTCAACACGCCGATCAGCATGGCCGCGGACAGCGACGGCAACATCTACGTCGCCGATCTCGCCAACCTCCGCATCCGGCGGATCGATAAGAACCTCAACGTCACGACCTACGCCGGCAACGGTACGCAGGGATCTTCCGGCGACGGCGGCCAGGCCACCGCCGCGCAACTCGACAATCCGCTTTCGCTCGCCTTCGACGCCGCGGGGAATCTGACCATCGGCCTGACCGATCGCTTGCGCATCGTCAACAAGACGAGCGGCGTGATCACGCTCCTCTCCGCGCCGTTCGGCCAGGTCCTCGGCCTGGCCTACGACCCGGCGGGCAATCTCTTCGTCGAGGACGATTCGAACGGCGTGATCGAGAAGCTCACCATCGCGACGGGCGAGGTCACGCTCTACGCCGGGGGCGGCGATTTCATCGGCGACGGCCGCGTGGCGACGGCGGCGATCCTTTCGCGCCCGCTCGGTCTGGCGCTGAACAAGAAGGGCGATCTCTTCATCGCCGACTCCTCGAATACGGTCGTCCGGAAGATCGACGCGACGAACGGTACGATTCGTACGATCGCTGGAAGAGTGTCGCAGTACTACACCGACGAGCAGGACGGGATCGATGCCACCGATGCGGTGATCGGCGGCGTGCTCGACGTCGCGCTCGATTCGCACGAGAACATCTACACCGCCGATCCGCACAACGGACGGGTCTGGAAGATCGACGCGAACGGCAAGATCTCGACCTACGCGAAGCTCGACAACCTCAATCCGTGGGCGCTGGCCTTCGACGCGAATGACAATCTCTTCATCGCCGACCGAGATGGAAACGTCGTCCGCCGCGTCGATGCCGCCACGAAGGCGCTGACGATCGTCGCCGGCAACGGCACCGCCGGTCGCAGCGGCGACGATGGTCTCGCCACCGCCGCCATGCTCAATCAGCCGGTCGGCCTGGCGATCGATGCCGACGGCAACCTCTTCATCTCCGACAGCGTGAATGCCGTGATCCGCCGCGTCGATGCGCGCACGCAGATCATCACCACCTACGCCGGCGGCGCGAGTCCTCAGGACGGCATCGGCGACAACGGTCCGGCGCTGCAGGCGTCGCTCACGCCGGTGCACCTCGCCATCAACAAGTCGAACGGCGATCTCTACGCCGCCGATCAGAGCCTGCATCGCATCCGCAAGATCGACGGCAGAACGCACACGATCACTACGGTCGCCGGCTCCGCAAATTTCTATCTCTTCGGCGATTTCGGCGGCGACAACGGACCGGCGACGTCCGCGAAACTGAATCTCGGATACGAGATCTCCGGCGTCGCCGTGAATGCGGGCGGAGACCTCTTCCTCAGCGATTCCGTGAACAATCGCGTGCGCGCCGTCTACGCCTGCCGCGCGCTCGATCCGACGGTGCTGACATCGCCCGCCGACGGCGCATCGCGCTCGCCGTCGCTCGCCTGGCGCAGCGTGCCGGGCGCGTTCCGCTACGACGTCTATCTCGATACCGCGAATCCGCCGGTGAAGATCGCCGCGGCCGATCTCGCCGAAACGTCGTTCACGCCGGGGAACCTCGCTCCGTCGACCCGCTACTACTGGCGCGTCGTGGCGAAGGGTGATCCGTTCTGTTCGCAGCGCTCGATCTCCAGCTCGACGACCGCGAGCTTCACGACCGCGGGCGGATGCGCGCTCGGCGCTTTCGATACGACATCGCCCGCCGACAACGCGAACGTGCAGTCGCCGCTCACGCTCTCCTGGCAGGCGTTGACCGGCGCCGCGACCTACGACGTCTACCTCGGGCCGTCGAATCCGCCCGCGCTCTTTGCCTCCGGCCTCACCGCGACGTCGCTGCAGGTCACGCCGCGCGGCACGCTCTTCTGGTTCGTCGTCGCGCACGCCGCGTGCGACGCGCAGATCACGAGCACGACGCCGGTCCACTCGTTCACCTTCGGACAGGGATGCCAGCAGGGCAGCGTCACCGTGGCCATCGCATCGCCTGCGAACGGTGCGAGCGACGTCGCCTCGCCGGTCACGCTGCAGTGGACATCGACGAACGCCAACGGCTTCAACGTCGACTTCGGCACGACCACGCCGCCGCCTACTTTCGCGACCGGACTCTCGACGAATCAGCTCGCCATCTCCGATCTCGAGCCGGGCACGACGTACTTCTGGCGCGTGACGGCGACCGGTTGCGATCCGAATCCGCAGACTCCGATCGTCAGCTTCACCACGCGCGTCTGCGCCGTTCCGGGCGCGCCGTCGTTCACGTTCACGCCGCCATCGGTGACGAGCGGCTCGACGTACACGATCGTCTGGTCCGCAGCGCAGGGGATCGACGCGGGCGGCGGCTATCTCGTCGAGCGCTCGACGAGCGCGACCTTCGTCACGATCCTCGACGCGCAGGTCACGCAATCACGCGCCGCGGCATTCGTCGCCGGCGCGCCCGGCACGCTCTACCACCGCGTCCGCGCGGTGCCGGCGTGCGATCCGACGAAGCCGGGTCCGGTGTCCGATGTCCGCTCCGTGGCGGTCACCGAGGCGCCGCCGAATGTCGTGTTCACGGTGCAGCCGGCGGCGGCGATCAGTCCGATCGGGCAGCGCATCGACTCGCTCACCGGCTCCTTCACGCTCGAGAATCTCGCGTCGACTCCGCTGCAGGTGATCGTCGGACGCCAGGAGCTCGGCGGCGCGCCGCCGTTCTTCAGCATCGTCGATCCATCCGGCACCGACGCCGCGTTCGTCACGCTGCAGCCGCACACGCCGCACACCTTCCAGATCCGCTACGCCGGTCCGCGCAACGATCTCGCCGCATCGTACGAGGGTGTGATCTTCGCGGCGGCGACCGGCAAGCCGCTCGCGGTCACGCCATACGCGTTCGTCAATCTGCGCGTCGGCGGCAGCGGCACCTCCGCTCCGCAGTTCCGCATCGGCGGATCGCCGTCCGATTACGCGGCGTTCGCACCGTTCGCGGCGAACGGCGACGACACGGCGCGCACGCCGCTCTCCGTCACGATCGCCAACACCGGCTCGGCGCCGATGGAGCTCGCGTCGGAGATCGGCCCCGAGGTCTGGCTCGCGCCGGAGAGCGGATGGAACGCCACACCGATCGCGCCGAACAGCTCGCGCACCATCACGCTCAACACTCGCCGCAGCCGCGCGCCGGGCGGCTCCGCGCTGCCGCGCTACACGTACTTCACGGTGCGGACCAAGGACGGCGGCTCGGCGCGCCTGCTGGTGCAGGACAACGACACGCTCTCCGTCGCGAACGGTCGCTCGAGCCGGCTCGATTCGAGCGACTCGACGCTGCTCGTCCCCGAGGTCGTGAGCCGCGTGTCGGGATCGGGAACGCTCGTCGTGTCGCGGATGTGGATCACGAACATCGGCGGCGAAGCCGTGCAGGTCGAGCTGACGTACACGCCGCAGAACGCCGACGGCTTCGACGCCGCGCAGGTGCGGCGCGCGATCGTCGTCGTGCCGCCGAATGACGTCGCCACGATCACCGATCCGCTCGCGCAGATATTCAACGCCACACGTCCCGCGCGCGGCTCGATCGAAGTGCGGCTGCCGCGCGAGCGGCTCGGCTTCGTCAGCGTCAGTTCTTCGATCGTCGCCATCGGCGCGGGGACGTCGTACACGATGCCGGTGGTCGGCCGCGGCGACGGCGCGCGCGCCGGCTCGCCGCAGACGCTCCTCGGCATCATGAAGAATCCCGGCGCGACGACCGCGCTTTCATTGATCGAAACGAGCGGCGTCGATTCCGCGCAGGTGACCGCGAAGGTCTTCGCCGCGAACGGCACGCAGCTTGGCGCCGTCAACGCGAACGTGCCGCGCTACGGCTTCATCCGCTTCGACGATCTCGCCGCGTCAGTCAACGCGGCTTCGATCGACGGCGGACGCGTCGAGGTGAGCGTCGCGAACGGCAGCGGCGCAAGCGTCGCCGCGCTGGGGACGATCTCCGATCCGAGCGGTGAGCGCGGCGCGGTGTCGCTCGCGGCGAGCTTCACGCAGGCGCCCGGCGCGACGTCGCTCGCGCGGCGGATGATCGCGCCCGACGACACGGCGACGCTCGTCACGACCATCGTACCGGTGCCGACGACCACGACGAAGACCGAGGTCGTCTTCTCCGCGGCGTCCGGCCTCAGCTCGACGTTCAGCGCGCTGTTCCGCCTCGCCAGCGGCGTGCAGAACGGCGACACGAAGTCGTTCACCGTGCCGGGCGGCGTCAGCATCGTTTTCCACGACGTCCTCGCCAGTCTCTTCAACCTCGGCTCCGCGGTGCCTGGAAGCATGTCGGTCTCGTCGAGCAACGGCGGACGCGTGACCGCGGTGCTGGAGAAATCGAATCCGACGTCGAGCGCACCGTCGTCGTCACTGCCGCTGCCAACTACGGCGTCGGATCTGTTGACCGGCGCGACGCTGCTGTCGCAACGCCCGCTCTTCTACGACGGACTCGAGCAATCGACCGACCCGACGATCGGCGCGCGCTGGATGCTCGTGCTCAACGAAGTCGGCGGCGCGTCGGGCTCAGTGACCGTGCGCCTGTACGAAGCCGGCAACCGCACGACACCGGTTGCCCAGCAGGACTTCCCGATCTCCCCCTATCAGCAACTCACGCTCGACACCGTCTTCGCCGCCCTCGGCCTCGACACCCCCGAGCGCCGCAAAGACCGCACGAACGTGCAGGTCGTCGTCATCGCGACGGCCGGCTCCGCCCGCGTCGCCGCCACCGCCCTAGCCGTCGACAACCACACCGGCGACACGCAAGCGCACGCACTCACGCCGGGATCGGCACTGCCGTCGGTGAGCATCGTGACGCCGATATTGCCGACGTCGCAGACGCCCACTCGGCGCCGCGCCGCGGGTAGGTAGGCCGTTGTTGGGAAGCGTGTCGCTCGTGGCACGGCCCCTCACCCGGCCATTCGGCCACCCTCTCCCCGCTCGCCGCGGGGAGAGGGGCAACAAACCAGATTCTCGCGAGGCACGTGCCTTAACAAAACCAGATTCTCGCGAGACGCGTGCCTCAACAAAGCCAGATTCTTGCGAGACGAGCGCCTTGTTGCCCTTCTCCCCGCGACGAGCGGGGAGAAGGTGGCCGAAGGCCGGATGAGGGGGTGTGCAACGTGCGAAGGACGTCCCCGCACCCGGCTCCGCGTCCTAACGCTTGATCTCCTCAGCGCGCTGGTCGAGCACCCACCGAAGTTGCTCCTCGACCATCCACGAATCCTTCGCCAGCAGCTCGTTCGGGATACGAAATACACGAATGCCGAGCCTTTCCAGACGCGCCGTTCGTGCATCGTCGTACTGGAATGTGTGGATCTGTTCGTGCTGATGTCCGTCGACCTCGATCGCAAGTCGCAGTTCCGGACAATAGAAATCGAGGATGAACCGATCGATTGGAAACTGGCGGCGAAACTTGTAGCCACAGAATGTCCGCTTGCGCAGCCAGTTCCAGAGGCGACGCTCACTGACGGTGAGTGCTTTTCGAAGGTCGCGTGCGCGGTCGCGTAGGCGAGGAACGGCGCGATGCATGACGGCCGAGGTTACCTCGGATCGGCCCCTCATCCGCCCTTCGGGCACCTTCTCCCCGCCGCGCGGGAGAAGGGCAACGATCATTGCATCACTCTTCGATACACCTCGCAGTACATCTCCGCGGAGTGCTTCCACGAAAAATCCTGCGACATGCCGTTGAGCGCGAGTTGGGTCCAGAGCATGGGGTCCTGATAGCAGCGTTGAGCCCAGAGCACGGTGTCGCGTAAGGCGAACGGCGTGGCGTCCTCGAATGTGAAGCCGGTCGCGCGTTCGCGATTGTGGCCGTCGAAGCCGATCACGGTATCGGCGAGGCCGCCGACACGGCGCACGATGGGCGGGGTTCCATACGCCAGCGAATAGAGTTGATTGAGGCCGCACGGCTCGAATCGCGACGGCATCAGGAACGCGTCGGCGCCCGCTTCGATCCTGTGCGCTAGGTCATCCGAGAAGCCGACGTAGGCCCAGAAGCGGCTGCCGGAGTACTCGTGCATTTTGTTCTCGAGGTCGGGCTCGCCGGAGCCGAGCATCGCGAAGCGGATGCCGGCGCCGACCAGGTCGCCGAGGACCGGGAAGAGGAGATCGAAACCCTTCTGGTGGGTGAGGCGGCCGACGATGCCGACCACGAAGCCGCGGTCGTCGCCGTCCATGCCGAGGGAATCGAGCAGCGCTTTGCGATTGTCGAGTTTCCCTTCGATCGAGTGCAGGTCGTAATTGCGCGCGATCTTCGGATCGATGGCCGGATTCCAGATCAGCGGATCGATTCCGTTCACGATGCCGATCAGGCGATCGCTCCGCAGGCGCAGGAGCGGATCGAGTCCGAAGCCGCCGTCCGGCGTCGTGATCTCGCGAGCGAACGTCGGCGAGACGGCGGTGATCACGTCCGCGGCGACGATGCCGCCCTTCATCAGATTGATCGCGCCGTCGAAATCGACCAGCGGCAATGCATCGCCCGGCAGGCCGAGCGCTCCAAACATCGAGCGCGGATACATCCCCTGGTAGGCGAGGTTGTGAATCGTCAGCACCGACTTCGTCCCGCTGAATATCCAGTCGCGCGGGCGATCCCACGCGATGGCCATCGGCGCGAGCGCCATGTGCCAGTCGTGCGCGTGCAGGATCTCCGGCGCGTTCCAGAGCTTGTGCATCGCGGCGAACACCGCGCGCACGAAGAGGCTGTAGCGGACGATGCCGTCATCCTCGCCCGACGTCGACGGACTGTAGATGTGCTTCCGGTCGAAGTACTCGTCCGCGCCCACCAGAAACAGCGGCACCTCGGAATGCGGCAGCTTCGTCCGCAGGATGCCGACCTCCTGATTGCCGACGCGGAACGGCTCGCACGCCGGCTCCGCCTCGATGCCGAGCTTGCGCATGCTTTCGCGAACTTCGCGGTAGAGCGGCATCCAGACCGTTACGTCGTGACCGAGCTCTGCCTGCGCTTTTGGCAGCGCGCCGGCGACGTCGCCCAGTCCGCCGCTCTTCGCGAACGGCGTCACTTCCGCGGACAGATGTGCGATGCGCATCTAGGCCTGGACCTCTTTCATCACCGACGTCGACGATGCAACCTTCACGCAATCGCGTCCCGCGTTCTTCGCCGCGTACAGCGCCTGGTCGGCGTGCTCGATCAATGTGTCGGGGACGCCGCGGGCATTCGGAATCATCGCCGCCACGCCGCAGCTCGCGGTGAGGAAGCGCGTGCCGCTGTTGTCGTACGCGATGGCCATCTCGAAGATGCCGATCCGCAGCCGTTCGGCGATCTGCAGCGCGGCATTCTCCGATGCGCCGACGAGCAGCACGGCGAACTCCTCGCCGCCGTAGCGCGCCGCGACGTCGCCGCTGCGGCGGATCGTCGATCCGAGCAGCTCGCCCACGCGGCGCAGCGCCTCGTCGCCGGCGGGATGGCCGCGCGTGTCGTTCAGCTCCTTGAAGTGATCGAGGTCGATCATGATCATCGCCAGCGAGCTCCGGTCGCGCATCGCGTTCTGCCAGTCCTCCGCGATCAGGCGCTGGAAGTAGCGGCGGTTGGCGATGCCGGTTAGCTCGTCGAAGAACGACAACCTTTCGAGCCGCGCGTTCGCCTGTTCGAGCAGCTCGTTCTTCTCGCCCAGCTCCTGCGTCCGTTCGCCGATGCTCGCGCGCAGCCGCTCCGCCTGGCGCGAGAGCGCGCGCGTGCGAATGCGCACGATCAGCACGATCGCCGCGGCGAGCGCCACGACCCACAGCACGAACGACGTGCGCGTCGAGTACCACGGCGGCAGCACGGCGAAGGCCCAGTGCGTTTCGGGGCTGATCGATCCCTCCGGCCCGCGGGCGCGGACGCGGAACGTGTAGTCGCCGCCGCTGAGGTTCGTGAAGTCGACGAATGTCTCGTTGCTCCACGGGCTCCAATCGGAATCGGTCGGATCGAGGCGGTACTGGAACGTCATCCCGGAGTGGTACGCCACCGGCGCGAACTCGATGCGCAGCCGCCGGAAGTCGTGCCGCAGCGTGCGGCCATCGCGCGCGGTGCCGACGGCATCGATGCGATGAATCAGCGGCGGTGGCGGCGGGAGCGGCTTCGCGCTGGCGTTCGAGTCGTAGCGGTACATGCCGCGGTTCGAGCCGAGCCAGACCACGCCGTCGGCGTCGCAGGTGATCTGCTGAATGTCGGTCACCGCGATGCTGACCAGCGGTTCCCCGTTCGTTTCCCAACCGCCGCCCGGCAACGCGCGGTAGACGCGCGGCGGAATCGTGTTCAGCCAGAGATTGCCGTGCGCATCCTGCGCGGCGCGGAAGAAACCGCTCGGAATGCGGAGCCGTTTGATGGCCGGATCATCGACGAGGCGGTAACCATCCGGCCGGTAGAAGTGTTTTTCCTCGACGTAGACGAAGCCGACGCGGCCATCCACGATGTTTTCGTGCATCTCGCCTTTGCCGAGGCGCGTGAGGCGTGGGTGATCGCTGCCGGGATCGTCGATGCGCAGCGCGCCGTCGAATGTCGTGCCGGCCCAGAGCGCGCCCTTCTCTTCGAACAGATCGCGGACGTACCGCGGCGATCCGTCGATCATTCGATCGAGCTTCCAGCCGCTCGCATCGTGGCGCATCACGCCGAGGCCGCTGCGCGAGCCGAAGTACATGAGCGACGGATTGGCGGAGGGACGGATCAGCCCATATCCACCCGTATGGTCGGTGCCGGCGATCAGCGTCGGATGCTCGTTGCGGTCGAGCAGCAGGATGCCGGTCGACGTCGTGACCATCAGCCCTTCCGGCACTTCGGTCATGAACCACGCCGGTCCCGTGTTGGCGGGAAGCACGCGGCGCACCGGCGTCCGTTCGCGATCGATGGCGAAGACTCCGTGCGAGTTCGTGAGGTAGAGGCGTCCGTTCCAGCGGAACATCTGCCGCGCCGCGCCGCGGATGCCGAGTCGTGAATCCCAGACCGTGAGCGGCGAGGCGAGATCGATCTGAGCGATCGAGCCATCCGACGCGGCGAGCCAGAGCGATCCCTCGCGATCGACGAACGCCGCGCGGATCACGTCGTCCGGCACGCCCGCCGCGCGATCGACGACCTGATCGAGCTTGCCGTCGGGCGTGAGGATCGCCACGCCGTCTTCGGGTGTCGTGATGGCGATCCGTCCATCGAGCAGGCGATCGACATCAGCGGCGCGCTTCTCCTTCAGCCACGCCGCGCCGTCGGTCGTCAGCGGGATCGCCGCGCCGTTCTCGATCGCGCAGAGTCCCGTGCCGTGGATCATCGCCAGGAGCCGGCCTGGGCCGGCGCTCACAACCGCTTCGAAGTCGAGCGCGGGGACGATCGTCGTGAGGCGATCGCCGTCGACGCGGAGCAGGCCGGTGGTCGCGATGTACGTCGCGTCGTTGGCGCGGAAGCAGCGCTGATGCTCGCGCGCCGTGGCGTCGATGACGCGGATGCCGTTTGCGTTGCCGGCCAGGATCACGCGATCGGTGACGGCGATGAAGCCGTCGCCTTCGCGGCAGATCGAGTTGACGTCGCCGATCGATCGACCCGCGGGAAGCGAACGGAATCTGTTCCCTTCGATGACGCCGATCTCTTCGACGCCGCCGGCGATCATGCGTCCCGCGGAGTCGCGCTCGAGCGCGAAGACGGCCGAGCGGTTCGGCAGCTCGATGACGTTCCACCACGCGCCGTCGTAGACGAGCGCGCCTTTGAGATTCGCGAAGTAGAGCACTCCGCGCCCATCCTGTCCGACGCCGAATGTCTGCGAGCCGGCGTGAAATTCTTCAGGCAGATACGCGCGCACGAGAGGCAGTCCGCGCTCGCTCCCGCCCGCGGAAAGAGCGAGTAAGACGAGTACGGCAAGAGCTCGCACGCGCATTGGCTAAGGGACCTGGACAAGAATACCCTTTGCACTGGTTGCTGGGTTGCTGGGTTACTTGGTTGCTGAGTTAGGGCGTCACCAAGCAACCAAGCAACTCAGCAACCCAGCAACCCAACCATGAACCACCTTTACGGCATGCTCCCCGAAGATCTCGCGTCGCATCTGCGCGCGCACGGCGTCGGCGTGCGTGATGCCGAGGCGCGGCGGATCGTTGCGCATGCGATCGCGCAGGGGCGCGAGGGATATCCGGTCTCGCGTCCGGTGCCGCGTGCGGTGGAGCAGGCGGTCGGGCGGCTCGTCGACCGAACGCCGCTGGAGATCATCGAGCGCGCGACCGATCCGTCCGACGGCTTCGTGAAATACCTCTTCCGGCTGCATGACGGTGCGGTGGTCGAGGCGGTGCGGATTCCGCTGGAGATCGAAGGGCGCTTCACCGTCTGCCTTTCGAGCCAGGCGGGTTGCGCGATGGGGTGCACGTTCTGCGCGACCGGGCGCCTCGGATTGACGCGCAGTCTCGAGCCGTGGGAGATCGTCGCGCAATTCATCGCCGTGCGCGATGAAGCCTGCACTGAGCGAAGTCGAAGTGCACCGGGCGTCGTCACCGGCGCGGTGTTTCAGGGACAGGGCGAGCCGCTGCACAACTACGAATCGGTCATTCGCGCGGCGGCGATCCTCTCGCATCCATGCGGCGGACGAATCACGTCGAAGGCGATCACGATCTCGACTGTCGGGCTCGTGCCGGCGATCGAGCGCTACGCGCGCGAGCGGCATCCGTATCGTTTGATCGTGTCCCTAACCTCGGCCATCGATGCGCGGCGGCGAGAACTGCTGCCGGTCGCCGGCGCGTGGCCGGTGGCCGATGTGGCCAACGCAATCCGCGCGTATCAGCGATCGGCCGGCGGACGCGTGACCATCGCCTGGGTCCTCCTCGGCGGCATCAACACCGGCCGCGACGAAGTCGAAGCACTGCGCGAGCTGTTCGAAGACGTGCCGCTGCGCATCAATCTGATCGATGTGAACGATGCGCGGCCGGACGGCTTCCGCCGCGCGACGCCCGACGAGCTCGCCGATTTTCGGGATGCGTTGCGCACGCTCGAGGTCCCGGTCGTGCGCCGCTACTCCGGCGGCGCCGCGAAGCACGCGGCGTGCGGTATGTTGGCGAGTACATGCCAGCCGTCCTCCTCACCGCCGAATCGCTGACGAAATCGTTCGGTGCCCGCCCTCTCTTCGAAAAACTCTCCTTCGCGCTCTTCGAAGGCGATCACGTCGGCCTCGTCGGCCCCAACGGATCGGGTAAATCGACGCTCCTGAAGATCCTCGCCGGAGTCGATGAATCCGACACCGGCACGCGCGCGCTGCGTAAAGGCGTGCGCATCGGCTACGTGCCGCAGGATCCGGTCTTCGCGCCGGGCCGGAGCGTCGAAGAAGTGCTTCTCGGCGCGATCGAGAACGATGAGACGCTCGACGATTACGAGCGCACCTCGCGCGTGGCGCAAGCGCTCGGGAAGTCGGGCTTCAACGATCGCACCGTGCAGACCGACATCCTCTCCGGCGGCTGGCGCAAGCGCCTGGCGATCGCGCGCGAGCTGGTGCGCGAGCCCGACGTGCTGCTCCTCGACGAGCCGACGAATCACCTCGACGTCGAAGGGATTCTCTGGCTCGAGTCGCTGCTGCGGTCGGAGCCGGAGGCGTTCATCGTCGTCAGTCACGACCGCTACTTCCTCGACAACATCGCGAAGCGGATGCTGGAGCTGAATCGCGTCTACCCCGACGGCCTCTTTCAAAGCGACGGCAGCTACACCGACTTCCTCGAGAAGCGCGACGAGCTGCTGCGCAACGAATCGGCGTATCAGGAAACGCTCGCCAATCTCGTGCGGCGCGAGGTGGAGTGGCTGCGCCGCGGCCCAAAGGCGCGGACGACGAAGTCGAAGTCGCGCATTCAATCGGCCGGCAAGTTGATGGACGAGCTGGATGAGAGCCGCTCGCGCACCGCGACGCAGTCGGGTGCGAAGATCGACTTCAGCGCCTCGGAGCGGAAGACGAAGCGCCTCTGGTCGGCGCACGGCCTGCGCCGCGGCGAATTGTTCAAAGACCTCGATATCCTCCTCACGCCCGGCACGCGTCTCGGCGTCCTCGGGCCGAACGGCTCGGGGAAGACGACGCTGCTCCGCACGATCATCGGCGAGCTGCAGCCCGACGCCGGCACGATCGAGCGCGCCGACCAGCTGCGCGTCGTCTACTTCGAACAGAACCGCCAGTCGCTCGATCCGAGCCTCACGCTCAAACGCGCGCTGGCTCCGGAAGGCGATTCGGTGCTCTATCGCGATCGCAGCATTCACGTCGCGTCGTGGGCCAAGCGGTTTCTCTTTCGCACCGAACAGCTCGAGACCGCGGTGTCGCGATTGTCGGGCGGCGAGAAGGCGCGCATCGTCCTCGCGCGCCTGATGCTGCAGCCGGCCGATCTGCTCGTGCTCGACGAGCCGACGAACGATCTCGACATCCCGACGCTCGACGTGCTGGAGGAATCGCTGCTCGAGTTTCCCGGCGCGCTCGTGCTCGTGACACACGACCGTTACCTCGTCGATCGCGTGTCGACGCGCATCCTCGCGCTCGATGGCCGCGGCAACACGCACTACTTCGCCGACTACTCGCAGTGGGAATCGGGCGCACGGCCGGCCGCTCCCGCGCAATCGCCGGGACAGCGACAGGGGAAGGCGGCTGCCGCTCCACGGAAGAAGCTTTCGTATCTGGAGCAGCGCGAGCTCGATGGGATGGAAGAGGCGGTCATGCTGGCGGAAGAGCGGCTGGCCGAGGCGAAGGGGAGGGCGGAGGATCCATCGGTTGCGACCGATGCGAATGCGCTGCAGGAACGCTTTGTCCAGCTCGCCGCGGCGCAGGCGGAAGTCGATCGTCTCTACGCGCGTTGGGCCGAGCTGGAAGCGAAAAACTGGCCTGTGTCATGAAGTGAATTCTGTGGCGCGAGGCATGCGCCGACAGGAGACAAGATCATGATCAGGAAGAGCGTAATCATTGCCGCGTCCGCCGTGGCGCTGCTCATGCTTGCCAGTTGCGAGACGGCCGGCATGTATGGCCCATACGACCAGCTGCGGTCGGTCCGTGGAACGGTCGAGGCGATCGATCCCGACCACAACATCCTCATTCTCTCCAGCCCCGACCGCTCGTACGATACGTTGCGGGTCTACTTCGATCGCAACACCGAAGTGAACTATCAGGGCCGGATGTATCGCCCCGAGGACCTCGAGCGCGGCGATGAAGTCGAGGTCAATGTGAGGCAGGCGGGACGCGATCTCTACGCAGACTCGATGACGGTCTCGTACAACTCCAACGCGAACGACGAGACGCCGAGCATGAGCTCCGGCAGCAGCGCGAATTACACGACGATCCGCGGCACGGTGCGCAACGTGAACACGTACAACCGCACGATCGAGCTCGCCGAGTTGGATGAGCTGGACAATCGCGGCTCGGTGATCACCGTGCAGTTCGATCCCGCCACGCGCGTCGACGTCGACGGTCAGAAGTTGCAGATCTCCGGTCTCGAGCGCGGCGATGTGATCGAGATCCAGGCTCAGGACCTCGGCAACGGGAGCTGGCTGGCGTCGAGCATCACGTTGATGCGCGACGTTCGGAGGTGATGGTGTGATGTGTCTGCGCTACCATTGGTCAAGGAGGTAACAACCATGGCCAAAGGGAACAACGCCCGCAAGAAAGAGACGAAGAAGCCGAAGAAGGAAAAGAGCAAGTAGCAGCTTCTCATCCGATGTTCCTTCTCGAAACCGAGCGGCTTCTCATCCGTCCCTGGCAGCCCGCCGACCGCCCCGCGTTCACGTCGTTCACGGAAGATCCGGAAGTGATGCGGTACGTACACGGCGGGTTGCCCTACTCGGAATCGGAGATCGACGAGTTCCTCGCCCGCCAGTCGCGCCAGCTCGCCGAACATGACGTCTGCATGGGCGCGCTGATCGAGAAATCGACCGATCGCCCCGTCGGCGTCTGCGGCATTCAGCCGCTCGGCACCACCGGCGATCTCGAGATCGGCTGGTGGCTCGCACGCGATGTGTGGGGCCGCGGCTACGCGACGGAAGGCGGCGCCGCCGCGATGCGCCATGTGCTCGAGACGCTAGGCCGCTCGCGCGTCGTCGCCATCATCGACCCCGGCAACGATCCTTCGGTCCGCGTCGTCAAGCGGCTCGGCATGCAGTACGAGCGGCGCTGCACCGGCGCGGATCTCGGGCATCGGAAGCCGGGGATCGTGGTCGACTTGTACGCGAACGTGATTCCGTCATCCCGAGCGTGAGTCGAGGGACCTGGGCGGGGTGTGGCGCGATGCTCGCGCCGCGAGACGCCGACGATCGCGAGCCCCTGGGCTCATGAGGGCTTTTCGCTAGTGGCGCGAGCCCCTCATCCGCCTGCGGCACCTTCTCCCCGCTCACCGCGGGGAGAAGGGCAACAAGGCACGTGCCTCGCGAGGATCTGCTTTTTGTTGCCCCTCTCCCCGCGAGCGGGGAGAGGGTGGCCGAAGGCCGGGTGAGGGGTCGTGCCACTAGCGACACTCTCCCTCTGGCGGGGTTTCCTGTCCTCAGTCGCGTCGCGTGCGACGTTCCGAGCTCGGGAGGATGGGAAGCAGACTACTCATCCCCCGTCTTCACGCTCGCCGTCCAGTCGCCGTACTCGTCGCGCGACAGCTCCACCTGCCATGGCTGACAACAGACCGGGCAATCGTGCACGAATGACTGCCGGCTCCAGCCTTCATCCTCGACCGCAAGCTCCGCCGGCTCGCCGCAATAGGGACAGGTGACCGGAACGTAGTCGCTCATGACCGTCAGAGCTTCAGCTCCCGAAATTCGCGCGGCAGCTCGGCGGTGAACGTCACCTTCTTCCCGCTGCGCGGATGGACGAAGCCGAGGAGCTTCGCGTGCAGCGCGAGGCGCTCGAGCTCCGGATCGGGTCCTCGGCCGTACATCGTGTCGCCCACGACGGGATGTCCCGCCTCGGCGAGCTGCACGCGGATCTGATTGCGGCGTCCGGTCTCGAGCGTCACCTCGAGCATCGAGTAGCGATGCCCCGAGGCGGTGGTGCGGTAGTGCGTGATCGCTTCTTTTCCTTCCGGTGCGATGCGAACGCGCAGATCGCGATCCTCGACGAGAAACGATCGGAACGTGCCGGCCGGCGGCTTGAGCTTGCCGTACACGATGGCGACATAAACGCGTTCGATGTCGTGCACCGCGAAGAGCTCCTGCAGCTTCTCGCGGATGTACGACGTCTTCGCGAAGACGAGCACACCCGAGGTGTCGCGATCGAGCCGGTGCACGACCTCGACGGCGCGTGTGATGAGGTACTTGTTGAGGAACGCCTCGGCCGTCTCGAAGCGCACTTCCTCGCTGGCGATCGTCAGTAGGCCTGCCGCTTTGTCGATCACGATCAGGTCGTCGTCTTCGTAGAGGATGCGGACGCGTGGATCGATCCGCTCGGACTTCGACGCGATCTCCACGCGGTCGTCGTCGCCGATCATCCGCTTCGCGTCGCGCTCCGGCGCGCCGTTCACGCGCACGCGATCGCCCTGCAGCATCTTCCGCAACGTCGTCTTCGACGAATCGGGAAAGCGGCGTTGCAGGACGTCGAGGAGCGGCTCAGGCACGTGCGGCACGGTACAACATTGTGGAGATCGCGATCACGAGAACGACGCCGGCGATGGCGGCCGTCGGTCCCGCGAGCAGCGTCTCCTTCTTCATGTTCCAGTGCATCGCGCCGACCAGAAACGCGATCGCCACGCCCGCCAGACCTTCGCCCGCGATCATGCCCGAGGCGGCGAGCACACCCTTGTCGCTCTCGTTCTTTTTCTCTTCGCGCTTCGCGTCGACCATGCGGCGGATGACGCCGCCGACGAAGATCGGCGTGAGGCTGCTGAGCGGCAGATAGATGCCGACGGCGAACGCGAGGCCGGGCAGGCCGGCGATTAACGCGCAGATGGTCAGCGCCGCGCCGACTCCGACCAGTCCCCATGGCAGCGATCCGGAGAGCACTCCTTCGATCACGGTCTTCATCAGCGTCGCCTGCGGCGCGGGGAGATCGGGCGAGCCGAATGTGAATGCCTTGCCGAGGAGCAGCACCGTTCCGGCCACCGCCCAGCAGGCGAATGCCGCGCCGATGAATTGTCCGAACTGCTGCTTCGCCGGCGTCGCGCCGACGAGGAATCCGGTCTTCAGATCCTGCGAGATGTCGCCCGCTTTCGAGGCCGCGATGCAGACGACGGTGCCGACGGTGAGGATCGCCGCGCGCGCCGACGGATCGCGCCAGCCGAGGAGCACGAAGACGACCGAGACGCCGAGCAGCGTCACGAGAGTCATCGCCGACGTCGGATTCGAAGAGACGCCGATCAAGCCGACGATGCGCGACGAGACGACGACGAACGCCACGCCGAAGATCGCCACGCCGATCGCGGAGACGAGCCGCGGCATGAACGCCATGTTGCCGGCGAAGAGTCCCGGCACGGAGACGAGCGTGATGACGACCAGGAGAGGCACGACGAGCACGACCCAGGAGGGGAGGTCGCGATCGCGCTCGTCCGTTGATGCGTCATTGACGCCCTGTTCGCTGCGCAGTCCCTTGATCACCGCCGCGAACGAGCTCCACATCGTCGGCAGTGCGCGCGCGACGGCGAAGATGCCGGCCGCGGCGACCGCTCCCGCGCCGATGTAGCGCACGTAGCGCGACCAGATCTGCGACGCGGTCATGGCTCCGATCGCGAGTTTCATTTCGGGGAAGAGCGGCGCTGTGAGGTTCGCGCCGACCAAAGCGATGACCGGCGTCAGCACGATTGCGGAGATGAGGCTGCCAGACACCATGATCGCGGACTGCCGGTATCCGAGGATGTAGCCGACGGCGAGCAACGCCGGCGCGATCTCGAGCGCGAGCTCCGCTTTCGCCATCAGCGGCACGCTCATCGACAGCGTCGACGGCATCAGCGCGAACGCGCCGAGTGCGAGCTTCACGACCGCGCCGACGGCGATGCCGATGAAGATCCAGCGCCCGCCCGACGACGACGTCGCCGTCGTCGCGCGCAGCACTTCGGCGCACGCCGTCCCCTCGGGATACGGCAGCTCGTCGGCGGAGCGGACGATGAGCAGGCGCCGCAGCGGAATCATCGCCGCGATGCCGAGGAATCCGCCGAGGAGCGCGAGCAGCGCGACCTGCATGAACGGCGGCGTCATGCCCCAGAGGAAGAGCGCGGGGATGGTGAAGATCGTGCCGGTGGCGAGCGACGAGCTCGCGGAGCCGATGGTCTGCGCGATGTTCGCCTCGAGGATCACTTCGCCGCGCTTCGGCATGATCGAGAGGAACAGCACGGTGAGGACTGCGATCGGGATGGAGGTCGAGACGGTGAGCCCGACGCGCAGCCCGAGGTAGGCGTTCGCGGAGCCGAACACGACGCCGAAGATGATGCCGGCGACGACGGCGCGGAGGGTGAACTCGCGGATGTCGTTATTCATTTTTTGTCGGAGCTTGGTCGTATTATCCGACAACCGAGGAGCGACGATGACCTTCAACGAGACCATCATTAGTCAGCTGCAGTTCGCCCAGTGGGCGGCGTCCCGCAATCTCGAAGGGATCAGTCACGAGGAGAGCGTCATCCGTCCCGACTGGGGCGCGAACGACAGCAACTGGATCCTCGGCCACGTGGTCGCCGTCCGCAACAAGCTCCTGCCGGCCGTCGGCGAAGAGGCGCCGTGGGATGACACGCGTACGGGAGCGTATGTCGCCGGCTCGACCGACGACACGAGTGGACGCCTTCCGTTCGACGAGCTGCGGAGCGCGTTCGATACGACCTTCCAGCGCCTCACCGCGGGGATCGCCCGACTCGATGACGCCGCGTTGGACCAGAAAGCGCCGTTCAGCCCGGGCGCACGCAATCCCGACGAGACGCTCCGGTCGCTGCTCTGCAAGATCGTCGTGCACGAGTCGTATCACATCGGCCAGATCGGCATCCTGCGGCGCTCGATGGGAAAAGAGGGGGCGATTCGGGTTCGGTGAGTTGTTGGGTTGCTTGGTGTTGCCGCGGAGCGGCATCGGCCATTAGCCGGTGGTTACGTGCACAGCGCGTTACCACCGGACCGCAATGCGGTGTCGATCGCGCCCTGGTAGGGGCGCCGGAATCCAGCGCCGCTGCCGCGGCGCGTGATGGAATTGACGCACGTTCCGGGGGTGTCGCGCTTCGCGCTTGACCCCCGGCTAGTTGCCAAAGCCGCTCCGCGGCTGCCTACTCAACAACCCAACAACCGCCTCACGTCAATTGCGCTTCGATCATCGTCTGCGCGATGAAGTTGTAGATCGCCATCCAGGCCAGCTTCACATCGAGCGTGCACTGCGGGCCCATGATCGTTTCGATCGTGTAGAGCAGGCACGCTTCGACGGCGGCGTAGTGCTCGACGCGCACTCCGTACGCGGCGTGGCGGCGTCCGAGGTCGACGAGGACCGGCTTCAGCTCGTCGAGCCGGTCGAGCCCTTTCACCGCGCCGGCGATCATGTTCATCAGCATTGTTCCCTGCACCGCCATGTCGACGCCGGCGAACATCGCCTCCGTCTGCGGCGCGATCCGGAAGAGATGCTCGTAGAAGATCTTCGCCGCTTCGTCGCGGCGCGCGGCGACGATCTCGAACGACGTCTGCACGAGGTAGTGCGTGTCGGGCTTGGTGAAGTCGAGCACTTCGTAGACCGTCAGCTCGCGATCGCCGACCCGCTCGTGCGAGACGTGACCGTAACTGACCTGATCGACAACATTGATCAACTCTTCCGTGGCCAGGATGCCGCTGCCGTGCTGCAGCTCGTTCAGCGCCGCGAGCGCGCCGGCGGTGGCCGTCGCTTCGCCGATGGCGGTCAGCCGCATCTGATCGGGATGCCCGATCGAGCCGGCGATCATCCGGCCGTAGTGCAGCCCGATGTCGAGCGTGAGCGACATGCCGAAGTGCTCGCTCAAATACGTGTTCAGCGGCTCCATGCGCTGGCGCATCCGGAGCGCGGAGCGGATGGCGTTCGTGCACTTCGTCCGCGCGTCGTCGCCGTTGAGTCCGAAGAACGCGACGAGGGTCGCGCCGTTCGGAGGCTCGAGCGACCCTCCGTTCGCGAGGACCGCTTCGCCGATCTGCAGGTAGTAACGATTGAGGATGTGGATGACGTCGTACGGCAGTCCGCGGCGCAGCAGCGCGGGCAGCTCGCGCGCACGCGCCGAGAGCACGGCGAGCGGCAGCTCCGCGCCGAGGGCCGGCTTCTCCGTGCCGCGCATGATCTGCACGTCGAGCGTGTCGACGATGAGTCGCCGCACGCGCACCGGTCCGGTCACTTTCGTCTGGCAGGCGAGGCGGATGTCTTCGCCGAATCCGAAGCGCTGCGCGAGCTTCAACTCCGCGGAGTCGCGCGGCGATAGATTGAACGAGCCGCTGAGTACCGCCACGCGGCAGGTCGAGCAGCGCGCGTTGCCACCGCATTCGTGTGTGTGCGGGATGCCCGCGGCGATCGCAGTCTCGAGCAGCGTGCGTCCGGGAGCGGCTTCGATCGTCACGTCGCCGCCCGGTTCGCCGACGAACGTCGCGGCGGCAGGTTGCTGCTGATGTGGGGCGGGTTCTCCAACCCGCCCCCTGGTGTCGGAGGAGGTGGATCCCACCCAAGTCTTCGTGTGAATCGTGTCGCTCGTCAGCTCGCGCATCACTTCCGCGAGTCCGATGTTCTGCGGCACCGAGCCGCGCGCGCGGAGCGCCCGCACGACGTTGCGCATCTCTTCCGCCGATCGGAAGCGGCGCGACGGATCCTTCTGCAGCGCGCGCATCACGACCTCGGCGACGGCCGCGGGGACCGACGGAGCGATGAGCTGGAGCGGATCAGGCTCGCGCTGCATCACGGCGTAGAGCACGGCGTGCACCGAGTCGCCTTCGAACGCCCGGCGGCCGGAGAGGAGCTCGTAGAAGACCGCGCCGAGGGAGAAGATGTCGGCCCGCGCGTCGATGCCGCGGCCGCGCACCTGCTCCGGCGCCATGTAGTTCGGCGTGCCGAGGATCGTGCCGGTGCCGGTCACGCTCGACTCGCCGATGCGCGCGAGGCCGAAGTCGACGATCTTCACCTGACCGCTCGGCAGTACGAAGATGTTCGCCGGCTTCAGATCGCGATGAATGATGTTCGTGGCGTGCGCGAAGGCCACGGCGTCGCAGATCTGCTCCATCACGTCGAGGCGCGAGCGGATGTCGGGGAACGCGCTCTCGCGGATCAGCCGCTTCAGATCGCTGCCGTCGAGCAGCTCCATGGCCATGAAGAAGCGGCCGGAGTCTTCGCCGAAGTCGTGGACCACGACGATGTTCGGATGCGTGAGGCGCGCCGCCGACTGCGCCTCGCGGCGGAAGCGGAGCCGCTTCTCGTCATCGCCGCCGGCCTCGATGATCTTCAGCGCGACGTAGCGGTCGAGGACGGAGTCGTGGGCGCGGAAGACTTCGCCCATCGCGCCGCGGCCGATCTGATCGACGAGCCGGTACTTGCCGAGCTGGTACAGCGCACTCATGTCGTAGAGACGACAAGTGTAGCGTCATTGCGGAGTGTGGGGCGGGTTCTCCAACCCGCCGCCCTGCTTCGCGAGGCCGTCGACGGCGAGAGCGACGATGACCTCGTCCCCGGCCTTCAACGCCTGCAGCATGAGCGCGTGGGCCCGGCCGTCTTCTCGAATGATGCTGAGAGCCCGATACGCGACTTCGCTGTATTCATCGGCGTCGTAGCCATGCTCTTCGCAGAATCTGATGTATTCGGGATTGGAGCTCGCGCGGCCGTTGGAATCGAATCGAAGGCAATTGACGGCGTCGGCGTAGAGCTCGTCCCACAACGCCGCGTCTTTGTTGCCATGCTGCAGCAACGCGTCGGCGATCCTCTGCCGCTCGGAGTAGTTGTCGACCCTCATTCGCCTTTGTTCGAGCAACTTCGTCGTCGAGAGGTCTCCGTGGTCGAGTGCCGCGATCAGCGCGCTGTCGAGGTCGTAGTCGCTGCACTTCGGGAGATACCAGGGCGATGTCTGCGCATCGTCGCAATTCACGGCGATCAGCGGTCCCGCCTCCGGGATCATTTCCTGCGGCGGAATCACGTTCGGTCCGGCGACGACCTTGATCGACTTCGTCACGCGCATCAATTCGCCTTCGAACGAAAGCTCGTGCGGTCCCGGAGCGACGTGGTCGAAAAAGTAGCAGCCTCCTTCGTCCGTCGCGACCTCGACGCCTTCCAGCTTCATGAGGCAGCCGGATGACGGAACGCCGTCGACCGTGATGGTGCCGGTCACCCAGCCGTTCTCCGCGAACAGCGGCATCGCGAGACACACGAGCAGTGGGATCGCGCTAATGCTGCGGCTCATCGCGGGCCTGTTTGTAGTTGTCGTCGAGCTCGGGGAGGTATCGAAGTGCGACAGCGTCAGCGGCGTCCGAGTGATAGGCGGAAAGCGAGAACGCCAGCATCTCATGTGCTTCAGACGGGAAGCGGTCGATGGTCTTTGCGATCAGCTCCAGCGAGGTCTCGTCGTGCTGCATGCCGAGGCCCATGATGCTCAGCGCGGCGATATCGGGACTCTTCGAAGCCAGCGCCCGGATCATCAGGTCGTGCGAGCGCGAATCCGCTCCGGCAATGATGAATGCGTTGGTGGTGATCGAGAGGTACGCGACGGGATCGAGATCCCGCTCGGCGCACCATTTGATGCATTCCGGAGTCGGCTTGAAGTCGTCACTCACGAAACCGTCGGCATTCTCGGCGTGCTCGTAGATCTCATTCCAATATCTGCTGTCGTTCTCGACGTGATGCAGCAAGGCGTTTGCGATCCGATGTTTCTCGTCGATCGTGAACGTTGTGTCGTGCCGCTGCTTCAGGAGCTCCAGGGCTGAGCGCTCGTTCTGTTCGAGCGCCCGGATGAGGGCCTCGTCAACGTCGTAGTCGACGCATGACGGACGCTCCAGCGGCGTCGCCGGCTGTTCAGAGAGGGTGCATGGCATGGAACATCCGCCGAGAGTCAACGTTTCCGTGACGGTGACGATCTTCAGTTCCTGCGGTGGAACGACATCCAGGCCTTCCGTTACCGAGATCGTCCGCCACGCCTTCTCGAAGCTTTCCATCTCGTACTTGACGTCGTAGATGGCGGGCTCCACACCGCGGAAGGTGTACGACCCGTTGGCGTCCGTCACGGTTTTGTGCGACCCGAACGTTACCGTGCATCCCGGCAGTGGAGAGCCGCCCGTGATGACGGTGCCTTTCACCGTCGCCGGATCTCCGAACAGCGGCATCGCGAGGCATGCGAGCAGCAGCATTTTCCGCATGCGACGACGATAGTCCCCGCGCACGCGAACGCGCGTCACGTTGCGGCAAATGCGCTGTGTCAGCGCAGTGACCGCACCTGCTCGAGGATCTGCTCCGGCGTTGCGCGCACGCGGAAGTCCTCGGTCAGATTGCGCCAACGCACGATGCCGTTGCGATCGACGAGGAATTCGGCGGGACGCGCGATGTCGCGGCCGCCCTCGCCCGCCCCTTTGTGCAGCAGGTCGTAGCGGCGGATCACATCCGCGTTGACGTCGGAGAGGAACGGGAACGTGTAGCTCGCCTTCTTGCGCAGATCGCGCGACTCTTCCGGCGTGTCGACGCTGATCGCAATCGGCTGCACGCCCGCCTGCTTGAATTCATCGAGATGTTGCTCGATACCCCGTAACTCGGAGTTGCAGAGCGGTCACCAGTAGCCGCGATAGAAGATCAGCACCACGCCCTTCGAGCCCGGCGCGGCGAGGAGCTGCGAGAGCGCGACCGATTGATGATTCGTGTCGGGCAGCGTGAAATCGGGCGCCTTCTGACCAACGGCCGGCGCGTTATGCGACGCCGGAATCATCTTCGTCACGACGAGCGTGCCGAACGTGAAGAACGCCATGAGACCGATGCCGATCACCATCACGATCGACGGCACGAGCTTCCGCTCCGCGCGCCGGAACCCGATGACCAGCAAGACGAGCGCGATGGCGAACATCACGAACGACGTCCACGGAAAATCGCGCGTGACCGGCCAGCGGACGAACAGAAAGATGTAGCTGAAGATCCCGACGAGCACGAGGATCAAGCCACTCCAGAGCGGTGTGTTGAGCCGTCGCGTCATGGCTGGATGATAATTGACGCACTCCATCATGCCTGACGAAATCACGCAGGCGGCGTACAAGCTGGCGATCGGTTTGATGAAGGAGATCGGCGCGCGTTAGGCGCGCGTCACGCGCGCCCGCATCGCATCCTTCGCAATCGGCGGCGTCTGGCTGTAATCGAGCTCGAAATTCTGCGGCGGCAGCTCCCACGTGTAGCCGCGCAGCAGCACGATCGCGAACATCTCCATGAAATACGTCGCGTAGTCGAGGCCGGGGCAGCGGTGGCCCATCGCCGGTCCGGCGCCCTGCGGCGCGAACGCGTGCTCGTGCCGCTTCTCCTCCGCGCGCTCCGGCGAGAAGCGGTCGGGATCGAACTTCTCCGGATCGCTGTAGAGCCCGTGCGCGACGTGGCTCGGCGTCACGGCCCACATCACCATCCACCCGGCCGGCACCGCGATGCCTTCGACTTCGAATCCTTCCTTCGTCTTGCCGAAGACCGCCGGGATGATCGGGCAGAGGCGCTTGACCTCGTTCACGACCTGCAGCAGATACGGCATCGACATCAACGATTCGAGCGTGACCGGTCCCGCCGGCGATTTCGATCGGATCTCGTCGGTCAGACGCGCGCGGACGTCGGGATGCGCGGTCAGCTGCTGCACGATTCCGCCGAATTCGGCGAAGACGATGAAGCCGGCGATGACGATGTGATGCAGTTCGAGGACGATGTCGCGATCGCTCATCGTCGAATCGGCGGCGGCGAGAATTCGCGAGAGCCCGTCTTCCGTCGCGTGCTGCCGCCGCTCGTTGACGCGCGCGTGCAGCACTTCGAAGATCCGGTCGCGCGCCTGCAGAGCCTTGTGATACGTCGTGCCGGGAAGGTTGATCGGCAGCGTCGCGAAGCCGCGCGTCAGGGTGTCGTAATCGTTGCGCAGCCGATCCATCTCCGCGCCCGGCTGCATGCCGAAGACGTTCGCGCAGATCACTTCGATCGACAGCGCCTTCATCTCGTCGAGCCAGCGGATCTCGCCCGACTTCGACCATTCGTCGAAGCAGCGCTCGACGCTCGCCTGCATCTGGGGCAGGTACGACGTCAGCGCCGCGCGCGTGAACGCCTGGATGACGACGCTTTTGCGGCCGCGGTGCACATCGCCGTCGAGCAGCGGCAGACTGCGTCCACCGAAGATCTCCTGCACGTGCGGCGGCATCGAGCCCTCGCGCTCCACGACGCTGCTGTCGATGAACCGGCCCGTTGCTTCCGGACCGGCGACGACCACCGTGTCGCGCCCGAGGACGCGCGAGCGGAACACGCGGCCATGCCGCTTGAGACGCTCGTCGATGAAGGCGAACGGGTTCTTGGCGAAGGTCAGCGTCTCGCCGAGCAGCGGCAGACCGGACGTTCCGGGAGGAAGCGGCTTTGAGCTCATGATGAAGGTACGTTACTCCCCGGCACGCGGATCTAGTCGGCTCCGAGCGTTTGTCTTCCCGCCATCCCCATCGAGTCGAGATTGAGCAGCCTGACATCGAGGAACAGATCCTCGGCGCGCACGCCTGATAACGGGATGTCGATCGACAGTTCGCTCGCGCCGTTGCCGAGCGACTGTTCCGCCTCGCCCCACGCCAGTCCGCGGCGCTCGCCGTTCGCATCGCGGCTCGAGGCGACGATGACGTCGAAGCGATAGCGTCCCGACTCGATGACGTCGGCGCTGGCCGTGACGTGCAAATGGTCGCCGACGATGCGCGAGTGGATGCCGCCGAGGTGGGCGGAGGCGCGCTCGTTCATGAACTGATTCGAGCCGCTGCGCGCGAACTCCACGCCGTGCGCGTTGACGCCGTCGGCGTCGTAGCGCACGGACCAGAAGCCCGAAGTGCGCGCCGGCAGCTCGTCGACGATCGCTTCGTACACGCCGGTGCCTTTGTCGGCGAGGGCGATCGATTTTCCTTCCGTGCCGTCGGGCGCGGTGAGATGCGCGAAGACCCGTGCGCCGATCAGCGCGTCGTCGCCGTCGCGCAAGGTCGCCTGCAGCGTGATGCGATCGCCCGGCATGCGCGACAGCGGTCCGACCGTCGTCGTCATCGTCAGCTGGCTGTCGGGCTCGGCGGCGATTACCGTCGCGCCGGCGCCGACGTCGCTCACGTGATAGCGGCCGGCGATCGTCTGATCGATGTGCAGCGCGTTGTGTCCGTCGGCGTCGACCGCGAAGCGGCGGATGCTGCGCGAGGAGCTGTCGCCGGCCGGCGTGCGGAGTCGCGGCGACGACTGGCCCCGGTCGCCGATGACGACGATCATGCCGCCCTGGCCCGTGGCGGGAAGGTCAACACCTTGACCATCGCTGGTGCGGACGAACATGCGCGAGGTGGCGGGCGGCGCGTTGCGCTCCGGCGCGACGTAGCTCTCGCCCGGCGCGAATCGGCCGGTGGCGGTCTGGCCGAAGATCGGAGCGGCGAAAAGGAGTGTGCAGAGAATTCGCTTCATCATGTCCTCCGATCAAAAATCCGTGGCCAGCGAGTCGCCGATCTTCCTGTAGTCGTTGTGCCGGTTGTGGTGGTGATTCGCCTCGGTCGTGAACCAGACCACTCCGACCGCCTGCGCGCTGTACTGCGCGACCATGCCGTCGTCTTCGCCCGGTAATCCCGCGATCCCCGACAGCGTCGCCAGCCCGTAGTCCTCGGAATGCGCGAAGTCGTTCCAGAGCCCGTAGCCGGCGATGTTGTAGACCGTCTTCGGCAGTGCCGGCCGACCGCTCGTTCCCTTCAGGTAGTACTGGTTGTAGTAGGCCATCGACGACGTCGTGCAATTCGTCGTGGCGTTGTTCTTCTGCCCGACCAGATCGATCAGCCAGCCGGTCAGCCACGATCCCGACAGCGTGCCGGCGAGATCGGCGGCCTCGGAACCCTTGTTCGGCGGCGCGATCGAGTTCACCCAGCGGATGCGGCTGATGATCGGCTGATAGCGCGAGTCGTACGTCGGATTCGACATGATCCAGCGGATCACGACGCCGCCGAACGAGTGCGTCTCGACCACGATGTCGTCGATGGCGTTCGCCGTCATCCAGTTGTAGATCTGCCCGGCGACCGTGTTGCCGGCCACCCACATGTACTGCGTGCCGTCGTAGCTGCAGATGAGGTAGGGGATGGTGTAGCCCTTCGTCGTGGCGCGGATCATGTCGTCCGTCCAGTACGCGCGGGCGACGCTCGGCGTGGCGAGGCTGGTGCCTCCCTTGCCATGAATGAAGACCACTCCGGTCTTCGCTTCGGCGGTGATGGCGATGAGAAGGAGAACGACGGCCAGCGTGCAGCGTTTCATCACTTCCATTCCTCCTGATGTGTGGGTGTCAGGAGTTCAATGGAGATGCCACACGTATTTTCAATGAGTTACGTGCGGAATGGGTCCGTTTCAATGCCAAAGAGGCCACTGAATGAGGGTTCAATGTTGACCGTGGGTCGGGAGTTGGACCGTCGTTCCAAGTCGGAAGGGACCGTGGCGTCGGTAGGGAAATTCCATTTCCGGTCACTCTGATCATCGAGCGATGGGGGACACCGATGCCTACGGCCACTCCGTTCCGTTGCTCGCGGCCCTGATGTATCGCTTTGGGGACCAGGGCGAATTGGGCAGCCGCTTCATTCTGGATTCTTGCGAGGTGATCGCCGCTGCCGCCGGGTAGCAGTGTTTGGAGGTTTGTGTGCTCGTTCGTTTGCACTCGACGTTGAAGTCTGCCTTGTTCGCGATCGCGCTCGTGTTCTTGTTCGCGCCGAATGCATGGGCGACCTGCGACGGATCTCTGTATCCCGTCATCACGCTCAACGTAGGCGCGTGGCAACCGGACGGATACGTCCCGGTGACGGTGACAAATACCTATCCTCGCACCGACGGCTTTCTCGAGAGCATCTACCTGTTCGTCGATGTCATGGACAACGCACATCGAGTCTATAACCAGGTGACAGGCAGTGGCGTCCCG